>Ga0247800_1000011_pt1 | contig 33651 bp, 41 predicted proteins | sample UWRJS092311B6_FD_179924 | JGI IMG/M metagenome (GOLD analysis project Ga0247800, IMG submission 179924) | Soil microbial communities from Arlington Agricultural Research Station in Wisconsin, United States - UWRJ-S092-311B-6 | ecosystem: Environmental > Terrestrial > Soil > Agricultural land...
CCGCCACCGCTCATGATCTGGCCGGTGTTGACGGATGGACTGCCGCCGGAGCCTGCCGACGAGCCGCCCGGGACGCCGAACGGGTTGCCCTGATCAAACTCCGCCTGCATGCGGTCGATCTCGCTGCCGACGGCCGAGCGAGTGCGCCCGACCGTGCCTGCGTCAAATCGGCGAGGCGGTGCCGCGGGCATCGTTGATTCCGATCGCATCTGATCGATGGCGGCCGATGTCGCCGCGAGTCGATCGCGAGCAGCGTCCGCCTCGCGGGCCAGCTGATGATCGATCGTGTAGTCCGCGTTCCCGTTGCGGATCACTTCCCTCGGCTGCGCGATAGCTGGGCCACTAGCCGGGGCGCTGGATTCCAGCGCGCGCAGCCGGCGCTCTTGATCCCCACTGATCCCAAGGGCCGCGAGCGCGGCTTGGTTGGTGTCGACCATCTTGCCCGCTGGCGTATCAATCACGAGGGAGCGCCCCGCTGGGGTCTGTTCGAGCTGCTGCGCCGACACGCCAACGCGGCGCCCCTCGGGACCGGCGCCGCCCTGATAGTCGAACTCGATCGGCGCCGCTGCAGTGGCAAGTTCGGATGCCGCCGTCTGTCCGGGAGCGATGTTCGTCTTCAATCGCTCGTCGGAGGCTGACACCGCCGAGCCGATCGCTTCGACCACCTTGCCGCCGGTCGATACGCCGAAGTTTGCCCACCCCATGCGCCGCTGGAATCTCCCCATTCGCTCTTGTTCTTGCAGCGCGCGTTGCTGCAAGGCGAAGTCCGCGGCTGCCTGCATTTGGGAGATCTGTGCTTGGTTCCGCATGCCCGCATAGCCGAGCTGCTGCTGCAAGCCCTGTCCGGAAAGCTGCGAGCTCATACCCGCGGCGCCTTGCATCGCCGCCTGCTGTTCCTGCGCCCGCATCTCAGCGATCGCCTGATTCCCCGCGGCCTGCTGCGCGGCCCCTTGCCACGCCGCGTTGCGGAACGCTCCGGCGCCGCCGGCCTGAGCTGCCATCGATTGCTGGGCTGCGATCGACTGCGCCGTCTGCCGACGCATCATATCCGTCGCAAGTGACGGCCCTTGGCCTGCTGCCATCGCCTCATAACCGGACAGCGATCGCTTCTGCGCGTCCATGCCGAAGCCGAGCGCGCGGGCGCCCGCTTCCTCGCCCTGCTTCAGGGGCTTCATCCCCGCTTGGTTCAGCTCGCCGTAGCCGTAGAACGGATCTACGCGGTTCTCTTTCCAGTTCGAAGTGTTGCGGCTCCCGCCGAATGCCATGGCCATGGCGCTACCCCATCCGTTCTACGGGCACTTTCGAGTGCCCATGTTTGACGCCGGCGATCAGTGTGATTGCGGTGATCGACAAGTTTTCCGTGGTCGGGATGGTCCCGGTTTCGCGGATGCGGATCCGGAACGCCGTGCACTTCTGTTGGCGGGGGCGGCAGCGCAGCGGCACATCCGTGTTCGCGTCGAACACGATGGTCTGTGTGAGATCGGCCGAGTAGCCGCCGTAAATGCTGAACTCGAACGTGACCGTGATCTGGGATGCGGCCGGCCGCGAGAGCGTGAGCAGGATCGACCGAATGCGTTGCAGGCCACCGATGTCCGCGGCGTGGATCCACGACGTCTGAATGTCGATGGGGATCGCCACATCGTCGCCATCGTCGTCCTGATCCGCAAAGGGTGTCTCATCGGACGCGCGCTCATAGCCCACCGCGCCTTGTTGCAGCAGGACGTGACTCACCTCGCCGTCCAGTCCGCGCCACATGAGGCCATGCGCTGCACGGGCAAACCCAATGCCCCCGACAAATGCAGGGGGAAGGGCGCGGCTCCACAGTTTCGCAAGGTAGTCGTAAATGAGGACGACCGCCTCTTGCCCAAATATGTTCGCGACGAGCCGGATCTGGTGACGCGTCTCCTTCACGTGCGCCGCCAACACGATCCCTGTGTCGCCGACAAAATCCTCGATGTCCGCGCCGACATAGTTCGTCGCCCCGCCGCGGTCGAGTTGGTAGTAGCCCTTGCGCGACTGGAAGAACACGCCGTCGCCGGCCGTGACCACGACGGAGCGCGGGCATGTGCAGCCGACGCCCGTCGCGAGCAAGTAGATCTGCAGATCACCGTCCGACCCCGTATCGTCGGGGATCCGCCCTTGCAGGGAATAGATCGCGTCAGGGGTGAACAGGATCAACTGCTGATCCATCGCGGCCATGCCCGTCACGGGGCCCATGTTTCCGCGTCGGACGACGTTGACGTCGTTGAACTCCGGCGCGAGCTCGTGCTCGATGTTCGCCCGTTTGAGCCGGAGCGACCATCGGACCTCGTCGGGCCGCTCCATGGACGCGATGAATAGACGCTCTTGCCACACGGCCATCACTGCGCCGGGCGGCACTTGGTGCGGCTCGAGTGGGATCGGGAAGCCCGAGGAATCCAGCGCGGCGCCGAGCAAGGGCCAGGGGATCGGGTCGTTCACCGCAAGTAGCGTGTCATCCGGCACAGTGTCGGCGATCGTGATGAACCAGTTCCGCGGGTCGTTGATGGGGGCGTGGTCGATGCTGTAAATCGACTGCACGTTATTGTCCAAGCAATGCAGGCGATACAGCACGGAACCATTTGCCGCCGTCCGATACACGATGATTCTGATATCGTGCGCGTCCGGGTAGATGAGCCGGTTGTCACGCAGCGACACCGTCATGGTCCGGATCCGCAACACCACGCTATGCAGATCCTCCGGCACTGGATCGAATGGATCGCCTAGTGTGATCAGTAGCGGGACAGACGGGCCCGAGCGGTGGACAGCGCCGAAGGCATCCGTCCACTCATAATGCGCGACATATTGATACACGCCCGTGCTTAGCCCAGTGCTCGCGCCCTCGTCGACGCTCCCCACGGCCGAGACGATCTCGGGCATCCACGGAAAGCCGAGCTCGACGGCCTGAATGCCATCGTAGATCATGGGCGACGCGCCACCGAACACCGTGTGTCGCCCGACCGGCAACGCCATGTGCTGCGCTAGTTCGTAGATCCCTTTCCAATCGTCGCTTGGCTCCGTCCGCCCGTCGCGCCACGACAACCATGGATCTTCATAGTTGAACTCCCACGCCCGGATCATGGCGGCGGTGGGCACAACCCGGACGCCGTCCACCGTGACGGCGCCGATGGAGTGGCCAACGTTCTGCGCACGCGCGAACGCCCCATGCGCGAACGTCATGGATTTTATGGATGGCCCGAAGTCTGGCGGCCCGACCACGTGCGATAGCAGATTGATCCGCCGCCCATCGACGTCGCTACCGCCGACAGGCGTGGCGCCGAAGGCCGTGAGACCACTGACCCGCGCGTCGAAAATGGTGTGGGGCATCTGCGCCGCGACAAACGGGCGCGCCTCGAGGTCGTTGTCCCAACGCTGCCAATCGAGATCGATGATCATGCCGAGGGATTGCACCCACGACTCGCCGCCTTCGACGAGAGGGGCTTCCTCGAAATCCGACGTCGAGCCGATGTTTTTGAATGCGACGCCGAGATAGACGCGCTGCGTGGGGTTGTCCATCGCCGAAAGCCCCGGCACGCCGAACGCCCGCGAGACCATTTGCAGGTTCGCGACGGCCATCTCGCCGGATTGCTGGGAGGTATCCAGCGACGAGAGCACCACACCCGCCAACCACCGCACGTAGATATCGTCTGCCGCCAGCGCGCTGGCGTCCGCATATTCGATGGCTACGATGACGCGGCTGACCGTGATGCGTCGGTGTGTCGCTTGCGTTGCTCGGACCGCCGCCGGGATGTTAAAGAACGACCGCGTATCGTGCGACTGGACGCCCGTCGCCAGGTTGAAACGGGCAGTGCGGACCACCCCGCCAGATTCCGGGCCGCCCGCGTCCGTCTGGTAGGTCACCAAGACAGCCTCGAACGCGTTTGCCGCGATGATCGAATCGGCGATCGTGGTCGGGGCCGTACACAACGTGCTCCATGCTGTCGCAGCCCAGATGAACCCATCGTGGCGGACCACCCGGAAATCGTTTGCTAGGTTCTTGTAGGCAACGATGAAATCCGTTGGGTGTGTCTCGTAATATTCGCCGGTCTCAATATTGACGAGGTCGTACAGCCCAGACGCATGGATCGAAATCGCACCGCCGCTTATCCAGTCCGGGCCAGTGGAGGCGAGCGTGGCCAAGTCGAGTGAGGCCATATTGAGAGTGGCCGTGGGGAAGTTCACATTTACCCAACACACGACAAGCGTGGTGCCGACGCAGATCATTTTCGGGCAATCGAGGATTTCATCCGATTCCTCGTCGCGCTCCACCACCAGACTGTCGAATAGCTCGACTTGCTGCGCGTTCGGCTGCTCGACGAAACAACGGACACGGATCTGCACGCCACCAATGACGCCCGTGCCGACGTACCGCGCCACGCGATACGAGTGCGCCCGATAGTAGACGGAGCCGATCTGTACGGCTGCGCAATCGGGTTGGTCATAGCCGGCCGACGTCAGGGTCATAGCGATAGGTCTTCCTCGCTGACGTCAGCGCCGATGATTGCACGAACCCGGTAGCCGCCACGTGGCATCGGCCCACGACGCACCACGCTCGTACCGTCCACGCCGCTCGTCGGAGACACGACGGACCACAGATCGTCCGAGATCATCACGAGCTCGTCGCGGTGCTGCGCCACCGCCGAAAAGAGCTCCGGTGGCAACGTGCCATGGATGTCGCCGGCCGATATGTCGACCACACGATACCCGCGGCGCTTATTGAGCGTCCCTGCCTTCTCGAACTCCACATTATCGGCGCGCTCGAGTGACCCGTGTGGTCGTGCCTTCGGGTCGATCTTCTGCGAGAGTCCGGAGACGTTGATCGTGATGAGTTGGTCTGGGAGTGGCATGGGTCTACCCGTATGAGATCACGTAGACGCGACCGTCCCCACCGTTGCCGCCAGCCCCGGTCACCGCGCCCCCTGTGTTGTTCAGGCAACCGCCTCCGCCTCCGCCTCCGCCTCCATGGTCGCCCCCGTTGCCGCCGTTGCGCCCACTGACGGCCGACGTTTCCGTCGAGCCACCGCCGCCACCTCCGGTGCCGCCGAAGCGGATTGTTCCGCCGCTGCCGTTTGTTCCTGGCGTTGGTGCTGCGCCGTTCGTCCCCGGCGCACCGCCGCCGCCCGAGCCAACGCCGCTGATGGGGCCAGTGTCGCCACCGGTGCCTGGGCCCGCAAACGTGCCGGAGCCATTCGACGTCCCTCCGGACCCGCCCCCGCCAGCACCGTGTAGCGACTTGCCTCCCGAGCCGGATACCGCGTTGGTGCCGGTGTTGCCACCGCCACCGCCACCGCCGAACTCGGCCCCGTAGGCGTTGCCACTGTGCTCGCCGGCCGACAGCGAGCTGCGCCCTCCGAGGCCCCCCGCGTAACTCGTCGGGCCAGCGGTGCTCACGGTGACGACAACCCCGGGGCCCCCACCGTTCGCCGGCACGGTCGAGCCAGCATCGCCTACTGCTGCTGTCCCGGCCCCACCGCCGCCGCTGCGCGCCGAGTTTGGAACGCCGCCGGCACCCGCCCCTCCGCCGAAGCCTCGCAGAATCGTCGAGCCGCTGGAAAAGGTCGTGTTGCCACCGGCGGTGCCCGCATTGCCGTTGCCGGCCGTGTTGCGTGCGGCCCCTCCGATTCCACCGATCCCGATTGTCACCGCTTCCACAGGTCCGAGCACGCTGGCCCGATATAGCCGCTCGACCCGCGCCCCCCCGCCGCCACCGGTGCCGCCCGACTTGCCCTGTGCCGCAACCGCATTCATGGCACCGCCGCCCCCGCCCCCGCCAGCACCGAAGCAAATCACCTGGACTACGCGCGCCGTGAAAGCCGTGGGCGTATTCCAGTTGCCGTCAGCGGAAAAACTCTGAATATCGACGTATTGCAGGCCTGTTGGAATGACGGCCGCGGTGATCGTATTGCCGGCATCGTTGTAGGTGAAATCCACAGTGGAGGAATCGACGAGCGCACCGCCCACGGCGTCTTGCGCCATCTCGTTTGTGTATTGCGAGATCGTGCACGAGACCGTGACCGGCCCGCCTGCACCTCCGTCGGCGACAGTGATCCCTGTGCCAGCCGTGAGCACGCGCTCGTCAGTTAACCCCGCGGTTGCGACCGTCGTCACATAGCGGGCATTGACCGGTGCCCCGCTCGAGACTGTGCAGTCAATCGTAACGGGATTGTTGGCCCCGCCATCGGTGATCGAGATCCCGGTGCCCGCTGTCAGCACGCGTTCGTCGGACAGCCCTGCGCTGTACGCTAGCGTGACGTACTGCGCATCGGCAGGCGCCCCACCTCCGCCGACCGTCGAGATCGTCACGTTGCCGCCGGGGCCACCGTCGGCGATCGAGATCCCAGCCCCCGCGGTCAACACCCGCTCGGAGGTGAGCGTGCCGTCGGCCGACATGACGACATATTCCGCGCTCGTCGGCGCGCCGGTCGTGACCGTCGATGCGATCGTGACGTTGCCACCCGCGCCACCGTCCGTGATCGAGATCCCCACGCCCGCTGTGAGCACGCGCTCGTCCGTCAGGTCGCCATCGAGGGCCAGCACCACGTACTGCGCATCAAAGGGCGCACCGGCGACGCCCGGAGCCGCGATCGTGACGTCGATCTCGTCGCTCTGCGCGTCGTCGACGGTCGTGATCGTGACGTTGTCGCCCGCGTGCAGGTTGATCCACTGCCGGGTACCGACGCGGGCGTCCTCATTTCGGACGGAAATGCAGCAATCGTCCGGCAAAGAAAGGCGGGTGAGTTCTTCCGCCACCTCTTTCCGGAGGCGCTCCACATGCGGATCCGGCTGTGGGGACAGCCGGCTTTGCCCGCGCTTGGGACGACCGACCATCAAATACCTTAGACGATCGTGGCGCCGTCCATGCCGATGACCTTCCACGCGCCGTTCACGTATTCGACAAACGCGTGATCGTTGGAGGCCGCAAAGGTCAGAGCGCCGCCTGTTACCGCCAGGGTGTACGTCCCGGCGGTACCGTCGATGAGAAAGATCGACACGCGCTGGCCCTCATGGGCCGACGTTGTGGCGATTGGTTTATTGCCGACTGTGCTGGACAGCAGCACGAGCCGATCCATCACATCCGTGATCGCCGCGACTCCGTCGGTAGCGACCTGTGATTCCGCCAGGATGTAATCCCGGACTCCATCAGAAACAGATCGTGTGCGTGCTGAACGTGTTGGTTCCGAGTACATGTTGAGTCCTTCTAGCGGGCTCGCGGCCAGCGGCTTCCATAGCTCAGGTTGCGCACGTCCGCGACACGAGAGGCAGCCCCCGCGTCGCGCATCGCGGACATGCGCTTGATCCGTTGTTCAAGTTCCATGCACTGCCGTTCAAGGGTCGACGTATCGGATTCCTCTTTCGCGAGGATGTTGATCGCGACCTTGTAAACGACCCATTCTTCCCAGCCCGCGAAACCATCGAGCTCGCTGGAATCTTCTTCCAGTCGCGGCGGGTTCGGGACGTAATAGACGACGAGCGTGCTATTGCCCGGGTTGCGGTCGAAGTGCAACGCCGCCAAGGTGCCATCGAGGGCGTTGTTCGCCACACGATAACGCAGCGACGTGCGGTCGAAGTAGGGCCATCCGTCGACCGTCGTGCCGGCGCCGCGCTCCTGAAGCGCGTAGGTGTCTAGCGGGTAGCGTTGCTGCCCGCGTACGAGGTCCACTCCCCGCAAAATGTAAAAGTTCGTGGGGAGTAGGACCGTCCACGGTGGTTGGGCGCTGGACGTCGTGGTGACCGTGTCTTCCACGACGTACCGATCCGAGTCGCTGCTCACGAGCAGGTCATACAGTTGGGCCACACGCTGATCGAGCCACTCGTTCACCTCGCTGTCCGAAACAAACTGCGAGTTTTCGTGGTCGGCCATTCGCCGAGCAGCTAAAGCCAGCGCGACCCTGTTTTGCGTGCGTGCCATGAGCCCCTGTCAGACTGCCGAGGTGAAGTCTGCTCGTCCGTTCTGGCCGGGCGCCTCACAGCAAAGGTTCCCGTAATACCCGATGCGCCCCGTGACGCTGTCGCTGTCGTGGTCGCGCAACATCTTGTTGCCGTCGTGCTCGAGCCAGCCCGGCAGTGCGCCGCGGCTCGCGAACGTCCATGTGTCCATCTTCAGCGCGAAGCCGGTCGCTGCCGGACAATCGAGGTCCGGCAAGATGTTCCACATGCCCGCGGCGGTCATGAACTGCAACGCCTTGAAGCCGATCGTGGCCACCTCACCTTTCGGGCCTTGCGCGAGCAGCTTTTCGTAGGTGGCTTGCGTCTGCAGTTCCTGCGAGAGCACGCCCCAAACGTCCGGCCCCACGAAGAGATGCGTCGGATAGGCGCCCGCACGCATGCATGCCACGCCGAAGTCGATCAACGCTTCGCGCATCGTGGCCGCCGTGGCCACGTGACGCACGCCCGCCTGCCGCTCGGGGTCGACGGAGCGATCGAACCCGAACCAGTCGTCGGCCGGCGCTGGCGCGGTTTCGGGAATCCACCCACCAACACCGGCGAGACCGAGACCGAAGTCGCCTTCCACGAAGAGAAAGTCGTTCGCGCCGAAGTCCGCATGCCAGCCGCCGACCGCGGTCATGGTGCCCGCCTGGCGATCGATGGATTCGATCTCAGACGAGTTTGCCGAGGGCGGCGGCACCGTCAGCGAGTTGTGCGACACGAGGATGTCCCCAACCTCGAAGTTTTTGATGTCATTCGGATCGGTCAGCGTGAGCACGCCAAGGACGACGCCGCCGGCGGTGATCTGCCCCTTGACCGCTGAGCCGTCGCCATAGAGCTCCGCGCAAATGCGGCGCTTGATCTTGTAGAACGCAGCGTCGCCACCGGCCTTTAGCGCACGCACGAGCGAACCCTTGTCGCTCTTCGCCGCTCGGAGCACGCGCCCGGGCACCGAAAAAGTCGCGTAGTCCTGCGTATCGGTGACACGGAAGCGGGCCCAACTCGGGGCCGACTTGTTGGTGTTGGCGTTGTCGAATGTGTGCGAGAACCCGGCGGACGCAGAATAGCGATTCGAGATCGCGTATTCCTCGCCCTCCCAGTTTTCGTCCTTGGGCAAAAGCCCGTAAAGCGGCGATTCTGGGTATTGATTCTCCGGAACGGAGTCTTGCGGGTAGAGCGTCTTGAGAATGTTCGTGTAGAGCGCGAGATCTGCGGGTGCGGTAGGCATGGTGCCTCGTCGTTAGCCGCGACGAGCAAGCTCCATCGCGGCGGCGAGACGCTCCTTCTCGGATGTCCGGCGTGGTGTCGCGGACGTCGTGGAAGCTGCGTCGGAAGTGATCGTGGCGGCGCGCTTGGAAGCGCTGCCGTTCGTCGTCTGTGGCGACGTGGATGCCTGCGGGCTCGATGGCGCCGCGGATTGATCAGTTCCGAGCAACTCGGATGCGAGGCTGTGGAGGTCTTGCTCCACGAGATCGGCGACGTCGGCTAGCGAAAAGTCCTCGATTCCCTGCGCCATGAGCTCGCGGGCCTTGGTGGCCCCGAGATCTGCGCGGCGTTCTTCGCCGAGCTTCGCGAGGGACGGGAACTTCGAGCCGTCCTTGGTGTTTGCGATGAAATCTTGTCGCGCTTGGTTGTATCCGCGGGCCTGCGCGTTCGCCTTGCGCTCCGTGCGGATCTGTTCGATGGCGGCTTCGGCTCGCTCGGCTCGTTCAATCGCCGCAGCTAGTTTCGCCTCTACCTTTGATTCGAGGGCCGCGACGTCGGGCGTCACAGCGTGCTTGGAGAGCGTGTTGAGCAGTGTCGTCGGATCGATGCCGGCCGCTTCGAGCGTCGCGATCGGCATGCTTTGCAGCGCGCGCGGGTCAATGCCCGGCCCTTTTGCCGCCTGCCGAGCCGTTTTCCACGCCTGATATTCCGCGTAGTCGGGATCGGGCGCGCTCTGCTGTCGCTGCTGCGGCTTCGCCACCTGGCGCTCGCGCAGCTTCTCGAGCGTGACGCGGTCGATCGTGGGTGCCGGGGTCGTCGTGGGCGCAGACTCGGCAAGCTTTTCGCCTGGCGTTGGTGCGGGCTGTGATGCTGGCGTTGCTGCCGGGGCATCGCTCGCCGGCGCGTCGGTGGTTGGTGCCGGCGCAGCGTCGGCCATTCCGGCGGCCGCGACATCCAGTGCGGCTGCAATACTGTTGTTGTTCATGAGGCCATCCCCATTGGCGGAGGCGGCATTGCCCCCGGTGGCATTCCGGGCGGCATTCCGTCTGGTGGCATGGGCGGCATCCCGCCCGCGTCAGGGCCCGGTGGCATTCCGGGCGGGACCGGCCCTGCCGGCATTGATGCTGCGCCAGGCGGCATAGGCAGCGGCGCGGGTGGGGTGAGCAGGGTTTCTGCAAACGCGATGAAATCGCGTAGGCATTGCAGGTTTGCTTCCGGCGCTCCCTGGATCTCCGCCAAGTCGTGTTCGAGCGTGCCTTTGCGGATCGCGTACTCGAGCGGCATCAGCGGGTGCGGCGTGACCTGCTCACCTTGCAGCGCACGCCCGATCGTCTCTTCCACGAGCTCCCGGCCCGCCGATTCCTCGCTGTTGTAGCGATCGAGATCCGGGAAATCGAGCAGCTCACGCGCGGTGCTCGGGTCGCTGATGATCCCGGCCTGCATGAGATCGGAGATCTGCTGCAAGCGCCCTCGCGGTGACGTCGCGAGCGACGACATCGGGAAGACCTGCACGACGTGCGGCATGTCGCCAAGCATCGCGTCGACGTAGTGCACTTCGTGCAGCACGTCCTTTCTCCCAGTGCCGCGCCGCGGCCTGCCGTAGACGTTCAGCCCCGATTTGTCGGGAATCTCGTCGTCCTCGACGATCTCGTTCGCGAGCGCGAGTAGCTGTTTACTGCAGTCGATGTAGAACTGTTCAAGGCCCTTGGCCTGCGGATAGAAGCGCTCCGATTCCACGTCCTGATAGACGATCAGAGCCTTGCCCGAGTTGAGCCCCGCCGGTTTCTCGGACGTCGCCGATAGCTGCGAGATGCCTGAAATGTCCCATGCGCGTTGAATGATCGTCTGCTCGCGCATCGAGAACGCGGGCGCGATCGCATCGGGTGTGAGCACCGTCGGCGGTTGGGCGCCGTTGTAGATGTAGACTTTCCAGGACTCGTTCGTGATCGACTTGACGTCAACTTCGCTGCCCGCGGGGAGCCAAATCGACGCCGGCGGACACCGATCGTAGGCGTCTTCGATCGTCCGCGTCATGACGTTCAACTCGGCTTGCGTGCCGCTCATACGCTCGGCGAGCCCGAGTCCCCAGTAACGCAGCGGGTCACGCGACCACGAGAAGCGGACGAACGGGAAATCGTCGCGCGTCCACTCGCCATCGCCGAGCGTTGCCCCTTGAATGCAGCAGACGCGGCGGCCTGGCTTATCCGGACCGTCCGGCAACCGCCATGCTTCGACCACGAGGACCAGATCCGCCGGGCCGACCAACGCGGTCGCTGTCTGCAACGGATCGGTATACTTCGGTGCTTTGCGGATCGCTTCGGCGTGTTCCGGGTAGCACGCCGTCAAGACTCCTTTGTCGTACCCGGCGACCTGGTACATCGTGCGGACGCTGCGGTAGCGTTCCTCGCGAGGGTCCACGAACAGATCGCCGGCCCACACCAAGTCGCACGCGGGCTTGCCGTGGCGAACATAGAACTTCAGAATGCCGTCGCCGAAAATCGCCGCGTCTTGCAGGACACAGTTACCGAGCTTGTAAAGCTCGAGCGCGGTGAACTGCCCGTCGAGCCAAAGCGTTGTGAGCTTCGCGCGCCACCGCGCCTCCCAATCGCCGTTGGCCGTGACCACCCACGGCAGCGTTTGGCTCTTCGAAAGCTTCGCGCAGACCGTGTCCACCGCGGACTGCACCACGTTGTTCCGCGACCGACGATCGCGAAAGAGCCCGAGCGCGGCCCAATCGTCGCGCGGCGCGTCGACGTACAGATCGCGCCATGCGATCAGGTCGCGCGTGCGACTGGTCTCGCCGTGCTGCTGCGCCGCTACTGCTGCGGCGACGACATACTGGTGGACGTCAGGGCCCTCTAGCGTCCACCACTCTGTCGCTTGCGATCCGCTCGTCGCCATACGCCCCCATTCCATTGGAGAGCGCCGCAACGGCGCGAAGTAGAGCTGCACCATCCGAGGTGATGCATGTGAATCGCGGCTCTCGCGTGTCGCGGTGAGCGAGAGCCAGACAGAGGAGAGAGCGTCCGATGCCGCGACGGCGGGCGAGCGGGTCGACGAACGTAAAATGGACGGTCAGCGGGTGCTCGGGGACCGGCAGCTCGAACGAACACCACCCGAGTTGAATGCCGTCGGCCTGCGCCACGGCAAGCAAACTTCCGCCGATCAGTTCTGCGGTCGATAGCCGCAACGCGCGGTGCAGCAAACGGTGCCGCAGACCTAGGCCGCGCTTCGGGCCGACTTGCACGAACGAGCCGAACGACTCCACGGCGCGGGTCTCAGTGCGGAGCGACGCGACCCACTGCCGGCAAAAGCGGTCGAGCTCATGATCGGCAGCAGGCGCGACGGTGATCAATACTTCGGCTTGTCGCCTTTGCCCTTGCCCTTGTCTTTGCCCTTCTTTTTCACGACTTACCTCCTTTCCGGTCATGGGAGCCTCCTTCCGAGGATCGCCATAGCTGTTCCACAGAGCTGCCTGCGCCACTGTTGGCGTCCGCGCTCTTGCTCCGCTTCAAAGCGGGCGGCCACGTCGTATGCCTTGCGCTCACGGCGATACGCCTGCATTGCCGGCGAGTTGCGTCGCCAATACACCGGGACGCCCGCGCGCACATGTGGCGACGGCTCGACCTGCCCGGCTAGCGGGCACCGGACCGTCTCGGCGAATCGTCCGTGCGTCGTGTTCATCCGGACCACCATGCAGGGTTGTCGAGCTCGGCGACGGCGACAGCGAAATACCTGCGTGCGAGCCGCATGCGCTTCGGGTCCGCACGCAAGTCGTCGTATTCGAGATCCCAGTCGTCACGATACCGGCGGGGACGTCGGTCACACTCCTCTGGGTGATGCAGCGTGTCTAGCGTGACCGCCCCGCATCCACCGCAGCGCATGCTGTGGCAGGGCGGCTCCGGAAACGCTCGCAGTCGCGCCACGACCCACGCTGACAGCAGCCATTCCCCGCGCGCGTAGCGTTTGTAGCGAATCTTCATCGGTCCCACCTTTCGCGGCCCGTGGGCCGAAGAGACCGGAGCCGTTGCTGCCGTACTTCGTGTGCGAGGATGGTCGCTGGCGAACGGACTTCCGGCTCGACGCTCTTGCTCCCGTAGTGCCGCAGATAGCGAAGGGCATAGCCGACCGCGTCGCTCGCGTGGTCCGGCATGTCTGGATCCGGCAACCGCTTATCGTCGTCCCACCCGAGCACGCTCCACTCGTCGAGCACGGCATCATTCCCGGGCCCTTCGACGAGCACGACCCGCCCGGCGATGAGCAAGTCGCGCGTGATCCGGACCGCCGATTCTTTCTCGCGCTTCTCGGCCGGGATGATCGGCAAGCCGAATCGCCGCATCAACTCGGCGGCGTGGATCTTGCCCATGCCGCCCGTGTCCAGGACGATCGCGGCGCTCGGGTACTCCGCCCGCAACTCTCGGAGACGGCCGGCGAGTTGCCCGATCACCCATCGCTCGTGTTTCTCCGTGGACAGGACGACCTCGCGGTTATCGAGCGGGTGACCTGCGACCACGGCGAGCGCAGTCGCATCCACGTAACCGACGTCAACGCCGATGACGTAGCGCCATTGATGCTGCGGCAACAGGCCCCCGGCAAGCGAGCGCTCGGGCAACGCGCCGATCATGTTGCTCACACTGACGGGGAACACGAGGCCTTCGGCGTCCTCTACCCACTCGCCAAGGTATTGCCGGCGAAAGGTCGGATTCTGGTCGGTCCATCCGTGACGCTGTTTGACGGACTCGAAATATGCGGCCGCTGGCTGGCCCAGGAACGGATTATCGCGAGCATCGCCCGTGTAAAGGGGCGCTGTATCGTCGCGCTCGCCATCTTTCGTCTGTTCATACCAGCGGCCTCGAAGCACACGGCCCGGATTGCCTGCGCCCGCAAAGACGCCACCGAAGTCCATCAAGCTGGGCTCGAGTGCTTCGTCGTCGAGCTCGACGAGCACGGCGTCGGGGAAGTTCCCGCGTTCGTCGACGATCGCGATCTCGAACGCCATGCCATACCAGCGCCCGACGTCCGACAGCGTTTCGCAGCCGCCGAACACGAGCGTCCCGCCAACCGGCAGCGTGATCGTCGTCAGCGTTTCATTGACGATCGCTTCCGGGAAGTGACGCAGGATGATCCGTTTGGCGAGCGGCCACGCTGCAAGGCGGCAGCTCTTGTGCGTCGGCAGAATGTACGGGCTCATTGCGGTCGCGGCACCGGCAGCAGCAATCGCCGCCCCTTTGCGCACCAAGTAGTGCGTCTTGCCGACGCGCCTCGCCATCCGCAGATATTCGCGGGGGTTCTGTGCGTCCCAAATCGCGCGGAACTTCGGCGCAAGCTCGGCCCGCATGGCCTCCGAAATCTGCTCGACGGGCGTGCCGACCACTTCGGTGGACACGCGCTCGGCCTCGCCGGCAAGGGCGATCGCGAGGGCCGCTTCGATGAGGCTGGTCATGCGACGACCCCCGTTGGCCCGCGCCTCGGCGCCTTGTCGCGTTGCTTGATGGCGGTGTTCAAGGCCTTCGCGAGCTGCTCGATCGGCGTGTCGCCCGTCGCCTTGACCCAGCCCAACGATTGCCGAGCCAGCTCGCGCGCAAACTCGAAGCGTGGCCCCGTCCATTCGCCCGGCATTCGGCCTCGTGCCGTCTCCCAGATCTCGCGGCGTAGCTCGGCACGCGCGACGAGGCGGGCCCGGGTGATCAGATCGGCATGAGCGGTGCACCACTCGCACGCTTGGGCCTCGGACCACTCGAGCTCGTCGCACAACACGGCCACGATCTCGTCCACGTCGCACTGGTAGCCCGCCAACTCTTTCGCGCGCGTGTACGCGCGGGCGCGAGGGTCTTGGTGGCTCATGGCTTCGGCGCTCCCTCTTGCATGAGCCGGTCCCGTATCCTGTGGGCGTGTTCTATCGCCGAGCGGATGGCGTCGCGCGGGTCGGCATGCTCCTCCCCCGGTTGGTCGACCAACTCGCACCACCACAGCCTTCCGCTGGCCGCGTCCCGGCAGCAGAGCCGATAGCCTGTGGGCATGCGGATGTCATCGGGATCGCTCATCGATTGGCCTTCGCCTTCCCCCGCGGGACCGGCACCGCCTCACGCTCGGCGGCCGCCATATCGAGTTGTTCGAGCTCGGCGATCAGCTCGGCCCGCTCGGCCATCAGCTCGGCCCACCGCGCTTGGTAGGGCGTCGGGTCACGCACCATCGCAATCACGGGACCAAACGCATGCGCGGGCACTGCCCCGCAGTGCTGGCACCGGATCCGCGGCGGCATGGGGACCAGCTCCGAAGTGACCGGCCCCTGGCACAGGGAGCACGTGCCCACGACGTTCACGCGTCCTCGCCAATCGGGCCGAATCCCACGAGATCGCCGTCCACGCGCCATTCGAGCCAGGTGCTGCGCCCGTCCGGCTGCGACACGTGGATCCGGTCCGCCGTCGGGAGCGGGCGCGGATAGACTCCGCTAGGCATCCGCAACATCAGGTATGCCGCGCGCTGCGGGCACGTCCGCGGACCGCTGTTCTGCTCGGGCCCCATGAGGAAGTGATGGCCCCGAACTAGACCGATTGTCAAGGATATCGGTGGCTTTATCGACGGATCAGTCTTGTCGTGCCACGGTCAAGAAATGCAGTGGCAAATCCCGGTCGCGCTTCTCGTCGCCCTAGCGGCCATGGCGGTGATCTTTTTCGCCGAGCCGCTCGGGTGGTTTTTGAGCCCGTTTTCCTACGCGCTGCTCGGCGGCTGCGTCGCTGGGCCCCTTGTCTGGCTGGCCCCTCGCCTCAAGGCTCGCCCAAAGGTGCCACCCGCACGACCGGCGTAGACGGCTCGGCCTACTCGTCGAGCTCGTCCGCGAGGGCGCGCAGCAAGTCCGCTTCGTCGCGGAGCCGATCGGCGACAGACTTGCGGGGGCGCCCGGTCGCCGCGGTGGTCGTCGGGGCGCCGCACTCCGGGCAGGGCAGCGGCGTCGCGGCGCGCGTGCGGCCGCGGAACTTGCAGCGGGTGCACTGGATTCGGCGTTGCTCGGCCACGATCACTCCGCATGCGCTGCCGTGTAGTCGCTCATCGCGAGTACCTCGCGATCGGGCCCTTGCGATCCTGCTCGTGCACCCACGTCTCGGCCTCGTCCTCCTTCACGAACGGCCCGAAGCCGCAACCGCGTCGGTAAGAGATTGCACGGAAAACCCCGCCGAGCGTGCGGCGGACGAACCCGGCGGCCCGGCCGTCGATGCGAATCGTTCGCTCTTCGCCCTTGATCATCGTCTCCCGCCCGCGTCTCCATTGTAGCGCAATCGTGACGCTTGTCGATGGAAAATGGCCCAGGCAGACCGGGTTACTTGCGGCTGTTTGCGGAAGCGCGCCGCCACCGACGACGCCGTCGGGATAAAGGACACAATCGGATGCTGTCCTTTACGCGGATGTCGGGTGATGTCCTTTATGGACCTGCGCCTATCGTCTTGCCCGGGCGAACCTCACGACCGCGACACGATCGGCGATCTCTCGCCGCAGGGGTGTACGTAGGCACATGTCCTTCAGCGCCTTCGTTGCGATTGGATCGCCGAAGAGCCTATCCCGCCTCCGGTAAGCAGAGTCCGTGCAGTCGAAACAGTCGGGGCCGGGGCATGGCTCACCAAGGTCGGTATGGCAATGCCGGTCCGGGTCGGTCCGCCAAAGTCGGAGTTCGCGCGGCGCATCTTTGAGACTCACATGGCACCCCCTCCGCATCGTTGCCACCGGTAACATGCTGGTGTGGAGCGGCACCGCCACGAACGAGCGCGCCGGGTTGCTGCGATCGCCGAGACGAGCGGGACGTCGAGCACGGCAGGGCCCAGCCAGCGAAGCCACGCGGGCACGTAAGGCCATGAATACGCGGCCACCTGGCCGTGCACGCCCCGAGTCGACCACCCCTCCCCGAGGCGCCGGGCCATCCACGCGTCGCCCTCGTGGATCGACACGAGCTCGTGCCGACTCTCCCTCCACGCGATCGCTGAGACGCATTGCCCGAGCTCGGGTGCGCCAGCTAGGGCGGCACCAAGATAGCTTGCGGCCCGGGCGTCGAGCGCGAGACGGAGGACGAGCGCAATCACAGTTCGCTAAACGGATGATTAGCACTGCAATGCCTGGCGAGCGCGGCCGCTCGTGTTAAGGCTGGCCGTATGGCCGAGTCACGAATCATCGGAAGATGCTCGATTTGCGGGGGGCCAATCACCGAGCCAACCACATGGGCGGGCAACACCGCGCCCGCTCCACTGTGCGAACACTGCGACACGGTCGCGGGCGCTCCGTACGAGTCCGTCCTGGGCTCGCGACACTACGTTCGCGTAGGCCCGCCGAAGCGCTCTGACCTGATCGGCCGGCCGTGCTGGACGGACCCCGCCGAGCACGAGTGGGACGACCCCTGACAAGTCGCGACGGTTGCGACAGAAGTGACGGGCCGGGTTCTGTCACTTCTGTCCACGCGGGACCGGAGCGCCGCAAGGGCCGGCAGGGCCCCTTAGCTGCCCGTCGCGACGGTTCGCACCTTTCACGGCGCGAGTTGGCGCGGGACTTCGGCGGGGAACCATGGGCGCGCGAAGCTGCGCCCAAGCGGGGTTCGAGGGGTCGAGCCTCTTTTCCTGGACAACCGGCACGGCGGCGCTACAACAAAGCCATGGGCAAGACGATGGACGCCGACCCGGCATCGGAAACCGAATGCGCCGGCCGCAGTACGCAATCCGGGGCGCCGGTCGACAAGTTCGCTCCTGGCGCGATGCGTTACGTGCCGAGCTGGTATGCCAAGACGGGCTACACCGTGGCCGAAGCGGCGACGTCGCTCGGGCTCCGTGTGCTCTCGCGATCTGAGATTCGCGCCGGCGCGATCCCGACCGCCGAAATCCACGAGCGAAGCAACCCCCACTCGTATTGGTGCGTACCGCTGCGTGAGCGCTTCGCGTCGCTTCGCGACATCACCCCGAGCCGGGCCACGATCCTCGCCCTCGGAGACTTTGACGAGTGCGAGGCCGCGATCGAGAAAGACGGCGACGGCACGTGCCGTATCGCAGTCGTGTACGTCGGTGAGCCCCCCGAGATTGGCGAGCGCGTGTGGGTAACCGTCGACGACGACAACCGCCTATGCGTCACCGGGCGCGAATAGGACCACCCGATGAGCGCCTCCCACCACACCCTTCGCTCGACGAACCACCCCATGACACCGAAACAAAAGCTCCGTACGACGACGACGTTTGTTCTCTTGCTCGGGCTCTCGTCCGGCTGCGCATCGCTCACCGACGAGCAGCGCGAGAGGATAAGAGCTGTGGGCGCAGCCCTCGGCAGGGATTCGTCTCCGCCCCCACTGCAGGCCGTGTACTGCACGACGTACGATCACGGCGTCGTCCGCAACACCACGTGCACGCCGATGCCATGAACCCGCGACCGCCGAGGGCTGCGCAGCCGTGTAGTTCAGGGGTGATAGGTCTCTATGGCAAACGGCCACCAAGATAACGAGACCCGAGCACGGTTAGCGTCATGCTCGGGTCCGCGGCCGTACTTGCGTCCGACTCTCCCGTCGATCGTTCGCGGAGTCGGAATCGGGACGACCACGCTCGCGACCTTCGGTGCGCGCACCATGCAACACAGGTCACAGATCGTCAACGAACCGAGCGTTTTTGCGCGTGCCTCGAACTTGCGCTTGACCGGGCACGCGGGCGTCCGTATTCCAGGGGTTCGGCGTAGCGGCCGAGCAGGAGAATCGACGATGCCATCCGCAAAAAAGCGGAGCCCGAAGAGCGCGCAGGGCTCCAAAAAAACGAAGGTTGCCAAGGGCGCCCGTCGCACCAAACCGCCGGGAGACGTTAGAAAAGTCGGTTATAACGCCGGCCTGTCACGCCGGAGGTCGCGGGTTCGAGTCCCGTCCGCCCCGCTAGTAGAGCCCGAACAACTTGTTTTCAGCGCCACTCCGCCGCCTCGAGAGCTTCGAGGGCCCGGTGGAGTGAGCGGCCTTGCTGCGCTTGCTGCGCTGGCTGAGCTCGTCGGCGAAGCGCGAGCGATCGAGCTTGCTCGCGCGCACGAACCAACGATCGATCGACTGCGGCCGGATGATCAGTCGAAGCCGGTGAAGAGCCGAAAGGTCGCGCCGACAATCCGATTGCTACGTCCCAACGATCACACCGCCGCGATCGTTGTGACGCGGCCGACCGATCGTCGCGACGCGCAGTCAAAAAAATCGACCGAGCGTTCTGCACGTGGTTCTACCGCCGGACAAATGAGCCTACCCACCGGCGAACCAACCCTTTCAGAAGTCGCTGCACTCTTTCTCTCTGACCGCGCGCACACCTGTGCTGTCCGCACGATGCGGCAATACGAGAAGGCTGTTCGCCTGATCCTTAGGCCGTGCCTTGGTGGCCGCGTATTCGCCTCGATCAAAAGGCGCGAATGCATAGAGGTCCACAACGCCGCTAAAGACTCGAACGGCCCCGCGGCTGCGAACCAGGCGATCGTCGTCGGTCGCATGACGTGGGTGTGGGCGGTCGACGAAGAGCTCGTCTCTGCGTCGGTCCCGAATCCCTTCGATCGGATCAAGCCCCACGCAACGCCGCAACGCCGCAACCCCGCGACCCCGGAGGACGGTGCGGCGGTGTGGCGTGTCTGTGAAAAGGCATTGCGCGGCGAGCCGGATGCGGTGTGCGCCGCCGTCTTCGGTGCCTATTTCCAGTTCCTGCTGTTGTCAGGCGTGCGTCGCCGTGAGGGCACGCATCTGGAGCACACCCAGTTCGACCGAATCCGCGGCGAAATCGTGCTCACCGATCACAAGACGGTGCGAAGGTCGGGGGCAAAACGAATCTCTCTGAGCCCGACGGCGGTGCAACACCTTGCTCGTCTTCAAGACGAGTACCGCTGGCACCCCGTCTATTTCTTCCCCAGCCCACAGGGCCGCTCCAAGAGCGGAGTGATCGAGGAGACGTGGCGCGCATGGAAGCGCGTCTGCGAAGCCGCTGGCGTTGAGAACGTCACGCAACACGACTTGCGCAGGGGTTTCGCGACGCAAGCGCTTAACGCCGGCGCCGAATTGCGGACAGTGCAAGCCCTCTTGGGGCACTCCTCGATCGCAACCACAGCGAAGTACGCGTTGCCAGGCGCGAGGTTGCAGCGCGTGGCTGCGGATGCTGTCGCGAGTGCCTATGTGCGCACGAAGAAAGAGGCCGCCAATGGCTGACGCCGACAAGTACGCACGCGCGCAGCAAGTGATCGCCACGGCCGTCACGGCTGCGATCGGTCAGAGCCTCGTCCAGCTCGATCTCGCTCAGAGCATGAGCGCTGCCGCAATCGTGTGCGAGGCGGTGCGCGACGTCCTGCAAAACGTCGAGCTCGTGCGTGAAGCCGCCGCCGCGGCACTTCCCGCGGAGGTTTCCGAGCTTTTGGCGCGCATGCTCGGAAGAAAGGCGGCGTGGTGATGAGCGACTCGGAACAATGGCTCGCGGTTTTCGTCATTGTCTTGCTCCTCTTTGCGGCGACGCGAATCGGAGGCGATCGCTAATGCCCGCGCTCGAGTGGTTGATTCTGCTGTGCGTGGGCGCCATCGCGTTCAACACCGGGCTTTGTCTCGGCTCGCTCAACGGAGGGCCGCACAAATGACGTGTGCCGTCGAAGCCTACGCATGCGCTGTCGTGCGGCAACGGATCTGTGCCGCACTATGCGACGCGCTCGAATACGACACCCGTAGCGATGAGCGGGCGATCGAAAGCGGGCGTGTGATCACCACACGGCACCGCCATTTGTTCGACTCTCTCGCTGCGGCGATCCGCAGTGATGCGATTTGGGACGCGCTCTGCACCATGCGTCAGCGCCATCTCTTGGAACTCAACCTAGACGTGGATGTCAAACTCGGAGAACCCGACCGATGAAACCGCTCGATTATGACCACCCCTCGTATCTCAGCGAGCCCGAAGATCGGGACTGCATCGACACGACCTGCGCAGAAGAGGATGAGGAGATCGAAATCGATCTCGAAAGTTTCTTCGATGCGCACGGTCGGGAGTTGGGCGCGACCATCTGCATGCGTGGCCACGACGTCCTTTGGGTGGAGGCGTGGGACGTCGACGGCAAGGATGTCCAGCTCGATTGGGTCACGCGTGAAGCGATCGTGACGGAGGCGTTGCGATGAAACGCTCGATCCGCTTCCTGCCTCCGGTGTGCACGCGTGATGTGATCGTGGTGCCTGTGGTCGTCACGTTTGATTGCGACGGCTCGACCTGGACCGATAACGGCCGCTGGCCAGACAGCGAGCCTCCCGTTCGCGACGAGACCGAATCCCTCGCAGCGCAGATCGCCGCCGCGGGTGTCCACCTACTCCGCAACTAGGCCCCGCTATGACGGACGTCGACGAGACCGAGATTGAATCGATGATCGCCCTACTCGATCGCCAGCGCTGGAGCGGCGCCCCTCGGACACTCGGCCTCGGCCTCGACCTTGCCGACGAGCGCACATTTTTTTTCCGCGTCGGCACCAATGCCGTGGCACGCCCCGGCGCGCATTGGCTCACCCGGAATAGCAAAGCAAATGGCGATCTGCTCGTGGTCCGGACGCGGCCGTGTCGTCCCGGGGATTTCGGCGTCCCGCGCCTGCGCAAACATGCGTTGGAAGTCACCTTCGCGAGCCTCACGGGCTCATCTCGGTCTGTGAATCGCGGCCAAGAATCGACGCGCATCGTGCAATACAACGGTCCAAGCGTCGCGCCGGGCATGGCGGATGAGATGTCCGTCGTCGTGCACCAAAACGATGGGCAGCTGCGTGACGACGATTCCCCCCGCGACTTCACGGGCGCGATTTGGTCGTCCTACGCGATGCCGTTCACCGACAGATACGAATGGAGCGTCGTGTTTCAGCAGACCGGCGGCGGGGCCATCCGCGTCGGCACCACGCCCCACGCCGCACTCGTGCTCTTCCGCGATCGCGATAAGCCGCCGGCGGGGCGACGATCTCCGCTCGTGCACTGGGTTCGGGCGCATCAACGCGTCCGCGGCGAGACCCATGCGGAAGTCCGCGCGCACATCCGCGGCAACGAACGCTTCGCGTGGCATGACTTCGCCGTTCGCGTCGTCCCTTCACCCTTTGATCTGGAGCTGGCGCAACGTCCTCCGGCAGAAGTCCTATGAAACGCGCCGCCCTACCGAAGCGAATGCGCCAGCTCAAACGCCGCCCGATGCGGCGTATCAACCGGGCACGACTGCAAGCCCGCCGCGCTCGCCAGTTTGGCCAGCAAGCGGCACTTGCCCGCAAGCTCCCGTGTTGCTCATGTGGCGCACCGCCGCCGAGTGATCCGAGCCATCTCACGAGCCGCGGCGCGGGCGGGGTCGATGACTGCGTAGTGCCGCAGTGCCGCAGGTGTCACGACGCCTTGCACCGCGAGGGACGCTTTTCGTTTTGGACGCGACGCGGGCTCGACCCGCAACAGATCGTTGAACGCATGCGCGCCCTTGTGGCGCTGGGGGTCACACCGTGTACGGGCGCGAACTAGCGATATCCATGGCCGAATACCTGGCGATCGACGCGGAGTCCTCCGGACGCGTGTCGGACTTTCTCGACTCGCCGGCGACCTACCACGCGCTCCACATCGCCAAGACGCTACCCGAGGAGGACCCAACGCCTCCAATGACCGTCGGCAATGCGGCCCACTGCCTCATCCTCGAAGGCCGCGAGGTGTACGGACAGCGCTACGCCGTCGGGCCGTGCGACGACAAGCGCAGGACCGCATGGAAGGCCTTCGCTGAAGGACTGCCGTCTTCCTTGACCGCTCTCACGCCATCGCAAGCCGAGATCGTCGAAGCATGTTTCGCCGCGGTGCAGCTCCACGATGAAGCGCGTGAAGCCCTGTTCGAATGGGAAGGCGTTCCGGAGTTATCGGGCCTCTGGGAGGACGACGAGACGCACTTGGCATGCAAGCTCCGTTTCGATCGCCTTTGCCGCTCGCACTGCGCACCGATCGAACTAAAAACGAGCAAGTCGGCCCATCCCGATGCCGTGCGCCGGACGGCGATCTCGCTGGCCTATCACCGCCGCGCGGCTTGGTACACTGAGGGATACCGCGAGCTTTACGGGCTCACGCCGAAGTCCCTCCCCTTCATCACCGTCGCTACGGAAATGCCGGCGTCCGTTTTGGAAGACCGCGTGCACGTGTGGACGATCGACGCCGAGCTCGAGGAACTTGGCCATCGCGACAACCGAACAGCCCTTGAAGGCATCGCAGCGGCGCGCGCATCCGGTGTATGGCGCGCGTCGTGGTCACGTGGAGTGCACACCGTCACTGCACCAAGCTGGATGGCAAGGGCCATCTAACCAAGGACGTCATGACAGAAGCCAAAATCGCCGTCATCAACGAACGCGCCGAGCTCGACTCGGCCCCCGAACGCGCAGAGCAAATGCGAATGCTCCGCGAGGCCGCCGGAGGCGCGTCACTTTCGGATAGGCAGTTCGCGTTACTTCTCGAGATCGCCAGACGCACTGGTCTGGATATCCTGCGCAAGCAAATCTACGGCGTCGTTTATAAGGGGCGAATGGCGATCATCGTCGGGATCGACGGACTCCGGGCGATCGCCCGCCGCAACGGTCTCGCGGGGATCTCCGATGCAACGTTCGCCTATCACGAGAAAGACAAGGATCAACGCTGGCCGCTCGCCGCCACGATCACAGTCAAACGCGCCGGTCCGGCTGGGCTCGAAGAATACACGTCCACTGCTCGGTGGCACGAGTTTGCCTCGGTCAAGGTCGACAACGAAGGGAAGAAACACCCCGAGGGGCAATGGGGGATCCGGCCTCACGTCATGTTGGCCAAGTGCGCCGAAGCGGCCGCGCTGCGTAAGGGCTTCGCCGAGTCGCTGTCGGGCTTGTACGCCGACACTGAGATGGCCCGCGACCATGCTCCGCGCGTGCAACAGCAAGAGCCCCGCACACTTGCCGACGCCACCGGCCCCCGTCGCGAGCCCGATACTGGCGGCGACGACGGCCCACCCGACGATGATGGGTTCTTTCCGGAGACCGACGACGAGCGGTGACCATCGTGATTCCCATGCAGCCGGGCCGGGTAAAGGCGAACGGGCGCTTGGTGCCGCAGCGCGTCCGTGGCGTCTTCACCGGACGGCTCGTGCTTTCGTCGGCGTATCGGGAGGGCCTCGAGGAAATGGCCCTGCGCGTGCGCCAAGCGTGCGTACTGCACCGCTGGCGAAAGACGATCCGGCCCGTCCGCGTCGTCGTGACCACATGGTGGCCCCGGAATCGGGGCGACCTAGACGCTACGTGCAAGGCCGCGTGCGACTCACTGACCAATGGTGGCGCGATCTTCGATGACGATCAGATCGTCTCGATCGAGCTCGCACGCGGTGTCGACAAAGCGAGGCCACGGATCGAAATCGAGATCGACGAGGTGCGCGAATGACAAAACGAAAACGACGAATGGGCAGCGGCGGGATTGGTGACAAGGGGCAAGCTGTGCATTGCACCTTCTGCGCTTGGGAGGGCAGTCGAGTGGACTGCTCCGATCCATGCCCATCCTGTGAGGGCCAAGTCGCCCTGGGCACACAGTTTCGGCGGCATGCAGCGAAGCTCCCGCGGCCCTCGTGCGGCGTCGTCGGGGTCCGTGATCCGGGTGAAGAGGCCGCGACAAGCGACCTCCTACGCCAAGCTAGGGAGGACGCGTCGCGATGAAAATCAAGGTTCGTTACCGGCGATGGCGCGATGACCGATTCGGGCACGTGAAGACCGGCGGGATGCGACCGACGTCGTATTTCCTCGAAGACTACGCAGTCTCACAGAATCTGTTGGGCGTCCTGCGGCAGAGCCCGCGTGCGATCGCGGAACAGTTTGGTCGGGTAGCGATCAAGACGATCACGGACGCGATCCGCGAGCTTGAAGACCGGGGCGTCGCGCGCTGGTGGCCCGAGCTCGAAACGCTGTGGGTCGTCGAAGCAATGGACGAGCAATCTGATGGGCCGAAGGTGGATATTCACGCGGCGAAGCATCTGGTCACGCTCCCCGCCCCGGTCCAAGCGGCCATCCGGGAACGGTATGGCGCGCGCGTGGAGCTCCCGGCGCGAACCCTCCCCGATACGGTATCGGATACGGTATCGGATACGGTATCGGATACGGTATCGGATACGGTATCGGAGGGGGTATCGGAGGGGGTATCGCCCTCAGGAATCAGGAAGCAGGAACAGGAATCAGGAGAACAAGTATCGCCCCCTAACGGGGGCTCACCCCCGAGTCCGCCGCCGGCGGACGTCGAGGGCTCGGCCGAGTCCCCCGGTGGGCAGGTGCTCACGCACCCGTCGGCGGAAGCCGGGGAAGGGCGCCTGGCATCGCAGCGCCGGAGGGCAGCCGCCGAGCTCTGGGCCTGGCACGAGGGCGAGCGAGTGCGGCGGCTCTGCGCCCACGCGACGCCGCTCCGCAAGCACACGGACCGTGACCTCAAGGCGATCGTGCGGCTGCAGGTCCACGCTCAGAAGCGCCACGGGTGCTCTGAGGCCGATGCGTGGGAGCACGTCCGGCGGTTCCGCGAGCGGGCGCTGGCGGACGCCGAGCAAGCCCTGCGGACCGAGCGGCAGGCGTACCCGTCGGCGGCGGCCCAACTCGAGTGGGCACGGACGAGCTCGGCGTGGAGCGTGAAGGCGTACGACCTCGTCACGCAGCGCGAGCCCGACCCGAGCGCAGCGCGGGCGGCCGCGGACGAGGCCTACCGAGCGGAGGTCCGCCGGCTGAAAGACCTGAGGCGCGAGCGGCAGCGAGGGGGCGGGTGATGTCTGACACAGATCACAGCGAACTCGACCGGCTGGTCGCGGGCGCGCGGGCCACGGTGCGGCGCTGGGCTTCGCTCAGCGATCTCGAGAAGCGTGAACATGTCGCCGCGACCTGGGAGGCGATCGCGGGCGCACTGAACGACGCATACCTCGAGCAGCGCTCCGCCTCCGTGCAGTGGCGACTGACGCAAGACGACGTCTGCTACGCGCGTCGTGTCGCGGTGTGGATGCGCTTTGAACTCGAACTCGAGACCTGGCGGGCAGACGAAGCGAACGCGGCAGCCGAAGCGATCGCCAAACGAGCGAAGCAACAGACCGGGGCGGCCGCGGTGCTCCCCGACGAGTTGAAAACTCGCCTCGCGACGAAACCGAAGGCCCCCGATACGCGCGAGCCCCCGGTGCTCCCGCCGAACCCCGGCGACAAACCAGCCGACTGGCCGCCGATGACGGGCCTATGGTCGACATGGCTCGAGGAGCTCATGAGCATCCGCCGCCCGCGAGCGAAGCAACACCGCGAGCGCGACGAGGTCGAAGCCGCGGAGTGACGAACCGATGCCGAGGCTTTCCGCGCGACGCAAGGCGGCGATTCTCGAGGCCTACGTTCGCTACGGCTCAGTCCGGACTACGGCATTTGTGATGGGCGCAAGCCTTCTCACTGTGCGCCGAATCGCAAAGGCTGCCGGCGTGCTCAAACCGCACGCACGTCCGTGGAGCACAATCCCGAGCGCCGACGAGCTGCGGCGCTTACTTGCCGAGCTCGGAACATACCAGGCTGTCGCCGATGCCTGCGGATGCCATCGCAACACGATTCACAATAGGCTTTACGGACGAACGCAATGACGCCCACCCTTCCCGAAATACTCCGACTGCACGCGCTCTGGCTCGCAGACGATGACAATGGCGTCCGCGCCGACCTCAGCGGCTCGAACCTCAGCGGTGCCGACCTCAGCGGTGCCGACCTCAGCCACGCCGACCTCGGCCAGGCCAACCTCAGCGGTGCCAACCTTCGCGGTGCCAACCTCCGCGACGCCCATCTCAGCGACGCCCATCTCTTCGGTGCCGATCTCAGCGACGCGATCCTCGACGTCGACCTAAGATCGCCCGGTCTCGCTGCCCGCGTAGCCGCTCAAATCCAGGTCAACCCGGATACCTACGATCAAATGAACTGGCACTCGGATTGTGGGACGCGACATTGTGCGGCCGGCTGGTGTTGCGTGCTCGCTGACGTGCCTAAGGAGATCGAGGAACGGCTGGGTACAAAGCACGCCGCTTTACTCGCGCTAGGTCTACCACTGGGGACCGACGCGCCGTTCGAGGGATACCATAACCCGCTCCCGTGGCTCCGCAAGCTCGCCGAGAGCGAGGGGACATGAACGAAGAACGTCTGTCGCTCATCGAGGATGGACATGCTGCAGGCCTCGATCGTTTGCGCGAGTTCGAGGTCGACTACACACCGGGCCCCGTTGTGCGCCAGGGGCTGGCGTGGGCTCTGCGGCACGTTGGCATGCCGCGCCGATTCTTGGACCCTGCTGCCGGCGCCGGCGTGTTCGCGCAGCAGCTCGACGCGCTCGGGCACGACCCCGACCACGGGTTTCGCTGGGCTGTCGAACCGCGGCCCGAAGAGCGCGGCAATCTGCGGCGCCATTATCACTCCGTGGCGTCGTGCCGCTTCGAGGAGTGCGAAGACTTCGGGGGGCCCTTCGATCTCATCGCGACGAATCCACCGTTCTCGGTGTGGCCGCAGTTTCTTGCGCGTTCGCTTGACCTCGTCTCAGACCGTGGCGCCGTTCTGTTCTACGGCTCGCTCGCGTGGGGACAGTCTGGCGAGGGCGCCGAGGTCTTCTCACGTCTGCCGCCAACCGCATGCGCTCGCGTCGTTGGCCGTGTGCACCATCGCGGTCCGGGCGTAAACCCGAAGACGGGCAAGCCATGGGGCGCAGACTTGCGCGACATGTGCTGGTGGCTCTGGGATCGTGGGTCGAAGCATCGCGCCCCCTGGCTAACCGAAAACCTGCCCCCGCTCCCGGCCGAGTCGCGCAGGTGGATCGTGCGGCCGGGGACGGAGTGACTCAGGCGTCAGGGCAGTGCACGACGACGTGCACCATGCCCGTGTGCTCCGCTGGCTGGTGCACCTGCAACACGTAGCGACCCGCGTCGAGGTTCGACGCGAAGATTGCGCCGACGAACTCGTCCGATGGCCACTGCGTCTCGTTCTCGAAGACCATGCCCTCGCACCCGCCCGCGCATCGTTTGAGCCGCATGAACCCGCGGCGACTCCCGCCTTCGCCCTGGACGCCTTTAATGGTGTATCGGCCGGGCAGCGGGATCTCGAGCGCGACGTTCACCCATACGGTGCCTTGTCGCGGGCCGAGGGCCTTGGGGTTCGCACAGCTGACGTCGAGATCGAACTCCGTGGTCGCGTCATCGCCATCGCAGACCGTCATCGGCGCGGCGTCGCACTCGAAGAATGCGCTTCGAAACACGAGATGCTCGCAACTCGGATAGGTCGATTCGTAGTCGTCGACCGCCTCGTCTAGCGGTTCGCCCAACGCCCGTGCGAAGCCGTCCTCCATTTCGGGGACGCTGTCGCGCAGTGCCGTCTCATCGTCGAGCTGCAACACCGTCTTTGGGTCGAAGCGCTCGACGAGCGATGCCATGAAGTGGCCGGCGAGCGCATAGGATTCCAGTTCGAGGCTATCGCTCGATCCGGCGATCGCGCTGTGCACGTCTCCCTGCAGTGGGCCAAGGGCGTCGATGTCATCGCCCCAGTAGACAGCCATCCCCTCCTCAAAGAACCGCGCGGCGTCCCCCGGGAGCGTTGCATGCACGAGCTCGTGCTCATGCGGCAACCACCGCGTATAGACGCGATCGCCGAGAGTGCACGCCGAATAGTCGCACGGAGGTCCATAGTCCGCCGGCGGGTCGCGAAGCCAGTAGTAATCGACCGCGTCCGCGGCACCGTCGCCGACGAGGGCGGCGAGCTTGCCGACGTACGCATCGAGATACCCGAGGTTGCCCTCACAATAGTCGCCGTCGTTGTAATCCGTTGCGAACCGAACGTGTTCGCCCTCCCACTCGAACGGCGGGACATCGTAGTCGTCCGGCGCGGGGCTGCAGCCAACCAGCAACGCGCCAGCGAGGGCCCACGCATGGATACCCTCGCCGGACACGCGCATGGCTCTGCGTCGGCGTGGCCTCACTGGCGTTGCCAGCTGGACGCGTTGACGGTCATCTTCCACAAGGCCCCACTGACATCAGTATAGGCGATCTGGAAGGCCCCCATCGTCGTGGCCGCGGGGCCGACTGTAACGGTGATTGGCGTAGAGTTTTTCGCGGGGATGATGTGGGCCGCCCCGGCGAACGTCGTGGATAACAGGAAGTCCTCCCCCGCGGGGATCCGGTACTGATTCGCTGTGAGCCGCGTCGCGGCGACAGGCTCATAAAGCGAGACCCAATAGCGGTCCAGCGTGACGTGCGTCGCTGGAGTGCCAACGTTAACCGGAGCTGCGGAGCGCAAATCGAGCATCTCGACCATCAGCTGCTGCGTCCCCGACGGCTTCATGGCAGCCCGCGAGCAGGCCGTGCACGACGTGCCCGCAGACGCCAGCGCACCGTTGCCGGTGATGGTCTGCCCATCGTACTTCGGTCCGGCGAGCGACACGGTGGCAGCGTTGAGTTTATAGTGAGGCGTCGAAGCGCCCGGCACGGCCTGGACAAACGAGACGTCATTATTCGCAGCCCCGGAGAGGCACTCGAGTAGCATCTCGCCGTCGTCTTCCGTCGGATAGATATCCAGAATCTCGAGATTGACCACGACCGCGAATGGGTCCTTGATGGTTTTCCATTTCGAGTCGTTCGGCAGATCCCATCTCGCACCCGACAGGGCCAAGTCAACATCCTCGGTCGCTTCGCTGGCCCCGGTAGCGATCCAGAACGCGTCACGGCAGCTCTCTTGGCCCTCCGCGGACGCAACCCAGTTGCTGAGCGCGATCGCTTGATTGGCAATGGTGACGGGGAAGTCCTCCGCCGCGTCCTGGATCTTGAATGTGACGCTGCGGCAGGCCTGCTCCACCAAATCGGCGACGCACGCCTTAGCGTGCGGCTGATCCCAAAATCCCTCGCCCGGCATTGGAAGTTCGAAAGGATCGCAGCACGCCATCACCTTCGGCGTGGCGTAGAAATCCCCGTCGACACCATGTCCGAACTCGAACGCATCGCCCGACGCCATCCCGGCCGCGCTGAAGTTGACAGCGAGGGTGCCGCCGCATTGGTGCACGTAACCAAAGAAGCCCGGCTGCGCGTCCAATAAGCACGCGTCCTCCACGACCTGATCGCCGCCCCCCGTCGAGTCCGCGCCGCCGTCCGAGTCCGAGTCTGCGGTGACGTTCGTGATCTGGCCACCGTCCGCGCCGTCTGTGCCCGTACCCCAGGGGGTGTCCACCGGGTCGTGCTTCTCTTTCGTGGGGCCGCATGCGGAGAGGAGGCATGCTGCAACAATGTGCGTGGTTAGGTGCTGTTTCACGCGGCGTCAGTAGCAACCCGGCGTCAGCTGCGTCAAGTTGGCTGTGATGCGCTCGGTGGATCACGCGTGGCACCGTAAATGTCGGAAGCGCGCGCGAGCCTTGGCCGCTTGGCCATGCCCATGCGCTGCGCCAGCGATCCCGAAAAGGGCCATGTGCGATCTACAGATCAGCGATCCGCAGCTGCGGACAATGCCCGACGCTGAACGTCGTGACAGCCTTGTCTTATTACGCGTTCGCGGTACATCAATATTGATATGCGATGGGTACTGCTCTCCGCGCTCGTTTTCGGTGGGTGCCAAGATGATGCGGATCCCGGTGATGATGCGGCCGGCGACGACTCGAGCTCGAGCTCGGGATCAGGATCGAGCTCGGACGCGGCCGAGGTGTCCAGCTCTGATGGCTCGGGCGACAGCGGTGCCGCCGAAGCGGTGTGCCGCGCCGGCTATGACGCCTGCATGGCCGACGGAACCGCCTACCTGGATTGCGTAGATGCCTACGTCGAGTGCTACCCGGATGCTCGCGCGGACTGGGCGGCGTGCAAGGATGAGGTCGAAACGTGCGCGTGGAACTGTTGCCCGTATGAGCGGGGTAGCGTGCAGTGGGCGGCCTATTGCGTCAATGACGAGGTCAACGCATGCACGGACACATGCGGCGGCTTCCGCCTATGCGACCCTTTCCCCGATAACGATTAGTCGGCTACCGCGTCACCGGGCGCCACCACAGCTCGGCGCGGTCGACCAGTCCGTCGAAGGTCGCATCCCCGGTGATCCGGATCGTGAACTGCGTTGATCCGCCTATGGGGAAATATTCTTTGCGAAATAGCCTGACGTCCTCCCGAACTTCGCTGTCGATCACGAACGGAACATCACCTGGGGTCCCGCCGGTCGTGGGCGAATCGCGAGGGATGGCCTCGATCAAGGTGAGAACCACGGTATCGGCCCCGCGCTGGACGGGCTCTCGCGTTGCCGTGACGCCGCCGATCACCACTTCGATCCCTGTGTAGGGAGGCAATGCGCCGCGGCTCGGGAACTGCTCAAACGTGGCGCAGATCGATCGATCGGGGACAACATGCGTCCCAACCCAGTTTGGGTCATCGGTGGTCTCGTCGAGCTTCGTTCGCAGCAGCCGCCATTTCGTGATCGCCATGACTCCCCCTTAGATCAGGCGGCTTGCGCCGCTTTCGATTCGTCCTGCGCCGGTGCTGTACGCGGCCGTGCTCGCTGGCTTCGGCGCCCCGGACGGTCGCACTTGCGGTGCGGACCCCTGCGGCGGCTGGCCTTGCGGGCCCTGCTGCGACGGATCCGTCTGCCCTCCGAGCGCGGCTTGTGTCGCCGAGATCATCTCAGGTTGCATCGACGCGTCCGTGGGCGATTCGAAGATGATCCCCGCCTGCACACGCGCCTGGAATGGGATTTCCGGCGCCTCGATCATGGCGTCCATCACCCGTCGTTGAATGTCCGCGTACATCGCGGGATAGACCGCCTTCATGGCTTCGGCATGCTCGAGTGTGAAGGTGCCGTTCTCAAGATGCCCGAGTGCCGACAACGGGTCGAGCACGGTGTCGGCATAGCGGTCGAACGTCGCTTGCTCGTGTGGGTTGACGAGTGAGACGCGGCCTAGTGGGTCTTCCCAGCGCTGCGGTGCTTTGCTGACGAGGAATGCAGCCGCGTCGGCAGCTCGCAGCGCCGCGAGCCCAGACATCGACGGTGCGACGTCCTCCATATTGAGTGTCATCCCGCGCATGTCTTCCGCGAGTGCAGTTGGGTTGCTCGCGTAATACTGCGCTTTCTCGAGCGCCGCGTCGTTCCGCTTGCGGCGTTGCGCTGCTGAGATCGCTGCGCCGCGTGTCGCCGCTGTTCTGCCTGCGCGTCCGACCGCGGCTCCGTAGGGGGCAGCAGCACGAGCGGCCTTCGCCGCGCCCTTGCCCATTTTGTTGATGAAGCCGGCGACTGCGGCGATCTGCCCGGCCTCGCCCTTGTCGATCTGCCGCATGATCGCGCTGTACTTGCGCAAAATCGTGTACGGCTTCGACGTCAGCGACGTTACGTAACCGATCGCGGCGCCCGGAAGGCCGCCGATGGCTCCGCCGATCATTGGCCCGAGCACGTTTGCAGGGCTGGAAAAGGCGTCGATCGACACTGACCGATTGCCCTCCGCGTTGCGGAGCATCTCAATCGCGTCGAGCCGCTCGACATTGCGACGTTGCTTCGTCATTAGGCCGTCAAGCGCAGCCTCCGTGCTCTTCGCCTTCGCCAACGCCGCTGCCTGTTCTGGGCTCAGTTGGTTGTATTTCGCCACGGTTTCCGCCGCCGAGATCTCGCGGCGCACGACCTCGCGAAAGTTCTCCGTGATCTGTTCACCCCGGAACCGCCCCGACGAGCGCATAAGGGATAACAGGTCGCGATTGTCCACGAACCCGCGACGCCCATCGAGCAGCCGTTTGGTCGCACCGTCGGCGAGGCTCTTACGCGCTTCAATCGCTGCCCTTGCCGCTGCGTTCTGCTCGCGCTGCCCCGTCGCGAGTCCGCCCCAAACCTGCTCATCTTCGAGATGCTGCCGGATCGCCGCGATCGGCCCGGCATTTTCGGCTGTCCCGGCAAAGGCATCGAGCGTGTTATCGGACGCGATGTCTCCGCTTCTTTCGACCGACTTTCGCACCTTGGCCACAAGGAGGTCCGCATCTTGCTTAAGCTCGTCGAGAGCGCGGTAAGCCGCCAGCGCGATATCCTGTGGTCCCCCGGACTTCGCGGCTTCGCTGACCTGCGCTCGCGCCCGCTCGGCAACCGCCTTCATTTGCGCCAATGTGCCTTTTTGGTAGATCTCCCCGCCCATTTCGGCATTTTTGGCGATCATTGAATCGATCGAGCTCGCGAAGGCGTCCACTTGTTGCGCACCGGTACGCGCAGCCGCTTCGGCTCGCTCCGGCTCAAAGCTCGCGGCCTCCCGCTTCGCCTTGCCCTTGCGCCCCATCACTTGTTTGAGCGTGGATACGGATTCGACAAGATCCTCTACCGGCTCGCGTGCAGCGGCCGCGAGGGTTTCTTGGGCGCGCTGCGATCCGCCGGCTTGCAGTAGATCGTCAATCTCGGCGCGGCCGGCTTTCGCACGTAGATCCGGCAGAAGCGTTGCGACCGATTCCTCCGGAACGCCGAGCACCTTCGCGATCGCCGGCGCATTGCCGTCGGCCAAAGCCTTCTCGAGGATGTGCGACTCCCCGGATGCGACCTCGT
>Ga0247800_1000016_pt1 | contig 29923 bp, 47 predicted proteins | sample UWRJS092311B6_FD_179924 | JGI IMG/M metagenome (GOLD analysis project Ga0247800, IMG submission 179924) | Soil microbial communities from Arlington Agricultural Research Station in Wisconsin, United States - UWRJ-S092-311B-6 | ecosystem: Environmental > Terrestrial > Soil > Agricultural land...
GCCCCGAGCACCTCCGGCACGGACAACAACCTCTGGTTTGAAACCGATACGGGGGCGCTCTACGGCCTTTATCAAGACCTGAATTCCACACAATGGATAGAGGTTGCCGGGCACCCCGGTCCTATCGGCCCGACCGGCCCCTCTGGTGCGGCAAGCAGTGTCCCCGGCCCCACGGGCCCGACCGGCGCAGTCGGCCCGACAGGCTCGTCTGGCCCTACCGGGGCAGGGGGCCCGACCGGGGCAACCGGGATTGCCGGAGCACAACTCTTTATTTCCGATACGGCCCCTACCTTTGCAACTAATCGTATGTGGTGGGAAAGTGACACGGGCCGCCTCTACGCGGCCTACACAGACCCTACCCCAACCGACGTCTGGGTCGAGGTTACGGCAGGCCCGGGCCCTGCAGGAGCAACCGGCGCAACAGGCGCAACCGGGGCTGCCAGTACCGTGCCCGGCCCGACCGGCAGTGTTGGTAGCACCGGACCCGCCGGTCCTCCAACCTATGCCCGCGTCTCGGACAGCGCGCCTTCATCGCCAGCCGATGGCGAAATCTGGTTTGAGAGCGATACAGGTGCGCTCTACATATACTACAACGATGGGTCGAGCAGCCAGTTCGTCCAGGCGCTTGCCGCCCCCGATACCGAGACCATGCAAGACGTGGTCGGTGGCATGGTCACCGGGGGCACTCAGACCAACATCACGGTCACCTATGACGACCTGACGGGGAAACTCAATTTCGTCGCGGTTGGCGGGTCTGGCGGCGGGGGCGGGGACGTCTTCGGCCCCTCGTCGGTGGCGGCAGACGCACCCACGATTTTCGACGGCACCACCGGCAAGCTCATTAAATCCACCACTTATGCCACCTTCAAGACCTCGCTGTCGCTGACCAAAAATGACGTAGGTTTAGGGTCGGTCGACAATACCAGTGACGCCGCAAAGCCCATCAGTACGGCGACGGCGGCCTCGATCGCCACCAGGCAACCGCTCGACGCCACCCTGACCTCGTTGGCGGCTTATAACGCCAACGGCATCCTGACCCAGACTGCCGCCGATTTCTTCACCGGGCGAACGATCACCGCCGGCACCGGCATCACGGTGACCAACGGCTCCGGGGTTTCCGGCAACCCGACCATCGCCGTCGATACGGCAACCCTGTTCACCAGCGTCGCCCTGACCGGCAACCCGACCGCCCCGACCCCGACCTATCCCGACAACGACACTTCGATCGCCACCACCGCCTACGTCCAGACCGCGATCAATGCCGCGCCGTCGCTGACCATCGGCGATACCGTGCCGACCTCCCCGCCTCCGGTGTCCGGTGATCTGTTCTGGGAGAGCGATACCGGGGCCCTCTACGTATTTTTCAATGACGGCAGTTCGTCGCAATGGATCCAGGCGCTCGGCAGCGTCGGCCTCGATGCGGAGAGCGTGCAGGACATCGTCGGTGCCATGGTCACCGGCGGCAATACGGAAACCAACATTGCCGTCACCTATGACGACAGCACCGGAAAATTGAATTTCATCGCCACGGGGGCCGGGGATGTCACCGGGCCTGCCGGAACCGCCAACAATGCCCCCGTGCTGTTCTCGGGGACCACCGGCAAGCTGCTGGCGGAAACCACCTACCCAGCCTTCAAGACCAACCTTGCGCTGACCAAGGCGGACGTCGGATTAGGGTCGGTCGATAATACCTCGGACGCCTCAAAACCTATCAGCAGTGCTACCCAGACGGCGCTCAACGCCAAGCAGGATCTTGATGCCACGCTGACCGCGCTGGCGACGCTCAATGCCACGGCTGGTCTCCTCGAGCAGACCGGCAGCGACGTATTCACCAAGCGGGCGCTCGGGGTTGGGGCATCCTCGTCGGTGCCGACCCGTGGTGATGCCGACGCCCGCTATGCGGCAACCGTTCACAGCCACGTCATCAGCGACACGACGGGACTGCAGGCGGCAATCGACCTCAAGGCCCCGCTGGCGTCGCCAGCCCTGACCGGCAACCCGACCGCCCCCACGGCAAGCCCCGGGGATGCCGATACCACGATCGCCACCACGGCCTTCGTGGCCGCCGCGATCGCCGCCAGCCCCGATGCCGCGATCGCCGACACCGTGCCGGGCGGGGCATCTGCGGGCGACCTGCTTTTCGAGAGCGACAGCGGTCGCCTGCTGATCTTTTACGATAGCCAGTGGGTGGAGACTGGCGTCGGGGCCCGTGGCGCGGACGGGGCCACAGGGGCGACGGGGACTATTGGTCCTGCTGGCGCGACAGGTGCGACAGGGGCGACGGGCTCTCAGGGTATCCAAGGCGTAGCCGGGGCTACGGGGGCGACCGGCGCAACAGGAGCGACGGGAGCAACCGGAGCGACCGGCGTGATGACCGTGAGCCTGTCGGACACCGCGCCAGGGTCGCCGTCCGCAGGCCAGCTCTGGCTAGAGACAGATACGGGCTTCCTCTACTGCTACGTCGACAGCCAGTGGAGCCAGATCCGCGCTAACCCTGGCTAGGGCAGGTCTTTCCAAGCATCGCCGCGGATGATCATACCGATCATGTGGCGGGTGACGCCATTTTAGGGGTAAAGAGGAGGATCATAACGTGGCATTTGACTTCCCGAATTCACCGACCAACGGCCAGACCTATACTCCGGCGGGTGGTCCTACATACACTTACGTGTCGGCGGACACGAAATGGACCGTGTCGTCGATCAGTGCGACCATCCCCATCACCACCGGGGTCTACACGCCAACCCACTACCTCGGGACAAACATGGCGGCAAGCACGTCATACCAGGCGGTCTACACCCGGATCGCCGACCGGGTAATCGTCAGCGGGTTGGCGGACATCGACCCGACTACATCCCCGGCTGCGACCACCCTGGGTATATCACTTCCGGTCGCTTCGGATCTCGCGTCTCAACACGACTGCACTGGCACCTTTGGCGCATCGGCCTTCAGCGAAAACGGGTCGATCACCGGAGATGTCACCAACAACAATGCCCTCTTCAACTTCCTGTCGACGACCGCGAACAATCATCAGGTCGGCTTCGTCTTCCAATATAGGGTGCTGTAATGGCGGCAAATCCAATCCCCGGAACGGTCGAGGAATGGGCCGAGGTCGAACCGACGCGATGGGCGCGCACCGACCATCCCGAGGATGGTGTCATCACCATCGCTCCGCCCAAGACCTTCGAGCAATACTACGCTGAGCGGCAATTGCCCAACCAGGGCGAGGTGTTGCTGGAGCTCGCCCCGGTGATCGAGCTGCTCGATCTGCTCAAGACGCAGGATGGCCCAACCATCGACGCATGGGCTGACGCCAACGCCAACAGCCTGCCAAAGCTCCGCGTTGCTTTCGCGACCCTCCTGAAGCTGCTGGCGGCAAGGCTATGACATGCAGCAACCAGATTACCGAGGGCTGGCGGCACTGGTGCTCGCTGTCAGCCTCGGGCTCATGCTGGTGATCGGCGTCGGCATTCCGTCTTTCCTCGGCCGCTCGCTCGGCGATGCCGGCAACCAGGCCCTGACCGCAATCGGCGGCGCCATCGTCGGCCTGCTCGCCGGGTTCATCGCCGGTACGATCGTCAAACCACCGGACAAAGGAGAATAGCCATGGAAGGTCTCGTCGGGTTTCTCATTTTTGTCGCGCTCGTCGTGCTGGTCGTGGTGGTGGTCTACTGGGCCCTTAGCACGCTGCTCAGCCAGATCGCCGGCATGCCGCCCGCGGTCATTGTCGTCCTGCAGGTCGTCCTTGTGCTGGTGGCGCTGCTTGTCATCATCCAACGAGGGTGGCCGCTGATCTCGGGGTACACCTGATATGATCGACCGAGAACTGTTTTTTGACAGCGTCCGGGACGAGCTCTTCGGCGGAGCCCTGCAACAGGTCCAGGTCGATGGGATGAGCGTTATCCTCGCCGTCTGGGAATACCAGGGCGGGGGTACACCTATGTCTGACATCCGCTGGCTCGCGTACATGCTCGGCACAACTTTTCATGAGACTGGCACCCGGATGTGGCCGATCCAAGAATGGGGAGATGATGCCTACCTCCAGAGCAAGGAATATTATCCCTACGTCGGCCGCGGCTTCGTCCAACTGACGTGGGAAGACAATTACCGCCGAGCCTCTACGCTCCTCTCCCTGGTCGACGAGCGGGATCTGGTTGAGCACCCGGAGATGGCCAGGGACAGCCTGATCGCGACGCGGGTGCTATTTCGCGGGATGGCTGAGGGTTGGTTCACCGGCCACAAGCTCGGGGAGTATTTCAACGCCGAGAAGGACGATCCCAACAACGCCAGGGACATCATTAATCCGGGCGACGACGAGGCTCTGATCGCCGGCTATCACGCTACATTCCTGCAGGCGATCAAGGACGCGACGGTCCCCTAGTCTCGATCAGCGCGGCGAGATCCACCGGCTTCAGCACCAGCGGCAGTACGGCGGTGAGCGCGGCTTCCACGACGATGGCAATGGCGAGCTGATCGAGATCGATCGCGTCTGCTGCGGCCCGCGTCCCCGCCTCTACCAGCGTCTCAATGTTTGGCAGCGCTGTGCTCATGCTTCTGTCTCCTTCGCGCGGTCGAGCCGTTCGATCTCGGCGATGATCAGCGCCCCGGCACGAACAAGATCACGTCGGCGGGACTGGGGCTTCCACTGTAACCAATCCCAAGGCCATGTAGATGGCCACCAGCCCATCCGCAGACGGACTTGCCGGGTCTCCTCATCGTTGCCGGCAACGGCGCAATAGCAGGCTGCTGCTCGCGCCAGCTCACCCTTGGTATGTCTGTCGTCATGCGCAGTCGTATGGCCTTCCACCTCGATCTGCCGGCGGCGCTCGGCGATTACATCCTCAATGGCTTTGCTCATGTCTCCTCCTCCCCTGCCAAGGCGCGGATGGCGGCGGGGAGCGATGAGTGACCATAGCCTGCGTCGTAATGGGCTTCCGCCACCTCCGCCGCCCTCTCCAGACCCCGGCGTTCAGCGGCGAGGATGGCCGCTTCGGCGCGCTCGGCGCGGGCTTGCGCGGTAGACAGTTCCGCGCGGAACTTCTCGACCCATCCCGATTGCTTGTCGATGAACTCTTGCCTCACGGCCATCTCCGCTTGGAGGCGGTCGATGAGGTCGGCGGCCTCGTCACAGAGCTTACGGGGGTCTAGAGGACGGTCATACCTAGCGCAGTCACGCAGCCGTTCCACGAGGCTCTGTGTGTCGGTCATGGCCCTGCCTCCCCTGCCAAGGCGCGGATGGCCTTTGTCATCGCATCAATTAAAATGTGGAGCGTTGGCCCGTCATGAGTCTCGACATACTGCGCCGCCCTCTCCAGACCACGCCGCTCCGCGGCGATGAGGGCAGCTTCGATCATGTCGCAGTCTGTCTCCCACCAAATATCTGGATCGGCCACGGCCGGATCAGGGCTATACATTTCCTCCATGATCCGCTCCGCCTCGTCCCGCGCCGTGCTCATGGGCAATCGACCCCATCCCCACACGGGCACCTGACGCGCTCGTGGCTCCCCCTGCGGACCACCGTCCCCGTCTCCTCATCCCAACTGCGATAGGTCGCAGCGCATTGCTGCCGCCACGCCTCGTCCGAGGCAATTGACGCCTGTGGCCTGTCGGCCGCGGGCGCGGTGCCTGCGCCCTCTATCCGCTGCTCCAGCATATACCGCATGTCGCCGATCCACGAGCCGAGGTTTCGGTGTTTCTCCGGCAGTGGCAGGAGCGTCGGCAAGACCGAAACGCACTGCTTGAACACCTGCACCGCGAGCGCCTCGATGTAGTCGTTGCTGACGTCCTGCGGCGAAACCGGGATGGTGTGCATCAGATCGATCCTCACGGCCTCGCGGGCGAAAACTGCACAATATGCAACCCCCGCGTCAGACGCCCGCGCTGGTGGCGAGTTCGCGCCACCGAGGGCGAGAATGGCGATTGCAACAGTGGCGACTATAGACCTCATGCGAACCTCGCAAATTCTCCGTATCGCTCACTCATGGCTCGTCCTCGGATGGTGCCCTCTCCGCCACTGATGCGGCGGCTTGTGGCGGAGAGGGGCTACCGGACCGAAGGATAAGGCCATCCTTGGTCGCGGGTTCATAGTCGTGGTCGTGGAAGATCACACCGTGCTCCGTCCCCCACGCGATAATGAATTCGATCAGCTCGCTCATCTCGGCCTTGTCGAGCTCCGAGGAGCGGTAGCCCAGCGGGACCACTGTAGTCCCGTCGAGGGCCGGAATGAATTTCATCTCTTGGCCGAGGGCGTGCATCATCAAGAGCTTCCAGATTTCAGGTGGGTATTGCCTGCCAAAGTGCAGCACCTGCTTGCTGACATCCGTCAGGCTGGCCCACATCTTGGCATTGGCGGAAATGCTGCGTTTCGCCTCCCTGAATTCGATGGCGGTGTTGTGAGGGGCGGCATCGATCCACGTCTTTGCGCGAGCCCGGACATTGGGACTGTTGAGGATGAGGAGGGACCGGCTCATGTCCCCTCCCCTGTCACATTCCTGAGTTTATCACTGAGGCTCTTGACCTCTCGCCGGAGCGCTTTGTTTTCGGAGCGCAGTTGCATGATGGTGAGAGGTTTTTTGCGTATCGCGAATTGTGCCATTGGCGAAGTGTCAAAATATTCCAGTTCGTGCAGCACCTTGCCGGCAAAGCGTGTCCGTAGCCACTCCCAGTACCCGCCGCTTTCCTTGATGGCGCGTGTGGCCTCTTTCTCAAACCGCGCCTTGAGCGCGGTGATTACCAGGGTGGACCGCACAAAGCGGTCGTAAAATCTGGCTATCAGGTCCAGCCGATCGACGGACATCGGCCCGGTGTAGTCTAGCCACACCATGTCCCAGCCATCGTCCCAACCGTCTAGTGCCATGAGGTCATCAATATTGGCAAAAAAGTAACTGGCGTAACGGGTTTTGACGGCCATTTCGGCGAAGGAATAGGATCTGATCTGTTTCAATTCAGAGGCCGGGGTTTGCAGTCCCGGCATGTGAGAGACGCCGGCGAAGTAGATGGCGCGGTCGTTTTCGCATCCGGTGAAGTGAGTGCCGCGGGCCCCCTCGTGCTGGAACCAGCCGGGCTGTCTGGCGGCCAACAGCAGACGCTCGAACCGCCATAACATGCCCGGCATGGTGAGCATGCTAAGACGTGGCTCGGGCCACGCCATGGCAAGGTCGAGCACGGCTTGCCGCGCCTTGATCTTCTCCGGGCCTTCAACTTTGCGGGTGAACTGCACTCCGCCGCTCGGCTTGATGCTGCGCTGGCGTGCCGCAAGCTCCTCCATGCCGTATTGTGTTAAGGGCTTGTTGTTCATGTCACTGCCTCCCCAAAGCCCTGATCTGTGCAGTACGGTCGTCGACCTCGGAGAGGAAGATCTCCACAGCCTTTTCGAGGTCGGCGATCATCTTGTCGTCCCGGTAGACGCGCTGGATGAAGAGGCGAGCGTAGTCGGGCATCCGATTGTCAAACGAGACAAAATCGACCCACTGACGGTCGGCGCACGTTAACTGCCATTGCATTTGGTAGATGTATTTCTGCGGGATTGGAGCGCCGAGCAGCGTGGCGATATGTGTGCTGGTGTTTGGCGATTTGATCTCCAGCATTCCATCCTCGCCCACAAGCCCGTCGGGAGAGCAATGAGACCGCTCGATCCGTGGATGGCGGATTAGTCCGACTTCGACTACATCCACATCGGCTACGAAGGCATATTGCGCCCTCGCTTCCGGCTCGGTGTCGATCCCGCGTTGCATGGCTTCGTTGATGTAGCTTTCGTAGGGAATGCCGGTCAAACGCTCGGCGACTAATTGTGCCATGACATTTTCGCGCGAGGCTCCCCATCCGCTTTTCGTCCTAGCGAGCGCTTCGTGGACCTGAGACGCTCCAAGGCTTCCGCATCTCGCGGACCGCCATTGTTCCGAGCCCTGAATTAGCTCGGCATCCATCACTGGGTGCCCTCGTCGACGTTCTGGGTGCGCTCGGCCTGCTGCCGCTTTATCTCGAGCATATGCATTGCCTCGGGGAAGCGGGCAGCGGGCATCTCCTCGATGCGCTGGATGCCGAAGACCCGCAGGAAGCGCGGAAGGTCTGCCGCCGTCTCTACGATGGCGCTACGGAGGATCTCGACCTGGTCGGGGCTGATAGGCCCGGTCGGAGCTGGGACCGCCTGGCGGCCATTTGCGGCCGCTGTAGCGGCATTGCCGTCGTCATCCTCGCCGGCCAGATTAAACAGGCCCATCTGGGTGTATCTGCGGGCGTAGGTCGCGGCCGAGCCTAGGGTCTGGGCGTCCATTTTCCCGACAGGCACGAAGAAGACGTTCTCCGGCTCCCGGTAGCCGCCGGCGTGGGCGACCGTGGTGTGGACCTCGAGGCCGCGCTCGACCGTGACCAACTTTTGCATGATGAAGAGGCCGTTCTCAGCTAGCACCTCGTGGATGCCGTCGCGGATCGAGGCGAGGTCAGCATAATTGCTGCGGAAATGCGGGTTTACCGCGCCTTTGGTGATATTCTGGATTTGGCCCTGCGCCTTCGCCATTGCGGCGCAGAAGGCGGCGTGGTTTTCGGGCGTGTTGTAGTCGATCATGACTTTCCCTTCTTGGTTTGAAACGGGCGCGAGCGCCACTTGCTGGGCGGCTTGGGCTCCCCGGCCCAGCGGGCGAGCACGCGCTCGCGGAACGAAAGCTCGGCCTTGGTGACCCGGCGGACCTTGGCGATGGCCGGGATGTCGGCCGCGGCGGTACGCTCCCGGTGTTCGACCTTCGCCATCGGCACGATATGGGCCGGATCGTTGGCGGGTGGGTCGTAGTCCGTGCCGGTCCACGGGCGGAGCTTGAGCGGTGGCTCATGGTGCCATTCCACATGATCCGGGTCGAGGCCGAGGGCGATCAGCGCCGAGCGCAGCTTGACGCCGAGCGGGATGGCGCTGCGCTTTTCCTCAGTCATGGCGAGGCTCGAACCGGATGGCGTCCATGAAATCGAGCAGCGCGATGTTGGCGGCGTTGACCGCCGCAGTCGTGGCGGCGAACGCGTCCATGCTGTTCACGTCGGCAAACAGGTCGTTGCCGGCCTTGAGGATGGCCTGTCCAGCGTCGAGGAGGTCTTGCGCGGCTTCCTGCGCCTGATGGCTGGCCTTGAGGCGGGTGGCGAGGTCGTCGGTCATGGGGACACCAGATGCTGGACGCCGAGGGCTATCCCGGCAAGGGCGAAGAGGATGAGGAGGATGTCGTCAGTCTTCATGGCTGACGTGAGCCTCTTCTAGCTCCTCAAAGAGGCTTTCGAGGTCGCTCTCCATGTCGGCGATAGCGTGATCGCGATCATCCTCGTTGGCGCGCTCAATCTCTGCGCGAAGCTTGACGATGTCGGCCTTGATCCGGTCGATGGTGCGGGGCTTGTAGGTGTAGGTCATGACTGTCCTCCATTGAGTGAAGCGAACTCGCCGTGAAGCACCATCGCCTGGTGGTCATAGGCGGCAGCGGCTTCTTGTTCGCTGGCGTAAGACCCAATGCGGAAGACCTTCCGGTTGACCGTGATGGTTGCTGCCCAGCGGTTTCGGCTAACTTTTTGCACGCCTCTGGGGCCTTGGCGTTTTCCGGGACGGTTGATTGAGTTCTGGGACGGTGTGGCTGACCGGAGATTGTCGTCCCGGTTATCGAGACGGTTGCGGGAGATGTGATCGACCTGAAGTCCAGCGGGGACGGGGCGGATCAATTTGTGCAGCATCTCGGTTATCCGCCGACCGTCTGCCGTGTTGGTAGTTCTGGCGGCATACACTCCGCAGCGGTCGTGCTTTGCGAACCATCCGAGGTTCAGGATGGACAAGGCCCGAGGACTGGCGATGGTAACGTAGCCTCGTGTGAGTTTCGTCCAAGCGTGGTCACCGCAGGCGCATATTGCTGCCGGGTCGATGGTCCCATCACGGTGGGTTCTATGCATCGACGTCCTCCCCGATCATGTCGAGCAGCGTCTCGATAGCCTCTAGTTCCGTCTTGCCGTAGGCGACGGGAATGGTCGGGACGAATGTGTGGCCGTTGTGGTCGCAGTCCATGTCGCCCTCCCATGCGGACCAGTCGCGGAACGGGCTGTCGTCGTTCTCGCGGGTCGTAAACCGGGTGCGGAGCTCGTCCATCAGGTCGGCCCGCTTGTCGTTGAGCGTGTCCTCAGTGAGGCCGTCGAGACGGCCCTCTGCGGACCAGTCGGCCTCGATGCGGGCGAGGGCCTTGAGGTCGGCGATGATCTCTTGCGGGGTGAGGGGCGCTATCATGCGAACACCCACACGATGGGTGACGCGCCGCCGCCGATCTCGGCGTAGTTGTCGGCCGCGATCTGCTCAGCGACATCGGCAACCGTGTCCTCATCGTTCTCGGCTGCGAATGCGCCCCATGTCGTCTCGACATCGGGAATGTCGGAACCGGGGAACTGGATGGTGATGGCGTGGGCGGCGTTCATGTCGTCTCTCCGTCTTTCGATGTCCCCAACCTATTCACAGTACGTGACGGTGTCAACAGGAAAAATCACTCGACGTGAAAAATATTTGCTTGCGTCGCCACGATGAGTGAATTACATGGGGAGGATGCTCAAGACCATAGACGCCGTGATCGACGCTCTGGGAGGCACCTTCAAGGCCGCATCTGCGGTTGGTGTCGGGCCTTCCGCCATTTCCATGTGGAAAACGCGGGGCCGGATACCGTCCGACCGCTATTTCGTCATCCAGGACGCCCTGCGGAAGCACGGTAGCAAGGATGCCGCCAGCCCGGACCTGTTCGGTTTTGCGGAGGCGGGCAAGTGAAGAAGGAGGCGGCGCAATGAGCGCGGTGGTCATCCATGAATTTCGCGCGACGGGTCGCATGAGCGACGCCGAATACGAGAGCGAGCGCCAGCGGCTCCGCGATACTTACGGCGAGACGAAGAAGGCAGCGGGCGTCCGCTGGGAACAGGAACTTGCCCTCCTGTTCTATCGGTCGGGCTGGACGCAAGAGAAACTCGCCGAGAAGGAAGGGAAGTCGCAGCGCTGGATATCCTACCAGCTTCAGTTTGGGCGGTTTCTGAATTTTAGCACACCTGTGCTAAACCAAGAAAAGCCCGCTTTTCTGCTCACCGAGGGTCGTTTTCGGGGCTTCTGGGAAAAGACCGAGGGTGACGAGCGCGACCGCTTCCGGGCGGTCGCCCGCCTGATCGAGGAGGCCAAGGTGCAACTTCGTGCCCCGCCCCGTCCTCAAATCTGGCCCGACATCTTCAAAGAGTTTGCCGATGGCAAATGGCACCGGCCGGAGGTCATCGCCAAGGAACTCGGCACCGACGCCGAGCACGTCAAGACGACCATCGACAACCCCAGCAACCGGCACAAGAACAAGAGTGCCACGATCGAAACCCGCCGGGTCGGCAAGGACGCCAATTACGGACCCGGCATCCAGTATCGGATTTTCAGGAAGGACCGCGAGGTCAGCCTGAATGAACTCACTACGAAACTCACGCCCATTATCGAGGATCTGGAAACTCAAAGCCACAAGGCACCCGGCACCGTCTCCAACGGCGAGGTCGGCGCTTTGGCCGCGAAAATCCGTCTCATCCTCGAACAGTGGGCGGAGTAGGACCGCGTCGCTAGCGCTCGACGTTCAGTCCTTCCCTCATCTGCGCTGGAGTACTGTCACCATGTTTAGTCTGGTGAAATCGGAAAGCTTGCCGTTGACCAAGGAGTTGGCCGAGAAGCATCGCTCGACCACTCCGTCGCCAACGGAGCGCGACCTCGACAAGACGAGGGTCGCATATCTGGCCGACAAAGCTGCGGCCGGAGAGTTGCTGCCCTTCCAGTGGGCGGTTGCTCGGTTGGGTGATGATGTCTACCGGATCAACGGGCATCACTCGTCCACCATGCTGTCCAGCCTGAACGGGTCGTTCCCCGAGAGGCTGACGGTCCACTTTGACGAGTTCAAGGTGGATACCTTGAACGACCTTGCCCTTCTGTTTCGGCAGTTCGACGCGCGGAAGTCTTCCCGTTCGTCGGCCGACGTCTCGGGTGCCTATCAGGGTATCCATGACGATCTGGATGGCGCTCCCAAGGACTTCGCCAAGTTGGCGGTCGAGGGCATCGCCTGGTATCAGAAGAACATCCTCGGCTCGCGCTACAAGCTGGGCGATGATCAGTACAATCTCTTCGAGGTTCAGGGGCATCACCCCTTTATCCTGTGGGTGTCTTCCATCCACTCGGTAAAGACCCCGGAGATGAAGTCCGCGCCTATTTCCGCCGCCATGTATGCGACGTTTGTCGTGAACGAGGCGGAGGCGCGTGTCTTCTGGGATGTTGTGTCTCGTGGTGGCGACATCGCCAACGACACGGCTCCGGCGACCGTGCTGGACACTTGGCTGAAGGCGATCAAGGCTAAGGAGTTCAGCAAGAAGCCGATCAAGCCGATGGAGGTGTATCAGGGCTGCATCGTGGCCTGGAACGCCTACCGGGATGGGCGCGACCTCACCACCGGCATCAAGTACAAGGTGGACAAGGGCGTCACTGACCCGACGCACTAGTCGAAGCGGGGCGGGGGAGAAATCCCTCGCCCTTTCCGCCACAAAGGGACACCCAGAATGCCTGACATCATAAGCTTCGAAGACCAGAAAGATCGCCGCGACATCGCGGCCATCAACAAGGACGCGGTCGACTGGGAGGTGCTCCACATCAACCTGGTGGAGGCCATCGTCCGATCCGGCCTTTCTGACACCTCGGTGGTTTCGGCTGGACTGAGGGCTATCCTCGACACCCTGACGGAGTCGGGGATGACGCTGGACGAAGCCAAGAAGCGCGTCGCATTAAGTTTGAACGCCTTTTGGTGAACGAAATTATGATCGCCCCCTGGCTGACATGGGTGCTGACCCTCGCCGGGGTCGTGGTCCTCGCGGTCGGCGGCTACCTCCTCGGCCGCCACCACGGCTACACGGACGGCTTCGGCGACCGCATGCTCGGCCTGCCGGTGGACCCGCCGTGGTCGCCACCGACCGAGGCAGACTTCCTGGAGGAGCTGCACCGATCTCGCCTCAACCAGCCCCCGGAAAAGTATCGGAAAGAGCCGTGAGCGCCAACAAGCGTCTGGTCGACTGGACGCCGGAGCTCATCGAGCGGGTGCGCGTCTGGTGGGAGGAGGATCGCCTCTCGGCCACCGAGATCGCTTCCATGATCGGCGGCGGCGCCACCAAGAACACGGTTATCGGCAAGGCCCACCGCTGCGGCTGGCAGCATCACAGGGCCAAGAGCGGGTGGTTTAACGGCAAGCGGGTGAGGAAGGCCGGCACCCACCCGCGGAACGTCGACCGACCGAGGGCAGAGAGGCCCGCCAGGCCACCCAGGAGCGTCACCAGAGCGGCAAAACCAAAACCGGCTCCTCCGGTGCCTCCCGCTCCTGTCGCGCGTCCTGCCCCCCTCCCTGTAGTCGTTACGGGTCCGGTACGGTTTCTCGACCTGGTGCCGGGTCAGTGCAAGTGGCCGGTGAACGATCCGCCGCGGTTCGGAGAATTTTTGTTCTGCGGCGAGCCGCAGTTCGCCGAGCGGGTGTATTGCGAGAAGCACTGCCGGATTGCCTACACCGGCACGAAGCGGCAGAAGGCGGTTTCCGGCTGGACGCCTCGTCCACAAGAATTTCGATGATCGGCCTTGCCGTAGCCGGCAAATCAGATCACCCTGTCGGTGCGCGTGCGAAAGCGGGTAGCTCCCGTTGGCGTATGCAGAGCCTAGCCGCGCACCCTCTCTTTCCCTGCTGCATAGGGAATTCCGTTTTGAAGATCACGGCAGACCTATTGCGCGAGATCGCCGACATGCCGGTTGAGGCTGTTGTTGCGACACTGCGGCTCGTCGCCAACCAGCTCGATGCGGCCGAGGTCAGGCGGGGCAAGGACCGCGATAGAAAGCGGAAGTCACGCGGAAGTCACGCGGAATTCCACGGGACATTTGAAAATGTCACAGTGACATCCGCGGACCCTTCCCCCCCTAAAGAAAGGTCCCCCACACCCCCTAAAGAAATAACCCCCCCCACCATGACATCCTCACTTCGTTCGGATGTCATACCGACGACGCGAAAACCCAAGAAAGCTACCCGCATCCCGGCAGACTTTCAGTGCGACCTCGGCGAGGCCGAGCAGTTAGGACTGTCGCGAAGGGCTGCCGAGCAAGAGGCGGCCGCGTTCGCCGACTACTGGCGAGCCAAACCCACCGACGCCACCAAGCTCGACTGGCCGGCGACGTGGCGCAACTGGTGTCGACGCACCCTCAAGGACAGCAAGAAAGGAAACGCCAATGGCCAATTCCATTTCGAACAGGGCGTCATCGTCAAGCCTGCCGTCATCAGCGAGAGCCCAACACGGGCAGCGGGTCGCATCGCCCGAGGAGGTGGATGACGCCGTCAACCTGATCCTTGAGGGCTTCGGCGGCCGCTCTGCCAACCCGGATAAGTTCAAGGCTTACGCGATGGCGCTGGAGGGTTTTCCCGTCGAGAACATAGCTCGCGGCGTCAAGGCCATCCTGCGCGGCGAGGTGGACGGCGTCGATCCGGCCTTCCCGCCCACGACGGCGCAACTGGCGAAGGCCTGTCGGCCGATAACCTTCCTAAGCCGACCGGCGGAATACTTTCAGGGCAGGCCTGAGCCCGATCCAGTGCCAAGCGAGGCGCAGAAGGCCCGCGTCGATGATCTGATCAGAGATGCGGTCGCCGCCATGACCCGCCACCGGGACGACAGGTGATGCGCGTCCCGGCAGAGCCCTTTGACCTGGTCCGCGATCGGATGAAGTTGCCCCTCGACCAATGGCAATCCGCCATCGACGAAAAGCTCCGTCTCCGCGAATACGACCGCGCCGGCTATGAGCCTCTACCTGGCGTCACCCTGACCCTCGCCCGGCAGATCGAGGAGTACCGCCGCTAGTGGCCCGCAGCAAAGGCATCCGCCGCCGCGAGCCTTCCGGCCGCCCCTCGCGGGCCGAGGAGGACGTCGCCCCGCCGCCGACCAGCGCCAAGCGGCTCCGCGATGCTGCGATCGCCCGGATGGCCGACCCGGAATGGGGCACCGAACTCGGCCGGCTGTGGCTGGCCGGCAAGGTCACCGCCCCGCAGTACCAGGCGGGCAAGCGCTGGTGGAACGTCCGGGAAAACTATCTCGTGGCGATCGGCTCGCCCATGCCGTATCCGCCCGCGGGGATGGTCGCGGTTCTGGCTGGGCCGCCCGGCACTGCCGGCGAGGATCCACCGATCGGCACCAAAGAGGGCCGCCGCCTTCGGGAAAAGCGCGAGCGGGCGATAGCCGAATACGTCGGGGCGGTGGCCGCCCTCGGCCATGGCGTCGACATGCTGGCAGCCTTTCGCTTGACGATGGAGCACGAGCGGGCGCCGATCGGGGCGGTGGGCCTGTCGAACCTGGGCTGGTGCCTCGAGCGCCTCGCCAGGCACTGGAGGATAGCGCAGTGAGGCTGGGAGGGGCCGCCAGAGCGTTTTCAGCGGGTGGCCGCTATCCGACAGCCTACTATAACGAAAACGATCCCTACGCGGCTCTCTGGCTCCGCAATCTCATATCACAAAAACTGATAGCTCCCGGAGATGTCGATGAGCGATCAATACTCGATGTGGCCGGAGACGATCTCCGAGGCTATGTCCAGTGCCACTTCTTCGCCGGCATCGGCGGCTGGTCCTACGCCCTCCGCCTTGCCGGCTGGCCCGACGACCGTCCCGTCTGGACCGGCTCCTGTCCCTGTCAGCCGCTTTCGGGCGCGGGACAGCGGAAAGGCCATGCTGACGAGCGACACCTCTGGCCCGCTTTTCACGACCTCATCGCCGAGCGCGCGCCTCCAGTCGTCTTTGGAGAGCAGGTTGCGAGCAAGGATGGACGTGAATGGCTCGCCGGAGTACGCGCTGACCTGGAAGGTCTGGGATATGCTGTCGGGGCCGCCGATCTGTGCGCTGCGAGCGTCAGCGCGCCGCACATCCGACAGCGGCTTTGGTGGGTCGCAAGCGGGCTGGCCGACGCCCACGGCACTGGACCGGGTGCGGGACGAGGAGACGATGGCGAAGTGCGCGGCCTTCCGGAAGCGCAACGCCAACCAGAAGACGGTGCCGCTGTACCTGGGCGAGGTGGCACAGATGGCGGGCTGGCCGACGCCGGTAGGCAAGGATGCCTCAAGCCACGGCTCCAGCCACGCGAAGACGGCGACCCATCACCCTGGCACGACCTTGACGGAAGCGGCGAGAATGACTGGCTCTGGCTCCCCTGCACAGACGGAAAAGCGCGGCGCACTCAATCCGGCATTTTCCCTTTGGCTTCAGGGCTACCCACCGGAATGGATGGCCTCGGCCCCATCAGCCGCGTCGGTACGCTCCGCGGGGCGGGGAATTCCATCGTCCCGCAAGTCGCCGCAGAATTTATCCAAGCCTTCGAAGAAAGTAGAAAATAGCAGTTGACAGGACGTAGCCCATAGCCTACATAGAGATGGTCAGGAGGCAGTGAGCCTCGCCCTAAAACAGGAGAATGAAGATGACCTACAACGTTCGCTTTTCCGGTGACCGCGAGTGCATGATCTCCGAGGGCTACAAGTGGGCCGTGACCACCCCTCGCGGAGATGACGTCGGCGGGGTTGTCAGCCGCCACCGCACATATGCCGCTGCAGAGCGCGCCGCCAAGGGCCGCGACCTCGCCATCATCGACCTCCTCGACGCCACCTCCGGGGCACGCTGACAATGACCCCCGCCATGAAAGCCGCCACCGATCAGATCAAGGCCGCAGACGGCCTCTACCCGCTGCTCGCCGCGCTCAATCACCTCCAGAGCGCCTTCGACGACTGGAATTACGACGGGTCTGTCGACATGGAGCACGTCCTGCACGAGGCAGGCATCGACCTCTGCATGCTGCCGACCTTCGGCGGTGAGGAGCCGGACAGCACGATCGGCGTCTGGTCGTGGGACGAGGATGAACTGCTGGTCGGCGAGGGTTCGTTCTACGGCTGGCACATCGTCCCGCGCAACGGCGAAATCGACGACTAATGACCCCCGCTGAATTCAAAGCCATCCGCAAGCAGCTCGGCCTTAGCACCGTCGCTATGGGCCGAGCCATCGGTTACGAGGGCAAGGACAACACCGTCTCCGTCACCATCCGCAAGTACGAAAGCGGCGGTCGACCGATCCCCCCATGGATCGCCCGCCTGATGCTGATGTATGCGGACCACGGCCTGTTGCCATCGTGGCGAACGGGCTGATCGACGGTTGACATCGCATTCCGCCAATGGCAACTTACTAGGCATCAGTCATGTGCCTCGGTGCTAATAATCACGGCCCGCCCATGCTCGTCCGCGCTCGCCGTCGGAGGAAAACATACCCAAAGCGACTAGCGGCAAGGTTGTATCTGCAGGCTCGCGAAGCCGGCATGAACCCGCAAGAAGCCGCACAACAGGTTACTTTAGGCTTAAAGCAAAATCAAAACCTTGGCTCAACTAGACATGGTGTTCAAGCCCGGACAGGTAGGTAACCCTCTCGGACGCAATGCCCCGAGGGAAAAGCCATTGCGTGACGCCCTCCGCATGGAGCTCGCAGCCGCAGAACTCGGCGATCCAGTCCCGGTAAAGCCCGGAACCATGCGAGACCTCGCCCGAGCACAGATCAACAAGGCCAGAGATGGCGACAGCACGGCCTTCGAGATCATCGCCAATCGCATCGACGGCAAGGTCGCCCAGCCCATTGCGGGCGACGATGAAAGCCCACCTGCAAGGCTCGAACTGGTATGGCTGACGGGGCTCCAGGAACTGCACGCATCATCATCCCATACGGTTTTAGAGAACCATTCCGGCCCCTCCACCAGCGCAAACAGCGATGGGCTGCAATCGTCGCCCACCGAAGAGCCGGCAAAACCGTAGCCTGCGTCAACGACCTCATCCTCCGCGCCTCCCTCATCAAGCGCGAACAGCCTCCCCCCCGTCTCGGATACCTCGCCCCGACCTACACCCAGGCCAAAGACGTCGCCTGGGCCTATCTCAAACACTACACCTCCCCCATTCCGGGCATGGAATTCCGCGAGGTCGACCTGCAGGTCACCCTGCCCACCGGGGCCAGTATCCGCCTCTACGGCGCCGACAACTACGATCGGATGAGGGGCCTCTACTTCGACCTCGTCGTGGTCGACGAACCTGCCGACATCGACCCCCGCGCCTGGCCTGAAGTCATCCGCCCGACCCTTGCCGATCATGCCGGCGGGGCCGTCTTCATCGGCACCCCGAGGGGCCGCAACTGGCTCCACGACCTCGTCATAGCCGGCGAGAAAGACCCGGAGCACTGGCTCGTCTTAAGGCTCCCCGCCAGCCAGACCAACATTCTCCCGGCAGCCGAGCTCGAGGACGCCCGGCGGACGATGAGCCCGGAGCAGTACGAGCAGGAATTCGAGTGCTCGTTCGAGGCCGCCATCACCGGGGCCTACTATGCCCCGCAAATGGCGAACTGCGAGAAAGACAAGCGCATAACCGGCGTGCCTTACGATCCTGGTGCCCGGGTCTGGACGGCATGGGATCTCGGCATATCAGACCGCACCGTGATATGGTTCGCCCAGGTGGTTGGCCGCGAGATCCATCTGATCGACTACTACGAAATGGACGGGATGGCCCTCGAGCACTACGTCCAGCAGATCGAAAAGCGGCCCTACCTCTACGCCGGCCACATCCTTCCCCATGACGTCGAGGCCCGCGAGCTCGGCACCGGCAAGAGCCGCAAAGAGGTGCTCGAGGGGCTTGGCCTCAAGGTCACCGTCTGCAAGCGGCTCGAGGTCGAGGACGGCATCAACGCCGCCCGCATGATCCTGCCGCGCTGTTGGTTCGACAAAACCAAGACGGAGCGCGGGGTCGACGGCCTCAAGATGTACCGCAGCGAATACGACGCCAAGCTGCAGACGCCCAAGCCCAAGCCGGTACATGACTGGGCGAGCCACATTGCCGACAGCTTCCGCTATCTCGCCATTTCGATCGACCAGACCATCGACCAGAGCGGCTTCAACCGGAAACTCGTCTATTCGAAGCTGGGCCTGGCTTAGGGCAGGTGCTCAAATAAGAGGGCTCGTATGGCCTGCGGCCGGGTCAGGCCCCTGCGATAGCGGTCGAGGCGGGCGAGCAGCCTCGGCTGGAGGCGGACGGTGACAGCCTCGCCTTTGACCCGCATGATCTCAGGCCGCGGCTTGGGATGGCTCCGCGGTGCCGGGGTCTCATCCTCCCGGGCCTCGACACCGCGGTCCAGCGGCTCCGCTGGGAGGGATGGGCCGGCCTCGGTGAACATCGGCCGGCGCGGCAGCACGGGAAATGGATCAGGTTTCTTTGTCATCATGCCATCATGACGGCATGGTGTTATAACGTCAAGACCGAGGCGAGACACTGATGGCAATCACGATCCCCGAGACAATGCCCGAGGACTGGTTCGGCGAGGCCGAGGCCGACCTCGGCAACATCGCCAACGACCCCGACCTGCGGCAGGCCATGGAGGCCGCCTATCAGGACGGCCTCGAGGCGATGGAAGTCGACCACATCGTCGGCCGGCTGAAAGACCGCTGCATGGCGGCGGCAAACACCGCCAACCACCACCTGACGGCAGAGCCCGTCGAAGCCGGGACCGAGACGACCTGACATGGCACGTTTGGAGGAACGCGAACTCACGGCCATCCTCGCCGCTGAGAAGCGCGACGCTTTGTCGGCCGACCAGGCGGCCAAGCTCAGCGAAGAGCGCGAGCGCGGCATGGACTACTACAACGGCGACATGAGCGCCGACATGCCGTCCCAGCCCGATCGGTCGAGGGCGGTCTCCTCCGACGTGCTCGACGTGGTCGAGGGCCTGATGCCGGGCCTGATGGAGATATTCGCCGGCGGCGACGAGGTGGTGCGCTTCAACCCGGTGTCCGAGGAGGACGAGGCACAGGCGGAGCAGGAAACGGACTACGTCAACCACGTCTTCCTGCAGAAAAACGATGGCTTCCTCGTCAGCTACAGCTTCGTGAAGGACGCGCTGCTGAGCAAAAACGGCGTGGTCAAGATCTTCTGGGAGGAGAAGGAAGAGGAGGAGCGGGAGACATTTTACGATCAGCCGGATGATGTCTACGCACTGTTCGTGGCCGACCCCGAGGTCGAGATTGTCGAGCACACGGAACACCCGCCCGAGTATCCGCCTCCCCCGGTCCCCCCGATGGGCGGTGGTGTAGTGCCCGGCCCGGCACCTGTTCCCGGTCCACCCGGGCCGGGCATGATGATGCCGCCAATGACGGGTGGATCGCCCCCCGGGGCACATCCTGGCAATGGATACTTCCCGCCACCGACGATGCCGGGTGCCAATCCCCCGATCGGGAACCTGCCCTTGGACATGGGTGCAGTTCCCGGAGGGCCGGGAAATCCCCCCATGGAGCCACCCCCCGGCCTGCCCGGGGGTCCGCCACATGCCCTCGGTGGACCTCCGGGTTCTGCTCCGCCGATGGGCGGCGGAATGCCTCCCCAGGGGCCTGCGGAGCCCCCTCCAGAGGTTTTGGCGCTCCTGGCGGCCTACGGTCCCACCCACGACTTCACCACCGTCCAGAAGCGCAAATACGGGTGCTGCCGGGTCGAGCCGGTGCCGCCGGAGGAATTTGGGGTCAGCCGGAGGGCGAAACTGGGCCAACCGCTCGACTATAGCTACCACAAGGTGCAGCGCACGGTCGCCGAGCTCATTCGCCAGGGCTTCGATGCCGACCAGCTCGAGGATCTTCCCGACAGCCCGCCGGACGAGAACAGCGAGAGCATCGCCCGCGACACGATCGACGACGACAGGACGTTCTCCTCGTCGGTCAACCGGGCAACCAGGCTGATCACCGTCACCGAGCACTACGCCACGCTCGACTACGAGGGCGACGGCAAGGCGCGACTGTACCGGGTGACCACGGCCGGTGACGACGACGGGCAGGTGCTCACCCGCGACGGCGAACTCGACATCGTCCCGGTCGACTTCGATCCGTTCGCCGTGATGACGCCGATCATCGTCACGCATCGCTTTTTCGGCAAGAGCGTGCCCGACCTGACGATGGACATCCAGCGCATCAAGACGGCGCTCTACCGCGGCATGCTCGACAACGTGTACCTGGCGAATAATCAGAGGATCGAGATCAGCGACAGCCACGCCGGCCAGAACACGATCGACGACCTGTTGAACAACCGGCCTGGCGGGCTGGTGCGGACCAAGGCGCCCGGTGGCCTCCTGCCCATCCCCAACCAGAACCTCGGCGAATACGTCTATCCGGCGCTCGAGTACATGGACACGGTGCGGGAGTGGCGGACGGGTGTCGTGCGGCAGGGCGTTGGCATCGACAGCGATGCGCTCCAGAACCAGAGCGCCACCGCGGTGCGGCAGACCTACAATGCCGCCCAGGCCAAGATGAGGCTGAACGCCCGGGTGATGGCCGAGGTCGGCTTCAAGCAACTGTTCTGGAAGATGCATGCGACGATCCGCAAGAACGAGGGCAGCCGGCCCACGGTCAAGCTGCGGGGCAAGTGGACGACGGTCGACCCCCGGCAGTGGCGGAAGCGTGACGACCTGACCATCAGCGTCGGGCTGGGGTCGGGCGGCAAGGCCGAACAGGCCGCCTTCTGGAACCAGATACTGCTCATCCAGAAAGAGGCTATCCAACTGCCCGGGCAGAACATCGTCAAGCCCGACAACATCTATGCTGTGTTGCAGAAGCTGCTGGCTGCCGGCGGCGAGAAGAGCGCTGAGCCGTATTTCAGCGACCCGTCTGATCCCGCCAACCCGCCCGGCCAGGAGAAGCCTGACCCGAAGATGATCGAAATGCAGGGCAAGATGCAGTTGCAGAAGTCGCAGTTGCAGGCCGACCAGCAGAAGATGATGGCGGATGCCAAGATGAAGCAGGCCGAGGTGCAGGCCCGCATGGAAATGGAGAAACTGCAGGCCGAGGCGGACATTGCGTCGAACGACCGGAAAATCCAGGCGGACATAGCGCTGGCGCGGGAGAAGTTCGCGCTCGAGCGCGAGATCAAGGTGCTGGAATTCCAGTTGGAGCAGAAGAAGACGGAGGCGGAGCTCGCCGGCAAGGCAATGGAGCGGCAGGCCATCAGCCAGGAGAAGGCTTTCGAGCGGAGCCAGGTGCAGGCGCAGGGCGAGCAGAGCCGGCAGGCATCGAGCGATGGCGAGAATGCCCGGATGGCTGAGATCCTCAAGGCGGTGACGGCGCCCAGGCGGGTGGTTCGCGATCCCCGGACCAACCGGGTGATCGGGGTCGAGAGTGTGATGAACGGGGACGCGAGAGGATAACCATGGCTCTTATTGCGGACAGCGTCTTTGACGCGGGACTGGCGACGATCACGTCAGGCGGCACCAAGATCGACATCTGCTCGTCGGAGCCGGCGGCCTATGCCGGCATTGCCGGCGTCACCCTTGGCAACAAGACCGGACTGACGACGGGCGCGGCGGCCAATGGCGCGACCAACGGTCGACGGGTGACGGTGCCGGCGATCACCAGCGGCGCTCCAGGCTCGGTGACGGCCACCGGCACGGCATCCCATTGGGCGCTGTCGAACGGGTCGAGCACGCTCTATGCGGCGGGCCAGTTGACGGCGACCCAGGCGGTGACCAACGGCAATACGTTCACTTTGGACGCTATAGATATCACCATCGCGGACGCCACATGACCGACTGGATCGTCTGGTATGACGATGGCAGCTCGTTCTCCTCGGACGAGGGCGAGCCGGAAGATGCCCCGACCGATGGCGTAATCGTGGTGGCGGTCAGCGACATCAGGACCGGCCGGCTGATGTGGAACTCGGCCGATTACTATTGCTGGCATGATCCGCCAGGCGAGTGGGTGCCGCATAACCAGCGTGGCCTTGATCGCTTTCTGGCTCTCGGTGGCAAGACCTTCGTCGCCGGCTACACAGTGCCCCAGGCGACCTGGCAGAAGGTGTACCAGCAGGCTCTGGACGACGACCGCATGGCGTTCAAGACGGCGTGGTTGCCGGCTGAGCAGGAGAGTTACGCGCCTATCGGCGATCGACAATCCTTCGAAAAGGAGTGGGAGCAGACGGCCGCCAAGCCGAAGAAGGGCAAGTAGGTGTCCACCTCTCCGACCCTAAACAACAATTTCTACCGCATCCGGCTCGACGGCGACGCGGTCGACAATACGCCGACCTGGGCGGCGGCGGAGAATGTTGGCTACACGATAGCCGTCGAGACGGCTTTCCGCATTCGGTTCAGGCCCAACAATAGCGGCACCGGGTCGGCGGCGGGGCCCTTCATCCTCCGGGTCTCGAAGAACAGTGGGGCCTACACTGCGGTCACGACCTCGACCGGGGCGACGCTCGGGGCACAGTCAAACGACAGCTCGACCAGCGCCGATGAGACGGCGATCACGGTCTGGCGGCTGACCTCGACCAACGTCAACGGCAAGTACGACGAGACGGGATCGGCGACCTATACGCTTGGAATTTCGCCCACCGGCGCTGGCGAACTGGAATACGGCCTGATCCTCAAGTCGGCGGGGGCGACACCCGGCGATACTTTTGACTTTCAGATTTACAATTCCACGACGGCCTTCGGGGCGTTCTCCCAGATCCCGCGGATCACGGCCGCCGCCGATCCCGAGCCCGATCTTCTTGCCAACGATGTCGTCTCAGCGTCGACGGTCCAGAAGCCTGCGGTAAAGCAGGTACATGGCCTAGCGGCCAATGACGTAACCTCGCCTTCCAGCGTCACCAAGCCGGCGCTGGCGATCGTTGTTCCGAATACCGCGCTGCTTGCCAATGATGTGCTTTCGGCGAGCAGTGTCACCCAGCCTGCGGCAACCATCCTTCGGGGGCTGCTGGCGAATGACGTCACCTCGGCGAGCACCGTCACCAAGCCTGCGGTCAAGCAGGCCCACGGCGTCCTGGCGAATGACGTAACGTCACCGTCGAGCGTCGGCCAGCCAGCAGCGTCCGTCCAGCGTGGCCTGCTCGCCAACGACATTGTCTCGGCGAGCACTGTCAGCCAGCCGGCGGTCAGGTCGCTGCAGGGTCTGTTGGCCGAGAACGTCATCTCGGCCTCGTTCCTGACCGAGCCGGTGGTCGGCGGGCCTGGGCAGATATTTGCCGATGATGTTGTCTCGCTGTCGAGCGTCACATCTCCGGCCATCGGCCAGCGTCAAACCCTTGATGCGGCTGATGTCGTCTCGGCGTCGAGCGTCACAACTCCGGCGCTGGTGGAGATCGCCGGCAGCGTCGAGCAGGCGCTCTTCGCCGATAATGTCATTTCGGCCTCGTTCGTTTCCCGGCCGATGGTCGACCGGCCCGAGGTGGTCGAGCCGCCCGGAACGGAACTGGGTGGTGGCGGCAAGGTCTACGGCAGGGGCTACAGCCGCAAGCGCTGGGAGGATCTCCTCCGGCATCTCGAGGAAGAGCGCCAGGAGGCCCGCCAGCGTGCCGAAGCCTTCCGGGGCAAGAAGGACAGGGCGAGGGCAAGAAAAGCCGCTGTAGCCGCCTCTGAGGCGATCGCACGGGCCATCGAGCAGGAAGAAGCGGAGGAACAGGCCGCGGCTGTCGCCCATGCCCGGGAGATCACCCGGATGCTGGAAGGGGCGAGCCAGGCGGCAAGCCTGACGGAATACCTCCGGCAGATGGAGGCGGTGCGAGAGGCGGCGATCGAAATGGAACTGGACGACGAGGACGAGACAATCCTGTTGCTGGTGGCATGATGGCAGACGACGAATTCACCCTCCGCAAACAACTGGACCGGGCGGCGAAGGCCCGCGCCATCCTCGACAACGAGATGCTGACGGAGGCGTTCGCCGCGCTGCGGCGGGCCTATCTCGATGCGTGGGAAGCGACCGGGCCCCGCGACCAGGACGCCCGCGAGCGCTTTTGGGTGGCAACCACGGTGCTGACCAAGGTCGCCGGTCACCTCGAGACAGTGCTGACCGATGGCAAGATCGCGGCCGCGCAACTGGCAATGATGGACGCCGAGCAAGAGCGCACGAAGCGCTCCTAATTCAAGGAACAGCGTATGTCGGATACAGATGGGGCGGCCCCGGCCGCAGTCCCAAGCACCGGAGAATTGTCGATCTCGGAGGCGGTTTCGTACCTCAACCGGCCGCCGAAGGACAGGGAACAACAGGAGCCACTGCAGCGCCCCCCCGAGGAGCCGCGCGTGGCCCGCGAGAAATCAACCCCGGTCGGGGTGGATGCCGAGCCTCCTCAAGACGAGGAACCTCCCGGCGAAGACGAGGCGCAAGACGAGGCTGAAGAGCCCCCCGTTCAACCGCCAAAGTCATGGCCCAAAGCAAGCAAGGAAGCATTCGCACTTCTCCCCCGGGAAGCTCAACAGGAGATCGTTGACACCCAGAACAAGCGCGATGCCGACTACCAGCGCGGGCTGAGAGATGCCGCCGAGCAGTCGAGGTCCGCACAGTCGGCCCGGCAGGCGGCCGAACAGGCGCGGGTGCAGTACGAGGCCGCCCTGCCGCAACTGTTCCAGCAGTTCTCGGCACAGTTCCAGACCGAGTTCCAGGACATCAAGACCTGGGACGACGTCAGCAACATGCGCCAGAACGACCCGATGCGCTTCATGGCGTGGCAGGAAGCCAAGGCAAAAGGCGAGACGCTACAGAAGGAAGCCCATCAGGCGCAGGAACGGCAGCAGCAGCAATACTGGCAGCGGTTTGCCCAGTATACCCAGGCCGAGGACGCCAAGAGCGAGGAATACCTCAAAAAGGAACACCCCAAGCTCGGCGCCATGGATCAAGTCGGCAAGGGTGTCCGCCAGATGCTCATCAATGACGTCGGCATCACCGACAAGGAAGTGAGCGAGTGGTGGGCGGGGCAGCCGATGAGCCTCCGCGATAGCCGGGTGCAGAAGCTATTCGTCGACGCATTCGCCTATCGCAAGGCCAAGGCCGGGGCGAAGGAAGCCTCGGAAACCCGCAAGCCTGTTCCCCCCGTCCAACGTCCTGGCACCGCCTCCAATCGGGGCGAGAGCCAGAACGTTCAAGCCAAAATCTTATCAGACAGGCTGACCAAGACCGGCAAGCTCGAGGACGCCGTAGCGCTCCTCAATGCCCGGTCCGGACGTCGGCGTTAGGAGAATGAAATGGGCGTTGATGCTAGTACCTTTGTGACCTATACCGCGATCGGCAACCGGGAAGATCTCGAGGACGTCATCTACCGGATCGACCCCACGGATACGTGGTTCGTATCCAATGCCACCAAGGGCAAGGCGAAAGCCGTGAACCATGAGTGGCAGACGCAGGCACTGGCGGCAGCCGCTGCCAATGCGGTGCTCGAGGGCGACGACGCCACCACCGACGCCGTTACGCCGACCGTGCGCCTCGGCAACATCTGCCAGATCTCCGACAAGGTCGCCCGCGTTTCGGGCACCCAGGAAGCGGTCGAGCACGCTGGCAGGGACAGCGAGATGAACTACCAGAAGACGCTCAAGGGCCTCGAGCTCAAGCGCGATCTGGAGCTCATCATAGTCGGGTCGAATACCGCCAAAAATGCCGGCGCCATCGGCACGGCGAGGCTGACGGCCTCGATCCTGTCGTGGATCAAGACCAACAACAGCTCCGGGGCGTCTCCCGGTGCTGCGCCGGCCACCGCAGACGGTGCGGCAACCCGGACGGACGGTGTCCAGCGGGCCTTCACCGAGGCGCTTCTCAAGCCCGTCCTGCAGTCGATCTGGACCAACGGCGGCGACCCCGGCGTGATCCTCGTCGGCGGCTTCAACAAGCAGCAGTTCTCGACCTTCACCGGCCGGGCAACGCCGCAGGAAAACGCCACCAGCAAGAAGATTGTCAACAGCGTCGATGTGTATGAAGGCGACTTCGGCACGATGAAGGTGATCGCCGACCGCTTCATGCGGGCGAGGGACTGCCTCATCCTCGACATGGACTACTGGGCGATCGACTATCTCCGCAACATGGTGAGCATTGATCTGGCAAAGACCGGCGACAGCGAGCGTCGGCAGATCCTTACGGAATATTGCCTTGTAAGCCGTAACGAGAAAGCAAGCGGTATCGTCGCAGATTTGACTACGACTTAGCAATGCCGGGGCCGTCTTCGGGCGGCCCCTCTCTCCCCTCTCCCGAAGGAGCCCTACCATGCCCGTCAACACCGTCGGCACGACCGCCGATATCCCCTATTACGGTTCCATCGCCAACCTCTCGGCCGCCTCCATCGCCTATATCCCGGTGAGCAAGGCCGGTCGCCTGGTCAGTGGCTACGTAGCACAGTCAGCCGCCACCACCGTCGCCCCCGCCGTCGTCACCATCCGCAAGTTCCCGGCGGGCGTTGCGGCCGGCACGGTGGCCTGCGGCACCATCACCGTGACCCATACCGGATCCGGCATCGGTAGCGTCAGCCAGTTCGTCCCGACCGGGACTGAGGCGGCCTGTACCTTTGCTCCCGGCGACACCCTGGTGATCGACAACGCCGCCGGCAGCACCACCGCCTCGGTCGGCAACTTCTCCCTGATCATCAGGGGCGTCTGACATGGCGAACCAGTATATCGGCGGCCCCTACCGGCTGGGGGCGCACCAGAAGGTGGCCTTCACCGGCACGGCAGGGACCACTACGGCAATCGCGTCCGGGGTCAACGTCATCCGGGTCTGCGCCACCTCGGCCGGCTATATCAAGCTCAGCACGGCGGGCACCGCCGCCACCGTCTCGGACATCTTCATGCCGGCCGGCATCGTCGAGTATTTCATCGTCGATCCCGGCACCCGGGTATCGGCGATCCAGGACACTGCCGGCGGCAATATCCACGTCACCGAATTGAGCCGGTAAGGTCTGTCCGATGGACATGATCCGCGGCGGCTGGGGCATGGGGCTGCTCGGCAACGGCATGGGCGTCGCTACCGGCGGCGGCTCGGCTTATGACCCCGCCTCGGACCTGATCTTCGCCAACTTCACCACGCCACCCACGACACAGCGCAAGACCGACATAGACAATTGCGTGAGGGCGCTCAAGGCGGCGGGCGTGTGGCTGAAGCTCGATGCGCTTTACGTCATGGCCGCGGCGGATAGCCAGGCCGCACGGATCAATTGGTACAATCCGACCGGGGCTTTTACGCTGGTGGAGGTCAACGCTCCAGCCTTCACGGCCGATCTCGGCTATGCCGGGGCCTCGACCAAGTACCTCGACACCAACTGGAACCCGACGACGGCTCCGTTCCCTAACTATGCGCAGAACAGCGGTTGCATATTTGGCTACACGCGAACCAACCAGCAATCGGCGCAGGGCTTTATCGGCAACACTGCCGGTACTGTTCAACTGGTCGGGCGAAACACCAGCGACTTTGCCATTGGCCGCATCAACAACACCACACCGAATGCGACCGTGGCGAGCACTGACAGCATCGGCTTTTGGAGCGTCACCCGGTCGGGCGCGTCCGCGGTGGAACTGTACAAGAACGCCGTGTCAATCGATACCGATGCCGGTGCCTCGGTAGCCTTGACCAACGGTAATATGTGGGTTCTGCGCCAGACCTCGAACTACTTCACCGGGGACGTATCCTGTATGGGCGTCGGCAGCCATCTCTCTGCCGCCGAGCAACTGGCCCTCTACAACGCCCTCAACACCTACATGATCGCCGTCGGTGTCGTCTCTTCGTATCAGGCCGAGACAGAAGCCATTGCTGCGGCGTTCACGACGCCGCCGACGACGGCCCGCAAGAACCTGATTGACCAAGCTGTTGTGGCGTTGAAGACGGCTGGCATATGGGCCAAGCTGGATGCGTTGTATCTGTTCGCTGCGGCTGACAGTCAGGCGGCCAAGATCAACTGGAAGGCTCCGGGGACATACGACGCTGCTGAGGTAACCGCACCAACGTTCACTGCCGATCAAGGGTTCACGGGAGCCAGCACCAAATATCTCAATAGCGGGTTCAATCCGGCTACGGCGACGACGCCGAAATATGTGCAGGACAGTGCCGCAGCCTTTGCATGGAGCCTGACCAACGTCGATGTCGGTGGCGGTATACTGGGCTACGTCACCAGCACCGGCCTGATCGTGCTGCCAAAATTCGCCAGTTCGTTCAATCACACGATCAATGCGGCAGCCTCGACGGGTGTCGGAAATGGCGACAGTACCGGACTGTATACCGTGGTTCGGACGGCAGCCAGTGCACATGAAGCGTACAAGAATGGAACATCGGTAGCCACCGGCGTCGTGGCGTCCACGGCTGTCGCTAATGAAACCATCGTGTTTCTGCGGCGGACCAGTGGTTACTGGACCGGGCAATGCGCCGCCGGTGGCTTCGGTAGCCAGCTTTCTGCCGCAGAGCAACTAGCCCTCTATAACGCCCTTCGCGCTTATCTCACAGGAGTGGGAGTGCCATGATCAGCCTCACATTGGATGAAGCCCTTTATGTGCTGGGCCTCTCGCCCGTGGCCCAAGACACACATGGTCTGTGCGCATTGGAGCCTGTCCCCCTGAAGGGCGGCGGCTACTGGATGCCGGAGGACGTGCTCGACCATCCTGCCAATCAGGATGTGTATGACTATCTCGTTGACAAGGTGATACCCGGTGATCCGACGCCTGAGCAGCAATGGGATTTCGGCACGCCGGAAGAGCCCAACCAGGCCGAGATCGACGCCTACAACGCCGTGAACCTGTCCTACACGGCTCCCGAGACCGAGCGGGGGTCCGAGGAGCGTGTGGGTGAAGCCACGGCCCTGATGGCGAAGATGGGGCTGGTGGCCTTGGTCCCGGCCAGAAAGATCGGCGGCAACCGGGTAACGAAATCCCCGGATAGCCGTTAAGAGCCATGGCAAAAGCACGCAAGCTCAAGACCACCAAGGCCGAGCGCCGCACCATCCTGAAGGCAGCCGCCAAGCGCAAGCCAACCAAGCTCAAGGCCAAGCCCGAGAAGCCCGGCCGCAAGAAGCGGAAGCCGGATCCTGTTTCCCGTGAAGCCCCACCCCCACTGAAAATACACAGACCCCGTGGACCGG
>Ga0247800_1000026_pt1 | contig 24105 bp, 37 predicted proteins | sample UWRJS092311B6_FD_179924 | JGI IMG/M metagenome (GOLD analysis project Ga0247800, IMG submission 179924) | Soil microbial communities from Arlington Agricultural Research Station in Wisconsin, United States - UWRJ-S092-311B-6 | ecosystem: Environmental > Terrestrial > Soil > Agricultural land...
GCTGCAGGAAGTCTTGGCGCTGCAGGAAACTTCTTCATTCTATAGATCATTGCAGGCCAGCAGCCCGGTTCTTGCTGAGCAGGTTCGTCAGCTCGTGAATATGGGCAGACAGCAAGAGGCGATGAATAAATTACAGGAGGCCTACAATAACGGCGGTGAACGCTTCAAGGCTTGGCTGCCAACTGTTACTGGTTATTCCAAGGCTGCATTTGAGGCTGGCATTGTCGGGATGAAAGGTTTGATTGAGCCGTGGAAATTCAACACGGATCAAGCCAAAGAATATCACAAGACGATGACCAATCTTGACACCATCGTTTCTGGCACTTGGACGCACATGGCCTTCACGATGATTGAAGGTGTCAATACCATGGTTGGGCCGGATGGCCTATTCAAGTTAAATGATAAAGCGAAAGCTTTTGCTGAGGGGTTCAAGAATTTTTTCAATACCTATGTCATGCCGACGTTGTCAACAACGAGCCAAGAATTTTGGGCGATTTCTAGTGCTGTTGATTCGATTGATAAATTCTTGTCCAAGTGGATTGGCAAGGGAGGAGGCAAGGAAGGAGACAAGTCAGTTACTACAGGCACCATAGTCGGGAAAATTATTGAAAGATCCAAAGAGCAGATTCCCGGAAGCATGGAGGGTGGCACAGGTATTGGTAAAATTTGGGATTGGCTTTCGAAACAATTAAGCACTGAGGCGCACGCCGGAGAATATGAATCTGGATCAACTTTGCTGGAGCAAAAGGATTCCGAGGAAACGGAAAAAGATTCAAACAAGTCATTGCGTGATATGCGCGATGTGTTGATGAAGTGGGATCAATCTGAAAACACTGGCACTCTCGGTGGTCGCGCAGGTGGTGGCGGCTTTGCCGGTACTGATGTGCCGGGAGGGCGTACAAGCGCTGCTGTAGGCGGGGCGCAAGGGCCGATGGGACGTAGCGGGCCAAGCCTAGCTCCCGGCACAAGCAGCGCGAGTGGACCGGAAACTACCGCTGATCTCGGTGAAGGCAAGGAAGGCAGCGAGTATCTGGCGGCGCGCCGCGCGCCAATGAAGCAACAGATCGAAAACGATCCAGCTTTAAAGAGACAAGTTGCGGCGCTGATGACGATGGAGCATGAAAGTGATCCAGCAGCCGTCTATGAAAGTCTGGCCAACCGTATGGACTATGTCAATACGGAGCGCGCCAAGCGTGGGCAAGAGCCGCTGTCATTGAAGCAGATGGTGTTCGGCACCGGCAAGGGCAGTTTCTATGGGCCGGTCAGGAGGGGGTTGCTGGGCGCACGAATGGCGCAGATGAGTCCTGAGCGTTTTCAAGCAATGTATAATGCGATGGCCTTCGTCCATGGCGGCAGCAATCTACTGGAAGGCGCGACGGACCAAGGCAGTGCCAATGACCCCAATGCGCAGCACCAAGGCGGACGCAAGGTGCGCTTCGGTGAAGTGTACAATGATTTTGGCGGCGGTCCGGGCGGGCACGCAGCAGCAGCGCGTTTTCGTGAAATGATACAGAAAGGATTCCGTGAAGGAGTGAAGAGCGGCATCTGGACTGCCGGTACGAAAGCTATACCGCACGCGGCATTGTCACGTGACGCGATTGATAGTTCATTGCGGGTTGGTCCAAATGATCGTTACGGTACTGCCACCGTGGACATTGATTTTAGCGGCATGGATAAAGCCAAGAGAGAAAAGAACAGGATTGATCAAGCTTTTCTTGATGTGAAGATCCATCGTTCACCGCAGGCACCGATGGCTGGTGGCGGAGTGACTGCATTCAATACTTATGCTTTTGAATGAGCCATGGTAAAGGCATCAGAGCTTGCAGTCCTGACGGTGAAAGGGACCGACTTCCAAGATTGGGAAAGTGTTTCTGTCAAGCATCAATTGCGTGAGATGCCTGCCTATTCCTGTCGGTTCACGTGCAGCGAAGGTTCACCGCTGAGCAAGCATCTGGTCAAGTTGCAGATCATGCCGGGTGATCCATGCACTGTTACGCTGGCTGGACAGCTCGCTTTTACCGGCAAGGTTACGACGCGGCAAGTGTTTGCGGATGCGCGTCGCCATCACATAGAAATACAGTGTGCCAATAATCTACAGATGGCGATTTCAAGTGTGATTTCCAAGACAGGTGAATGGAAGAATAAGGAGCCTGAGCAGATCATTCGCGACGTGCTCAAGCCGTTGAAAATCAATTTGAAAATTGAAGGCGGTGCGCTGCCAAAGTTCAAGATACCGCGTTATTCCGCGACTCCAGGCGAATCGGTACATGATTTCATCGACGTACTGACACGACATTTAGGCGTCAAGAACAGTCCGGTTGGCATTTCTCATACGTCAGATCCGCAGGGCAATTTCGTAATTTTGACCGGGGCCGTGGGCGGCAGTGACAGCCTTATTGAAGGGCAAAACATGATGGAGGGGCGCGAAGTAATTTATGATCCTCTGCAAGCTGGCGGTGTGCCTAGCCCAAATCAAGGTCCCGGCAATGATCAGCAGCATGGTACCAAGGTTGCGAGTGAACCATTCAAGGCTGAACCATTTGAAACTTACGGACAGAAATATCCACCCAGCGTCGTCGTCCCTGAGATACCATACTTCCATAAGGACTTGCTTGAAGGGCGCGTGATGGGTGAAAGTGGCTGGCTGAAGGAGTCCTATGTCACAGTTTACGGGACCGTCTACGGCTGGCTGAAGCCTTCTGGTGGATTGTGGAATAGAGGGCAATGGGTGACGGTGCAGTCACCGATGCTTGTAATGAACGGAATTCCTCTGATACTCAAGAGCGCTACGTTCAGTCAAGACAACAGCACTGGTACGCGCACCGTGCTTGAACTTGTCAATACCAAAGCTTTAGGCGAAGGCACACCGAGGCCGAATCAATGACGATACGCACTACACTTGCCAATGCTGCACGGCAGGCGCGCATGGGAACTGCCCGCGCGACTATACGTGAATTCAGCGATGACCATTTGATGCAGGAAGTCAAGAAGGCGGACGTCTATCATAGTGAAACGCCCAGCGACTTTGAGCGCTGGCAGATGGTCGGGATGACTTCATTCCCAATCAAGCAGCAGGAAGACCCTAACCAGAAGAAATCTTCCAAGCCGTCCAATCCAACTGAAGACGGTGATTGGAATCATGATCAGCCAAAAGGACCGGCGGCTGAAGCATTGATGATATATGTGGGCGGATCGCGATCGCATCCGATAGCGCTGGTTGATGACAGGCGTGTGCGCCCTTATGACATGAGCGAAGGTGAGGGCGCTAATTATGCGCCTGATGGTTCTGAGCAGATGGTGCTGTTTAAAGAGAATGGTACTTACGTTGTGTCGCTTGACGGCAAGTCTGTAAAAGATCCAAAGAGCGACAAGACCCGTTTCGCCAGTCTGCGTCACGTCAACAAGAAAATGCAGACGCACAAGATTGAAAAGAAACAAGATGGTCAGTCCGGTGGTGGCGCTGCTGGAGTGCAGGCGCTGGAGGGCGAAGGCAGCGGTGGAGGCACCGGGCAGCAGGAAAAATACAAGCATGAAGGCGACAGCGTCAACACCGAAGTGCGCTGTACGAAAGACCGGATAGAATTTCGTGCAGGCGACAACGTAGTTGGCTACTATGAGGCGTCATCGGAGACTTGGTTTCTCAAGGGCAAGATTGCGACGATGGAATTTTCCGATCACATTGAAAGCAAGGCACCGAAGGTCAATGTTGATGTCAGCGACCGCTTCCAGACCTATGGCGGTGGCAAGACTTTCCTTGGGCTAGATAATAAGGATGAAGACATTGATACCAAGGTCGTGACCGAGGGCGGTCCTGCGAAAAAGACATTTGCAAAGATCGGCAGTTAAATGGTGTTTACTCCTTGGCATACGGCGCATGGTGAAGCAGCACCATCGTTCTTGACGGTCGCTGACATCGTGCCGTTGTCGCCTGCCGACAACAGCGTGGACACAAATGATGTGATAATCGAAGGCGCTGGCACGATTACTTCATTCGGTGACAGCCCGCACAAGGTCATCAAGCGCGTTAAGTTCGTGCCGCTGGTGTTGCGGGCACCGGGAGGTAGTGGAGCGTCGATTACGCTGATCAATTCAGTGATACTTAATTTGCTTGGAAGGAAAGATCGCACCATCAGCGATGTGTCCTACGGCATGTATCTGTGTGATGGCAGTGACCACTGGAGCGAAGTATATTTTGCGCAACAGGGATCGGCGCTGGTCAGTGAACTTGAGGAGCGGGTGGCGGTTTTGGAGGCAAAGCTGAAGTAATGGCGACGATTCAAGAAATCTCCCCTGCGCCTTGGCGCAAGCGATTAGTACCAGCATCGTTTGCTGGTGTGCAATATCATGTTGAGCAGCAGGCGCGCAGTGGTGGACGACGCGTGGTGTTGCACGAATATCCAAAGCGAGATATTCCATACGCTGAGGATATGGGGCGTGCGGCGACGCGTTATCAGATCACTGGTTATCTCATAGGCCCTGACTATCACACGCGTAAACGTGCATTGATGAATGCACTTGATTCGCCTGAAGGGGCAACGCTGATGGACCCTTATTTGGCGGAGCCGAAAAAGTGCTTGTGTGAACGCTATAACGTGACGGAGACACGGGAGCGTGGCGGCTATTGCACATTTGAAATGACTTTTGTGGAAGTAGGCAATCCCGGAAATACTCCTGCACAGACTAATAGTGCCGTCAATGTTGGTGATCAGGCACAGACTGCCGGGGCGGATGCCGCGCAGACTGCCAATGATCAGGCCGCTATGATAGATCAAGGTGCAACACCGTGAAAAAATCTGAACGCGCAGAGGCCCTTGCAATTTCTACCAGATTGATGGCTGAGCTTGTCAGCTTTTCTATTGCCTCTGTCGGTGATGAAGGTGCCAATCTTCGTTCCGCCATAGGAAAGTTTCTGAGCAATTTCCATCAGCTCATTGTTGATCATGTAGTCGGGACGGCCTTGTTCGCGTGTTTTGAGCAGGCGCGCATGGCAGGTGCAACTGTTAAGTCAATGAACAATGTGCGCAGCGCAATGTTCAAGGAAACGCCTGCCTTCCCACTTGGGCTGGCCATCGTGAACGCGGCTGTCATTTTTTCCTTTGTTGAGCAATCACAGATCATTGCCAAGATTGAATTTAAGAGTCGTAATGAAGCATCTGCGCTTATGGATGAAGTAGCAGCGATCATTGAAGAAATAAAAATGAACAAGGCTGATTCATTTGTATCTAGAGATTACCAAAATTTTGTAGGGTTGGCGGCTCTCTTGATTCAGCATATGTCAGCCACCGAGCGTCAGTTGCCGAGAATTGTCAATTATAATTTTGCGGCTAATTTGCCTGCTTTATATTTGTCCAATCGCATCTACTGCGTTGGATCAAGGAGTGATGAATTGATTGAGGAGAATAGGACGGTACACCCGGCTTTCATGCAGCGCAATGTCGTAGCCTTGAGCTCGTAAATGTCAGACGTTCGCATTATCAATGTAACCAATCTGGAAGGCATCTGGGCAGACTGGCTGTTGAAGCCGGATGCTACGCTTGATGAGACTGAGGAATTGGTCAACATTGTCAAGATGGCTTTGCTGACTTATGCGCTTGCGGACGTTGATGACATTTTGCCAAACCCAGACAGCACCGATCGTTGCGGCTGGTGGGGAGACTTTGAAGCAGAAACGATCTGGGACGGCTGGCCGATTGGCGCAAAGCTCTGGCTGCTGAAACGCAGCAAGATCACACCGGCAGAAGCAAAGGAAGGTTCAACACTGGCGCGAGCTGAGCAATATTGTCGAGTCGCTCTGCAGCCATTGATTGAGCGTCGTATCTGTACGCGAATTGATATAGAAGTAACGAGAGCCAGTATTGAACGCATCCATGTTCTGGTAACTATTTATCGTGGTGAAGAACGCAAGATTGAACTTCGTTTCCAGAATCTGTGGGACGAAATAACAGTTAGAGGGGATTAGACCTTGCCTTGGTCAACACCAACGCTGCGCACAGTTCGCGAAATGGTTCGCGGTGAAGTCACCACGAGTCTTGGTCGTGCTTCGTTTGTCGGCAACAGCGTGCTACGCGTCATGGCGGATGCCATGGCTGCAGTTTGTCACTTGACATTGCGCTATCTGGATTGGCTGTCGCTGCAGTTCTTGCCGGATACCGCTGAGCATGAATGGCTTGATCGTCACGGAGACATCTGGCTTGTCAATGCTGACGGCAGCACCGGACGCAAGGTTGCGACTTTTGCTTCCGGTAGTATTACAATATTTGGTGATCAGGGAGCAATCATTCCGGCTGGCACGCGATTGACCGGCAGCGATGACTGGCCATATGAAACCACTCAGCAGGTCTTTGCAAATGGTGACATTGGCGTGACGGCCATGGTGCGAGCATTGAATCCCGGTGCCGGAGGCAACAAGGCCCTCGGTGATGTTTTGTCAATGGAAACTGTCATTATTGGCGTCACCAGTGAAGCACCTGTCATTGACATTGATGGCGGTGTCAATGATGAAACTGACGAGCAATTGCGTGAACGTGTGCTGCGTAGAATTCAGCAACCGCCGATGGGTGGCGCGGCATATGACTATGAGGCGTGGGCGCTGGCCGTGCCGGGAGTAACTCGGGCGTGGGCTGCGAGTGAAATGGGTATCGGCACTGTGACGGTGCGCTTCATGATGGATGATATGCGCGCCGACAATGACGGCATTCCTACTCAGGAAGACATTGATGCCGTGGAAATTTACATCAACGGCAAACGTCCGGTCGCGGTGAAAGATACTTTCGTGGTAGCGCCCGTCAAGCAGGAAATAACCTGCATCATTGACCAACTCGTCCCGGATACCGAGAGCGTGCGGGCTGAGATTGAGCAAAGCCTTAATTTGATGTTGCGCAATCTTGCTGCCCCCGGTCAAACGATTTTTGCGGCATGGAAAAGCTACGCCATCATGAATACAACGAGCGTCGTTTCCTTTCATCTGGCAAACAATGAAGATGACGTGATGCAATCTGTTGGTCATATAGGGATTTTGGGAAGCGTTATCTATGACTGACTACGACAAGCACGTCCGTCGCAAGGGCAAGGACTACGTCGAGGCGGTGCTTGCCCTGCTGCCGCAGGGTGAGGCGTGGCCACGCTTTCCGCAAAGCACGCTGGTCCGCACGCTTACCGGTCTGTGCGAATATTGGGGTTTCGTTGACGGGCGTGCTGCTGATCTTCTCGAGATAGAAACTGATCCGCGCAAGTCAACTGAGATGTTTGCGGATTGGGAGCGCAATTGGGGTCTGCCTGATCCTTGCTTCTTCGGCACGCAGCAATCCTTGGCGGATCGTCGTCGTATCCTGATGCTGAAGATGACGTTGCTTGGTGGCCAGAGCCGTGAATTCTTCGTCAAGATTATGTCGTGGCTCGGTTACGAAATTCAGATCAAGGAATATGCTCCTTATATGTGCGGCGTGTCCAAGGTCGGCGATACTTCGTATGACGAGGCAATTTCTGGTGGCGTACCCGGCAACATGCGCTGGTATCTTGGACCGCCAGAAATGAGATTCTACTGGTCCATTGGAGTCGGTCAAGTTAAGTTGACTTGGTTCAGGACAGGGCCGATTGGCGGTGAGTCTGGTGTTGACCCCCATCTCATTATTGGCATGGCTGGGGAAGTGCCTTGTCTGCTGGAGCGTATCAAGCCAGCACATACACAGATCGTTTTTGACTATTCTAGCCTGCAGCTTGGCGGGTCAATGGCAGGTACACCATAAGGGGAATTAGATGCGATATCATCAACCGTACGGCGTTCAAGATGTCGATGCTCCATACATCAATGGCGACCCAAGCCTAGGTCGGCAAGGTTCGATCATCCCGGCGGAAGCAGTCGAGTATCCGCAGCGCGAAATTGTCGCTGCCATCGAAGCTGCGAAGCTGACGCCGGATGATGCCAGTCTTGCGCAGCTCCTGTACGCGATGCGTAGTCAACGAATGAATTATGCGCTGGCGGTCAACAGCGCGCCAAATGCCGTTGCCGTAGAATTCGACCCGCCGATTGCAAACACCATGACGCCGGGAATGCCGCTGCGCATCAAGGGCGCTGTGAACAATACGGGGGCGACGACGCTGGTAGTGGACGGCGACAGTCATGCGCTGCGTTACGCGAGCGGTGCAGAATTGCTGGCTGATGACATCAAGGCTGGCGTGATCTTTGAAGCGATCTGGAATGACGCCGGTTATTGGGAGTTCAACCCGTACGCGAGCGGTGCCGCTGGTGGCGGCAGCACGACCAACACGTTTGTCAATATTCCATACGTCAACGATACCGGTACGCCTAATTCTCTTGTCGCAAATTTCGTCCCGGCGATCACGGCGCTGGTCGCGGGCACTACCATTGAAGTGAGACTTGCCAATGACATCACCGGGGCTTCGCAGATCAAGGTAAACGCACTTGCTCCGGTGCCGATAGTGCGCGGCAACGGTGCGCCATTGCAGAGCGGAGATGCTGCGACCGGGCAGATCATGTTGCTGATCTATTCCGCCGCGCAAGGTGCGTTCCAGTTCTTCGGTCTGATACCGAAGCCTGCCTCGGGTCTGGGTCCGGTCGGCAGCATCATTCTGACGGCTGGCAATGCGGCGTTTCCAGGCACTTTGAAACTGAACGGGGCGATCCTGCCGCGCACGGCGCATCCGCAGCTTTATGCGTTCGCTGCTGCGTCCGGTCGTATCGCGGCTGATTCTGATTGGACAAACCCGGCCAACCGGTATTGGACAAGTTTCTCGTATGGTGACGGCTCAACAACTTTCCGGTTGCCGGATTTTCGCGGCGAGTTCATGCGGTTTTGGGATGATGCGCGCGGCGTCGATCCGGGGCGTCAATTGTATCAGCAGCAGAACTCGCAGACCGGTGAAATCGTCGGGGCCGGTTCGATGGCCGTTTCCAACATCATTTGGGACCCAAGCAAAGCCCCGCCATCCGCCATGTTCACCAATCCGAACGTCAGCGGCCTTGCACACGCCTTGGACAGCGGTCCGCCAATGGGCGACTTTCCAAAGGCGTTCACAGCGGGTGTCAGCCTTAACCTCAACGTCGGACAGGAGACGCGGCCACGCAATGCGCCGGTCGTGCCTTTGATTGTGGATGGTTGACATGCAAGTATTCTGCTTCGACTACGAAAGCGGGGCCTACACAGGCGAGCAGACGCTCGATGTGACGGACTGTGACCAGCGTGCTCTTGGTGTCGTGTTGATACCGGGCAATGCAACATGCACACCGCCGCCGCGCTGCGGTAAGGGTCTGTGGCCAGTCTGGCGTGACGGTCGCTGGCTGGTTTGCGAACTCGCGCCCGATCCACTTGCAGATTACTACGCGAATTTGTGAGGCAGCATGTCAGAAGCCGCAGAAGTCCAGATCATGACGTTCTCTGACGCCGATTTTTCGCGGGCGTTTCAGTGGGTCATTAATGGCGTGCCGTTTGACTTCACGGGTTGTGGCCTAATGATGATGATACGCAAGCGTCCGGAGGACACTGAAGTGTTCGTGTCGCTCAGCACCGATGACGGCGACATTGATTTCCTGCCTGACGTCGATGGCAAATTGACGACCTTCAATATTCGCATCCTGCGTGAGCAGACAGTTGATATGCAGGCTGGCGATTATTATCACAGTCTGATTTTGCTGCGGCCAGATGGATTGCGCGAGGACATTTTCAGGGGCAAGTTGACACACGCAATTGGACCAACGCGATGACCAGTGTCAAGATTATTTCGGTTCCTGAGCAAGGTCCGATGGGGCCGAAAGGTGATCGCGGTGACGATGGCGCACCGGGCACACCGGGGCCGCACGGCGCAACCGGCCAGATAGGTCCACCCGGTCCTCCGGGTTTGCCGGGAGCAAAGGGCGATCAGGGCGACCCCGGTCCTCCCGGTGGTCTTGGCGACGGTCCGTCAGATGGGAAGGTCTACGGCAGGAAGGACGCCGCATGGGTGAAGGCCGTCGATCCGGCTGGCGACACCATGACCGGACCGTTGGCGCTCGCGGGTGATCCGGGGAGCGCGCTCGTCGCGGCACCGAAGCAATACGTCGATGCCGGTGATGCGGCGGTAACGACAGCGTTCCAGAGCGCCGACACTGCGCTCGCCAACAGCAAGGTGGCAAAGGCGGGCGACGTCATGACCGGCGCATTGACGCTGGCCGGTGACCCTGCCGCCGACTTTCATGCCGCTTCGAAAAAATATGTCGATGCCGCCGTTGCTGCGGCTCAAAGCGGCTTTCCTGCCGGGACCAAGATGCTGTTTCAGCAAACAGCGGCACCGACCGGATGGACCAAGCAGACGACGCACAACGACAAGGTGCTGCGCGTGGTCAGCGGCACTCCCGGCTCCGGTGGCTCTGTTCCTTTCTCGACTTTCCTCGGTCGTACCAGCACGGACGGCGTGACGCTCAGCACGGCGCACATGCCGTCGCACAATCATTTTTTGAAAGTTTCCGCCAGCACTTCTCCGGCACAATTTCCATTGTCAAATGGTTCAACTGTGGCTTTTGGCGATACGTTTTCAAACACGACTTACGGCGGTGCCGAGAACTATTCGTACAATCAAACCACTATTATCGGCGCGGCTGGCTCCGGTGCCGCCTTCGCTGCGGGCATCGATTGCCGCATCGCCTACGTCGATCTCATCATCGCCACCAAGAACTGAGCCATGAAAACAGCAACCATCTCACGTACCGACAACGTGGTCTACATCGACGGCGTGGCCGTGCCGGTTGACTGCGCGGACATTGATCCGGCGGTCCACGTCATCCAGTGGAATGCTGAGACGCAACGTGGCGCAATTGAGTTTGTTGATGACGATCCAAATGATGGCTTCAAGGAACCGAACCAGCCCATCGACGATATCTCGGCGTGGAAGTCTTACATTGACATCGCAGTGGAAACTCTAGATGCCGCAGACAGTGCAGAAGCCACGCGGACCTGACAACCTGATCTGTCCGCTGCATCGCGCTGCCATGTCGGACGTGTGCGACAAGTGCCCGCTGTGGGTTCATGTGCTCGGCAAGCATCCGCAGAGCGACCAGCCGGTCGATCATTGGGATTGCTCGCTTGCTTGGATGCCACTTTTGCTTATTGAAAATTCGCAGATGCAGCGGCAGACCGGCGCGGCTGTTGAAAGCTTCCGTAACGAGATGGTGCGGGCGAACGAGGTTTCGCGTGATCTTATTATCAATGGCGGCAGCAAGAGGCTGACTGATGGTAACTGAATTTGTTGACCCTGACGATGTCATCGTCATCGAAGTGCCAGCACAAGGTCCAATGGGGCCGAAGGGTGATGAAGGTGACGTTGGTCCACCGGGACCGCAAGGGATACCGGGACCACGTGGCAGTGCGGGCGTACCGGGGATGCCGGGGGCACCGGGACCGGCGAGCGAGATACCGGGACCGGAAGGTCCAGCGGGACCGCAGGGACCGGCTGGCGCGGACAGCACCGTGCCGGGGCCGCAGGGACCGCAGGGCGCAACAGGTCCGCAGGGTCCGCAGGGCGATCCCGGCGCGACAGGTCCGCAGGGTCCGGCGGGACCGGTGCCGGAAGCGCCGACAGATGGCAAGCTGTACGGACGGCTATCGTCAACATGGGTCGCTGGCGTAAAGCTCGCTGGCGACACGATGACGGGCCACTTGTCGCTGCCAACCGGTCCTGCTGCAGCGAATGCTGTGCGAAAAGATTATGTTGACGCGGCTGTTGCGGCTGTTCCTGCGCCTCCTACCGCTGCGACTGCCAATCCTATTATGGACGGTGCGGCGGCTGTCGGTGTCGCGGTCAAGTATGCGCGTGAGGATCACGTCCATCCAACCGACACGTCTCGTGCAGCGGCTTCGGCAATTCCGGTCGCTGCCACTGCCGCCGAATATATCGCCAACTCCGCGCCGACAAAGATGCTCACGCCGGGAGCGGCGTGGAGTGCGGCTGCGACTGCAACACTAAATGATGCAGCAACCGTCACGCCGGATTTTAGTCTTGGCCTTGATTTTTATTGGACGCTTGGTGCCGCCGGTCGAACGCTGGCAAATCCAATCAATGTCAAGGCAGGGCAGAAAGGTCTTATTTATCTCCGACAGGATGCAACCGGAAGCCGCACAATTACGTCTTGGGGAAACATGTATTGGTTCCCCGGTGGGATCAAGCCGACCCTGACAGCAACGCCAAATGCACTTGATATTATTTCATACTCAGTAAACGCATCAATGGGCGTGCTTGTCTGCACCTTCTCGGCGGGGTTTGCCTGATGCTGCCGGGGATCACACCGGCACTGATGGGTGCGCCGCCAGATTTGAACGGCAATGACGCTTTCACTGTATTGCTCTTGCACTGTAACGGTGTAAACGCCAGCACCGTTTTTACTGACTATTCGCCAAAGCAGCGAGGCAACGCCGGGGTCGTTGGCATTGCACAGGTGTCGGCTGGTTATTTCAAGTTTGGTTCAGGCTCTGTTTACATCGGCAGCAATGGCGCACTGACCTATCCGGCACATGCTGACTTCAATATGGGCAGCGGCGACTTCACGCTTGAGTGCCAATTCAATGTCGCTGGCGCTGGCGGCGGAACCTACCGCACAATGTTTGGGCAGATGGACAGCGCGGCTACGCTGACGACGCACAGTTTCTCCATACGCTTGAGCGCCACCAACCAGCTTTATGCGACAGTCGCCCAAGGCGGGAGCAACGTCGTTGTGACTGGGGGCGCTGCGGTCACGGACTCAATCTTTCATCATGCCGCGCTTGTTCGTTTCGGCAATGCACTCAAGCTGTTCCTTGATGGAGTACAGGTGGTGGCAGATGTCGCCATCAGCGGTGCAATCAACAGCAGCGCTAATTTGTTCGCGGTCGGGCGGATTGGTGAATACACCGGTCAGCAATGGCCACACACGATTGATGAAATCCGTATCAGCAAAGGCATAGCCCGCTGGACTGCGAATTTTACGCCTCCGACAAAAGCCTACGGCATTGCTGCGCCAGCAACAAAATTGATTGTCCAAGTCCCGGCCTCAGGAACGACAGGCACCGCATTTAATGTTCAAGTCCACGCTGCTGACGAATCAAACAAACCGACTACTAATTATTCCGGCACTGTGCGTATCACCTGCAATGACGGCGCGGCTAACATGCCAGCCAACAGCGTCCTCACGAATGGTTATGGTCAGTTTTCGATGACGCCAAGGACGGGGCAGACGACGACCGTCACGGCGACCGACACGGTAACGAGTTCAATCACCGGCTCGGCGAACATCTCGGTGGCGGCAGCAGCAGCGCAGGCAGCGGCATGGGCTAGTACGACCTCATGGACGGTACCGGCCAACTGGAACAACGCCAATAATTCAATCGAGTGCATTGGCGGCGGTGGCAATGGCGCGCTCGGTGGCGGTGGCGGCGGCGGTGGCGCGTACTCAAAAGTGAGTAACGTCACGCTCACTCCCGGCGAAGTTTGCAACGTGCGCGTCGATGGTCCCGGTGGCTACACACTATTCCAGAGGCAAAGCGGAACGACGCTGTGTCAGGCCGCGCCCGGTGGCACTGGCGCAATCAATTTTGTACCGGGTGCTGGCGGCAATGCCGCGAACGGTGTTGGTGCGATCAGATACAACGGAGGCAGCGGCAATACTGGCGGCGGCGGCGGCGCTGGTGGACCATACGGCAACGGTGGACCGGGCGGAGCATATAATGCTCAAATGGGCCACGAGGGCGGTGGTGGCGGTGGTGGCGGTGGCGCGGGCGGTGGCAACGCCAGTAGTGCCGGACCGGGTGCTGGCGGCAATAGCTACGCTTGGGGCGGTGGCGGGGCGGCGGGTACTGACGGTGTCAATGGCGGCGCTGGTACGAATGGCGGCGGCGGTGGTGGCGGCTATAACACTTCTGCTTATGGCGGAGCCGGTGGCAATGGCATTGATATGGGGTCGTGGGGCAGCGGTGGCGGTGGCGGCGGCAGTTGGATGACGGGTGGCGGGGCGGGCGGTTATTACGGTGGCGGTGGCGGCGGTGGCGGTGATTCTGTTGTCGGCGTCGGTCGTACCGGCCTGATCGTCGTGCGGTGGCAACCATGAGGTGACACCATGCCGCTTGAAACGACAGGCAAGGTTGCAGGCTCGGCGATCGAGGCGATGAAGTCCACGCCATTGGCAATCGCGCTGCTGATCGTCAACGTGGGCTTCCTCGGTTTTGCCGCTTACATTCTCGGCGAGGTTGCCAGCAATGCCAAGGAGCGCAATACGGCGCAACTCGAATTGATCAGCAAGCTGGTCACGGACATTCGCGACTGTCGGCAGGGACCGCCGCGCGGCAGCAGCTATGACCCGATCACAAGGTCAATGATGGGGAGCTATCAGTGAACCTCAAAGGCAAATGCTCTTGGTTTGGTGGACCAAACGACGAAGGCGTTGCCCCGAGTGAAGGCTTGGCATTCATCTATGATATTGAAACAGCTCCGCATTTATTTTTAAGTTATCAACCTGAAGGCACAAGTGGATTAGCACGTCGCTTGAATCCTGAAGTGCCATATGTTGCCTGCCGATGGGACTATGATGTTACGCCAGCGTCCATGCTGCTTGAGGAAATGGCGCTGGTGCGCTCTACAAAGACCGGCAAGTCAATCAAGGTTTATCCTGCCGATTGGGGTCCACACATTGATACTAATCGGGTTGCCGATCTGAGTCCCGGAGCAATGGAAGCGCTGGGGATTGAAACTGATGACGAAGTAGAGATCATTTTTCCATATACGTCACGTGGCAGCGTGGCAGTAAGCGGAGAACGGATTGTTATATCAAGCGGGCATGGGCTGTATGTGCGCGGTGCAGTTGGCATTCTGGATGAAGTAACTGAAGCACGCGATGTAGTGGAGGGCGTGGCCGAGGAATTGCGCAGCAGAGGCATTGAGGTGATAACGTTTCATGATGATGTAAGCAGAAGCCAGAATGAGAACCTCAATACCATTGTTGATTTTCATAATTCAGAAGAGCGTGACTTGGACGTAAGCGTGCATTTCAATGCCTATGTTGAAACCACCTCACCGATGGGCACCGAGTGTCTCTATGTTACGCAAAACACGCTAGCCGAACACATTGCCAAAGCAGTTGCGGCTTGCGGCTTCATCAATCGCGGAGCCAAGAAGCGCACTGATCTGTTCTTCCTTAATCAGACAACGATGCCATCGGTCTTGATCGAAGTCTGTTTTGTTGACAGCAGCGCGGATGCCGCTGTTTACAATGCGCAATTTGAGGCTATATGCAAAGCTATCGCGACAACCCTGAGTGCTATTACGGAACCTGTCTCTTAACAAGATGAAAGGAAGTCACGTCATGAAACCTTTTCTAGCCGTCATCTCTCCAGTTGAAGCGCCCAGCGATGCGCATCCAGACCACACCCTGCCCGGTGATATTCCGCATCCTGAGCATCCGATCTTTTATCCGTTGCCTCCCGGCGCTCCCGTTGACCCTGAATATGGTGTGCCGGACACGCATCCAGATCAAGGTCTACCAGCACCGCAACCACACCCGGAGCATCCGATCGTGTTGCCACCGGACAGCGGCGGTTGGTTGCCTCCGCTTTATATCTGGGGTCCGAACGATCCACGCCCGACACCGCCAATAGCGATGCCGGTGCCGCCAACATCACCTGATGTGAAGTGGGAAGTAAAAGTTGGATGGACGGCAACAACCGGATGGATCGTTATTGCGGTCCCGACCGGTGCGCACGTAACACCATCCAAGAAAAAATGATCAGATTGGGCTACGCGCAGATCATCTTGCTCGTGGTCGGAATGATTCTCGTCATCGTTCTTGGCGTGATGTTTTCCGGCTACGGCAACTGCTGCTGAGCCTTTACGCAGTCGGCTTTTGGCACCGACAAAGGGAGAGCAACCCCCTCCCTTCTTTCCTCAAGACTTGGACCGCTGTGGCACCCTCCGCAGCGGTCTATTTTTTTCCATAGTCCGGGCAGGGCAGGACGTGCTGCATGTATGTGCGGCGCTTGGCGCGCAACGCCATCAGCTCATATCCCTGTGCGTAAACGCGGTCATGAATTGGGCGTGTCTTTTTCATCAGCTTGCGGGTTCGCCACGCCTTCTTCGCTATCTGGCTGTGGTTTCTTTTCATTGATCATATCAGCTTCTGAAAATGGTGGAAGCTGCTCCCTGAATACCTTCTCAACGTCTTGCTTTAGGTCGGCTATTTTTTCTTTTGGCACAGCGATTGGTCGTTTCTGCCATGGCCAGTAGCCATATATCAAACGCATCCCAATTGTCATAACTGTGATAGCAAGGAAAGCAGTGATAATATTATCATACAAATCCAGCATAGATTTATGCAAACACCAGCCAAGAAAATTGCAAGTGCAATATTAGATTTCAACCCGGCGCGATTTGCCACAATGATCGCGCCGGGGCCGTGATTACGCTTTCTGCTTGCGACGACGCATCAGCAGACCGCCGAGGCCAAGCGCACTGCCAAACAACCATACGGCTGCAGGCAGTGGCGTTTCTGCGGTACTGAGGTTGCCGCCATAACCGGCATCGACTGCCGCGTTGCCGGTGATTAGCAGATAGTAGCTGCCACCGGGAAGCAGTGCCGAGCCGCCAAAGACTTGGCAACTCGGAATGCCGATACAGGCCACCGCAAGTTCTGGACCGAGCACGGCGAAGTCATCGCCGCCTCCCGGTACATTGTTTGGCCCATCATTGAACACCGTGCCGGTGAAGTTGGTGATGAATTGCGGAGCACCGTTAGCGAACGTGTTAACGGCGAACGCAATGGTCAGGATTTGACTGCCGACAAGATCGAAATTGTAGGTGTCAGCAAACAACCCAGACCCACCAAGTCCAGTACCGGGATCGGTGTTGGAGAAAGCACCGGCTCCAGACGTGGGGTTGGTCCCCAAGTTGGAAACGGTATCCGCCATCGCGCTGGCTGAGAGAGCCAGCACGGCAGCGGCAGCAAGTAAAGTTCTTCGCATAGTTATTCCTTTCCTATATAGAAAAAGTCTCCGTGTAGTTCATTTGCCGCCTTGCAGTATGCGGCGTGTGCCTCCTTTGCTGTTGGAAAGGTACCCAAATAGATCGACCTGTATTTGTGGCCAATCGAACTGAACCACCTTTTTTGTCGCTTATCCCAAAAAGCACCCTTCAACACGCTAGATCGCCTCTTAGAATTAGCGAGGTTTTGGCTGCGTGTAGCCAACCGTAAATTAGAAATACGATTGTCAGTTTTGTTTCTATTTTTATGATCCAAATCTCCTTTAGGAAAATACCCCTTCATGTATAGCCACGCTAACCGATGAGCCAAATAATCTTCACCGTAAATTCTTATGGCTCGATAACCTTTGTTCTGTGTTTTACCAGCACGTTTACCAATCAAATCAGAGCGCCAACCACGTTGCTTAAGCCAGACAAACTCGCCTGTGTCTGGATCGTATTGAAGAACTTCCTTAAGCTGTGCTTGGGTCAACACGGTTCTCTCTTTCTAGAAAGCGCCCGGTGTTTTTCCCACCCGCACCGGGCAACGGGCTTTTGCGCCAAGATGACGTTGTGGCATCAGGTGGCGCGGAAACCATTAAGTCTCTAGGTCGAAATAAGCGCAACGAAAGTTGATTTCATCTATTTCGTATCTGCGCTTCCAGTATCGTCGCCAAGCTCGAACGTGACAATCGTGCTGCATGACGTTTCCTTCCGATTAGCGCGCGTCTGTCCCGTATGAGCTTCCGCAGCATGGGCAGCACCAATAGGCGCCACGGTTTACGAGGATGGCATTCTTACATCCGTGTTTGACGCACGTATCAGTTGGCATCATGCCCTGATCCTCGCAGTCACTATCGTAGGGATGGTCGTCATCGGGAGAATTTGTGTACCAGCTTTGCGTTGATCCTCGCGCCATCATGGCCTCCTGTAGATTGTTAACGACACGTTACTGCTCGGGGTGACGATTTTCGTCTGTAATGCCGCCGATCAGTCTGTCCCTCGTTTCATCGTTTTGTCTGCCATACCAACTCTCCCGGAAATTCACGGCGTCATCGAATGCCCGTAGGCATGACACCAGATAGACAGCAAGAATAAAGTCAGGCGTGTTTGACCCATTCTCCTTGCTGTGGCGGTTGATGACTTGCTCTAGTTCCTTCCTAAAATCCATCTGTCGTCTCCATACTAGCCATTATCTCCAAGCGCGTCGTTTCTTGGTGCCGCGCTCGGTATCGACCAGCGCCCCCGTAGGGCACGGCCCGAAGCCAGCGGCGTACAAGTTCCAGTCGTCCCCGAATTTTCCAAGCCGCATGTAGGCCGCTCGCTGTTCTGGCGTCAGCTTCGGAATGACCTTCGCCGCCTCATCGGGCGTCAGGTGCAAATACCGCGCAAGCTCGCTATCATCCATAATGGGCATGTTGCTATTCCTGTTCCTATCGCCACCGCACCAATACGAAAAATCCACCAGTCCATCACAGTTCAGCCATATCTCGCAACCGTTCGATTTCATTGCGCTGCCACTCCACACATTCTGCCAAGCGACCTATGGCCGTATAGAGGTCATCAATCGTCATCACGCCGCTTAGCCCCGGCTTCTCCGCGTAGAACTCACGCGCCTTGTCGCAGTGCTTTTGAATCTGTTTGGGTGTCATTTGTCAGCCATCAACGTCTAGTCGGACAATTCAGGTGAGCCACCGGAACGCCCAAGATCACTCGTGGGCGACTCTCTGAAACCAAGAGAGCTACTTAAACCGGTGGCTCGCCTCAGTGGTCCATTGCCGGGTAAGTCTCGGCACGGCTGTTTACACCGCGCCGAGTTTATCATTTACGCTGCCTCAGGATACTTCGACCAAGCCTGTGGGGCTTTCTTCTTGCGCCGCCCGAACATGCTGAGCAGACCAAGTCCACCGCCAAACAACCACACCGCACCGGGAATGGGTGTCTCACCCGGTACGTCGAACGGCGTCGGCGTCAGGTCACCAGTCAATCCAACGACGCCAGTACATGCACCGGTGCAGTTTGTCAGCAGAACGTCTGCCGCTGCAATGATGTTAAAGCCGTTGAACTGCTCAGTCGCAAACAGGAAGCCACTGAAGTTGTCGATGTCGAACGCCAGCGTGCTTCCGCATCCGCTCGATCCGCCGTTGCCGCAGTCCGCCGAAATGCCGGTGTTGAAAAACCGGAACGGCGAATTTTGGTAACTGGCGGGACTTGTTTTCGGCAACACCGTGATGCTGCTGCCAGCCAGCACGATTGATGACGCATCAATCACACCGCTGCCAGCAAGGCTCAGCGTGAACAGGAAGTGCGAGCCTGTCTGCAACAGGATGTTTGGGTCCATGTTGACGTCAACGTGAACGTCAGTGCAGAGAGCGTTCTGACATGACGCTGTGGCCGTGCCGAAGCTGCCGGTTCCGGCAAAATCGCTTTGCGTGAACGTAGCCGCCTGTCCAGCCCCGCAACTGACGAGCAAGGCGATGCCCGCCAGCATTCCAGATAATCTCTTCATACGATCTCCTTGCAGCTACCGATTGATCAGAGCCGTCGCCCGCAGCCACGGTAGGAAGAGCGGCGGGTCGGCGTCGAAGTCCGCGATCGCGGGCCATGTTTGCATGGCCTCGCCCCGCAACATGATGTCGTCGGTGCCACCGCCTGACATCAGCGAAGGGTAGAACACTGTTGGTAGCGACGGTCTTACGCTGGCAACTGCCGTCGCCCTACGGGGAGCCACGTTGCTGTTGGCGTCAACGGTCGGCAGCTTGTCGGTCTTGCGGGGGTGCGCGACCCTGACCGGCACGTTGTCCCAGCAGTGGTTGATGGTGTGCCAGTAAATGATCTGCTTGGGATACTTGGCGCGAGCCTCCGCCTTGCTCAGGCAGGGCGTCAGGTTGTCGGCGCCAAGCGCATTGACCACCAGCCCGATGCTGATCAGCGCGATGGCGATGGCAAGCATGACAGCGATAACCACTGCCCATGTCAGCGAGCCGCTGTATTTCATGCCGCCGCCTCCCTGCCCATAGCAGTCGCAGCCTTCCGGCCAAGTGCCGTCGTCGTGAGCGGGGCACGGCGCACCGGGCGGCAGACCATAGCACCTCCGTGCGTGGTCGGGCAGCCGCTTTGTCAGGTCCATTCCCATTGCTGATCAGCCATTATCGCGCTGCTTGATTTGTTCGACCTCATCGACAATCACGCGCCAAGCCTTTCCATAGAGTATTTCGTCACGGCTTCCTGGTGGCAGAAGTTGTTCCACTAGGACAACGGCGATTGCTTCGTCTAAATCCATCTGTTCCTCGCTATGCGGCGGTCAGCGCCTACTCTCTGGCCCGTTCTTGAGACCATTCTTCTGCCGTAACGCCTTGATCTCGCGCCCGGTACGGAGCGCCCTGATCTCGGCGACCGGCTTGCCGTGCTTTCGCGCCAGATAATTCGCTTCAAGATCGGTGAAGGCCAGATCGTAAATAAGTTGCCCCAGCCTTGTGCGGCCATAAGCAGTGGTCACGGCACCGGCTCGTAGGTGGCGGCGAAGATGTCAGGCTTGCATGGGTAGATTTCGTTTTTCACGCCCTTGATGATCCAGTCGCCGCGCTGTGCCGTCATCGTGCCTTCCAGCGTGTCGATGAGCAGCACGCCCTGATGGCCGTCGTACAGGACGTCCGGCCCTTGCAGCCACTCAGGGCGCTCGTGGAGGGTCTCGCCGTTCCAGCAGAACGCCTCGACCTCGACCGGCTTTTTTCTAAACAGCATGATCGGTCTCCACGGTTGTCTGCGGCGCCGGTGGAGCTTCCCAATGTTTCTGGATGACGAGGTGAATGTGGTCGAGCGCCTCCATCAGCGTGGCGGCGCGGATGACGGCCTCGTCGCGGGTTATTCGGTAGGTCGTCATCGTGCTTTCCATCAGATTGATGACGCCCTGCAAGGCGTTCAACTGCACCTGATAGCCTTCGATCGTCGTTGTGGCCTCTTTCAGCCTGTGCTGGAGTTCGTCGCGCTCCGCCGCCACCGCCTGATACTGGGCGAGACCTGCCTCGACCTGCTTCTGGCGATGTTCCGGCAAGGTGTCCCCGTTTCCGTTGTTCTTCAGCAGTCCCGTCATAGCAGTTTCCCCTGTTCTGCATTGGCGTCGATGTAGTCCTGATAGTCCTTGGCGATCGCTTCCATGACGGAGATCTCCTCGTCGGCCTTCTCCCTGTCGATGCGTCCCATCTCGACCCACTTGGGGTAGAGCGACTTGCGGAAAGCCAGTTCGCGCCTCACTGCCTTCAGCTTTCTTTCGGCGTCGATCATTGGACAACTCCCCATGCCAGTGCTACACCAGAAAAGTTTTATGTCAACAGGCCGGAGCCACATATGAAGAGACTGACATCGACCGCGCAGGTGATCGATGCCTTTGGCGGCAATAAAAAGTTCGCCGAAGTGGCGCTGACTACTCCACAGGCTGTGAACAACTGGCGGAGAGACAAGGCGTTTCCGGCCAACACCTATCTTATCATTTGCGAGGCGCTCGACGTCGCCGGGCTGTCGGTGCCGGACAGCCTGTTCATGATGCGGACCCGCCGCAAGCAAACCCGCCGGAGACGAAAGTAATGCCAGCCAACAATTTGGCGTGGACGCCGCCAATGGAAGAGCGGCTGCTGCAACTGCTCGACAAGGGGCTGTCGTACCTCGACGTCGCCAAGATCATGTCGCGCGAGTTCACCATCAGACTTAGCAAGAACGCCTGTATCGGGAAGGGCAGACGAATGCAGGTGGCGCTGAGAATGCCCGCAAGGAAAGGATCGGCATGCCGAAAAAGAAACGCTCGAAAAAATCGCGAGGGAAGAAGTCGCCAGCAAAGCGGGCGAAGAAACTCGCCAAGAAAAAGAAGAGTGGGAAGAAAAAGCCAGCAACACCGGCAGAGCCTGAAGCACCGGGCGCAGCCGAACAAAGGGAGAGACTTGACATTACTTCAGTTGCTCCCGACCAGTTGCCGCTGGCCGAGCGGAAATAGTCCGAACGTCACGTTCTGTGGTGCTGACAAGGCAGATGGTTCTTCGTACTGCCTGAAGCACGCGCTCATCGCCTCTCCCGGCTTTGGGAGGGAGCGATGAGCGTAGACCGCTTCAGCATTCTCGCGATCGACCCCGGCCTGTCGGGTGCGCTGGCGTTCTATCATCCAGATACGGCCGACGTCGTCAGGGTCTACGACATGCCGCGTGTGGCCGACGAGATCGACGCCTCAGAACTCAGCCGCATCGTCCTCAAGCATTCACCGACCGTCGCCGTCATCGAGAAGGTCGGCCCGATGCCGCGCGACGGCGTGCGACAGGCGTGGCGGTTCAGCGCCGCCAACACTACCGCGCAGGTGGTTTGCGTCCTGCTGAATATCCCTACTTCACGAGTGTCGGCGGCGGCGTGGAAGGCGGGCATGAAGCTGAAGGGCGGCAAGAAAAGCAAGGAGCAGTCGCGCCTGATGGCGTTGCAACTTTTCCCGACCTGCTCCGACCAGTTCTCGCGCAAGAAGGACAGCGGCCGGGCCGAGGCCGCGCTGCTCGCCTACTTCATGGCGCAGCGATTTGTTTTCAACAGAGAAGTCAAATGATCGATGGTTACGAACGTCACTCGCCATCTTCGCTGAACCTGTTCGCTGCTTCTCCTGCGATGTGGGTTTTGGAGCGTGTGCTAGGCCGCAAGCAGCCGGTCGGCGCCCCGGCGCATCGCGGTGTTGCCGTCGAGGAGGGCGTCACCACCGGGCTGATGGACATGCGGCTTGGTTTCGGAAGCTGCATCAACGCGGCGTTCACCAAGTACGATACACTCACCGCCATGTCGCCTGATCCGCGCCGCGAGCGTTACCGTGCGACCATTCCCAGCATGGTGAAGTCGGCGCTGGAGACGCTCCGCAAGTACGGCAAGCCGACCGGCGTGCAGGGCTTTGTGTCTTGGCAGCCGGAGGATCTGAAGCTGCCGATCGTCGGCTACTATGACTACGAGTGGAGCCATCACGGCATACTGGGCGACCTCAAGACCACCGAGAAGATGCCGTCGCAGATCAAGGTCGGCCACGCCCGGCAAGTATCGCTGTACGCCGAGAGCGACAACATCGATGCGCGGCTGATCTACTGCACGCCAACGCGGCTCGAGGTTTACGGACTGGAAAACGTGCGCCGCCATCGCGACGCTCTGCACAAGATCGCGCTGTCGGTTGAAAAGTTTCTTGCACTGAGCGATGATCCCGAGTTCTTCGTGTCGATCACCGTGCCTGACCTCGACAGCTTCTACTGGGCCAATCCTCCGGCGCGGCAATTAGCTTACGAAATTTGGAAAATTTAGGTGCAGTGGGTCGCATGGGCTGCTGGCGTTCGCGAAACGAAATAAATCCAATACCGGGATCGAGTGATGAAGGGTAACTGGAGATACAGAAAAAAGCCTTTGGCTGACCGGCTCATGAAGCATGTGATGCCAGTAACTGAATGCGGTTGCTGGATTTTTATGGGTTGTTTGACTGATAGAGGCTATGGACAGATTTCTGTGGCGACAAGTAAAAGTCGTGTAGCGCACAGGGTGTCTTACGAATTATTTTGCGCCCCAATTCCAGACGGCATGTATGTACTTCATCGCTGTGACGTTCCATCGTGTGTAAACCCAGACCATCTTTTTGTCGGCACGCAACAGGATAACGTCGATGACATGGTTGCAAAGGGAAGGAACACAAAAGGCGAAACAGTTGGAAATTCTAGGCTGACAGAAAAAGATGTTTTAGCAATTCGCGCATCGTCTGCAAGCGGGACAGAACTGGCTAAAACAATGGGATTTTCTGAAGGCACGATTAGCATGGTGAAAAACAAAAAAATTTGGAAACACATCTAATTCCCGAGATCATTCGGGAGTGGCACCGTTTCGGGCCTCATCGAAACAAAATGAGAGTGTGCAATGTCGATATTCGGGTTTAGTACAGAGCCATCACAAGGTGGCGACTTCATTCCAATAATAAAATACGACGCCCGCGCCGGACGTTTTTTCCGCATGGACCGCAGCGACACCGGCAACGGTTTCGAGAATACGCCAGTGGACATCACCAATGTCATAAAATTCATTGTGGACTTCGACAACGTCGAGGTCGGCTGGATCGACTTCCAGCCCGGCTCCGCGCCGTCATTC
>Ga0247800_1000027_pt1 | contig 23376 bp, 19 predicted proteins | sample UWRJS092311B6_FD_179924 | JGI IMG/M metagenome (GOLD analysis project Ga0247800, IMG submission 179924) | Soil microbial communities from Arlington Agricultural Research Station in Wisconsin, United States - UWRJ-S092-311B-6 | ecosystem: Environmental > Terrestrial > Soil > Agricultural land...
TGATCAAGCACCGCGATGCCAAACCGGGCGCGCCGGTGAAGGCTGTGTTCATGCTCTATAACCGGCCTCCGTTCGCGGTGATCGGCAGAAAGAGCCGCGGTATCGTCGTGCCGAAAGATCTGGAAGGAAAGACGCTCGGCGCACCGGCGTCCGACGGTGCTTTCGCCCAGTGGCCGATTTTCGTACAGGTGAACGGCATCGATCCGTCAAAAGTAAAGGTCGAGAACGTAAGCTTCCCAGTGCGCGAGCCCATGCTGGCGGCGGGGCAGATCGACGCAATAACCGGCTACTCATTTACGACCTTCGTCGATCTCAAGGACAAGGGCGTCCCGGTGAGCGACATCTCCGTGCTGCTGATGGCGGACTACGGCGTCGAGCTTTACGGCAACGCCATCATTGTGAACTCGAAATTCGCCGCTGAGCATCCGGACGCGGTCAGAGGTTTCCTCAATGCGTTCATGCGCGGTCTCAGGGAGACCGTAAGGAACCCGGCGTCGGCAATTGATTCCGTTTTGCGGCGTAACCCTGACGCCAGGAAAAACGTCGAGCTCGAGCGCCTGACGATGGCTATTCGCGAGAATATCGTCACGCCCGAGGTCAAAGCGAATGGTTATGGCGCCATCGACGAACAGCGCTTTGAGCGCGCCATCGACCAGATTGCGATGGCTTACAAGTTCAAGGCCGCGAAACCGAAATTGGACGACGTTTTCGATTCGTCGTTTCTGCCGACGCTGAAGGAGCGCAAGTTCAACTAGCTACTTGATCCGCTCGAGCACGCTCACGTAGTTCGCGACCGACGTCCCGCCCATATTGAAGATGCCACCGAGCTTGGCATTCTTCACCTGCAGGTCACCGGCGGCACCGGTCAGTTGCATCGCTGCAAGTGCGTGCATGGAAACACCCGTCGCCCCGATTGGGTGACCTTTCGCCTTTAGTCCGCCGGACGGATTCACCGGCAGCTTGCCGTCTTTTTGAGTCCAGCCTTCCTTGATCGCGCGCGCTCCCTGCCCTTCGGCGGTCAAACCCATCGCTTCATATTCGATCAGTTCGGCGATGGTGAAGCAGTCATGGGTTTCGACAAACGACAAATCGCTCAGTTGAAGTCCGGATCGCGCAAGCGCGCGCTGCCAGGCCTGTGAACAGCCTTCGAACTTCAGAATGTCGCGCTTCGACATCGGCAGAAAATCCTGCACGTGCTCGGCGGCACGGAACGCGACTGCCTTCTTGAATTTGAGCGCGGTCTCCACATCGGCAAGCACGACCGCCGCGGCGCCATCCGAAACCAGCGAGCAGTCGGTACGCTTCAACGGGCCGGCTACAAACGGATTCTTCTCGCTTTCGGTACGGCAGAAGTCGTAGCCCAGATCCTTACGCATCTGCGCGTAGGGATTGCCCACGCCGTTCTTGTGATTCTTGGCGGCGATCATCGCCAACGCGTCGGACTGGTCGCCCCATTTTTGAAAATAGAGACCCGCGATTTTGCCGAAAATCCCGGCGAAGCCTCCATCGATGTCGGCCTCTTCGCGCACGTACGACGCCTTCAACAGATTGCGTCCGATCTCCGACGCAGGCGTTGCCGTCATCTGCTCGGCGCCGACGACGAGCACGATGCGCGCGGCGCGCGCCTCAATCGTCTTGATTCCCTGATGGACGGCGGCGGAGCCGGTGGCGCACGCGTTCTCGACCCGCAGAGCGCGCTTGAAGCGCAGGTCGTTAGAGGCCTGCAGGACTAAAGAAGCGGTAAAATCCTGGGCGGAAAACCCGGCGTTAAAATGCCCGAGCACGATCTCGTCGACGTCTTTTGCGGCAATTCCGGCATCGGCCAGCGCCTCGCCGGCAACTTTCACGATCAGGCTTTCGAGCGTTTCACCGGCAAGTTTGCCGAACGGACTGTGTGCCCAACCGACGATACAGGCCGTCATTAACGCCTCCTTTGCCGAACTTTGGTCGCTTTCATCAGGCTCTGCTGGCTGTCATTACATATTCAGCTGTGGTTCACGCGCTTTGCCTAGCATTCGAAGCTTAGATAGCCTAGCACGGCCGTCTATGGAACTTTTCCGTTTCTGAGGCCTTAGGACCCTGAACTGCGAACGATGACTGGCCGCTCAAACCGCTGCTGTCGCGCCGTGATCCTCGGCCTCACCGTGGGTGTGCTTGCGCTTGCCGCGACTGATCGCGCGAACGCAGAAGCGCAGCTGCTGATCGAGGCTTCAACAGGCAAGGTGCTGCACGCCGAGAACGCCACTTATCCGTGGTATCCCGCTTCGGTCACGAAGCTGATGACTGCCTACACCACCCTGCGCGCAGTCAAGGAAGGCCGCCTCGCGTTCAATACCCTGCTCCCGATATCGCGCAATGCCGCCGCGCAGCAGCCGACAAAGATGGGCTTCAAGGTTGGCGCCACCGTTACCGTCGACAACGCGCTGAAGATGCTGATGGTGAAATCCGCAAACGACATTGCGGTGGCAATCGCCGAAGGCGTTGGCGGTTCGATCGCAGGCTTTGCCGATCTCATGAATGCCAACGCACGCCGGCTCGGCATGTCGCAAAGCAATTTCGTCAATCCGAACGGCCTACCCGCGGAGAACCACATCTCATCGGCCCGCGACCTCGGCATCCTGGCGCGCGCGCTGATCCGCGAATTCCCCGAGTACGACAGCTACTGGCACATTTCGTCGATCCGCTACGGCAACCGCGTGATGCGGAACTACAATTCGCTCATTGATCGTTATCCCGGCGCCGACGGCATGAAGACCGGATTCATCTGCGCGTCAGGCTACAACGTCGTCGCCTCCGCTACGCGCAATGGCCGCCGGCTGATCGCGGTGATCCTTGGATCCTGGTCCGGCGCCGTGCGTGCACAAAAGGCGGCGCAGCTCCTCGAACGCGGCTTTAATAGCGGTGGTTTGTCCTGGCTGACGCCCTCGCTCGGCACAGTCGATGCCTTGGCGCCGATCGACGCACAGCCGCCCAACCTGCGCGAGGAAATGTGCGGCGGGCATCGTCGGAAACCGCCTTCCGAGGAGAACGAGGAGGAGCCGGAAGAGTCGACGACCGCCGCAACCGGCGAACCCCAAAATGGACAGGCGTTCATGCTCTCCAGCCTGAAGCCGGCCAATGGCAAATTCGTGCTCGGCCCGCCGGTCGAGACCACGCCACCGGTGGTGGTGTTCACCGGCCCGGCCGATCATCCGGATCCGGTCGTCGCGCAGACCGCCAGCGCCGCGCCCAAGAAGAAAAAGAAGACCGCCGCCAAGACCGAAGGCGGCGAAAAGCCCGCCAAAGGTGCAGCGGCCGAAAAGCCCAAAAAGACGGATGACGCAAAGCCAGCCAAGGCTGCAAAACCCGCAAAACAGCCGAAACCGAAAGTCACCTCGTCGACGCAATGAGCGAGCCCGCGCCGCGCGCTGAGCGAAAGACACCGCCCACGCCCATTCCGTTCACCGTCCTCACGGGCTTCCTGGGCGCCGGCAAAACCACGTTACTCAACCGGCTGCTGAAGGATCCGGCGCTCGCGGAGACCGCGGTCGTCATCAACGAATTCGGCGAGATCGGGCTCGACCATCTGCTGGTGGAGTATGTCAGCGACAACATGGTATTGCTGCAATCGGGCTGCTTGTGCTGCACGATGCGCGGCGACCTCGTAGACGCGCTGGAGACGCTGCTGCGCGATCTCGACAACCGGCGCTGCACATTCAAACGGCTGCTGCTCGAAACCACGGGCCTCGCCGATCCGGCGCCAGTACTGCATACCGCAATGTCGCACCCCTATCTCGTCTTACGCTATCGTCTGGATGGCGTCATAACCGTCGTGGATGCCGCCGGCGGTGAATCGACGCTCGATGCGCATGCCGAGGCGGTAAAGCAGGCCGCAGTTGCCGACCGCATCGTGCTGACCAAGACCGACCTCGTGGACGAGGCCAAACGACAGCGAATTGTTGCCAGGCTCCGCGGGCTCAACCCGGCCGCGCCCATCCTTGATGCTGCCAAAGGCGAAGCAACGGCCAACAGGCTGCTCGGGAGCGGGCTTTACGACCCCGATCGGAAAATCCCTGATGTGAAGAAATGGCTTGCCGCCGAAGCCTACGCGGACAGCCACGGTCATCACCACCATCATCACGACGTCAATCGGCATGATGAGCATATCAGCTCGTTTGTACTCACAGCCGACGATGCCATCCCGTCGGGAACTCTGGAGATGTTCCTCGAACTGTTGCGTGCCACGCACGGAGAAAAGCTTCTGCGCGTCAAAGGCATCGTGAAACTTGCGGAAATGCCCGACACGCCGGTCGTCGTGCATGGCGTGCAGCACATATTCCACCCGACCGCGCGGCTTGAACGCTGGCCTGACGACGATCATCGCACCCGGCTGGTTTTGATCACCCGCGATTTGCCGCAGCGCACAGTGCGCGAGCTTTTCGAGGCTTTTCTCGGGGTCGCAGCCCCCGATCGGCCCGACCGGACCGCGCTGATCGACAATCCGCTGGTTCCGTTTGGAGGCCGCTAGCGATCGCCAGTCTTGCATGCGGGACCGGTTGGACTCATGCTGATGCGGAATCGACCTTCGTCGCGCTAGCGAAAAGGCGGTCGCGGGGGAAGCACCAATGGACCGGCTCTGGCTGCGGCATTACCCGCCGGGCGTACCCAGCGAGATCGACGCGGTGCGCTATCCGTCGCTGGTCGCGATGTTCGAGGAAAGCTTCACGAAATATGCCGACCGTGAAGCCTGCGCCTGCATGGGCAAATCCCTGACCTATGCCGACCTGGAAAAGACATCACGTGCCCTTGCCGCATGGCTGCAAAACCTGGGGCTGAAACGCGGCACGCGCGTCGCGATCATGATGCCGAACGTGCTGCAATATCCGATCGCAATCGCCGCCATTCTCCGGGCCGGCTGCACCGTCGTGAACGTCAACCCGCTCTACAAGCCGCGCGAATTGGAATTCCAGCTCGCCGATGCTGGCGCGGAAGCCATCATCGTGCTCGAAAATTTTGCGGGCGTCCTGCAACAGGCGCTGCCGAATCTGCAAGTCAGGCACGTCGTGATCGCGAGCTTGGGTGACATGCTTGGCGCGGTGAAGGGCACGATTGTCAACGGAGTCGTTCGCTACATCAAAAAGATGGTGCCGGCTTACACGATTCCGGGCGCCACCAAGTTCAATGACGCCGTTGAAGCCGGGCGCACGATGGCACTCGAGGCTTCAACGTTGACGCCCGACGACATCGCATTTCTCCAGTACACGGGCGGCACTACCGGGGTCGCGAAAGGTGCAATGCTTCTGCATCGTAATCTGGTCGCCAACATGTTGCAGGTAGAGGCATGGAACCAGCCGATGGTCGATATCCCGCCGAAACTCGACCACATGATCATCGTCACGGCGCTGCCGCTATATCACATCTTCGCCTTGACCGCGTGTTTCCTGCTCGGCATGCGCCTCGGCGGAATGTGCCTGCTGATTCCGAACCCGCGTGACATTCCCGGACTCGTCAAAGAACTCTCTCACTACAAGGTGAACATCTTTCCAGCCGTGAACACGCTGTACAATGCACTGCTCCACCATCCCAATTTCAGCAAGATCGATTGGAGCATGCTGAAATGCACGATCGGCGGTGGCATGGCGGTGCAGAAGCCGGTCGCCGACGCCTGGGTAAAGGCGACCGGCAGGCCGATCATCGAGGGTTACGGCCTGTCTGAAACCTCACCGGTACTCACGTGCAACCGCGGCGACATCAGCGAATGGACCGGAACCATCGGACTTCCGCTACCCTCGACTGAAATCTCGATCCGCGACGAGGATGGGCATGAATTGCCGATCGGCGGGCAGGGCGAGATCTGCGCTCGCGGTCCGCAGATTATGGCGGGCTACTGGAAACGACCCGATGAGACCACAAAAGCAATGACGAAGGACGGATTTTTCCGCACCGGCGACGTCGGCGTGATGGACGAGCAGGGCCGCGTGCGCATCGTCGACCGCAAGAAGGACATGATTTCTGTGTCGGGCTTCAAGGTATTCCCGAACGAGGTCGAGGAAGTAGCCATGAGCCACGGTGGCTTGCTCGAATGCGCCGTCATTGGCGTACCCGACGAGCATTCCGGGGAGGCCGGCAAGCTGTTTGCGGTCAAGAAAAATCCCGATGTCACCGCCACGGACCTACGGAGGTATCTGGCCTCACGCCTGGCCAGCTACAAGGTGCCGAAGCAGATCGAGTTTCGGGACGAGTTGCCTAAGACGAACGTCGGCAAGATCCTGCGGCGCGCCTTGCGCGACGAGCCGGGACAGCCGGCCGCCAATTGACACGAGGTGCAATGGTCGCAAGTGCAGCCGACGTCGTATCGTTTTGGCAAAAGGCCGGGCCCGACCGCTGGTTCAAGAAGGACCCGGCTTTCGACGACGAGATCCGGGAGCGTTTTCTCGCCACCTACCAGGCCGCCGCCTCCGGGCAATTGTCCGACTGGGAGCAAAATGTCGAAGGTGCTCTGGCGCTGCTTATCTTGCTGGACCAGTTCCCGCGCAACATGTTTCGCGAAGATGCGCGAGCCTTTGCGGCTGATCCTGTAGCGCGCGCCATCGCCGCCGGAGCAATTGTTCGCGGCTTTGACAGCCAGGTGCCGAAAGAGCTGCGGAATTTCTTTTATCTCCCCTTCGAGCATTCCGAGGATCTCGCGGACCAGGAACGCTGCATTTCCTTCAACAAGGCCGCTGGCAATGCGGAAAATCTGAAATGGGCGGAAATTCACGCCGACATCATCCGGCGGTTCGGACGGTTTCCCCATCGCAATGCCGTCCTCGGCCGCGCCACCACACCGGACGAGCAAGCCTTTCTCGACAGCGGTGGCTTTGCCGGCTGAAATTCCGGCACCAGGGCTTTCGCTTTTGTGGGCCTAGGCGGTGGAGGAAGCCCTGGGGTAGCATCGCTCCCCAACGGTCGCCGCGGGGGCAGGCGCCGAAAAACGCCAGGGAGCTGCTATGCGTCACGTCATATCCGCCATTTTCATCGCAACCGCATTGGCCCTCGGCGGCGCCGCGCACGCGCAGGCACCGCAAGGTTATCCGGCGGACTACGCCAAGATCGTCGATGCCGCCAAGAAGGAAGGCAAGGTCGCCATCTCCTCGACCACCGACGCAGTCGCCGCCAATCCGTTGATCAAAGACTTCGAGGCGCTCTACCCCGGCATCAAGGTCGAATACTCCGACCTCAATTCAACCGAGCTCTATAACCGCTTCATCGCCGAGGCTGCGGCCAACAACGGCACCGCGGACGTCATTTGGTCGTCGGCGATGGATCTGCAGGTGAAGCTTGTCGCCGATGGTCACGCCGCGGCCTATGCCTCGCCTGAGATCAAGGCGCTGCCGAAATGGGCTGTGTGGAAGGATTCAGCCTACGGCACGACCTATGAGCCCATCACCTTTGTCTACAACAAACGTCTCGTTCCCGAAGGGGACGTGCCGAAGGATCACACCGATCTTTTAAAGCTGCTCAACGCCAAGACGGATTTCTACAAAGGCAAAATCACTGCGTACGATCCCGAGCGCTCCGGCGTCGGCTATCTGTTCTGCAACGCGGATATCAAGGATTTCCCGCAGGCCTGGGACCTGTTCAAGGCGATGGGCAAGGCGCAGGCGAAGCTCTACACAAGCGCCGGCGCCATGATGGAACGCGTGACGTCTGGCGAGCACCTGATCGCCTATGGAGTTTTCGGTTCCTACGCACTCGGCCGGTCGAAGAAGGATCCCAACCTCGGCATCATTCTGCCGAAGGACTACACAATGGTGACCTCGCGCGTCGCCTTCATTTCCAAGCAAGCCAAGAATCCGAACGCCGGCAAGCTCTTCCTCGATTACATTCTGTCGAAGCGTGGACAGGAAATTATCGCAAACAAAGCCGATCTTTATTCGCTTCGTTCAGACGTTGATGGCGAGGCGACGATCAAGAGTGTTACGCAGCTGATCGGCGACAAGGCGCGGCCTGTTCCGATCGACCAGACGCTCTTGGAGAATCTCGACCAGGCCAAACGCCTTGCCTTCCTGTCGAAGTGGCAGCAGGCGAAGAAGGGGCAATAGGCATAGCGCGCCGCCCTTCGGGCGCGCCGGATCAAGGGCAGCCATGCCCATTGTCGTGTATCGCTTGCTCGTGCTCGGCATCACCACGCTTGTCGTGGTGGCGCCGCTTTCGCTTGTGATCTACCAGAGTTTCCTCACCGCGCCGTTTTTCGACCCTTCGGCAAAAGTCGGCCTGCTCGCCTATTCGTTCGTGCTCGCCGATCCCGATTTCTGGCAGGCGTTCTGGACCACAATCATCATCGCGGGCGGTATGGCTGCCATAGCGGTACCGCTCGGCGCTGTGCTCGCTTTCCTGATGGTTCGCACCGACGTGCCCGGCCGGCGGTATCTCGAGCCGATGATCCTGATTCCGATTTTCGTCTCCGCGGTGGTGATTGCATTCGGATATGTCGTGGCGATTGGTCCAGTCGGAATTTTATCGACGCTTGCGAAGGACCTTCTTGGTTTCGTGCCGTGGAATCTTTATTCATTGCTCGCGCTGATCTTGATCGCGGGGCTCACGCACGTCCCGCACGTCTACCTCTACAGCGCGGCCGCACTCCGCGGCCTGAGCACCGATCTCGAGGAGGCCGCGCGCGTTTCGGGCGCGAACCCGTTCCGCGTCGCGCTCAGCGTCAGCCTGCCGATGATCCTGCCTGCGATTCTGTTTGCCGGCGTGCTCGTGTTCTTTCTGGGCTTCGAGTTGTTCGGCCTGCCGCTGGTGCTGGGCGATCCGCAGGATTTGCTGGTGCTCTCGACCTATCTGTTCAAGCTCACCAACAAGCTCGGCGTGCCGTCATATCAATTGATGGCCGTCGTCGTTGTGGCAATCATCGCGATCACCGCACCGCTGGTGTTCATGCAGCGCATGCTTCTGCGCCAGGCGCAACGCTATGTTTCCGTGCGCGGCAAAGGCCTCAAGACGCAGCCGCTTCCCCTGCATCGCTGGCGCTGGGTCGCCTTTGCCGGAATCATTCTCTGGCTCTTTGTGACGGTGGTCGTGCCGATCTCCGGCATTACGCTGCGCTCTTTCGTCGTGACCTGGGGCGAAGGCGTGAGGCTGCTCGACGTGCTGACGCTCGATCACTATCGCGAGCTCACCGATTATCCGAATGTGGTGCGCGGCATCTTCAATACGCTCGGCATTGGCGTTATCGGCGGCGCGGTGGCCGTCGCCTGTTACACCGCGATCGCGCTTGCGGTGCACCGGTGGAACTCCGGCTGGACGCGGCTTGTCGACTACCTCGTGATGGTGCCACGCGCGATGCCGGGCCTCGTTGCCGGTCTTGCGCTGCTGTGGGTGTTCCTGTTCGTCCCGTTCCTGTCGCCTCTCAAGTCGACGATGGTCTCGATCTGGCTCGCCTATTCCATCGTCTGGCTTGCCTACGGCATGCGGCTTGTCTCCGGCACCTTGCTGCAGGTCGCACCGGAGCTGGAGGAAGCCGCGCGCACGGCCGGCGCCAGCGATCTGCGCGTCAAACGCGATGTCACCGTGCCGTTGATCAAATACGGCATGCTGGCAAGCTGGCTGCTGGTCTTCCTGATCTTCGTGCGCGAATACTCGACCGGCATCTACTTGCTTGGTCCCGGCACCGAGGTGATCGGTTCGCTTCTGGTGTCGCTCTGGGGCACCGGCGCAGTTGATCTGGTGTCGGCACTGTCAGTCGTTAATGTGGTCATGATCGGCGTCGGCCTTGCCGTCGCGGTCCGCCTTGGAGTGCGCCTGCATGGCTGAACTCATCGTCAAGGACGTCGCCCTTCGCCTCGGCGACAATGAAATCCTCAAGGGCGTTTCCATTTCCGTCCCTTCGGGCCAAGTGGTCGCCTTGCTCGGTCCGTCAGGCAGCGGCAAGACGACGCTGCTGCGCGCCATTGCGGGCCTGGAGACGCCGCATCAGGGCTCCATCGCGATCGGAAACACCATGTTTTTCGACGCGGCCCGCGGCATCGAATTGCCGGCGGAACAGCGTGGACTGGGGCTGGTGTTCCAATCCTATGCCCTGTGGCCGCACCGCACGGTGTTCGACAACGTCGCCTATGGCCTCAAGTTGCGCCGTGTTTCGGCCGAGGAAATCAAGACCCGCGTTGAGAAAACGCTGTCGCAGATCGGGCTGGCGCACCTTGCTGCGCGCTACCCGCACCAGCTCTCAGGCGGCCAGCAGCAGCGCGTCGCCATCGCGCGCGCGCTCGTTTATGAGCCTCCGGTGATCCTGCTTGACGAGCCGCTGTCCAATCTCGACGCCAAGCTGCGCGAAGAAGCGCGCGCCTGGCTGCGCACGCTGATCGTCACGCTGGGATTGTCCGCAATCCATGTCACGCATGACCAGGTCGAAGCCATGGCGATCGCCGATCGCATCGTATTGCTCGATGCCGGGGTCGTCGCGCAGGAAGGCACGCCGACAGCGCTTTACAACGAGCCGGCGACGCTGTTCACCGCCGAATTCATGGGCGCCAACAACAGGCTCACCGGCACGCTGGCCGATAATTCCGGCGCCCGCGCGACGATCGAGTTGTTCGGCGAACGGTTGACCGGCATGTCGCGCACAAAGGCGGCAAGCAGAGCGAAAGCAACCGGCATCATCCGCATCGAGCGGGTGCGTTGCGCATCGAGTCCCGGCCCTAACCGTCTAATAATGCAGCTCAAGGCGCCGATGTACCTCGGCGAACGATGGGAGCTTGTATTCGCGCGGGAAAATCTTACGGTTCGCGCTTATGCGCCTGCGCCGCTCGATCCGGGCGACCACTATGTCGAATTCCCACCCGATGCGCTGTGGGTGTTCTAGGCTCCCCGCATGACTGACTTCCACGGCGTCTTCCCGTATCTCGTTTCGCCGATCGACGCGGGCGGCCGGATTCTCACCGACGTGTTGGGCAAATTGGCCTCCGACCTGATCAAGGCCGGCGTGCACGGGCTCACGCCATTGGGTTCGACCGGCGAGTTTGCCTATCTCAACCGCACGCAGCGCGAAGCGGTGGTGAAGGCGACGATCGAGGCTTCGGTGAAAAAGGTGCCGGTGATCGTCGGCGTCGCATCGACGGCGACCGCGGACGCGGTCGAACAGGCAAAGGCATACCAAAAACTGGGTGCCGACGGCATCCTGGCCATCCTCGAGGCTTACTTCCCTCTCAAGGACACGCAGGTCGAATCCTATTTCCGCGCGATCGCCGACTCTGTTGACATTCCGGTCGTGCTTTACACCAATCCGCAATTTCAACGCAGCGACCTTTCGCTCGACGTGATCGCGCGCCTCTCGGAGCATCCGCGCATCCGTTACATCAAGGATGCGTCCACAAATACCGGACGCCTGCTGTCGATCATGAACCGTGTGCCGCGGATGAAGATATTTTCTGCGTCAGCCCATATTCCGGCAGCGGTCATGTTGATCGGCGGCGTCGGCTGGATGGCGGGGCCGGCCTGCATCGTGCCGCGCCAGAGCGTGCGTCTCTACGAGCTATGCCGCGCGGGGCAGTGGGTCGAAGCGATGAAACTTCAGCGAGACCTTTGGCGCATCAACGAGGCTTTCGCGCGCTTCAACCTCGCCGCCTGCATCAAGGCCGGGCTGCAAATCCAGGGCTATGCCGTCGGCGATCCGGTGCCTCCGCAGGCCGCTCTCGGGCCGGCCGACCGCGAGGCGGTTGAAGCGATTCTTGCCGACGTCGCAAAGTTGGAAATGGCCTGACCTGACGTCACGCCCGCTGCCGCAACAGGCGGCGGATCACTTTGCCCGTCGTCGTCATCGGCATGCTGTCGATAAATGCAACCTCGCGCGGATATTCGTGCGCGGACAGACGCGTCTTCACAAAGCCCTGAATTTCCGACGCCAGCGAATCTGACGCCGTGTAGCCGGTTTTCAGCACGATGAAGGCCTTCACGATTTCCGTGCGCAGAGCGTCCGGCTTGCCGATGGCCGCTGCAAGCGCCACAGCCGGATGGCGGATCAGGCAATCCTCGATCTCGCCCGGTCCGATCCGGAAACCTGCCGAGGTGATGACATCGTCATCCCGGCCGACGAAGCTGACATAACCTTCGTCGTCCATCACGCCCTGGTCGCCGGTCGTCATCCAGTCGCCGATGAACTTGTCACGCGTGGCGTCGGGGTTGCGCCAATATTCGAGAAACATTACAGGATCGGGGCGCCTCACCGCGATCTGCCCTGTTTCGCCCGCTTTCAGTGGATTCCCGGCGGCATCGATAATCGCAACTGTGTGGCCGGCGACCGGCCTGCCGATGGCGCCCGGTTTCGAGACACCGATCGCGCTACACGCCGAAAGGACGATGTTGCATTCTGTCTGGCCATAAAACTCGTTAATCACGAGCCCAAACGCGGACTTTCCCCACTCGTAGGTTTCCGCACCGAGCGATTCACCGCCGGAGCCGATCGAGCGCATGTTGATGGCGTGGCGGCCTTTCGGGTTGGGCGCGGCGCGCAGCATGCGGAGCGCCGTTGGAGGAATAAAGGCGTTGCGGATTTGCGTGCGCGCCATCAGCGCAAAGGCCTCTTCCGGATCGAATTTCTCGAACCGTCGCGCTACCACCGGGACGCCATAATGGAGTCCGGGCAGAAGAACATTGAGCAGTCCGCCGGCCCAGGCCCAGTCGGCCGGCGTCCAGATGCGATCGCCCGGCTGCGGAAGAAAATTATGATGGGTTTCGACACCCGGGAAATGGCCGATTAATACGCGATGACCATGCAAGGCGCCTTTCGGCTGGCCGGTCGTACCGGATGTGTAGACCATCATTGCAGGATCGTCGGCTGACGTGTCGACCGGCGAAAAATCCGTGGAGGCCTTTGCAAGCACGTCGGCAAATGCAAGCGCCCCATCACCTGCGCCGTCGAGCGACAACACCAGCCTGAGCGCGGGCAAGTCCTTCCTGATTTCAGCAATGCGCTCGGCGCCACGCGCGTTTGTGATCAGCGCCGCAGCGCCGGAATTTTCAAGACGATAGGAAAGTGCGTCGGTCCCAAACAGCACGGCGAGCGGCAGGGCGACGCCACCGAGCTTGTAGATCGCGATGTGGATTGCGGCAACCTGCGGCAGCTGCGGCAGCAATATTGCAACGCGGTCGCCACGCTTGACCCCATTCGCCCGCAATGCATTGGCAAGCCTGTTGGACGTCTCGCGCAGCCAACCATAGGTGATCTGTTCATCACGCCCATCGGGCCTGGCATGCAGGATGGCAACACGGTCGGGTTCTTTCTCGGCCCAGCGATCGCAAACATCGACGCCGATGTTGTAACGGGCCGGCACCGGCCAGCGAAACTGGCGGTATAGCGAGTCATAGTCATTGACGCGGGGGAGAACTGGCATAGGGCGCAAAACTAGTCAGCGAGCGACGTAAGGTCCAGCCCGCCTTTCAATTCAACCTCACCCGCAGAAAATTCCAGTACGGCGTGGTTGGGGAGACGGCATCGATCGGCTGCTTTTCTCCACTCTGACCCGACACGAACGAAAACGTGCTCGAACCTGCCGCCAACGGCTCGAAGCGTAGCACCATGACGTCGCCCGCAGCGTAGTCGCGGCGCTCAGGACACGCCGTTACATTGTCCCCGCCGAGATAGCGATAGTTGCGCCCGGCGGCGAGAAGATAGGGGCTGTTCGGACCGCTCGCAGCGAAACAGACTTTCGTCAGCGCCGCTTGCGCCTGCAAATGAATTTCGGTGTGCTCGGCCGGACGCTTGATCTCGACGATCGCGACCGGCACCTGATTTTCGGCGCGATGAGGCAGTATCTCGGCCGCTGCCGGCAATGCCGCCAAAAATGACGGCGCAACCCGGATGCCACCCAAAAACGCTTGCCAGAAGCCGCTTGCCATGACGCTTTACCCAGCCGTGTCGCTAAATTATCGCGCCTGAAGCCCGCTCGCCAAGTGGCCTTGGCGAAGGACTTCTACTCTTTTTTGTCGTCCGGCTCCGCGATGATCATCGACCAGTAGACCTTGTACTTCGATGCGGGCGTGTAGACCGCAGCGATGCCCAGGCGGGTAGCACCGGCGAGCAGCATGTTGGCGCGGTGCGGATTCGAGTCCCGCCAGCCGGAAAATGCCTCGGCCAGCGTGTGATACCCCGCACTGATGTTCTCGGCCGCACGCTTGGCATCGTAACCGGAGGCTTTCAGCCTTTGCACGAACGGCTTGCCGGCGCCGTGGTCGAGCTTGTCGCGCTTGGCCATCACTTCCGCTTGAGCTTGCGCGAGCCGCATCAGGTCTGCATCAAGCGCCACTACAGGCAAACCGTTGTTTGCGCGATACCCCGAGATCATCGAGGCGGCCGCCGCGGCATCAAGCTGGGCGCCCGGCTGCGCCAGATTGCGATAGAAGCTCGGCTCCGACTTCGGAACGTAGTTGTCGGCGCAACTTCCGATCAGGCAGAGCGCGGGCACCAATAGTAGCAAACGATAGACCGGCATCACCGGGAATTTCTCCGAATCGACAGCTCGACCTCGCCCTATGACAATGGCTGAACGGTGAACACCGCGTTACACCTGTGAGGAACGCAAAGCCTGCCAGATACGCTCGGGGGTTGCCGGCATGTCGAGCCCAGCACCCTTCGGCAGGGCATCGATAATCGCGTTCATTACCGCCGGGGGCGCCGCGGTCGTGCCGGCTTCACCGGTTCCTTTCACGCCCAGCGGATTGGTGCGACAAGCAACGGCGTGGTGTTCGACCTTCATCTCAGGCATCAGGTCGGCGCGTGGCATCGCATAATCCATGAACGAACCGGACACGAGCTGCCCCCCGGCATCGTAGACGGTGTTCTCCGTGAGCGCCTGACCGAGACCCTGGGCGACACCGCCGTGAATTTGCGCCTCGACGATGGTATGGTCGAGCACATTGCCGCAGTCGTCGATTGCGACATAAGAAACAATATCGACAGCGCCTGTTGAAGGATCGATCTCGACTTCGGCGATATGGCAGCCGTTGGGAAACGACGGCGGCACTTTGATGCCGGCCTGCGTATCGAGGCTCTCCGGAATCACGCCTTGGCGCTTGAGCTCCGCGGCACGCTCCGCCACATCGAACAACGAAACCTCGCGTGCGGAATTTTTCACCCTGAACTTGCCGTCCGCGAAGTCGATCTCACTCTCATTTGCCTGCAACAGCATGGCGGCAACACGCTTGCCCTTCTCGAGCACCGCATCGGATGCGCGCGCGACAGCGCCTCCGGTCATCATGGCCGAGCGCGACGCCACCGCGCCAAACCCGGGAACATCGCGGGCGGAATCGCCGGAGGTGAGCGTGACGGCTTCCGCCGCTATGCCCAATCGCCGCGCGGCGACACCGCCGAACACGGTCTTGTGCCCCTGCCCGCTTGCGCCGGCGCCGACACTGACCTGCACGGATTTTCCCCCCGGGAATGAAACGCGCGCCGCTTCTTCCGGAAAAGCTCCGGAGATTTCAAGGTAGCAACCAATGCCAATGCCGCGCAGCTTGCCGCGCTTTTTCGCCGCCTTCCTGCGGTCGCGGAATCCCTGGTAGTCGGCGGCCTTGAGCGCCCGCTCGAAGACGGCCGGAAACTCGCCGCTGTCGTAAGTGTTTCCGAACGCCGTCGTGTACGGAATCTTCTCGGGCTTGATCAAATTGCGCCGGCGCAGCTCGGCGGCATCGATCCCCGTGGCATCGGCGGCCGCGTCGATGACGCGCTCGATCAGATAACTGGCCTCCGGCCGTCCGGCACCGCGATAGGGGCCCGTCGGCAGCGTGTTTGTGAATACGCACCGGGTGTTCACCTGTGCGTGGGGGATGTCATAGACAGTCGGCAGGCAGCCGGACACGTGGGTCGTGAACACAAAATGGGCAACGCCGGTGAAATATGCCCCGAGGTTTCCGATGCAGTCGACGCGCAACGCCTGAAAACGGCCGCGGGAATTGAGCGCAAGCTCCACCGTCCAGAATGAATCGCGTCCCTGGTTGTCGGTGACGAATGCCTCGGAGCGTGTCGAAGCCCAGTGGATGGGTTTGCCTACGGCACGTGCGGCATGCAACATGGGCACGTATTCCGGATAGCACCAGCCCTTCATGCCAAATGCGCCACCGACATCTTCGGTGAGGAGGCGCAATTCCTCCGGCTTGATGTTCATCGCTCCGGCAATTTGCCCACGCACACTTGCAACGCCTTGGGTACCGACGCGCAACATGAATTGCTTGGCCGCGGCATCGTAACTCGCCGTCGCTGAGCGTGCTTCAAGCGAGGCCACGACCAGGCGCTGATTGACGAGCTCGACGCGTACAACATGGGCTGCTTCCTTGAAGGCACGCTCGAGCGCCGCCTGCTTCTTGCCTTCCGGATCGGGCGGAGCCGTCCAGTCGAAACCGATATTGCCAGGAGCTTCCGGCCAGAGCTGCGGGGCGCCTTGCTTCACCGCCGCGCGCGCGTCGGTGACCGGCGACAGCTCCTCATAATCGACGACGACCTTGTCGGCGGCGTCCTGCGCGGCGGCTGCCGTTTTCGCAACGACCATGGCCACCGGTTCACCCACATGCATCACCCGCGTTTCGGCAAGCGACGGACGATGCGGTGAGACCGCGGTTTTTCCGCCGCGCCCCGGAATTGGATGGCCGTGCGAGATGGAATGGTAATGGGCGTCGCTGAGGTCGGTGGCAGTGAGCACTGCAACGACCCCGGGCGCGCTTTTTGCAGCCGCGACGTTGATCCGCACGATCTTGGCGAAGGCATGCGGTGATCGCACAAAGTAGGCGGCAAGCGTGCCATCAGGCTTGACGTCATCACCGAAGCGGCCCTGCCCGCGCAGGAGGGCATCGTCTTCAACTCTGCCGTTCCATGCATCGTCGTTGCTGGCGGCTGCTGATTGCGTCATGCGATGCTCCAAAAAATTCAAAGCTTCCGGTCGGTGATACCGGCCTTGGCATAAAGCGCGTTGATATGCGCTTTCACCTCGGGGTCGGTCGTGTCGTGTTCGGGAGCCGCTGCCCAGCCGGTTTTTGCGCGCGCGTAGATTGCCATCTCGTCGTCCTGCTGCGACGTGCCGCCGGAGATTCCATAAGCGCCGACCATCTCATCTCCTTTGAAGACAGGCGCCGAGCCGCCGCTGGCGGCAATGCGGCCATTGGTCATGGCCGCAAGGCTGACCAGCAACTGAGGGTTACGCTCCTTGAACCACTGCTGAATCACGAGGCCGTCGGGAAAGCGCGGGCTCATCGAACGGAAAGCGGCGACCGTGAAAGCCTTTGCGATGGCGGTTTCCGGCGTAATGAAACCCGCCTCGTCCATCCGCTCCACGGCGATCAGGTGCCCTTCCGGCCCTACAACGGCAATCGAGACCGGCACGCCCATGGCGCCGGCTTTTTCGACCACGGCATCGATAAATTCACGGCACTCAGCCGCCCGCAACTTGGCCATCCCCCACCCTCCAGCCCGGCCTATTAAGCTTCGTTTAACCTGTAATGCCCCGCAATTAACTGCAAAAAAACGTGTTGGGGAATACCGTCCGCGGCCTACCTGGACGCGAACATGGTCGAGCATACCTCCGCAAACGCTCCCGCGCGCGATTGGCGTTTGGTCATGCTGGCCGGCGGGGCAAGCTTCGCCGTCAGTTATGCTCTGTTTCAATACGTCTTTCCCATCGGCAGCTGGGTCGCCACCGCCTCGGCGCCGGTTGCGTCGCTATTTCTCTCCGCAATCGTTGCGTTCCTTGCCATGGCGCTGACTTTGGCCGTGCTCTCCCGAAAGCTGCGTAGGGATAACCTGCGCATGCGGGTTGCGATCAACAACATGTCGCAGGGCTTGTGCATGTTCGACGGCAACGAACGTCTCGTCGTCTGCAATCAACGCTATATGGATATGTATAAGGTGTCGGGCGACGTCGTTAAGCCGGGCATCACGCTGCAGAACCTGCTCAAGTACAGAATCAGCAACGGCAGTTTCACAGGCGATCCCGTCGAATACCGGCGCGACCTGGTGGGCGCCATGTCTGCGGGCAAGACGACCAGCACCGAAGTAAAATCGGCGAATGGACGGTCGATAACGGTCATCAATCGCTCCATGCCCGATGGCGGCTGGGTTGCTACGCACGAGGATGTCACCGAGCGGCGCGATGCGGAGCGCGAACGCGTGTCGATGCAGGAGCAGCAACAACGCCGCGCCGTCATCGAACAGGCGATCGCCGTTTTCCGGCAACGCGTCGAGGAGCACCTTAAGACGGTCGGCGAAGGCGCAAGGACGATGCATGCGACCGCCACAACCTTATTCAGCAACTCGGCTCAGACGTCTCAGAGCGCCGATGGCGCAGTGTCCGCTTCGAATGAGGCGTCGACGAATGTCGAGACGGCAGCGGTCGCAGCCGACGAGCTAAGCGGGTCGATCAATGAGATCGGCCGTCAGCTCGCCCAGACAACCGAGATCGTCCGTGTCGCCGTGACTGAGGCGCACGGGACCAACAGCCAGATCACAGCGCTTGCGAATGCTGCACAAAAGATTGGCGACGTCATCAAACTCATCCGCGCCATCGCCGGACAAACCAACCTGCTGGCTCTCAATGCCACAATCGAAGCAGCACGCGCCGGCGAGGCCGGCAAGGGCTTCGCGGTCGTGGCTTCCGAGGTCAAATCGCTCGCGGTGCAGACCGCCAAGGCAACCGAAGATATCTCCAAGCTGATCATGTCCGTGCAGGCCGCGACCACAAGCGCCGTCTCGGCGATCGGCAGAATTTCAGGACGTATGCAGGAGATCGACGGTTGCGCGACCGCGGTTTCCGCCGCCGTCGAAGAGCAAAGTGCGGCCACTGGAGAGATTTCGCAGAACGTTGCGAGCGCGTCGGATGGCGCAAAAGTCGTGGTTCAGGTTCTGGGCGACGTGTCCGACGCGGCTGCGCAGACGCGGGAATCGGCCGAGAATGTGCTCTCTGCCTCGCAGGCGATGGAAGCCGCCGCTGCCGAACTGCGCAGGGAAGTCGAGGGCTTCCTGGGGCGCGTCGCGGCCTGATCAGCCGAAGAGCCCGCTCAGCCAGTAGAAAAACGCGGACAGAAATCCGGCCGCCGGAATCGTGATGATCCACGCCGTGACGATTTCGCGCGCCACGACCCATCGCACGGCGCGCACCTTCTTCGCCGCGCCAACCCCGATAATGGAGCCTGTGATGGTGTGCGTGGTCGATACCGGCACCCCCAGCCAGGTAGCGGCGAAGAGCGTGATCGAACCGCCGGTTTCAGCGCAAAATCCCTGCATCGGAGTAAGCCGCGTGATCTTTGAGCCCATAGTACGCACGATGCGCCATCCGCCGGCCAAGGTCCCCAAAGCCATGGCGATCTGACAGGTGAGCACCACCCAGAACGGAACGTAGAAATTACCTCCGAGGTGGCCCTGCGAGTAAAGCAGCACGGCGATGATGCCCATCGTCTTTTGCGCGTCATTACCGCCGTGACCAAGGGCGTAGAGGGACGCCGACACGAACTGCGCGCGCCGGAAAATATGATCGACGCCGTGCGGCGTGAAGCGCACGAACAGCCACGAGACCAGTAACATGAGCAGGAGAGCCAGCAGACAGCCTACGCCTGGCGACATGAAAATCGCCACGGCGGTTTTCCATACACCGGCCCACACCACGGCACTGAATCCGGCCTTGGCGATGCCGGAGCCGACCAGCCCGCCGATCAGCGCGTGCGAACTCGACGACGGAATTCCAAGCCGCTGAGTAACGATCTGCCATACGATTGCGCCCGCGAGCGCGCCAAAAATCACATGCTCGTTGACAATATCAGCTTCCACGATTCCTCGGCCAACTGTCTCAGCGACATGCAGGCCGAAGAACAGGAAGGCGACGAAATTGAAGAACGCGGCCCAAGCGACCGCCAATTGCGGGCGTAACACACGAGTCGACACGATCGTCGCAATCGCATTCGCGGCATCATTCATGCCGTTGAGGAAATCAAACGCCAGCGCGACAAGAATCAAGCCAACAAGAAACGGCAAGGTCAGCGCTGCGGCGTCCATCGTCTTTCGGCCTTGAAGTAATTACACGTGCTCGATAACAATGCCGTGCATGACGTTGGCGACGTCATCAAATCGGTCAACGACCTTTTCCAGATGGTCATAGACTTCATTGCCGATAAAGAACGCCATCGGATCCGATTTCGCGTAATCCCTGTAAAGTGCGCGCAAGCCCTCGTCATGAAGCTCGTCCGCACGCCCCTCAAGCTGCGAGATCTGCTCGGTCAGAGCGCTGAGGCGCGTTGCTTCCTTTGTCAGCGATCCGAGTAACGGCACGGCTTCCTGCACGAGTTCTGCGGATTTCACAATCGCGTCGCCCATCTGTTTCATCTTCGGCGTGAAAGTTTTCACGTCAAAAAGCGCAACCGTCTTGGCCGTCTTTTGCATCTGGTCGATCGAATTATCCATTGCGGTGATCAGATCGCGGATGCTGCCGCGATCGAACGGAGTGATGAATGTACGCCGTACTGCAATAAGTACTTCGCGCGTGGCGTCGTCGGCGTCATGCTCGCGATCCATTACAGTCTGACAGTTGGACGCAACGGCCTCGCCGCCTTCCATCATCGCCCGCAAGGCCTGGGCTCCGCCCAGGACGGCCTCAGAATGGCGGGCGAACAGATCGAAGAAGCGCTCCTCCTTCGGCATCAAGGCATGGAACCAGCGCAGCATGAGAATCCCCGTAAACGTGTAAGGGCAACCTAGTCGCTCGGCTTGAGGTTGCGAAACCTGGCGAAAACGCACCTGTGGGAAACATGGTTGGCCACGCCCGAAGGCAACACAATGCCTGCACGCCGATCAAGTTTAACATCGTGAAAACAATAACTTGCGGCAGGGTCACCTGCTTTCGATCACCGAAGATTTGCTGCATCGGCGTGCGGGGTCGGTTAGTTTGCGGTCCACAGGAATTGGTCGGAGACGTAGATGCGGTTGGGTTACTTCACCATGCCCGTGCACCCGTTGGGCCGGGACTGGTCGCAGACGCTGCGCGAGGATCGCGAGGCGATTATCCTCGCCGACAAGCTCGGTTTCTATGATGCCTTTGTCGGCGAGCACCTGACCGATGCCTGCGAAAACATCACCAACAGCATGATGTTCCAGGCGACGCTTATTCACGATACCAAGACGATCAAGCTCGCGACCGGCACCACCAATCTCGCGCAAATGCATCCGGTGGTGATTGCCGTAAATGCGGCGATGTTCGATCATCTGTCCCAAGGGCGCTTCGTGATGGGCGTGAGCGCAGGTGCCCTGACCTCAGATTCCGAGGCGATCGGAATCCTCGACCTCGACCGCAACAAGATTTTCGCAGAGGCGATCGACGTCATCCTTGCGGTCTGGGAGCGCAACCCGCCCTACGATATCGACTTTCCGGACAACCGCTTCAAAGTCACCTTCGCGCGCACCGCGGCGCTCGAGCTCGGCGTCGGGATACTTGCCAAACCATTTCAGAAGCCACGGCCAGAAATCGTCGGCACCGTGGTCGCGCCGTTTTCTCCGGGCGTCGTCCTCATGGGGAAACGCGACTTTCATCCTTTATCGGCGAACTTTCTTCTGCCGAAACACCTCAAGTCGCATTGGTCAAATTATGCCAAGGGCAAGGCGGAAGCCGCCGCGAAGGCCAACATCGCCGACTGGCGCGTGGCGCGAACGATCTTCGTCGCGGATGATGACAAGGTGGCGAAGCGATACGGCTTTGAGGATGCGAACAGCCCGTACCGATTTTACTTCGAGCAAATGCGCGCCAAGATGAAGCGCGGCAACCGGCTGTACGTCTTCAAGAGTCACAAGGAACAGCCGGACGAAGAAATAACACTCGACTATGTCATGCAGCACTGCACAACCTTCGGGACCGTCAACAAGGTCGTTGATGCAATCCTCAAGCTGCACGAGGAAACCGGCGACTTCGGCGAACTGGTCTATGCCGGAATGGATTGGGTCGACTCGACCCTGGCCAAGCGATCGATGCAGCTCATGGCCGAGGAAGTGATGCCGCGCGTGAATGCCGCTATCGGCAAGGCGGCGAAGACCGCGGCGGAGTAGCCTCTCAATCAGACGGACAGCGGATCCGTTCCGAGCGCGGCGTAAAGGCCGTGCTTGGCGCCCTGAGTAAACGACACGCCCTTCTCGAGTTCGATCGATGCCGAACGAACGCGCTGCGCCTCGGGCTCAGTCGCCGGCACTGCGCCGCCTTCGGCCGCTGCCTTCGCAGCCTGCAGCAGAATCTTCCGCGTCACGATGATGCCGCCGTCGGTCGCACACAGGTGCTCCTTGGTGCGGTCCTGGATCGGCCCCATGCTTTCCTGGATCGATGCATCCTGCATGGCAATGCCGTCGACCCCCGTTGAGGAATGGCCGTGCCGCTGCGATTCACGATCGAGCAAATAATTATTGGATTTGTTGGCGAGCGGAATAAACGTGCCGGGCACATATTTGACGTGGATGCCCTCACCGTCCTGCATCGCCGAAACTTCCGCCTTCGTCAGCGCGCGCTTGGGATGGTAGTTGATGCTCCACGCCCAACAGTTTTCGTCGTCGATCGGCACCCACGCATGTGCGCCCAGTGGATGACCCGCGCGCGGCGGAATTATCGAATACCAGGGTATGATCCACGGTGTGATGCGCCAGTAATATTTACCGCCTTCGGCATTGCGGCGCGCACCGATCAGAAGGCCACCGGGAAACTCTTCGACCTCGAACAACGGCATGCGGTCCTGTTCGTTATAGACATTGCCCTTCGAGCCCTTGAACAGCGGATCCTTGTTGAGCTCGCTGCCATGCAGCCAGGAAACGTGGCTTGAATCGATACCGCCCTCCATTGCCTGCAGGTAATTGCACTCCTGCAGGCGTTTGGAGACGAAGCGTTGCGGCGGCTCGACGTCGGTCCATTCCAGCGCAGGCGGCGGCGGTTGCAGGGCCGGCGGCCCCATATAGGCCCAGACGATCCCCGCCTTCTCAACACAGGGATAGGACTTCAGCTTGATGTTCTTGCGGAAGCCAGATTCCTCCGGCTCCGAGGGCAGATCAACGCATTGCCCGGTCACATCGTATTTCCAGCCATGATACGGACAACGCAGGCCGCACTCCTCGTTCTGCCCGAACCAGAGCGAGACGCCGCGATGCGCGCAAAATTCGTCGATCAACCCGATTTGTCCCTTGCTGTCGCGAAAACACACCAGACTCTCGCCCATGAGCTTCGCGCGCACAGGAGGGCAATCGGGCTCGGGAATTTCAGAGGAGAGCAGAAACGGCGCCCAGTATCGTCGCAGCAATTTGCCCATCAATGTTCCCGGGCCGACGCGGCTTAGCTGCTCATTTTGTTCACGCGACATCATGGCGACGCTTCCTCACGGCTTTGCTATGTTCTTGCAGTTATTGGCGCCATTATAGGC
>Ga0247800_1000029_pt1 | contig 23217 bp, 18 predicted proteins | sample UWRJS092311B6_FD_179924 | JGI IMG/M metagenome (GOLD analysis project Ga0247800, IMG submission 179924) | Soil microbial communities from Arlington Agricultural Research Station in Wisconsin, United States - UWRJ-S092-311B-6 | ecosystem: Environmental > Terrestrial > Soil > Agricultural land...
CGCACCGCCCGGGACGTTAGCCTCCCAAGGCTCCGCAACCAACCTCTCCGCTCAACCCCGCGCGCCAGCATCGGATTCTTTTGGTGTCCTTGTTCAGGCTGTTATGATGGCGCTGCACAAAGTCGGGGCGCACATGCGGCGAACCGGGATATTTTCGCATATCGAATATGACTTTGGTGTTGGAGCCACGATGAGCACCTTGAGCGATGCCACCCGCGACAAGCTTAAAAAAGTCAGTACCGCGACCATCTGCACGGCGCTGTTCAAGCGCGGACTGCACCGGCAGTTCATCCAGGATGTTCGGCCGCTCAACAGCAACCTTTCAAACATGGTCGGCGAGGCTTTTACGTTGCGCTATATCCCGGCACGCGAGGATCTCAATCCGATTTCCGTGTTCCAGAATCGGGCGCATCCGCAACGTAAGGCGATCGAGGACTGTCCGCCCGGCGCGGTCATGGTGATCGACAGCCGCAAGAATGCGCGGGCGGCCTCTGCCGGCTCTATCCTGATTTCACGCTTGATGATGCGCGGGGTTGCCGGCGTCGTCACCGACGGTGGGTTTCGCGATTCGCCGGAAATCGCAAAGCTGGCGATCCCGACCTATCATAGCCGGCCGGCCGCCCCGACCAACTTGACGCTGCATCAGGCGATCGATATCGATGTTCCGATCGGCTGCGGCGATGCGCCGGTTTGGCCGGGTGATGTCGTGGTCGGTGACGGCGAAGGCGTCGTGATAATTCCCGCCGGAATTTGCGATGAGGTCGCGAACGAAGCCTTTGAAATGACGGCGTTCGAGGACTTTGTGACCGAAAAAGTCCTGGAAGGCCGCTCGATTCTCGGTCTCTATCCAGCGACCGACGAGCAGACCAAACTCGATTTCGCCGCGTGGCGGAAGACGAACAAGCGATAGCTTTCACGCCGATGACGCCGGGAGCTACTCCATAAGTAGCTTGAAACGATCGAGCAGGAAAAGGTCGCCGCCCAGGCAAATTGACGGTCAGCACAAGCACAAAGCCATCGGACATGCGTTTGCCTTCATTGCCCGCACGGCGACACTCCGGAAAAAAGAGCGCGGAGTCGCCGTTGTGGCTTGCGGCGACTCCGCTGGTGTCAGGGCCGAAGGCGCCCAACACCTTTCGCTGCTGGAAATAGCTGTTCGGCGGGTGGAAAGCTTGAAGAAGGTCTGGATTTTTTCTTGAGACGGCGCGGCGACAACGATGCGGCAGACAGGCAGAGCAGCGTTGTCCTACTGTTTGCAGGACCGTCGTTTCTATCCTAAGTGGCGCTTCTCGGAGAGAGGCCTAGGTCCCTCCCGGCTTCAGGATCGGCGAAAGCGAACGACCTGCCCGCTCCCGGATGTCCGAACGAAGTAGGGTGACCAAAGGGTGATTGGGACCGAATATGGCGGCGATGGACAAACAACTTTCGCGCTGCCGGATTTTCGCGGCCGCACCATGATAGGAGCCGATAATATTCTCTTTGCGCTCGGTCTGGAGCTCGGCACCGACGCAAATGTGCTGACGATCGCCAATCTCGCCGCGCACAATCATTCATTGGATGGAACGTCGACCCCCGAAGTCCCGCTCGCCGGCGCGCTCCCACTCTTCGCCTCCGGCCTCGGCGCATTGTGGCTTGTGGCTTGGCGCAGGAAGAAGAAAGCAGCACTCGCAGAGGCTAGCGTGGCGGGATCCGCAAAGTACGAGGCGATAGATTTATAGGCCCGCGATCTCTGTAATACGCTTCACGCTTTCAGGCGCATCCCATTGTGCAGGCCCTACCGTTCGGCCAATTTCGCGTCCGTCGCGGCCTATCAGGATAGTGGTCGGAATGCCGGTTATCCCAAGCGCATCCATAACGTTCTTTGAAGGATCGACGTAAATCGAAAGATTATTCAGGCCTAACCTTTCGTAGAAAGAACGCACCGTTAGAGTGCCAGAAACGTCTACCGAAATGGGTACAATTTTTATGTTCTTGTTCGCGAGGAGCAGCACAAGGTGATTAAGCGAAGCCATCTCCTCCTTGCAGGGAGGGCACCATGTCGCCCAGACATTCACCAAAATAAGAGTGCCGCGGAAATTGTCTAATGTAAGGTTGCGCCCCGATCCGTCCGAAAACGTAAAATCAGTGAGCCCTTGAGGGGTGTTATGAGCGACCAACTCCGCAGCTGGCAATTTGAGCGGAAAGAATTCACGCAGTATGAGCGGGAACGCAACGAACGCGCAAACGATTATCAGGCTCGGTACTAACGAACGCCGCATAGCGAACACAGGTCAGCTTTGGCCACAGGATGGAACGGAATCATGTCTGCCTCTGGCCCAAAGCGGACTTTCTAAAACCGGTCTGCTTTTAGGGGTAAAGCGGACACGGCGATTGCACTGCGAAATTCCTCTTATGACCCAAAGCGGACATCGGCGGTCTCTTAATGTGTCCCATTCAAATCGGTGCGATTGCCTCCTGAACCTCGGGGGCCGTATGAAAAGGCGCGAGTTCATCATATTAGTTGGAAGCGCAGTCGTCTCCCGCCGCTTGCCGCTCGTTCGCAGAAGCCCGCTATACCATTCGAAGGACGTAACCTAGCTATCGCGTATCGTTGGGCCGATGGCCACAACGACCGGCCATCCCGATGGAATCATCTCGGCGGTAATTGATGAAAATCTTACCAGCCATAGCCCGCCGGGTCGCCTCCTCTGCTAGTCTAATTCCTGCCGACGCAACTGCTGCCTTCCAGGGAGGGAGAGCATGGCAGACGGCGCGCGAGAGGTACGCGTGTTCGTGTCCTCGCCCGGGGATGCGCAATTCGAGCGCATGCGGCTGGAGCGGGTGACCGAGCGCCTCAACGGCGAGTTCCAGGGCATCGTCCATATCGTGCCGATCCGCTGGGAGACTGAGTTCTACAAGGCGCACCAGACCTTCCAGGCGCAGATACCGGAAGCCGCGCAGTGCGACATTGTCATAGCGATTTTCCGTAGCCGGCTCGGCAGCGTGCTGCCGGCCGATTTCCGTCGCATGACCAATGGCGAGCCCTATCCGAGCGGCACCGCTTACGAGGTTCTCACCGCCATCGACGCCAGCAAGGCGCACGGCTTTCCGGATGTCTACGTCTTCCGCTTCCCGCAGCCGCCGAGCGTGCAGCTCGATGATCCCAAGCGCAATGAAATCGAAACGCAGTGGCAGCATCTGAAGGCGTTCTTCGACGCCTGGTTCAAGACGCCGTCGGGCGAGTTCAAGGCGGCATTCCAGAGCTTTGCGTCGACCGACGATTTCGAGGCGCAGGCTGAAGTCCTGCTGCGCAATTGGCTGGAAGAAAAGGTTCTGCATGGCCGCTCCCTCACCTGGCCGGCAGAGATCAAGGGCTCGCCGTTCCGCGGACTTGCCGCATTCGGCGCCAAGCACGCACCGGTATTTTTCGGGCGCAGCCGGGATATCACCAAAGTCATCGACCGGCTCAAGGACGCGGCCGAGAAGGGTTGCCCGTTTCTGCTGGTGGATGGCGCGAGCGGCGCCGGCAAGTCTTCGCTGGTGCGCGCCGGCCTCGTGCCGCGGCTGACCGCGGCGGGCGTGGTGCCGAGCGTCGACATCTGGCGCGTCGCAGTCATGCGACCGGCGGAAATTGTGGGCGACCCGTTTGCGGCGCTGGCGCGCGCGCTTCTGGTGGCTGAGTCCGATCTGCCCGAGGCAGAGCAAGGTCGGCCGCCGGCCCTGCCGGAATTGAGCGCAAGCGACTTCCCGCGGGCCGACGATCTTGCCGCACTGCTGGCACACGCCGATGCGTCCGCCCCCAAGCCTATACTCTCCACGTTCAGCGCCATCGAGCAGACGGCGCGAGAGAAAGAAGGCTACGGCCGCGCCGTCAAGGTGGCCTTGCTGCTGGTGGTCGATCAACTCGACGAACTGTTCGGTGCCGACATCGGCAACGATATCCGTGCCCGCTTTGCCCAGCTGCTCAGGCTTCTGGCGCGCAGCGGCCGGGTGTGGGTGATCGCCACGCTGCGTGCCGACCTGTTCGATCACTTTCTGTCGCAGAAAGATCTCAAGCAGCTCAAGGACGACGGCTCGTCTTACGACCTCGCCCCGCCCGATGCCGCCGCATTGGCCGAAATTGTGCGAGCGCCGGCGGCGGCGGCTGGCCTTGTCTATGAGAGCGACACGAAAACGGGGGAACGGCTCGACGAACGCCTGCTCGCGGACGCCGAGCGTGCCGACCTGTTGCCGCTGCTGCAATTCACGCTCAACCAGCTGTTCGAGGCGCGCGAACGCCGCGATCATGGCGGCCAGCTCACCTTTGCTGCCTACCGTGCGCTTGGTGGTCTCGAAGGCGCGGTCGAGAAGGAGGCGGAAGCGGCATTCGCCAGGCTCGGCGCAACCGAACAGGCACGGCTGCCGCGGTTATTGCGGGAGCTGGTGGCGCCTGCCGGCGATGCCACGATGACGGCCGCACGTGCGGCCTTCGACATCCGTCCGGTGCCGCTGGCCGATGCGGCATATGACGAAGCCTCGGCTCGGCTGGTGCAGGCATTGATCGATGCCCGCATCCTGCTCTCCTCCGGCGAAGGCGGACAAGCGACCGTGCGGCTCGCCCACGCCCGCGTTCTCGACAGCTGGCAACGGGCAAGCAAGATCGTGGCGGACAACGCCGATTTCTATCGCATCCGCGCCGAGGTCGAGGAGCAGCGGCGCCGGTGGGACGCAGCCGGGCGCCGGCGCGATTTGCTGATCGGGCGAGGACGACCGCTCGCCGAGGCAGAAAGCATTGTCCGCAATTTTTCGGGGGAGCTACCGACAGCGACGCGCGAGTTCGTGCGGCGCTCCGGTCGGCGCGCGCGCCTGATGCAGACGCTGACAGCGGCCGCGGCAGTCATCTTTGCGGCCGTGGCGGGGGTCGCGGTCTACGAGTGGCGACATACCGTTAGTTTGCAGCGCGAGGCGGTGGAAAAACGCGACCAATTGCTGGTCTCACAATCTCGCTTCCTGGTCGACCGCGCGAACCAGGGAAACCAGGCGGGCGATGCCGGCACAGCGATGCTGCTCGCCCTTCAGGCACTGCCGGACACGCGCAGCGGCGTGGGAAGACCCATGGTGCACGAGGCGGAGGCAGCTCTGTTCGCCGCTTACCAGGATCTTAAAGAACGGATCGTCCTGAAGGGCCACGACGGTGTGCTGTGGAGCGCGCGCTTAGCGCCGGACGGCAAGCGTATTGTCACCGCGTCCGAGGACAAGACGGCCCGCGTGTGGAATGCCGAGAATGGCGATCAGCTGGCCATTCTTCGGGGCCACACAGAAGGGGTGCGGGTTGCATCCTTCAGCCCCGATGGCAGGCAAGTGATTACCGGCTCGACGGACAAGACGGCGCGCTTGTGGAACGCGGAAACGGGTCAGCAATCCGCTGTTCTCGAACATGACGGGGTCGTGCGAAGCGCTGCTTTCAGTTCCGATGGTCGGCGCGTCGTGACGGCGTCCGATGACAAGACCGCCCGCATCTGGGACGTTCAGACTGGCAAGCAGATTGCCGCTCTGACGGGGCATACGGCACGGGTGCGCGATGCCGCATTCAGCCCGAACGGCCGGTACGTCCTCACATCGTCCGACGACAAAACCGCGCGTCTGTGGGACTCCAAAACCGGCGAGCCGGTCCACATCCTCGAAGGGCATACGCAGTCAGTGCGTGGCGTCGCATTCAGCCCTGATGGCGAGCGCGCGGTTACGACATCCCTCGATCATTCGGCGCGCGTGTGGAGCGTGGAAACGGGCAAGCAGTCCGTCATCCTCGGACATGGCGACGTCGTGACGAGCGCGGCCTTCAGTCCCGACGGTCAGCGCATTGTGACGGCGTCCGATGACAACACCGTGCCCATCTGGGACGCGCAGATGGGCGAGCGGATTGTTACTCTCTCCGGGCGGACTGCCGTGTACAGCCCCGATGGCCGCAGCATCGTGACGTCCGACGGTGATACGGCCCGCATCTGGAATGCCGACAACGGCAAGCTCGCGATGGTTCTCAGGGGCCACCGAAGCCGGGTGACGGGCGCGGTGTTCAGCCCCGATGGTCGATCCGTCCTGACGGCGTCCGACGACAAGACCGCGCGGCTATGGAGCGCCGGCACAGAAACAAACACGCAGATGGCCGTCCTGGCGGCACACACGGGATCTGCGGGGCGCGCGGTATTCAGCCCGGATGGCCGTCGCGCTCTCACGGCATCCGATGACAACTCAGTCCGGCTGTGGGATGCCGAGGCCGGTCGGCAGATTGCGACCTTCACAAGGGCGGGATCGGGAATGGCGGCCTTCAGCCCCGATGGCCGACTGGTCGCGATACCCGACAACAATACTGTTGTCGTCCGCGACGCCAATACAGGTGAACGTGAGGACCGTATCTTTCAGGGACACAGCGCGGCGGTACAGAGCGTTGCCTTCAGTGCCGATGGCCGGCGCATTGTAACGGCATCCGACGACAGGACGGCCCGCGTTTGGGATCTTCAGACAGGCGGGCAGATTGCGGCTCTAACGGAGCATACCGCGCCGGTGCGCAGCGCCGTGTTCAGCCCCGATGGCTTGCGCGTGGTGAGCACCCAGACACCGCAACGCAGCGGCAACGTCACGATCGTCACGTCGAACGATAGCGTCGCGCTCCTGTGGGATGCTTTGTCCGGTCGGGTGATCCTGCGATTCGAAGGAGATATGGTGCAACTGTACGACGCTACCTTCAGCCCCGACGGCAAGCGAATCGTGACGGCAAGCGGCGACAATACTGCGCGCATTTGGGATGCCGCGACGGGCAAACCGATAGCGGTTCTGAGCGGGCATTCGGACTCCGTATTGAGCGCCGCCTTCAACAGCCGGGGCGACAAAATCGTGACGGCGTCCGCCGACGAAACGGTGCGCGTTTGGGATGCCGAAGCGATGACGACAATAGCGGTTCTGAAGGGTCATTCCGGGGCGGTGTGGAGCGCTGTGTTCAGTCCCGACGGAGAGCGGATACTGACGGCATCGGATGACACCACGGCGCGAATTTGGCGCATTTTTCTGACGACCCAGGCGCTCGTCGACCGCTCCAAGATCGTGGTGCCGCGCTGCCTTACGTCGCAGCAGCGGGCGAATGCCTTCCTCGATTCGCAGTCACCGGCCTGGTGCAATGAGCAGAAGAAGTGGTCGGACCAAGCCGCCGATTAGGCGGCTTGGCTGGGCAGAAGTGAACCTCTCGTAGACAATTCACTCACCTGGGGGTGAAACTCGGCGGAGGCCGGTAAACCGGCCGCGCAAGAGTTTGCCTCGGGATCATCGTCTGCCTCGGGATCGGCCGCGCATAAGCCTGCCTCACTGCCTGCGTCGAATAATTCGGCTTTGCCGTCATATTCTGCTTCGGCACATAAGGCACCTTCTGCTTCGGCACGTAAGCCGTATCCTGCTTCGGCACATAAGGCGGCTTCGCATCAGGCCGGCCCGGTTTCGCGGGCACTGATCCCTGGCCGCAACCACGCCGGTTTCGATAACAATCTTTAGACGGCGTTGGCGTCGGTTTTTTTGCCGGACCGGCGTTTTCGCCACCGGCCGGTCCGTAAACGACCCGATCCCTGTGCGGCACACGCTGGTAATCGCCGCGTCCTGGAATCGACGGAACGCTGCTCGGCACGCTGCTCGGAACGCTACCCACGCTCCCTGTCCTCGTCGGTTGTGCGTTACCTGGCCTTGTCGGTTCCACGCTGCCTGCCCTCGTCGGTTGGACGCTGGCAAGGATACCGCAGGGAGTCATCGCGCGAGCGCTTAAGCATCGGTCCGCGAATTCCGATGGCCCGGGCCCCGCTCGTTGTGGTCTGTCGAGAACACTCGGTGTTCCTATGACCGTATCGCCGGGCCGGGACAGCGTTCGACACCTTTGCGGCGTGTCGATCGCACAGACTTCGATTGTTCCTCTCCGCAGAACCACCGTTGTTTGCTGCGGCTCAGCGAACAGATCAAATGTCGTGCCGCGAACTTTGATAATGACCGTTTGGGTCTTGATCAGGTATGCCTCTGATTGCGAAACACCGCTGTTCCAGCGCAGCGCGCCCGCCTCGGCGGTCACAACGAGTTCCGATACGGCCCGGCCCGATTTGAAGACGACACGGTCGATTTTCATTTTCGCCGCCGGACCCATTCTTATGTCCGTCTCGTCAATGAATGAAATTCTCGCGCTGCTCTCGATCTCGGTTCGGATGAATTCATCTTCGGAAACGTCGTCGCCTTCGACTTTCTTCGCCCATGACTGTCCGGATACTGAGCTCGCAACGTCATGGACGGCACTTGTCACGCCGCCGACCCGACTGCCCGCTTGAGCGTGGGTTGAGGCAATAGTTCCAACAACGATGGCGGCGAAAACAGTGGCAGAGTGGTGGAGGTAATGCATCGCGCCCTCCTACATCATCAGCCTTTGACAAAATTAAATTAGCACAAGATAGGGAACCAATATGTGAGGTGCCTCACAAAGTATTTGTATTCGCGCGTATCGGTAGCGGACTACCAAGAAATTCGTTCAACTGTGTTTGAAAGACAATTTTTCCACGGCGAGCGGTGGAGGACTACCAGCAAGCGAAGCCTTCTCCGATCCGCGACGTGGTTACGTTGCACCACACTCCGCGTCATGCCGGACTTGTTCCGGTCGTCCACGTCTTGCAATCCGCCACGCCGTTAAGACGTGGATGCCCGGCATAAAGCCGGCATGACGATCGAGAGACCGGTTGCGTGAGTGAAACCCGGCAAATCCCCTACCGTGGCGGGATCTGGATAAATTCCGCGAGCTGTTCCTTGGTGAGCGGCATTTCCAGAAATTTTCCAGCGACCGCGTCTTGCATCACCAGGTCGACATCGGACAATTTGTCCGGATTCATCGCCGATTTCGGATTAAATTCGTCGCGTTGCAATTCGACCAGGCTTTCGGGCATGCGCATATGCTCGGAATAGTATTTGACGGCAAGCGGATTGGAGTACATCCAGTCGAGCGTCTCGCGATAGGCGCGCATGAACCGCACCATGACGTCGTGGCGGTCCTTCAAGGCGTTGGCGTTGACGATTTCGACCCGCACGGTCTGATTGCGCATGGAAGGCAAGTCGCTGCCGCGCATCAAGACGCGGATGCTCTTGGCCTGTAACTCCTTCAACCCGAACGGTGCCACCGACCAGCCGATGTCAATCTGCCCCGACATTGTCATTGTGAACGTCCCGGGCGGTCCGCCGGTCTGTGCCGGCTTCGCCTTCAGGCCGTAGTGGGCGATCAAAGCGCGCAATACGCTGTCGGAGGTCGAGCCATTGGTCGAATAGGCGATCGTATGCCTGTCGCTGATGTCTTTCACGCTCGTGATCGGCGAACTGGCTGGCACAAACCAATAGATATCTTGCACTCCGGTATAGGCCGCCGCCAGGACGCGCACCGGTGCGCCCTTAGCGTATGCGCGCATGGCGCCCGGGGTGCCGACGCCGATGCCGATATCGGCGCTGCCCGATATAACCGCCTGCAGGGTTTCGCCGGCGCCTTGGGTGCCGTAATTGTCCAGAACGATGCCGTGCTTCTGAAAAATGCCGGCCTTCATGCCAAGCGTCGGCACCTGATTGGCCCAGGCATCGATCTGGCCGACCGCGACTTTGATCGTGTCCTGTGCACCGGCCGGTGCGGCAAAGCCGGCCGAAACGGCCAAGAAAATAACCACGTAAAGAACCGCGAAGACGCCTCGCGTGGATATATGGCCCTTCATGGTCTTCCCCCTCCCGCAGTGTTGCCTGAAGATACAAGGCTCCCTGCTCTCGCGCCAAGATTCCCATGTCCGCTTCTAACCCAAAGCGAACATCGTCCGTAACGCGGGGACCCCCTTCCAGCTCGCTGGTTTCAATGGCTACGATGCACAATTGTGGCCTCAGGAGCGGCAATGCGACGGCGTGAGTTCATGGGCCTGCTCGGGGGCTTGGCCGCTATGCCACTCCGTGCGCACGCGCAGCAGCCTGGCGAGATGCGGCGCATCGCGGTGTTGCTGGCTTTGGCGGAGGCCGACCCGGAAACGCAGGACCGCATCAGATCGTTTCAGCAAGGGATGCGCGAACTGGGTTGGATAGAAGGCCGCAACATTCGCATCGATTATAGATTTGCTGCCGGACGTCGTGACCTGCTTCAAACACACATTTCCGAGCTGGTCGCGGCCGCTCCGGAAGTCATCCTTGTCAACAGCACACCGGTAACGACAGCGCTGCATCAAGCGACCCGCACAATTCCAATTGTGTTTGCCCAGATGATCGATCCGGTTGCCGGCGGCGTTGCCCAGAGTCTGGCAAAGCCCGGCAGCAATGTTACAGGCCTCATGGATTTTGAATTTGCCATCGTTGGAAAATGGCTGGAGCTGCTGAAAGAAGTTGCTCCGAAGCTCACCCACGTGTCGGTGCTTTGGACCCAAAGTATCACCTATGCGGGCCTTGTGCGGGAAACCGAACGAACCGGACCGCGTCTTGGTCTCAGAGTGGCATCATTTGATGTCAGTGCACCTGCACAATTCGAGGCGGCGATTACGGAGACCGCGCGCGAAGAAAATGGCGCTCTCGTGCTGCTTCCAACACCCCAAAATTCGGCCAATCGAGACCTGATCAACGCGCTGGCGATACACCATCGTTTGCCGACGATGTCTGCGTTTCGTTTTTTTGCGGTTAGCGGAAGCCTGATGTCCTACGGCGCCAGTCTTCCGGAATTGTATCGGCGAAGCGCGTTTTACGTTGATCGCGTCCTCAAGAGCGAAAAACCGGCCGATTTGCCCATCCAGGGCCCCACCAAGTTCGAGCTCGTCATCAACCTCAAGACTGCAAAGACACTGGGGCTGAAGATTCCGCCGTTCCTGCAGCAGCGAGCCGACGAGGTCATCGAATAAACCTCAATGTCCGCTTTTGACCCAAAGCGGACAAAATTCCCGCTAACACGAGTGGCGCTATTGCCGTACCGATTTGCCGCCGCCGGGCGGCGCAATCCCGAAGGCACCGAACGGGATGATCAGAATCGGGCCTTGTGGATTATGTGTGACCGTCACGGTCCAACGACGCCAGTCAGGCTCGTCGCTGGCCAAACGGGAGGTCGTCATCACCAGATGCGCAAGCCGCTTGGCTCTCGTATGCGCGACAACAATGTCGGCGAGATCGTATCCCGTGTTATCCCGGAAATATTCATCGCAGTTGGACAAGTGAAAATAAAACCTAGGCATGGCCGTTCTCCCCGGTCTCCCACCGGTATTGAACGGTACATCACCGATACGCACGCGCTGTGGTAGCGCGCTGACAGCTGCGTTTAACGTTGACGGGCTCAATTTGATTCAATTTCAGGCGGTACCATCGTTGCTCGCACCGACGAGCATCGGTTTGCTTCGTCTTACCACCGGCGCCAACGATAGTCCTGGCCACCCGGCCAACGGGCATTGCCGGTTTGGGGACTCCAACCGCGTTGAGGAAAAAAGAACCCGTCGTTCCGGAAGTTGTCGTTCGCAACGTAGACATCGGGCGAAACCTCGCGCGTTATGAAGCCACCTTGGGGCTGATTGCTCAGCACCGCGACAAACTCGGTGCGATAGTTGGTTTCTTTGCTGAGTGGCTCGTCCGAGATGATGATCGAGGATCGCGGCAATGCGGTCGGCCCAATGCGATCGAGCACGTCCTTCGGGATGGTGATGCGGTCGAGCGCGCCCTTGGCGTCGTCCCCCTCGTCGATCGTGACTGCAGTCCAGCGCAAGCCATCGTCCGTGCGCGCCATCGCGGTGAACACATGCGTGCCGATCGGCTTCTCGGGATTGCGGATCGTGACCGGGACCTCGATGCTGAAATCGAACACTTCGCCCCCGTCCGGCCACCGCTTGTGCGTGTTGCGCCGCACGTAAAGCTTCTGCGTGGCGCGGCTGATGTAGATCGAGACCGGAACGGCCGCGAGTTTCGCATCGAGCGCCGCCTTGGCGGTGGCGGCCTTCCTGGCCTCGGCCGCCTTGGCGGTGTCCTTGGCAGCAGCGATAGCGTCGAGCTTGGGCTTGGCGTCAGCCTTGGCCTTGTCGAGCTGCATCCTTGATTCTTCGGACCTGGATGCGGCCTTCTGCTTTCGCTCCTCGGCCCGCGCCTTCGCCTGGTCCGTCGTGGCAGCGGCGAGCGCCTTTTCGGCGGCGGCGAACTCGGCGTCGGCGCTCTTCTTGAGCAATTCCAGCTTGCGCAGCGACGCCGTCAGCGACGCCGTCTCGCGCGGTGCTGCCACGGCGGCTTTCTTGGCCGCGTCGGCGACCTTGGCGGCTTCCGCCGCCTCGCGGGCGAGCGTGTCGGCCCGCGCCGGCGCAGCTGCGATGGCCTCCGCCTTCGGGACGAGAAGCGCCGGATGAGAAAAATTGACCGGGACTGGATCCTCCGGCGCGACGATCACCCGCATCCCGATCCGCGTCTTGTTGTACAGCCTATCGGCAAAGCCGAAGGGCATCCGCACGCAGCCGTGCGAGGCCGCATATCCGGGCAACGGGCCGCCGTGCAGCGCGATGCCGTTCCAGGTGATGCGCTGCATGTGCGGCATCCAGGCGTCGTCATACATGTTCGAGCGGTGGTCGACCTCTTTATCGACAACGGCGAAGACGCCGGCCGGCGTCTCGCGGTCCTTGGTGCCGGTCGAAACCGGCGCGCGCAGGATCCAGCCGTCCGCGTCGTAGAAAACGACCTGCTGGGCCTTGATCGATACGATCGCCATGATCGGCTCACCGGCAGCGCGCGGCGCCTCTTGGGGTGGCGCCTGTTTCGGCGCGGCGTCGGCAGTCAGCGCCGTCAGTGCGACCACTGCCGCGAGCGTCACAATGGCGGCAGGCCCCCAGCGCCTCATAGCCACGGTGGATTGCGCCGTCGTCATTCGATTTACCATACCATGCCCGGTTGGAATGCGTGCCCGCGTTTGCGTCGACCGAGGGTCAAATCGTGATGCCTGGATAACCAAATACCATACCCAGCCAATTCGTTCCCGGGGACTATCGCACGTTTATCCCTCGTTGTGCTGCACATGTCCGCTTTCGGGGACAGAGCGGACAGCTCTGAAAAATCTGGGCATCCGGCCGTCCGACGGTGGTAGTCTATTCGTTGTCGAGGTTCCCCTTCCAGCAAAGAGGCGAACCCTCTTGGCAAAATTTCTATCAGTTTTAGGGTTGATCCTTGTCGGCATTCTCGGACTTGTCGGTGCCGTTAACTTTTCTTTGCGATTCACCGGAACCACTTTGAGCGACCTGGCGCCTGCCACGACGCCGAATCCTGAAAATCCCATCACCAACAAACGGAAACTCGAAAGAATCGTCGGCACAGCCAAGGTGCTTGAAGGCGACATCATAGAAATAAGCGGTACACGAATCCGGTTGTTTGGCATTGATGCACCTGAGAATGGCCAGACCTGCACCATCAAACGGAAACCATTTCGTTGTGATCGAACCGCCACGTCTGCGCTGGCCGACAAGATTGGCACTCGCATCGTCGAATGTGAGCCGAAAGATTTAGACATTTACAGCCGCATCGTATCGGTGTGCTTCGTCGAGGGTGAGGACATAAATGCCTGGATGGTCGCCAGAGGTTGGGCATTAGCCTATCGTCAATATTCGCACGACTACGTCAGTCAGGAAGAGCGGGCGTCCAAAGCAAAACTCGGTATGTGGCAAGGAGAGTTTGAGGTGCCGTGGGATTGGCGCCAGAGGGCTTCTCAATCGAATGCTCATTTGCAGCCAGCCGATAAGCAACCGAACAGCACGCAATCGAAAGATTGCGAGATCAAGGGCAATATCACTGATGGTGGCCGTCACATTTATCACATGCCCGGGGACAAATTTTACAGTCGAATAATTATCAGTGCCGCGAAGGGCGAGCGGTGGTTTTGTACCGAAGCAGAGGCAATAGCTGCCGGATGGCACCGTTCGCGTCGATAATCTGAACAAATGTTAAGTTCCAGGTCTGACAGGCCGGTTTGCGCCGGAACTTGATTCGGACACTTTCTTCTTGCGTGTGATGAGGAGAATCTGGAGACTCTGAACCAAGCGGCGTGGGGACGGGGTAGCAGCTTGCTGACACAATGGATTGTCAAATATGGCTACGTGCCAGTTGTTCTCATTGGCATGGCCGGTCTTGCGTATGACGTTGGCACGCGCGAATCGAACAGCGCCGTCACCATTGTAGCCAAGACTCCTGTCGTGACCGAGACTCCTGTTGTGGCCGAGACTCCTGTCGTGACCGAGACTCCTGTTGTGGCCGAGACTCCTGTCGCGACCGAAGCTCCTGTCGAGCGTGGGCCGCTCGCGCTGGAAACCCGGGCCGAGCCAAAGCCCAGGATGCAGCTGGCAGCACTCGACCCGAATGTTCGATTGCTGGATGAGTCCGATCAGCCGACCTCGAAGGGCTACATCATGTACTCCAACTCACCGGCGGTTTGGACGCCGGTGCCGTTGCCGGACGAAATCAGTGCTGTGCAGACACCGCACACCAACAATATACGCGCCGAGATCGAGCAGGCAGCAACGCTTTTCGATGTCGATGTGCAGATGATGAAGGCATTTGCCAAAATTGAGTCTGGCTATAATCCGAAAGCAAAGACCGGCTCATACAAGTGCCTGTTCCAGCTTTCCGACTGGGAGTTTGCCAAATACTGGCAGGGCGACATCTACGACATTCGCGACTGCTCGATCGCGGCGGCCAGAAAGTTTGCGACTGAGGCTGCGCAGTTCGAGAAGGACGTCGGTCGTAAGGCGACGGCGGCAGAAATCTATTGCATCCACCAGCAAGGGTATCAAGGCTGTGCGTTTCATTACGACGCGCCGGACCAGCTGGCATGGAAGAACATGTACCTGACCGGTGAGGGCCAGGAGAAGGGAGAGAAATGGGCGCGCAAGGCCATCTGGGGCAACGTTCCGTCGGATATCAAAAACAAGATCAAGGGCGGACTGGAGGCGCTGACCAGCGGCCAGTTCATCGCGCTGTGGACCGAGCGCGTTAACCGTTTCATGGCGCGCAAGGTCGAGGCGCCGACGTACTACGTGCAGCCCGCCAGCAAAGCCAAGAAGTCGACGCAGCTAGCTGCGGCCAGCAAGAATAAAACGAAGGTCGCTGCACCCGACAAGAAGAAAAAGAAGATCAAAGTAGCGTCGCATTGAGTAAGTAGGCATGTCCGCTACTGGCCTAGCGGACATGCGCAGTTGTACCGCACATGTCGGCTTTCAGATGCAAAGCGGACACGCGCTTTTGCACCGCACGTGTACGCTTATGACCCAAAGCGGGCATCGGAACTTTGTTGGACTTCGGTCCAACTCGATACCCGTTTAGTGTCTTGTCAAGCTTGGATCAGGACCGGTATGAAATCCAAGCGTTGGCTCGTTATTGCGACCTATCGAGCTTCGCCTCCCGCAACTGGAAAATTGGCCGCAACCGCGCTAAATTCGTGGCGTCTCGCGCCTGTTGCCGTCCTCTCGGCGGAGCAACTGCACGGTCGCAGGAGGAAATGACATGACCACCGTCGTATTCAACCGCCGCCACCTCCTCGCCGCTGGCGGCTCCATCCTGGCAACCGGGGTTTCCGGGCTCCTGTTGCCAGCCAGCGCGCAAGGCCTCGCGCCGACCGAGTCGATGTCGGGCGGGTCCAACAACTACCGTAAGGGCGCTGCGACCGTGGATCGGATCGGCAAGGGTGGTTTCTGGATGAGTGGCACCGTACGCCGCGCGGGCGACGGGGCTCCACTCGCCGGGCAGCGCATCCAGATTTGGGCGCACACGACCGAAGGGCAGGAGCACGAGCCGCAGAGTCATGGGGCCACGCTCACCGACAAGGACGGCAAGTTCCGGCTCGAGATGCCGCAGATCATTCCGATCTTTGGCCAGCCGCACGGTCACCTCGCTTATGACAGCGGTGAATTCAAAACTGTCTTTCTGCGCCCCGTGATGCGAAGCGCAAAAGAGACCAGCCTCGAGGCGCATTTCGTCCTTCAGCCGGCCTGAGCGAGTTGGGAACAAGGGGATGAGATTGGCTAAGGCGACCCTGATCTGGGCCGCCCTTGCAGCCGCCATTTGCGTGCCGGCCGCCTTTGCATCGGCGAGCCCGCTGCTCGCATGGCGCGGCCCGCTCTACATACTGGCCGGATTCGCAGGGATTATCGCGCTGGGTCTCGCGCTCGTTCAGCCTTTGCTGATCGCCGGATACTTACCGGGACTGTCGGCTTATCGCGGACGGCGTGTACATCACTGGACCGGAGGCGCGCTGGTCGTGGCGGTGGTGGTCCACGTCGCGGGCCTTTGGATCACCAGTCCGCCGGACATGATCGACGCCCTTCTCTTCGCATCGCCGACGCCGTTCTCCCCCTTCGGTGTGATCGCCATGTGGGCGATCTTCGCCGTCGCGCTCTTCGCCTTACTCCGCCGGCGATTGGGACTGCGAACGTGGCGCATCGTGCACATGTCCCTCGCGGTGGTCATCGTCGCAGGCAGCGTGACCCACGCCATGCTGGTCGAGGGGCCGATGGAGACGATCTCGAAGGCGGCCCTTTGCGCGCTGGTCCTCGCGGCGGCCATAAAAGTCATGGCTGACCTGGTGAGGAGAATGCGAGCGACGTCGCGCGGGGAGAGCCCTGCGCGACAGTAAGCTTAGCGGCGCACTACAAAATCGCAAACTCGGTATTGCGCCGGTCGGTCACCAGCATGCTGCCGGGATAATGCGTAATGCAGAATTCCGGCTTCACAGTCGCGATCACTGATTGCGGCGTGACACCGCAGGCCCAGAACACCGGCAACTCGTTGTCGCGCACTTCGACGGCGTCACCATAGTCCGGCTTCATGACGTCCTTGATGCCGATCATCTCCGGCTTGCCGATATGCACCGGCGCGCCGTGCACCGAAGGAAACCGCGTCGTGATCTGCACCGCGCGGATCGCATCGCGCGGCGTCATCGGGCGCATCGATACGACCATCGGTCCGCGAAACGGTCCCGCCTCCTTCGTTGCGATGGACGTGCGGTACATCGGCACGTTGCAGCCGCGCGTGATGTGACGCAGCTCGATACCTTCCGCCGTCAACGCTTCCTCGAACGAAAACGAGCAGCCGATGACGAAGCTCACCAGGTCGTCACGCCAGAATTCGCGGATGTCCTGCGGCTCGGCGACGAGCTCGCCGTTTTTCCAGACCCGGTAACGCGGCAGGTCGGTGCGGATATCGAGATCCTCGCCCAGGTCGGGCACGCGCGGATCACCGGGCGCCGACGTTCCGATCAGCGGGCAGGGTTTTGGATTGAGCTGGCAGAAGCGAAGGAAGTCGGCGGCCAGCGCCTGCGGCAAAATGGCAAGATTGCCCTGTACATTTCCTGGCGCAAGGCCGGCGGTCGGTCCGCGGTGGGTGCCCGCGCGGATCGCGCGCCGCGCCGCAAGACCGCTGTCCTGATGCGCCTTCTGCTCTTTTCGTAGGGGGCTCACAGCCATTGACGCCATCCGGTCGGGTTGTTGCCGCCAAGTTCGCATTGGCGGCGGCGGCCTTCGAGCAGGTCTGCCAAATCCTGAGGCAAGCATACGACCATGTGAGTTGGTTTTCATCAATGCGGAAATTGCGGTTGAAACTTGGTTCCGGATCGCGTTTGCTAATGACAAGGAAGAGCCCGCCAAGGGCCGGCAGGGGAGGGATTGGCGATGCCTTGTCATGCCGCCAGGCATGCGGTGACCGCTCTTATGGTTGCGCGTTTCGCCAGCCGTGCTGCCGGCACGCGGCTAAACGTGATGTTTTCCAGATCAACGGTTCGGGTTTGCGTCGGCGAGCGAATGTCGCGTGCCGATCGCAGCTCATGAGATCCAGAGGGAGGACTCGTAATGACTGAAAAATGGAAAGAAGAAGAGTGGGCGCAGGACTTCTGGTACGGCGGCAAGACCACGCGACGCACGGTCGTCGGCTGGGGCGTCAAGGCCGCTGCGCTCGGCGCCACCATGCTGGTGCCTGCGCCATGGCAAGCGGCATTCGGCCAGGCCAAGCCGTACAAGATTGGCTCGGAGCAGCCTCTCTCCGGTGCGGGCGCGCTCGGCGGCAAGACCGCGCTGATCGGCTTGCAGATGGCGGTCGACCGCATCAACAAGAACGGCGGCATCAACGGCCGTCCGGTTGAGATCGTGGTCGCCGACGACGAGTCCAAGCCGGACGTTGCGCGCCGCAAGGTCGAGAAGCTTCTGGTGGAAGACAATGTCGACGTTCACGTCGGCGGCTTCCTGTCGAATATCTGTCTCGCCTGCATGCCGGTGTTCGAGGAGAACAAGGTCGTCAACATGATCAGCGTGTGCCTCGACACCACGCTGACCACGAGCAAGTGCAACCGCTACAGCTTCCGCGTCCACGACTATGCGCCGGCGCAGGCAGTCGCTTTCGGCCCGACCCTCGCCAAGATGGGCAAGAAGTGGCACATCGCCTTTGCCGACTATTCATGGGGCCAGTCGACGCGCGACGCTTACGCGGCGGAGATCAAGAAGGCCGGCGGCGAAGTTGTCGGCACCACCGGCATTCCGCTCGGCACCGCCGACATGACGCCGTTCCTCTCCAAGATCAGCGGCGACTTCGATGGCCTGTTCGGCATCTTCTTCGGCAAGGACGGCATCACGATCGGCAACCAGGCCTTCGATCTCGGTTTGACGAAGAAATACAAGTGGGCGGGCGATGGCGCGATCGCCGAATCCGTCAACCTTCCGGCACTGGGTACCAAGATCAACGGCTTCATCGGGATCAACCGGTACATTCCGGTGTTCCAGGGTCCGTTCGATACGCCGCATCACCGCAAATTCTTTGACGAGGCTGTTGTTCGGCTGAAGAAGATGGATCCGTCCGGACCGCTGCCTGACCGCTACGTGCAGGCGAATTTCGAAGCCATGAACGCGCTCAAGGTCGGCATGGAGAAGTCGAAGTTCGAGGGCCGCAAGGATACCATGAAGCTGATCGAGGCACTCGAAGGCCTGCAGATGAAACTGAGCGACGATTTCTTCACCGGCGACAAGGTGCTCCGCAAGGAAGACCACCAGGCCTTCCCGCTGGAAGTTATCTTTGAGGTCAAGGACGGAAAGCACGTCATCACGCAGACGATCCCGGGCGAGAAAACGCTATTCCCGCCGGCTTGCAAATTCACTACGGCGTAAGTGACGACAGACAGATCGATCGATGTTCGCTCCCCGGATATGAACCGGGGAGCGGCATCGGCCCCTGTTCTGCGGACCGACACGCTGACGGTCCGCTTCGGCGGCCTGGCGGCGCTCAGCCAGGTCAACTTCGAGGTCCAGCGCGGCGAAATCCGCGCGATCATCGGGCCGAACGGCGCGGGGAAAAGCACATTCTTCAACTGCCTGACCGGGGTGCTGCGGCCCACGGCCGGAAAGATTTATTTCGGCGGCGAGGATATCACCGGGTTGTCGTCCGACCGGATTTCGCGGAAGGGGATCGCCCGCTCGTACCAGATCACCAACATCATGCCGAATGCGACAGCGCTGGAGAACGTGCGCGTCGCGGCGCAGTCGCGCCGGCACAGCTGGAACATGGTGCGCCACTGCATGTCCTTCCACGATCTCGTCGAAAAAGCCGAGCAGGCACTCGACAAGGTCGGGCTTTTGGCGAAGGCGAACGAGCTTGCCTCAAACCTTTCGCACGGCGAGCAGCGCAATCTCGAGATCGGCATTGCGCTCGCCACCGAGCCGACGCTGCTCTGCCTTGACGAACCCACCGCCGGCATGAGCGCGGCCGAAACGCACGAAACGATGGCGTTGGTCCGGCGGATCGCGAAAGACTTCACGATCCTGATTGTCGAGCACGACATGCCGCTGGTGATGGAACTCGCGAGCCGCATCACCGTGCTCAACTATGGCGCCGTGCTGGCCGAGGGGCCGCCGGCCGAGATTCAGAAAAATCCACGGGTACAAGAGGCCTATCTCAAGACATGAGCGCGACCGCACCATCGTCCGAACCGCTCGTGCAGGTCGAGGGGCTGCACACCTACTACGGCAAGAGCCACATCCTGCATGGCGTGACGCTGGAGGTCGGCCGCGGCGAGGTCGTTGGTCTCATCGGCCGGAACGGCGTCGGCAAGTCAACGACGTTGAAGACGATTATGGGCCTGGTGAACGCGCGGCAGGGCGAGATAAGACTCGAGGGCAGCTCAATCACGCACGAGGCGCCGCACCGGCTGGCACGACGCGGCATCGGCTACGTTCCGGAAGACCGCCGCATCTTCCGCCTGCTCACGGTGATGGAGAACCTGCGTACCGGCTTCGATCGCGCGGGCGTCACCGAGGAGCGCAAGAAGATGCTGCTCGACAAGGTGTTTGCCTATTTCCCGGTACTCGCGGAACGGCGCGACCAGGCGGGCGGGACGCTCTCCGGCGGAGAGCAGCAGATGCTCGCCATTGCACGCGCGATGATGCTCGAGCCCAAGATCATTCTTCTCGATGAGCCGACCGAAGGCCTCATGCCGAGGATGGTCTCGCAGATCCATCAGATCATCGACGCGCTCCACAAGGAGGGCGTTGCAATATTGCTGGTCGAGCAGAACGTTCCGCTGACGCTTGAGGCAAGCCAGCGCATCTACATCATGGAAAAGGGCATGGTTCGCCATCACTGCGCGACGTCCGAGATCACCATCAATGATCCGCTGATCAAGCAATATCTTGGGGTGTGAGCGATGAATACGATCATCGGTTTTATCCAGAACATCCCGCTCGATCTGCTGCTGATCCAGACGGTGAACGGCATCGTCACCGGCATGATCCTGGCACTGGTGGCCTCCGGCCTCACGCTGATATTCGGCATCATGGATGTCGTGAATTTCGCGCATGGCGAGCTGTTCATGCTCGGCGCCTATGTCGGCGTCGTCGTCTTTGCCCTGACCGGCAATTTCTGGATTGCGCTCATCCTTGCAACGATGATCGTGGCGATACTTGGCGCGTCGATGCAGATCCTGACATTGCGCCCGCTGATCGGACGCGACCCGCTCACAACCATCCTCGCCACCTTCGGCATCTCACTCATTCTGCAGAACTACGTGCTCTGGCAGTTCGGCCCGGTTGCGCGCAAGATTTCCGAGCCCATCACCACCCACTTCAATCTGTTCTACCTCGAATACCCCTGGTACCGGCTCGTGATCGCCGGACTCTCGGCAGCGCTCATTGGCCTGTTCTGGGTGTTCCTGAAGCAGAGCAAGTTCGGGGTGTGGATCCGTGCCACCACGCAAGACCGCGTCATGGCGCAGGCCATGGGCATTCCGGTGCCGTGGGTCTACACCGGCGTATTCGCGATCGGTGCCGCGCTCGCAGCCGCAAGCGGCGTGCTGTTTGCGCCGATGGCCGGCGTCACCCACACAATGGGCCTCGACTGGGTGCTCAAGGCCTTCATCGTCGTCGTGGTCGGCGGCATGGGCAGCCTCGGGGGCTCGATCGCGGCCGCCATCTTCATCAGCCTGCTTGAGGCCTATGCCGCGATCTGGGTCAGCCCCGCGCAGGCGGTCATCGTGTCGTTCATCGTTCTCATCCTCACGCTGTTGTTCAGGCCCACGGGCCTGTTTGTGCCGACACCGAAATGACAACCGCACCGCTCGATAAACCGATGGCGCCCGCGAAGCGCAGGCTGAGCCACAACGCTATTTTCTGGATCGGCTTTTGCGTTGTGATGGCGTTGTTGATCGTCGCCCCGATGGTGCTGCCGGTGTTCTGGCGCCGCTTCCTGACCGAGGTGCTGATCTGGGGCCTGCTGGCGATGTCGTCCGATCTTCTCATCGGCTACACCGGCATGGTCTCGTTCGGCCATTCCGCGTTTTTCGGGCTTGGTATGTACGGGGCGGCCGCCGCTTTGCTGCTGGTGAGTCCGCCCAATCTTTGGCTGGCTATCGGGTTGGGTCTTGCGGGCGCCGCCGGCGCGGCGCTGTTCGTTGCCTATTTCTCGACGCGGCTGCGCGACATCTATTTCGCGATCACGACCCTGATCTTTAGTCAGATTTTCTATGTCATCATCTTTACCTGGACGGCGGTCACCGGCGGCGAGAACGGCCTGATCTTCACCAGACCGCATCTCACAATCCCATTTATCTATGACGGGCGCTTCACCAACGAGACCATGCACTGGTTCGTGCTCGCGGTGGTGACCGCGTCCTATCTCATCCTGCGCCGGGTAACGCGCTCGCCTTTCGGGATGGTGCTGCAGTCGATCCGCGAGAACGAGGCGCGCACGCGTGCCATCGGCTATCCGGTTGAGCGCTACAAGATCGTCGCGGTGATGTTGTCCGGCCTGTTCGCCGGACTTGCCGGCGTGCTCTACGCGATCCAGAACGAGTTCGCCGCGCCCGACTTCGTCTACTTTATTACATCCGGCGATACGGTGATCTTCAACGTCATGGGCGGCATCGGCACGCTGGTCGGCCCGATCGTCGGCGCCGGTTTCTTCCAGCTGATCCGCGAGTTGCTGTCGCGATTGTTCGGCGATCAGTTCCCTTATCTGATTCCGCTCGGCGTCATCTTTATCGTGATGATCATCTTCCTGCCGCAGGGCCTGCTGGGCTTCGCCCGGCGCTGGCTCAATCGCTAGCGCTGATCGCTGCGCCTGTGTAGCAATAGATCCGCTACCTGCTGGCGCGCGTCCGCGCATATGCAAAGGTACCATTATGTCGCAGCCGTTTGCCGAGCCCTGCGGCCGTGGTTTCGTTGAGGCGGAGCCTTGCCCGCGTGCGCTCGGGCGTGAAATCGCCACGACACACAAGCGGATGCTGCTGGCGGCCTGCGTGCTGGCCTCGGCCATGGCCTTCATCGACGGGTCCGCACTCACCGTGGCGTTGCCCATGCTGCGCGCGTTTTTCGATGCCGATCTGGCGACGGTGCAATGGGTGCTTAACGGCTACGTGCTCGCGCTGGCCGCGTTGACCATGATCGGCGGCGCGCTTGCCGACGTCTACGGCAAGGCGCGCATGCTGAAGATCGGCTGCCTTGGATTCGGTGCAGCATCGGCAGCGTGTATTGTGTCGCCGTCGATTGAGTGGCTTATAGCCGCGCGGGTGGTGCAAGGCATCTCGGCGGCGCTCGTGACTCCTGCAAGTCTCGCTCTGATCGGGGCGACCTATCCCAAAGAGGAGCGCAACAGCGCGATCGGCATTTGGGCGGCAGCCTCCGCGCTTACCACGGCAGGTGGACCGGTGCTGGGCGGCTGGCTCACCGAGACCTTCGGCTGGCAATACGTGTTCGCGATCAATCC
>Ga0247800_1000045_pt1 | contig 19300 bp, 20 predicted proteins | sample UWRJS092311B6_FD_179924 | JGI IMG/M metagenome (GOLD analysis project Ga0247800, IMG submission 179924) | Soil microbial communities from Arlington Agricultural Research Station in Wisconsin, United States - UWRJ-S092-311B-6 | ecosystem: Environmental > Terrestrial > Soil > Agricultural land...
CGGTCATGACCGCCACCGCGAGCGCGGTCGGTTCGGTGTTCTACACGCCGTATGTGGGCGACAAAATTCCGCTCTACGACGGCGTGAACTGGCTGATGACGCTGTTCAGCGAGCTGAGCTGTCTGACGACCGACACGGCCAAGAACCCTGCGGCCATAGGGGCCTCGAAGGTTAACGATTGGTTTGTGTGGAATGATGCGGGCACCGTGCGGCTCTCGCACGGCCCGGACTGGACCAATGACACCACGCGCTCGGGCGGTACGGCACTCACCAGGCTTAATGGCACTTGGCTTAATTCGCTGGCTATCACTAATGGGCCTGGCGCTTTGCGTGGGACTTACGTCGGGACGACGCGGAGCAATGCGTCGTCGCAACTGGATTGGATACAAGGGAGTTCCGCGGTTAGTGGTGGTGCTGCGTTTCTTGGTGTCTGGAATTGCTACAATCGTGTCACCGCTTCGACGGTAGTTCAGGACACAACGACAAACTGGACAGCAGGGAGTGGGGTTACCAGACCACTTAATAACTCGACGACCAACAGAATATCTGCCGTCTTCGGTCTGCCTGAAGAGGTAGTCATCGTTAATTCGGTAATATCTGGCAGATCACCGACAGGGCACATCAGTGCAGGTATTGGAGTTAATAGTACCACTGTGATGTCGGGAGCATATAGTGGCAATGCCTTGACCAGTGGGAATACTCCACTTATTGCCGAAGTTTGCACCATTCCTGTTGGTTTCAGTTTCTGGCAATGGCTGGAAGCTTGTTCATCGAATGATGGGTTATTGTTCGGCACGACCAGTATAACGGTCCCGATATATGCCAATGGGTTAAGCATAAAGGCGAGGATGTGATGGTCGTAGGTACGCTGTACGACGCTATCGTGAGGAGCCATCGTGGCCATTGATTTCCCCAGCAGCCCGACCGTTGGCCAACTCTATGTGTTTGGTGGGGTGACCTATGTGTTCACCGCGTCGGGTGTGTGGTCCACCTCGGGCGCGGGCCTCAGTGTGATCCCCCTTGGAACGTGGACACCGCAGGGACGGCTGACGCTGCAGACCAATGTGCCGGTGATGACGACAACTGTTAGTTCGATGAGTGGAGTTCTATACACGCCTTATGCGGGCAACCAGATTCCACTATTCGACGGCAGCATTAACTTTGTGATGACGCCATTCACCGTGCTGACAAATTTCACCACCAATTCATCGCTTGGAAACGCTGGTCCGGCGGCCGTGGCTGCAAACAGCGTCTACGATCTGTTCGTATGGAGCAATGCTGGCGTTGTCACGCTGACGCGCGGCCCTGCATGGACTAACGACACCACGCGCTCGGCGGGCACGGCACTGTTTATGATAAATGGCATTCTGCTCAACAATGCTGCGATCACCAACGGGCCTGCAGCGCAGCGCGGCACCTATGTCGGCACGATACGAAGCAATGCGTCGGCGCAGCTAGATTGGATATTGGGAGGGCAGGCGGTTGGTGGTGGCGCTGCATTCCTTGGCGTGTGGAATTGTTATAATCGAGTGGATATTGCCACGACTGTTCAGGATGCGACAGCAAGTGAAACGGTTGGGGCCATAGTAACTAGGCCATTTTTTAATTCGACAAATAATAGGGTATCGGCCGTATTTGGTCTTGCAGAGGATGCAATCTTTGCATTTGCGCAATCAAAAATCTTTTCTCCAACTAGTTATAGCGAGGTCGGCATCGGCTTCAATAGCATCACTGCTATGTCAGGCTTACATACTGGTATCCACTCTGGAAGCACTGGAATGTGGGGCCATGCAGATGGGAGATATGCGACGGTAGCTCTAGGCTTTAATTTTTGGCAAATGATGATATCGACGGGTGCCACAGATGTGCAAATAGCTGGTGTCTATTCGGCTATAGATGCTGCTTCTGGAATGGAATTTCGCGGGAGGATGTGATGGACGCGGGCACACTGTACGACGCAATCGCCGAAGTCAGCCCGGTCGTGTCGTGCTCGATCGGTAAGGCCGACGACCGCTCGACCTGGAAATGGGAGCCGGGCGCTGGCGCGACCCAGGCGCAGAAGGACGCGGGCGATAACATCGTCGCCACTATCCCAATGGAGCCCCTTGGCACGCTGCCAACCGGCGACTTCATCGCGCGCTTCACTAACGGTGAGTACAAGGCACTGCAACTGCGCCGCACGAGCGACAACGGTAAGATGGCGAAGGACTGGGACAACGTTACCAGCGACCCAAGCATAAATTTGAACAAAAAGAAGACCCAAACACTGAAAGCCAACCTCGTAACCGACGGCATTCTTACGCAGGCCCGTGCCGACGAAATCTTTAGCTGAGATGGGAGCATGTTAGGTGCTCGGTCACGTCGGTCTAGGCCAACCAAACCTTGCTGCTCTCGGCGTCGGACTGGCCATTCCGGCGCTAAACATAGACGTAGGACTATTAGCTAATGCTCAGACATTCTACCCACCAGTTGTGGCGCTCGAGGCGCCACGAGATATCGCGCCGGGACACTTTGCCGACCCTGATGTGTTCTATCAGGGGATATTCGACGTCGAGGCGCTGCCAAATCAAATCCTACCATTCCTCTTTGAGGACCCCGACACGTTCTACGTGCCCGTCTTTGCCTTGGAGGCGGCGCAGAATATCGCGGTGGGACACTTTGCCGATCCTGATGTGTTCTACACGCCGATGGTCGTTGGCGAGGCCACAGACCTTCAAATCGCTGCGCAGCACCACACCAACGCAAATCTGTTCTATGAGCCGCAATTCGTGGTCTCGGACAAAGAGCCCACGTATGACTACCCCATCGGACGGGGGCTTTACAGCGACTATGGTATCCGGGCCTCGATGACGTTCTACAAGCGTAGAATGATTATAGGAAGACGCTGATGCCGAGTTACCAAGCCAGCCAAGAGGGTGAGGGTCCGAGCCGCCGAAGCTTCCTCGGCGGGATGGCTGCGGTCGGTGCCGGGGCCGCGTTTACTGGGCCTGGCCAGGGCCGCACGGGATATAAGCTGATTGAGTACTCGAATGGGGATGAGGAGGGCTATTGGTCGCTTGAGAAGTGCAAGCGATGCTATATGGACTATCTGGGGTCGAAGACCGAGGAAATTGACGAGCAGAAGGTCGCTCGGCAGTATCGGCACGGGGCACAGTGGACGCCGGGACAGGTTGAGATATTCAACCTGCGCCGCCAACCGGTGGTCACTTATAACCGGATTGGCAGGAAGATTGACTCCATCGTGGGGCTGATGGAGAAGATCAAGCAGGACCCAAAGGCCTATCCGAGAAATCCTCGGGGTACCGACGAGATGGGGGCCGAGCTGGCCACCGCCTGCGTGCGGTATGTGGTCGAGAGCGACCTTCGCGAGTCGCGGTTCCCCTTCGCCATTGAAAATGGCGCTGTAGATGGGATCGGCGGCGTAGAGATGATGTTGGTTAAGGGGGACAAGAATGACACTGATGTTGGTTTCGCAGGCGTTAAAACTGATAGCTTCTTCTATGATCCTCGCTGCTTTGACCATGACTTTAGCGATGCTCGTTATATGGGTACTGGTAAGTGGTTGGACATGGAGGATGCGATCCAGCTTGCTCCCTCTAAGAGTGTTGCCAAGCAGATTGAAGATCAGAGCCAAAGCGGATCGGAGTTGACGAGTCAACCTGATAGGGAGCGGCGATGGTTTGACACTGATCCGACGCATAAGCGCGTGCGGGTAGTTGATCTCTGGTACAAGTGCGAGGGCGAATGGAGATGGTGCTTATTTACGGGCTCGTTGAAAATCGACGAAGGGAAGGGATACTTCTTCAACGAGAAGAACGAGATGATCTGCAAGTATATCATGTTCTCGGCGTTCGTAGATCACGATGGCGACCGCTATGGCTTTCCAAGGGGCTTAAAGAGCTCTCAAGACGAGGTAAACCAACGGCGGAGTAAGGGCCTCCATGAGCTCAACTCCCGAAGGATCAAAGCCGAAGACGGTGCCTTCAGTGACATCGAGGTCACTCGTCGCGAGGCTGTGCGGCCAGATGGGGTTGTCATATACAACAAGGGCTTCGAAATGGAGTTCGACGATCAGGCCCGTATCGCGAACGTCGAAGGCCAACTCAAGTTCCTCGAAGACGCTAAAAACGAAATAGAGAACTTTGGGCCGAACCCGGCCCTGATTGGGCAAGGGCTCGAATACAAGTCCGGGCGCGCGATTAACCTGCTTCAGCAGGCCGGGATTGCCGAGCTGGGCCCCTTTGTGATTAACGTGAAGAACTGGAAACTGCGCCTTTACCGGGCTATCTGGTGCGCGATCCAGCGATATTGGACTGCAGAGCGCTACATCCGGGTCACGGACGACGAGGGCATCGCGCAGTTGGTGCAGATCAACGGGGTGGGCCTTGATGAGATGGGTTACCCGCGTTTAGTTAACGCGGTCGGCCAACTGGATGTTAACTTCACACTGGATGAGGGTCCTGATGAGGTTAACATGATGGGTGACTCGTATGATACTCTGGTCGCGCTGACCGCCCAGGGCGCTAACATTCCTCCCCAAATCCTCCTTGAACTTGCTCCGCTTCAAGCCAGTTTGAAGCGGAAGCTTTTGGCGTTGATTGAGAAGCCAGATCCGGTCAAGCAACAGGCTCAGCAAATTACGATTGCTGGCGAAGCCGCCAAGGTGGACGAGACCAAATCCAAGACGGCCCTGAACATCGCGACGGCCCAGGAAAAGCAACAGGGCGGGGCGCATGGGATCATAGAGCGTCAGCTCGACGCGGCTGGTAAGGTGCAAGAACACCAGATGAAGCGCGACGAACACCAGATGAAAATGCAAGAGTCTATGGTTAAGGTTCAGGGTGCTCGCGAGGTCGCGCAGATCAAGGGCGCGACCGAGTTCGATAAGATGCAAACTACCCGGGCCAAGGGTCAACAGGACTTGGCCATGGGCCAGGCCAAGAATGTGATGAGCCTGCAAGCGCAGAGGGACAAGCATGTTCAACAGCTCAAACAACAGGCCCAGAAAGCCACAGGTAAGAGCCCAAAGGGTTTTGCCGAGGGCGGAAGACCTGCCCTCGGCGAGACTGCGATCGTTGGTGAGAATGGCCCGGAGCTGTTCGTGCCTGACGTGCCGGGTACAATCGTCCCTCGTCGCCCGAAGGGCGGACCCTACGACCCCTATATCGAATCACACGCTCGCCGCGCGGGTGTTGATCCCGCACTTATGCGACGGATCATGCAGATTGAGTCCGGGGGAGACCCTCGTAACACAACTGGAAGCTATCGCGGCCTGTTCCAGATGTCCTGGCCTGAGTTTAAGAAGTATGGGGGGCAGGGAGATATCTATGCTCCTGAGCCCAATGTCGCAGCCGCGGCCAACAAAATAGCTGCAGAGAGCAAGGCGTTTCAGGCCCGTTTTGGGCGGGCTCCAACCCCGACCGAGATTTATATGATCCACCAGCAGGGCGAGGGCGGGTCCGCTGCGCACTTCGCGCGCCCAAACGCCCCAGCCTGGCAGAATATGTATTCGACTGCCGAAGGGCAAGAGAAGGGGGCTGGTTGGGCCAAGAAGGCTATCTGGGGTAACATCCCCGACGCGCTTAAGGCGCGATTTGGGAGTGTTGATAATGTCACGAGCAAGGACTTTACCGATCTCTGGAAGGCAAAAGTCGAAGGTGGAGAACTTCCGCAAGGAGGTGGGACTACGGCTGTGGCAGGAGCGTCAGGAGCGGCGGCTCGGCCGCGAGACCAGGGCATCCAACTCGCCTCACTTCTCTCCAACGCGGGGAACCACGCCCCCGGGCCCGCGAAAAGCCTAGACGACCTCGGACCTACGTTCCCAAGATTCACCGATAAGCTCGGTGAAAGTATACTCTCTGGGAGGTACTAATGGTCGAACGTGTCATCTATGCGCTGATCTACATCTGTGGCATCGCGCTCTGTTACTTTCTAATTATCTGGGTGCTGGGCGCGATCGGCCTGCACCTGCCAGCGGTGGTGGTCAACATCCTGTTGGTAGTGCTGGTGTTAGTAGCTATCTTGATGCTGTGGCGACTGTTTGCCGGGTCCGGGATTAGGCTGTGGCCGAATCCCTAAGGAGTTTACTCCAATGCCTCTTGTGCCGGGTAAAAGTCGGGAAAAAATCTCGACTAACATACGTACCGAGATTGCCGCGGGCAAACCGCAAAAGCAAGCCGTGGCAATTGCCCTATCCAAGGCCCGCGAAAGTGTAGCGCCAAAGCGCCGCGGAGGCATTGACAGCCTTCGCCCGGGAGATTATCGAAAACGCTAGAGGCGGCGACACGCCTCACGCTTGCCGGAAGCGAAATGTCCGGCCTCGTACACGCTACGATACAGCGAAAGGTAGGCTAAGATGGCAGACGAAAACGAGAGAACGCCCGAACAACTGCAAGCAGAGATGTTTGCGGATGCTCAACTAGCACCACAACCTGAGCCCGCGCCTGCTCCGGAGCCGTCACCGGCACCAGCGCCTGCTCCGGCTGTGCCGACTCCCGACCCAGAGGCCAATATTCCGTCATGGCGGCTGCGAGAGGAGTCCGAAGCTCGAAGAATTGCCGAGAACAATGCAAGACAGCTTGCTGAACGTCTTGCTGGTATCGAGGCCTCACTCCGCCGGGAGGAGAAACCCCCGGATTTCTTCGAGAATCCCGACCAGGCTGCGCAAGCCCTACTCATGAAAACTCTACAGCCGTTCGCGGAAGAAACCCGCAAAACGCTGATGCACATGGGTAGAATGCTGGCGTATTCGACGCACGGGCAAGACAAAGTGCTAGAGGCTGAGAAGGCGTTTATCGAGGCCAAGAACAACGAGAGCCTCGATGTTGCGGACTACGAGAAGGTCGTTACCTCACCCAATCGCTATGACGAGGTCGTCAAGTGGCATCGTCGGCATGAGGCACTTAAGACTGTGGGGGACGATCCGTCAGCCTGGTTTGAAAGCCAGTTGACGGCCAGGTTGGCCGATCCCGCGTTCGCGGCCAGTCTGATTGAGAAAGTCCGAGGCGGAGCTGCCGTCGCTCAACCTACCGCAGTAAGATTGCCACCGTCGCTCTCTAAGAGCACCGCTGCCACAGGTAATGGGGTTGGGGTGCTCGGTGACCTGAGCGATAAGAGCCTATTCGAGTACGCGTCGGGCAAGTTCGAACGACCCGGATAGGAGACGATACGGCTGGGTCCGAAACGGACCCGACCATATCGAGCATGAAGAGGAGTTACGGCTATGGCCGTGACAACTATCGAGAATAATAATAAGCTGGTCCGGTACACTCAGGACATCAACCGGGAAGCTTATCGGCAGAATATGTTCTCGCCCTACATGGGCGAAGGCCTGACCGCGATCATTCGCACTCGCAGCGAATTGAAGGCGGGCGGCGAGGACATGAACATCCCGATGGTTACCAAGCTGCGCGGTAAGGGCGTGGCCACTGAGACCCTCGTCGGGAACGAAGAGAAGATCGACAACTACGGTATGCGCCTGCGAATTGAGTGGGCACGTAACGCAGTGGTCACGACGAAGGCAGAGTCTCAAAAGGACTCCGCGGACATCTTTGGCCTCGCGAAGCCGTTGCTTAGCGATTGGTTCAAAGAGCTTCAGCGCGATGAGCTTATCGCCGCGTTGATGGCACTTCCGACCGAGACTCTTCCCGCGTCTTCGAGCGGGGTGAGGGTGAACGGCATTCAGTACGACCTCGCGTCGGCTGCGCAGCGTGATGCGTGGAATGCTCAGAACTCGGACCGAATTCTCTATGGGAATTCGACTCTGAACTTCAACGCCAACCACGTTACCGCACTCGGCACGCTGGACACTGCTGCGGACAAGTTCACCGCTACGAACCTGTCACTGCTCAAGCGTATTGCGCAGAACGCAGACCCGAAAATTCGTCCCTACAGCACTGTGGACGGATACGACCACTTCGTGTGCTTCGCGGGCACGAATACCTTCAGGGACCTCAAGCTGTCCCTGGAGACCATCAACAAGGACGCACGACCCCGCGAACAGGCCGGGCTCAAGAACCCCATCTTCCAAGACGGGGACCAGATGTACGATGGCGTGATCGTCAGGTGTGTGCCTGAGATCAGCTCGTTCGTCACCAACGTCTGGACGAACCTGCTCACCGCAGGTACCACCAACGCTCGGGTAGAACCCGTCTTCCTCTGTGGCCAGCAAGCCGCAGTGATCGGATGGGGTCAGATGATTAAGCCCACGTTCCGCAAAGAGGACGACTACGGCTTTATCACTGGCACCGGCGTCGAAGCCGCTTACGGCATCGCCAAGATGTTCAAGAGGCACCCGATGCAAGGTACCGCGCTCAAGCAGTGGGGCGTGGCTACTGGGTTCTTCGCCTCGGCTGCAGACTAACGGAGGACCTCAGAAATGGTAACTTCGCTCAATAACCAGGTCCCCGCTCGTGAGGCTGGCTACGAAATGGTGCAGTACCTGGCTGCACGTGCGACCGTGGCAGCGGGAGTGGCTAATCGCTCAGTTAAGATGGGCGTGCTTCCTGCTGGCTCGATCATCGTGGCCTTCGTTTCCCGCGTCGTAACCGCAGTGTCGGGAGGTACTCCCGCTGCTGGTATCGGTCTTTCGACCGGGGCGGCGAATGAGTTGTCGGGTGCTCTGACTGTCACCGCAGGCAGTCAGTTCGCCGCGCCCGCAACCACTACCGGCGGCCCTCTTGCCGTCGATACTGACGTGTGGCTCAACGTGAGTGGCGGCGCTACCGCAGGCGATGTTGTCGGCGGCGTGCTGTTTATCAAGCCTCTAGCCTAAGGGACCTTAGGTCCATGGTGACAGCGCTCAACAGGCAGATTTCCGCGCGGGAGACCGGCTTCGAAATGGCCCAGTTTATCTGTGGCCGCGTCGCAGCCCTTCCGAGTGGGGCCGAGGTAATGACCTCTATAGGGAAGCTGCCTGTTGGCGCAGTCCTCATTGGGATTGCATCACGAGTTGTTACAGCATTCAACGGCGCGGTAGACGTCGATAGTGAAAATCTTGTGGCCGTCCTGGCGACAACGGCAGGGAGCCAAATTGTGATGCCAGCCGCGGATAGTGGCGGACCGTTGGACTCCGATACCGAATTCTATGTGACGGTCTCAGGCGGGGCAACAGCGGGGTTGGCTTACGTGTCGGTGCTATACTACAAACCAGTCAAATAGGAGGAAATCTAAGATGGCTACAATTACGTGGAAAGGTGTCGGCGACGACGGCCCAGAAGAGACCGAAGGCTTCAAGGGAATGAAGTTCAAAAAGGGCGAGGCCGTGGAGTGCGAGAACCCGGAGATCCTTAAGAGGGCCTACGGGAACCAGTACTTCGAGGTTTCGGGCTGGGAGCCCGAGGCCAAAGAGGACCAACCCACCTATGACGTCACGAAAGACGTGACGGTCAAGCCTCCCTCTCAACAGAGTGCACAACACCCTGTTGTAAAGCACGGTGACGTGAAGACCCTCGAAGCCACACTGCCCAATCCTCCCGACCCGGTTGTCCCTCCCGAGCCACCGCCCGAGGGCGAGAGCCAGACCAACAAGACGGGCTTCAAGCCCATCCCCTTGAAGTAGGAGCTTGCTCCCATGGCCCTGTTTACATCTGTACAGCCAAGCATCAGGGCGAGGGTCCTTCCTCGCTTTCCTGCCCAGGTGTTGGCAGGGAATGGGATGCTCATTACCAAGTCCGGTGGCAAGTATATCTTCGAGGTGAAAGCGTTTGCGGACGTTCCGTTGAGCGCGCTTCAGGATATGCCACCGAATACCCTCGCGGGTCGAGATGGCCCTGATGAAGGCCCGCCGGGCGTTATCACTGTGGGCGGTGGCATCGCCTTCACGGGCGGGGGTGGCATCGAGCTTTCGGCTAACCAGCGCGCGCGAAGTGCAGTGGTGGCCTTCGCTCCGCCTACTGCGGGCGCGTTTCAGGACTTTGTGGTGCCACTGTCATGTACAATCACCCAAGTTACCATGCTTGGAGACCCCTCAGGGTCGGCGGTGCTCGACCTACGCAAAGCGACTTTTGCCAACTACCCACCCAATGCGGGCAACAGTATCTGCGCCACGGCGAAGCCTACCATTGTGGCCGGGATCAAGTATCAAGACAACGTTCTAACCGGCTGGAATAAATCCGTGCTCGCAGGGGACATAGTCCGGTTGGTCGTGGAGTCCACGTCGGGCTTCACCCGACTGTCGTTCAGTGTCGATGTGGAGACACTATGAAGACCACCAAGACACGGCAAGAGCTTGTCCGCGAGGCGGCGGACAAACTGAATATTGTCGGGACCGGGCAACCGCTGGAGGCTGATTACGCGGTAAAGTTGGAAAATGCGCTCGATCCCCTGTTCATGCAACTTGCCGCGGATGACATAGCCAACGTAGTCAACGATACGAGTATCCCAAGTGAGTGGTTCGACTCGATCGCGGGCCTCTTGGCCAATATCTGCGCGCCCGTAGGGGGCAAGAACTTCGACCCCCAAATTAAACAGTACTACGAGGCCATGTTGAAGCGGGTTAATGCGATGGGACCTACGTATAACGTACAGGATGCTGAGTACTTCTGATGCCGAGTATTGTGTTCCCACCCACGTCTAACCCCGGGCTTCGCCCGCAAGAGTCCGCGGGGCGGCTTGTCAATGGCTTCGCGGAAAAGACACTCGTGGGGGCCCCGTCGCAGATTATTCACCGGCGGACTGCGGGCCTACCCCGCATGGCCCAGACCTTTTTGAGTATTCATACTAGGGGATTTCTCGATGTTGGATCTCTCTGTATTTGGATGTTGGATGAAAGGGTACTCGCGTTCGCGGGTGATTTCTCGGTGGCCGACCTTGGTACCCTCTCTGGAACCGAGCCCGTTACCACCGCTCGAAATAACGCTACGCCGAAACAGAATGTCGTGGTCACCGAACTTGGATGTTTTAACCTGTTCGACAGCGGTCCCCCTACTGCGTTTGCCGATCCTGATCTCCCGGCGTCCCCCACGAGCGTATGCGACTTTGATGGCTATTTCGTTTGGTCATTCGGTAGTGGATTTATTTACGCGTCGGACTTAAACAGCGTTGAGGTGAACTCGCTGTCGTTTAACATCGAACAGGGCCTCTTCGGCCGGAGGGTTGTCCGTTATGGTGGGAGACTTTATTATTTCGGAGATAAGTGGACAGCAGTGTACCGCAACGCAGCCACAATCCCGTTCCCTTTTGCTCGGGAGGTCACGATTGCTCGGGGCATTGTGGGGACTCACGCGGTCGCAGGCTGGGAAGCGGGCTGGGCTAATCAGCTCATTTTTGCTGGGGATGACTTTATTGTGTATAAGCTCAATGGTTATACACCAGAGCCTATATCGACTGATGACGTTAGCAGAGACATTCAACGAGCCGTGTTGGCAGGAAAACGAAACTTTATAGAGGCGTTCGTCTATATGTACGGGAAATCAGCAATTTGGGTGCTGAGCTGTAAGGACTTTTTTACGTGGGAATATAACCTGACGAGCGGGGAATGGAACGAGCGGCGGTCGTACAATCGCGCAAGCTGGACTGGGATTAAGAGCGTTAGGGTATTTGATAGGTGGATGATTGGAGATCAGTATGATGGACAACTCTACTCGATCAGCGGGACGTATTTTCTCGAGGGCATCCGCCCCCTGGTGTGGATGGTGGAGAGCGGTGTCGCGCATGGTTTTCCGCTGGGTGTTGTTATACCGCGGGCAAGCTTCCACATCACTTCCGGAGTGGGCGATTACGCCCGGGTCGCAGAACCACGAGTGGCGATCACGTGGTCACTTGACGGCGGTGAAAGCTGGGGAGAGCCAGTCTTACGCTCCCTTGGAGGGCCCGGGAAGACCCTATCCCATCCATACATCCTCAACAGCGGGTTGTCCAGAGGACAAGGGGTGAGATATAGGCTTGAGGTCAGTGATCCTGTTCATGTGGGCTTGAACGGGGGAGTGATTGATGTGCAGCAGAGGGCGTACTCGGGATGACCCAGCCCCTCGACCCGTTCTCAGAGGTTGTCGATGCCCAGCGACGATGGACGCCGGACTGGTACTCCTGGCTCGCGGAGCTGGCGGCCCCTCCTGTTATTGAGGTTGCTGGGCTTCCTCCTGCAGCTCGGGTTGGTGCTGGCGCTCGTGCTTTTGTCACTAATGCTACAGTGACCACCTTTGGCGTGCCCGTAGTGGGCGGAGGAACGAACTTCGTGCCCGTCTACTCAGACGGGATAACCTGGCGGATAGGATAGATCATGGGCCTGTTTGACATCTTCACAGGTGATCCCTATAAAGAAAGTGCGCAGAAGCAACAGCAATACCTGCAGGGTGTCACTGACAACATCATGCGGAGTGTTGGAGCTACTCAGGCTCAGGGGCTGGACGCGCTGCGTTCGGGCCAGATGGGTGCTACGCAAGCCGTGCAGGGTGGCATTGGGCAAGCCCGCACGGATATTAATCAGTTCAGTCCGCAGGCCCTTCAGTTTCTGCTTTCTCAGGCCGGTTCCGGCCGCGCGGACTTGATCGGGGCCCAGGGTGGTGCGCTCGACGCGCTGCGAAGTGGTGTACAGGGCGCGACGAGTGCCTTCGACCCCCTTGCAGCTGCCGCAGGGCGCTATGGGGCTGCTGGGCAGCAGGCCTCACAGGCTTCGGCCGACGCCCTGGGTCTCAACGGACCCGAGGGAACCGCGCGGGCCCAGAGTTCGTTCCAGGCTGGGCCCGGCTACCAGTTTGCACTGGACCAGGGCCTGGAGAGCTTGCTCCGCAACGCGGGTGCCTCTGGCATGGCCGCGAGCGGTAACCAGCTGGTCGATGCTCAGAAGTTCGGTATCGGGCAAGCCAATCAAGAGTTCGACAAGTATCGCTCGGCTCTTGCCGGGAGGGAGGGACTCTATGCCCCACTCGAGTCAAGCGCTCTGGGTACTGTGGGCCAAGGACGATCCGCGGCCGAACTCACTGGGGGCACCGGCGCGGCAAATATCATCACAGGGACCGGCAGCCGACTGGCTGATCTGTCGTCTACGACTGGAGCCCGGGGCGCAGACATTATTCGGGGCCAGGGTACTTCACTCGCCGATCTCGCAGCTCGAGGTGGACTGGCCGAGTCCGGGATTGCCCAGACTGGGGGTCAGAACATCGCTGACCTACTCAAGCAACTGACCCAGATTGGGGCGACATCACAGACCCAGATCGCCCCCACCTACGCCAAGTCCTTTGATACGGCTGCCGCGGGCGAGATGGGCGGGTCGCAAAATCTGTGGAACCTGATTGGTGGACTTGCGAGCTTTGGCTCGCAAACGGGGACGGGTAGCTCGTTCTTAAAGAGCCTCTAGGGAGAGTTCTATGGCCGGGATCAACTTTAATCAGAGCTTCGATTGGCTCGGCCAACTCGTGCCCGGGGCCCTGGAGCGCCAGCGGCGGGACGAGACGAGGCAAAGCCTCTCTGATCTAAAGAGTGGGGACGCGGATAGTTTGATCGCGGCGGGTACCAAGTTGCTGCCCATTGATCCAAAACAGGGACTGGCGTTGATTGCGGAGGGACGTCAGCGGAAGGCGATTGACCTGCGGGCCGATGAATTATCGGCCTGGAGGATTGGTGGTTCTACCGGCACCCCTAACGCGGGCACGGCAGCACCATCAAGCGTGCCGAGTGGAATTGCATTCCCAAAGGGTGTTGATCCAAACACTCCCTACACGCCTGGGGCTCCGCCCCCAGCCCCGAGAGGACCCGATCCATTCGCCGCCGCTCCAAGCGGTGCGGGCGCGGGGAATGTGGGAGTGCCAGGACCACAATCCAGTCTCCCGCCTTTGGCGGGACAGGCTGCCGCGGCGATTGAGTCGCCAAGTAACGATATCATAGCTGCAGCCCAAGGGGGTACTTCGCCGTCCCCTGCGTTCGGGCCGCAGTTAGCGGGCCCGCTACCACCGTCCACTGGCGGGTCCGCACCTCTCGCTCCCCAGGTACCGGGCGCGGAAATGCTTCAGGGGGCTATGGCAAGACCTACAGTCACACAACCCCCCGGTGGAGCACCTGGCCCAGCACCTGCGGAGCCTTCTTCTGCCGCGGTCGGACGGATACCTCCCAACGCTGATCTCGAGGCGGAACGCCAGCGGATCATGCAAGAGATGGCGCGGACGCACCCTAAGAACGTTGGGGTGATGCGGGCGCTGAGCGCCCAACTTGCTGACGTAACCAATCGTGGCAAGCTTTCTAAAGAGGAAAAGGCCTATACCATCACTCAGGGCGAGCGGATGGCGGCGGGCCAGCCCGTTCAAACCTGGGACGAGTGGAACGACAGACAGAAGAACACTGAGAGCATCTACAAAGAGACGGCCAAGAGGGCCGAGGAGGTTGAGGGTCTTGGTATCAAGTCGGCTGATACCGCACGCAAACTCGAGGTTATGAGCAAAATTGTTAGCAATCCTAACTTTATTGCTGGCACCTCTGGTACGTGGCTGCAGAAGGGTTCACAGCTTCTCAGTGGTATCTACGACGCGGCGAAGGCTGCAGGCTGGGACCCCGAGCAAGTGTTTGGTATTAAGAAGGCTGATATCCCAGGAATGAGCTCTGCGCAGCTTACAGAGAACTTCACCGCGTTGAGCAACAAGCTTATCTTCGACACCATTGGGACGCTGGGCAACGCCATATCCGAGGGCGATCGGTCGTTCATGGAGCGAGCTAATCCAAGTATGCTGGCTACCAAAGAGGGTACCCAAATCCTCATTGAGATCATGAAGAAGACCGCGGAGCGGGCACAGGCTGCCGGGCGAGTATCCCAGGCGTACAGAACTGAGAAGGGCGCGAGCGCAGAACCCTGGGTACTCAACAAGCGCCTGCAGGACTATGGTGAGCAGAATAGCTTCTTTACCAACAAGGACGGAAGCCTCAATGAGCTGGGAAAGCGGCTCCAGGCCCTTGAGGCCCCAACACCCGTGCCAGGAAGCCCGGGGGCGGAAGCCCTTAAACCTCCACCGCCCCCTGCTCCCACTCACGTTGACCCGGGCACGACAGTCTACAAGGGCGGGAAGCCCTATCGTTTGAATCCTGATGGCTCAGTGACCCCGCTCGCTGGAGCGACCTAATGGCACGAGAGTTCGACGAGCTTCGTTCTATGCAGCGTCCGCGACTGCGGGTGCAGGACCCCTCTGGAGACACGTTCAAGCAGCGCTACGCGCCCTTTGGGACCATAGACGATCTCCTCGACCCGAGCGACCAAGGCAAAGCCATTAGGCCGGGAACACGAGAGCGGTTCCTCGATCCCTCTAAGGTGATATCCCAGAACATCCCTCCGTCGCCGAGCGCGACGAATATGAAGCAATTCCCGCTTCAGCAGGCTCCGGCGCCTGAGACGACTGGATCGCGGCCTCCTCCGGGTCCCGGCCTCAGACTGCCGGAAGGGGGGCAGGGTCTAGAAGGTCTCGCGGCTGGGACTCTGCCCCCTCCACCTTTCCTTCAACTGATTGAGATGCTCCACAAGCAGCGGGGCATAGCCCAAGGCATTCCGGGACGGGCCCGAGGTGGGCCTGTGGAGGCCGGCAAGCCCTATAAAGTTGGGGAACGCGGGGCCGAGACATTCGTGGCGGACAGCGGTGGCAAAGTGCCGCTGCCAGAAGGATTTAGCCTTACCCCGGACGAGCCGCCCGCCACTGGCGGTAAGGTACCTCTGCCGGAGGGGTTTACTCTGGAGCCCTCTCCACAGCCTGCCCCGGCCCCTACAGCAGGCCCGACACCTGCACCTGGGGCCGGGAGCACGGCTAATGCACAGGCGGTTCCCGAGGACCCATTTGAGGCTGCGGCACTACGCCAGCGTCGCGGCGTGCGCCCAGAGGGCGGGAGGGGCGAGGGAGCCATAACCGGCGCTCTTGAAAACGCCCTTCCCGCCGCTGTGCCAGCAGCGACCAAGGCCCTGGATCGCCTTGGCGGAGTGATGTATGGTGGTAACCTCGAGGACCAAGTCGGTCTCGGGGCGGAAACCGCCATGGCCCTTACACCTGGAAGTCCGGCGGCTTTACGCGGGGTGGCTCGTGCTGCGGCAGCACCAGAGGTACTTGGGGCACAGCGCCTCGGCGTCGATATCCCTCGGGCTGCACTCGGGGGTCCGACTATGCAGGCTACGGCAAGGGCCACCTCATCAATTCCTATTGGCGGAGCACCTCTCCGGCGGGCTGCTACGCGCGCCGACGAGCAACTCGCGGCTGCTGGGACTGAGGCGGCTGCGCGGCCGACTGGAGAGGCTGTCACTCAGGATATTGCTGGGGGGCACGTCCGACGGGGGATACTCGACGCGGGAGAGCAGGCTCCCGCAAAGCTCCGTGGGCTTGCCCGGCGTTCAAATGAGGATGCTATCGGCGAGATTGTCCGGATGGCTGGGTCGAAGACTGGTGCTGATGCTGCCTCCCTTGCGCAGCTGCGGCGCCTTGTTCCGGCCGAACGCCAGGCCGAGGTACAGAGTGCCCTTATCGAGCGGCTTGGCCGTGGCGCGGAAGGTGAGTTCGACGCGGCAACATGGGTCAGGGGTTATGGGAACCTGTCTGATCGAGGCAAGACGCTCTTATTTGGGCGGGAGTCTGCCGACCTACGGCAGCACCTCGACGCGATCGAGGCCGTGTCGCGCCGCGCCCCGCAATGGCAGCAGTTCAATCGGGAGCGAGCGACGCTCGGATCGAAGCTTGGTACCGCCGCCGTACTTACTGGAGCTGTTATGGCTCCGATGACTACGCTTGGGGCAGTTGTGGGGTCGAACGTACTAGCCCGCGGATTGGCGCGGAGTGCGACTGCGGCACCGATGGCCAGTTGGGCGCGGGCGTATGAGCGGCTCGCTCGGGGTGGTGGACCGCAGGCCCTAGCCGCGTTCGCCATAGCCACAAAGAACCTCAATAAGAACCTGGGAACAGAGTTGACCACAGAGCAATTGCTCGATGCCGCCAAGGGCGGGGGCGGGGGACAGGAATGAGCTTCTATCTATCCAAGCGGCCCGAGGGTTCTCCAATTGTGCCTCCGGCACCGCCAGATGATGGCTTTCCGAGTGCGTCAAACACTGGCCCAGCGGCGGGCACGGTGTTCACTCCAGTCTCGGGTGACGTGAATGCTAATACCAACGGGCAGATTATTGAGAAGTTGAATATTACTGGTCAGATTATTATTCGTCAGCCGAATGTTATCGTGCGCGACTGCATTATAAACTGTACTGAGTTTGCTGGCATTTCGACTATTAACACCGGACTGACTGGTGTTAAAATTCAGCGCGTGCGTATTATAGGTATTGGAAACACTATTGGTATATCACCTGATAGCATGCCTGGTTGCGAGATTAGTTTTTGTGATATTAGTCATACCGAGAATGCTATCTTCGTCGGAGATAATAATCAGAACTTTCATGATAACTATATTCATGATCTCAGCAGTCTTGCTGGCGATCCTCACATTGATGGCATTCAAGGGAGCGGAGGGTTTACTGCTCTGACCATTGACCATAATACTATTATCTCCTGGGATACCAGCTGTATAATTCTGCAGAACGAAGGTGCTGCTTTTAGTGGTGCAGTTATCAACAATAACAAGCTCATTATCGACCCGGCGCTCGGCGGCTCAACCTGCATTCTCTGCCAAGACCGAGATGATGGCGTTGGAGCGGTGAGTGGTATCACTGTGACCAACAACAAGATGGTAAAAGGAACGAGCGGCGGTCAGACCTATGGGTTCTTCCACAACGTCACTGGACTAACGTGGACGGGTAACACAGACTATAACACTGGGGTCACTGTCGACCCGGATATAGGGTGAGGGTACTATGGGCAGTCTGTGGAATAGGTCTGGCACGATCGAGCGCTACGCGGATGATCTGCGGGCTGACGGAGCGCAGGCGTTCTTCTTCCAGGGTGGTACGACCACGCCACTATCAGTGTATGCGGACAGTGGAGAGTCCGACGCGCTGCCCCATCCGGTCGAGGCGGATATGAACGGGCGCTGGCCAGACATCTTCGTGCCCTATACTACTAGTACGGAAGGGTATGACGTCCAAGTGCTTTCGCGCTTTGGCGAAACCTTGTCCTATTCGCGTCGGGTACCTAATCCGAACCCGGTCGATGTCAGTGTGGTGATCCCGCCTGAACGCCAAGTTCAAACGGGTATGATCCATCCTGAGTTTGTCAATGCTCCGAAGCCCGGATACTGCCGTCTTAACGGCAAGACCATTGGCAATGGGACCACCTCGGGCCCGAATAGTGAGAGGGCCAACGCGGACACAATCGACCTCTTTACGTACTGTTGGAACAGTATGCCCGACGATATCGCCCCGGTCCTTCCCGGTGGTAGGGGAGCCAGTGCGGCAAGTGACTTCGGGTCCAACAAGACCCTTGGACTGCCCTCTATGCGGGGCGCGACCTTCGCAGGCCTGGACGACATGGGTAATAGCCCGGCGGGAAACTATGGAACCCTGCCATTTGTTATAGGAAACAGCATTATCCCGGGCTCGCTGCTCGGTGCAAACAGTGTTACGCTGACCATCGAGAACATACCTGCGCACGTACATACTGGCTCGACCTCACAGCACCTGGGCCACGTCCACAATATCTCCGGAGTCACGACCGGACAGCGGCATCCCTCGAACGTTGGCGTAGCTGTCTCGCATATCCATACCTTCGGTAACTTTACCCCAGGAGACCCAGGCCCGCACGGCGGCACCGGCACTGCTGGAAGTCATACGCATACTATGAATGGCGCTACGGGCGTGCTGCCTCCGGGCGGTATTGGCGCAACGGCTGGTGGTACTGGCAGCATCGGTGGCACGGCTGTCGGTAGTACTGATGCCGCTGGCGACCACACCCACACTGTCACCGTAGGCGGAAATACCGGCGTCAACAGCATCGACCACATCCACGCAGTCTCCGGCTCGAGCACGGCACTGCCGGGCGGCGGCGCACCTGGCGAGGGTGCCCACAGCCATACCTTTACTACTGACAGTAAGGGCGGTGATCCCGTGCTCGCGAACGCGACCAGAGCGTTCAACAATATGCCAGTGACCCGCTTGGTCACGTGGTACATCAAGCTCTAGGGGTACCCCATGACCGCTGCTGGTTCGATCCCGACCACCTCAATCCATGGAACCTGGGTGGAGACCGTGGAGGTCATTGATATTACTGACGGGACTCCGTGGGACTGGGGGAGCATTGTAGAGGCCACAGTGTACCTGAGGTGGCCGCAGAGTGGGGCCGCGAGCATAGGGTACAACGAGATGGCCCTGAAGTACACCCAGGGTCAGGTGGTCTTTCCGGCCCCGGGCATCCTGCAGTGGCGCGCGGAACGCGACAGAATGGCTACGATGGTCTCCGGGCTC
>Ga0247800_1000053_pt1 | contig 17871 bp, 28 predicted proteins | sample UWRJS092311B6_FD_179924 | JGI IMG/M metagenome (GOLD analysis project Ga0247800, IMG submission 179924) | Soil microbial communities from Arlington Agricultural Research Station in Wisconsin, United States - UWRJ-S092-311B-6 | ecosystem: Environmental > Terrestrial > Soil > Agricultural land...
GTAGTCGAATTCGCCGGTGATCATCGTCTTATCGACATTGACGAACTTGGTGCCCTGCATCAGGTCACCGGCGATGCGGAACATCTTCTCCTGGTCGTAGAACTGTTGTAAGTTCGCCACCATTTTGCGGGATAGGCGGCTCCATCCCAGCGCGGAGGCGAAGTCGCAGAATGTCTTCATGCGGTTCGCCCCCTGCGCGGCAGCGGTCCGTACCTCGGTCGCCGTTTTTCGCCCACGCCCGAGCGAACCCATGAGGGAATCATTCGACCCGGTGATCTGCTGCATCAATCCTTCGGTGAATTGCGTGTCACTGAGATGACCGCGGGTCGGATCCACGTTCATCAACTCCGCGACGGCGGAGCGCACATCGGTGCCATAGCCTGTGCCGGGGCGCATGCGGACGATCCGTCCGGGTCCGCCGTCGATCAAGTCTTTCACATTGATGCGGTCTGGATCGATGATCAGGTTCCCGTTGAGCGAACGCCGGACCGAAAACATGTGGGTGTTATACAACCAATTAATCACGTCGTTCAGCGGCTTGGTGACTTCCATCATGCCGCGCGTCGACGAGTCGTAACCATCGGTCTCCCACGCAATCGCGTCATAGGGGAACTTACAATGCCGCAGCCCGAGCGGCGAAGCCTTGATGATGACCGAGTTATTCGCCACCAGGAATTCCCACTTCTGGTAGTACTTGCCGGGAAGCTTCCACGCCTCCGGCACCACGTTAACGACGACGCGGAAGATGCCGACCTTGCCCCCCTTGAGATCCTTCGGATCCCAAACCTTCTCGGCGGCGAGCATGTTATCCCGGCTGCCGGCCGTAGACGGGGCCATGTTGTTGCCGCCCACGCCCATGCCGCCCTCGAGTTGGTCGAGGTTGAACAGATCCCACTCGGTCTTCATCGAGCGGAGGCGCTCGAGACCCATCATCATCGTGTGGCCGCAGAACTCGCCGTCCTGGAAGTTGACGAGGGGTACACCGGGATCGGGATACCAATCGTAGGGGCGCACGTTGGTGAGCCGGTTACCGCAGTATCCTTCGACGCGCTCTTCGACGAGTTCCCACTTGGGGTCGGCGCCGAGGTCGACCCCGCCGAGGGTTGGGGCGATGGGCTGGTACTCCGAAAAGATTTGGTATTCCTTGGCGTAGTCAGATCCGACCACACCGCAGCCATATTTGATGGCGTCGAGGAGCCAGATGAACTCGTTGGTCGCCATGTCGCCGATGTCCTGGTTGTAGCCGATCAGGGCTTCGAGGCACTGCGTGGATTGCTCAGCCTCGCCGTGGCGCCCACGATATTGCCAGATCGGATCGCGCCCCAGGAAGACACTCGTCGCGTAGGTGTGGGAAGTAAGGGCGAGGGCGTAGGAATACGGAAGAATGACTTCGGAGAACTGGGACGCCGAGCCCTGCTCGCGGGCTCGCTGCTTCTTCGAGGAAGCTTCCGTTTCGGGAAGATACGCGCGGTATAAATCCTCGGCTCGTCGCCACTTCTCGTGCCGGGAGGACATGCGATTCCGCGAGGAGCTAAACATGTGGAGTAGCTTGTCGAGAACTTCCTCATGAACTTCGTTGTCGAATGGGATTCGAAATTTTCCAGTCACGGTTGTCTAAGCTCCCGGATGATGTACACGATCCCGAAGATGACGAGGACCATGATCGCGATTTCGATCCAACTCATCGGCTTCCGCCAAGCGGGTTCGAGTCCGGTCAGTGCTTGAAAGCGGAGTGGCGTGCGTCCCATGTTGTAGAAATCTCGAACCGTAGAGGAATCCCATGTTCGCATGTAAACGCGGAGGTGAGGTACAGATTTTCATCGGGTGAGGATCCTCGATCCCCCGCCAACTCCCAAATGGTGGGCTAAAAACAGCAGCAGGATCACGAGCAAAAGCCCACCCACGATCCATTTAACAGGGGTCGGCAAAGCGTAGGTCACGATGATCCAGTTGAGGCCCCAGACCACGATGGCAAAGAGCAGCGCGTAAATTATGAGCATCACCACTTGATCAATCACGGCGCCTCCTTTGTGGCGTAAGATGGAACGAGCCGCGCAGTGTATCAGCACCGCAGCGGCTCTGACGATTGAGACCTTGGTCAAGGAGGCCCCAATGGCTGATAACGATTGTATAGAATTCCCCGTTCTTTCCCCTAGGAACATCGCTCTTTTTAGCGCGAAGGTGGATAGCAGTGGTGGACCGGACTCCTGTTGGCCCTGGATGGGCAGCGCTTCGCCTAGCGGCTATGGCCGAGTGGTTATCGCTCAACGCAGATTTCCTACCCACCGTATCGCTTACTTGATCGGCCACGGGGAAAGTCCGGGGAATCTCTGCGTCTGCCACAAATGTGACAACCGGATTTGCTGCAATCCCAGTCACCTCTTCGCGGCTTCGCAAAAAGAGAATATTCGTGATGCCTTCGCCAAGAACCGCATGCGAATCGGCAACTACCTGCGGGATCACCCGGAGCTTGTGCTGCGCGGGGAACAGGTCCATCAATCGAAGTTGACAGCGAGTGACGTTATTGAGATCCGAAGGCTCTACGCTACTGGTTCGTTCACCCTCGCCGCTCTCGGCGCACGATTCGGGATTACGCTGTCCCAATCCCAGCGCATCGTAACCAGGGAATGCTGGAGCCACATTCCATAGGGGCATCATGGGCACACCCGCCAGCCGTCTTCGATTGCCAGGATTTTCCCGGGAGAGTTGATGTCGTCGAACATTCCCACGCTGTCGGAGAGTTCCTGAACGAGGCATACGGCCATGCTGGTGGCATCGAGGAGATCATCGTGGCTCGTCCCAGGATAGGACTCGAATTGCTCAAGCCACTCGCGCATGTCCCTTCTGACATAGAGCTTCCCGTTGGCGGCCAAACCAGCCAGAGCTTGGCGGATTCTGATCGGCTTGGCGCGTTGGTCCCGCCACGTCTCGATGCAATGGAATTTTCCCCGCTTCTTCATCTCCTGATCGAGAAACCAGGAGAGGGTGGCCTGAAAAGCGATTGATTCTATGCGTACCCTGATGGGTTTCCACTTCCCCGCCAACTCGAAAAATTTGTTCGCCGACCATCCCGGATCGTGGTTACGACTGATAGCGTACTCAAGAAGGTAAATGTCATAGTTCGGAGTGAGGCCAACGACAACGTGCGCTTCAAAATCCTTGGTCGCTAGTCCGTTGGCGACCTGTACTGCCGAGGGCGGCGGTGACGGGTCCACGGCGTAGGCTGTGATCATGTTGGACGGCGGATTCTCGTAATAGCGAAGATCCGTTGGCCGGAAGAACATCCCTTCATCAGGCACCAGCCAGCACAGGCGCTCACGCGCAAAATAGCTATGTTGGTTCTCGCGTCTCGCCGACTCTTCCTCCCGGTCTATCTCCTTGGTCGGGAATCTCTCTTCCCATCGGCTCCTCCCGGCTTCATCCCTGATGCCGAATTTCCTGAATGTGAAATCCGGGTTGTGCTCGGCGCGAGCGATCAAATCCTGGGGCCTCATCGGCGTCTGCAGGAGCACCAGTTTGCTGTTCGGTGCTTCCGAGCGCGGAGCCATTGTGTGCAAAATACTGGCATACACTAACTCATTCAGCTTGGCCCTCTGCGTCTCATTCCCAACATTTTCTTCGGTTTGCACGTCGTCCAAACACACCAGATCCGGTCTATAGTTTGCGATGTTCAAACCGCGCACACTGCTCGTAATACCGAGCGCCACCAAACTGATCGTCGTCTCCGGTTTCTGCGGCGAGAGGCGGCAGAGCACATCGAGTCTATCGGCGTTCCACTTGTTGCCCGGCCTCAGACCGTAGACTTGGGCGAAGGCCAAGCCGTCCTCACTATTCCCTTCGATCAATCTCCGGAGCCAGTCTCCCGATTCCTGTGCCTTCTCCGATGACGCGCCAAGGTAGGCGATAGTTCTGGATGCCCTATACGCGACGGACCACGCCACGTAGGCGCGGAGGAGCGTGGTCTTGGCGCCGCCGCGGAAGACGGCGATGGCGCTCAGACTCACGTCGGGATTCGTCCAGTCCTTCCAGATCTCGCGGTGGAATTCGGGGCTCGACTGGCGGAAGGCGGAGGGGAAGAAGGTGCGGCAGAACAGCTCCCCATCGGTGGCGCACAGCGATACTAATTCGTTGAGGTCGACGGACGGGGAGCGTGTCTGCTTCATCAGTTATTTGTGAGCGGTGTGCGCGGCCGGTGTGGTGGCCGCGACGGGAGGATGCTTGTCGTTCTTGTCATCCTTGGTGTCCTTGGGTTTGGCCGGATCGCCGAAGGCCATATCGCGGACGTGCTGGAAGGCGGCACGGTCGTCTTCGGCCATGCGGCGATGTTCATCCGGATCGTCGAAGGGGCCGCGGCTCAGGGCTAGGTTTGCCACGGCGCGCCACCTCAGCTTGATGGATAAGTCGGCATCCTTCCAGGCGGGCACCTTATCGCCCGACTTCCAGTAAGCCGCCCAGGCGGCAAAGAGTTTCTCGGCCAGCCCTTCGGCGGTATGCTCGGGGCCGGGCGCCGGGAGCGGTGTGGGCTCCGGCTTCGAGTAGCCCGTATCTTTTTCTGTCATCTGTTCAATTCTCCTTGGATCGAATCAAACGAGGTATCGAGTCAAAAGTCCCTCGCGAGGACTTTACTTTCCTTTGCCCTTGGCGATGATGCCTCCCGCCAGTGGCGGCTTAACGGCCATCGCGGCCCCGCCGATGGCAGTCTTGCGGGACATAAGCGGAGCCTCCAGCGCCTCCGCATCTGCGGCAGGAGCCGTGGAGATCTCGCGGTAGGTCACGTCGACGGTGAGCGTGCCGTCGCCCCCGGTCACGTCCGCGGGTTCGATGTGGAGCATCAACGCCGTCGCCTCGGGCGCCACGTTCTGCGGGTAGGGTAAGCCGGTGATCGAGCCGGTCGAGGAGGCCGGGGTATCGAGGAGTCCGGCGGCAGGGAGAGTATTCGAGACTGCGGTGCCCGCTGCCTTGACGACGAGCAGGTTGGCGCCTGCTACGTAGGCGAGCGTGCCGAAGGTGTAGGAGAGCGCCGCCGAGACGAACTGGAGCGCGATGCCGGCGGCGGGCGCGGGGACCAGCGAGATGGGCGTGGCCACGAGCGCGAGGAGTTGCGCCGAGGAGACCGAAGCTTGGCCGGTGATGGGTTCGGGCAGATCGACCGGCTCGTCGGTGGCGTGCTGCTTCTTCTTCAAAGGCAGCGGCTTCACATCGCGGCGGAGATCCTCTTGGACATCGGTGGCGACCTGGCCGACGACGGCCCAATCGGTCTGGACGTCGGGTTCAAGCGCAGCCCATTGGGGATGGGGGCCGAGGATGTCGATGGCCCTCTCATCTTTCGATTCGCCGGCGGATGCTTCAAAGAGGATAGGCGGCGGGGGCGGAGGCGCTTCCTCCCCGGCGTCGATCGACTGCTGGGCGACGAGGTACCAGGCGTTCTTGACGGTACGCTGGGTCTCGCTCCAGGTGGGGATGGGGGCGAGCGTATCGGCCGTCATCCAGTCGAGCATCTGGGCCTTGGCCGTGTAGAGGCGCTCGGCGAGTTCTTCCATCGTGGTGGTTTGCATCCGGTCTCCTTAGTATTTGAGTCTGGCTAAGCTATTGCCAAGAATTTTCGTCTGCGGGCCGATCGAGGTATTGGGGGTGGGGAACGCTTGGGCGAGGGAGCGCCCGAGGGGCGGCGGCTTCACCACCACCGAGGGAGGCGCGGCGCGCTCGACTTCCCGCCCGAGTTGCTCTTTGAGAAACCCGCCCTGCGGGATATAGAGGCCGTGCCAATTGGGATCTTGGCGTTGGCCGGGAATCTCCTCGGCCCACCGGCCCGCCTTGCCGTACTGTGCGTAGATGCTTTGATCGGAGAAGGTCGGGTGATTGGGCTTCTTCCACTTATCCGAGCCGTGCTCGCCTTTTTCCTGATCGTTCGACTCCCCCGCCAGGAACGCTCCCCGCAGGTCGTAGTCCTCGCCCGAATCGTGGGGAGCATAGGTCTGCTTCCACTTCTGGAACTCCTTCTCCTGCTCGGGAGTGAGGATCGTATTGAAGTTCGAGTCGAAGGCCATTTATGATTCGCTCTCTTCGAGGTTGGCTTCTATGGTGAGGGGCACGGTGGCGCGGCGCTGGAGCGCCCGCTCGCGCGCCTCATTAATAATGTTCACGTCGACCTGCAGGTGCGAATGGACGTGCATGTCGGTCGAGTAGCCCTTGGGGTTGATGTAGCCGAGGGCGGTCAACGAGAGCTTGGCGGCGGTGAGCAGCTCGCGCGACTCGAGTTCGTTCTCTTCGAGGCGGCGATCCACTTCATCCAGCGAGCGGTGGGCCAGCGATGTTAGCTTTTCCGTTATCTGCGCCCCGGCGAACACCGCCTCTTTTCCCAATTCTTTGCAGGCTTCCCGGTACGCCTGTTGAAACAGATCGTTGTGTACCAGAATGTGGACGTATTGCCGGCCGTAGTTGAGTTCGATGGCTGCTTCACGCAACTGGCGGTGGGGGTTGGCGAGCATCCAATTCAGGAGCGCCTGATGGCGGTAGGACAGACTTTTGAGTTCAGTTGCCAAATCAGATTCCTAAAAAAGAGCCGATGTACCTAGTCAGCGCACACCGCCCCATTTCCCGGGCGACGGCGGATCACACTGAAGTTCGTCGCCCGAAACCACAGAAATGCCCAATTACCAACGACTGTCGAAGCGGTTCAAGAGAGTAACCGCCTAGTGGTTGCAAGTTTAAACCTGGAATATAAGAACAGTCAATGCTTACGCTTGGCCGATCTGACCCTTCAACCACTGAATGAGCTGCGCCTGTTGGGCATTGGACTGAGAAGGATCGTAGGTGGAGACCGGCGTTGAGTAGTTCCACATACCGTCGGCGTCCGAGCGGGCGGTCGTCGGGATGGGATTATCGCCAGCCCAAGCTTTCGTATTCAAGCCAGCCGCATAGCGCTCGGCGATCTGTTGGGGCGTATCTCCCCGCGCAAGACCCGTGGCCGCCACGTCTGCCCCCTGGATATCTCCCCGGCCGAAGTCGAGGCCGTAAATTGGCGCTGACGGCGCAGAGGAACCGGGCGAACTCATGTTGTTCAAGTTCTGCGATACGACGTTGGCACCAAAGGTTTGGCCGATTTTGCTGGCCGCCTCCGGAGTAATGTAGTTGGGGTTCGGATTACCGGGGGAAGCGAAGCTCACCGGTTGATCGTTGATCGAAGCACCCACGTTCTGCGCCCATGGGTTCTGGTCGCCCCAGAAGTTGCCGGTGCCTGCGGTGGAAGCAGGAGGCGGGAGTCCGGGATTGGTCTGCGGGGTCGAGCCTGCTAACGGGCCTTGGGCGCCGGGCGTCTGGTAGCCGGAGGTGTAGCCGGGGCCTTCGTTGATGCGGTAGGGATCGTCGGGCAGGTCGGTGCCGCCCGGAGGGGCGTAGCGGCCGGGATTGGGGGAGTTGGTGACATTGGGCATACCGCCGGGACCGAGGCCGGTGCCGCCGGTAGCGGTGCCGGGAGGGGGAAGCGAGGAGCCAGCCGAGGCGCCGCCGCCTAAGATGGGCGTGCCGGGGAGCGAGGCGAGAGCATTGCCGAGGCCGCCGCCGCCGAAGAATGGGTTGTCGATGGGGCGTCCGAATTCATCGAGCTTGGTGGCAGCCATTAGGTGAGCTCCTCTACTTCGGCAGGGTCAGGGTCGGGGATGTCGGCTTCGCCTTCCTCGGGGGGATAGGGTTCGGTGGGATCGAAGAAAGCCTCTTCAAACTCCGGATCAATTTCGGGAGGCGGCATGGGTTGAGTATATCCTTGCCCTTTGTTTTCTGCCAGAATTAAACGAGCCGTGCAGTGTGTTCAGCACCGCAACGGCTCTACCGAAGTGATCTGAAAAGGAGACCACGATGGCTGGAATTCAGTGTAAACCACTGCCCCCGCTCACCACGAAGAATATTGCTCGATATTGGGCCAAGATAGATAAACGAGGGCTGGAGGATTGCTGGTTGTGGACAGCCCACACGGCTAAGGGCTATGGACAGATCAGTGTTGCCCAAGGAAGGCGCGTCATTCTCGCGCATCGCGTAGCCTACTTCCTTGGGCATGGCGTAGACCCAGCACCATTCCTTGTTTGTCACACATGCGACGTCAGGAATTGCTGCAACCCCGCGCATCTGTGGCTTGGCACCAACACTGACAACATGCGAGATGCCGTCTTGAAGGGGAGGCGGGATTCCATCTTCGTAAGCCGTCCATCGAAGTTGAAAGAGAGTGACGTGATCGAGATACGGAAGCTCCATGCCAGCGGTTTATGGCTGTACCGCGAACTCGCCACCAAGTTCGGGGTGGCCTATGGGCACATCTACGAGATCGTCAAACGGGAAAGATGGAAGCACCTGCCATAAAAAAATCGGGCCGGGAGAGGTGAGCTGCCGCTCGGTTCCCGGCCCTTTTGATTAGGTGATGTAGTTGCGAAAAACCTCTCCTGGAGGAGAGAGGAGACTTAGCTTACAACCTTTCGCTTGGCCGCGTAAAGACCGATCAAACCAGCGCCCATAAGGGCATACGTGGCCGGCTCGGGGGTGGGTTCGGGATCGCCGCTGGGTTGCCCTTCGCGGTAGATCTGGTCGATGAAGGAGATCGTGGCGTAGGCGATGCCGTTCCCGGAATCGCTGGCGAGGAGGAAAATGTCCTTCACGATATGCATGAAGTTGAGATCGGGGTTGAGCGTGATGAGGGCGGAGAGCGGCCCGCCGGGAGCGTCCACCTGACCTTGGCCTTGGACGACACCTAAGACCGAGACGGTCTCGACGACCTGCGCAAAGCTTTGATCGCCGACCACGGCGCCGTTGAAGACGAGGCCGATGGCGCCGATGGCGTTGGTGGCGAGGAGGTTGTAGCCGATGAGGAAGTCGGCGGTGGCGACACCTCCTACGGAGAGCGCGGCGAATCCGCCGGCAAACTGCAGTTGGTTGCCGACCAGGCTGACATCGATGCCGGAGGCATCCAAGGGGGCACACACACCTACGCCCGAGCAATTGCGGTTGAAGGTGAAGTTATCGAAGGTGAGGCCGCCGCCTTGGAGTGAGCCGCCTGCGGTGAGGACCGACAGCAGGGTGGCGTTGAGATTCATCGAGGCCATAAGGGCCAGGATGGACGCGAGGAGAAACGATCGTTTCATTTCAAAGGTTTACCTTTCAGAAGTTCGGACACGCCCCGTTCCGTCGAACGGGCAACCACGGGTCTCGCCTAAGGGGAGGCCGATGGTTTCCTGCTCGACGGGGATTGATTGAGTTTACCCGTGTTTTTGTTTCATGTGCTTTAAATATTCGGAGACCTTGAGAATGGCGTGGCAGCGCGGCTCGGGGCAGATCATGACCCGGTCCTTCTTGCGGGGTTTATAGGGTTTGGCGACCGGTCCGATGGGGCGGCCGCGGGGCGGGGCGGAGGGGAGTTTGAGGGCGGAGCGGATGAGGGCGGAGAGGGTTTGGTCGGGCTTGAGGCGGGCGCGGAGAACCATGAGTTCTTCCGCGGTGACCGCAAACCCGAGTACCTTTTTATCGAGGGCCAAACGTTATTATTGAATATTCAATTAGCGTTTGTCAAATATTTAAATTAGTGCCCTAGACGGAGAACCCGGAACTCCTGAGTTCCGCTGTCCGTTGGTCATAAGCGGCTTGTTGACCGTCCTTCTGCAGGTCGAACATCCACCAGCCAGCGCTGAAGATTTCGTAAAGGTCTTGGCCATTCCAGCAGATCAGCCAATATTGACTTTCAGTGACGTACCCATCGGGAGTGGGGACAAAGAGTTCGAAGATCAAGCCGGCCGAGGGCCATTGTGCGCGCGCCCATTCCAGCGCCCGGTCAGCGGTGGCGCTCGTACAAAAATCTACAGGATTAAGCGGATACACCGGCTGCTCGAATCCGTACCCCGGATTGACGCTCCAGGGTCTGTTGTACGTGGCGTCACCGACCTCTTCCCTGGTGCGGGAATAGTACATTCTTTTGGTGATCGGCGAGTACAAAAATCCGGGCATCCCTCTTACGAAGATGTGGTTCGGATCGATGGCCGCGGCTTCGGTTTGTTCTTGTTCTGCTGGCACTTGGTTTCTCCTGGAGTGAACGTAGATTACATCACGTAAGTATTGCGAGGAAGCCACATCGAAGAGTGATATTCCTGGCCATATCATTTCAAAATGGACTCGAGGCTTTCCTGCGGATGAGCCTTGGCTTTGAGCTGGGAAATCTTGGCGACGACGTCGGAGCGATTGGAGACTTCGCGCCTCTTCTCGACGGGCAAAGCGGCAAAGCGGGCGGCGGCTTCGGCCTCGGAGGTTTTGAGCAGGACGGCCAGAGCCTGAATAGTGATGCTGTGGGATCGCTCCCCACTCCTCAGGCCCCAGTCTCCCTTGGCCAACATCGACCAAAGCTTTTCCGCTTTTTGGCGGGCGACGACGGGGTTTCCGGCGCAAGTCGTATACGATTGCTGGACGCGCGCCAATGCCCCAAAATACATCAGCGCATTCTGTATTTCCTGATTCAACTCGCCTAGGTTGTACGAGGTAGACTGGCCGTCAGACCATTGAATATTTAGATAGCCGGTGGTTGCATCCCAGGAAATTCCTGAGGTTACCCTCTTATGGGTCTTGCTGTTGGGAGACTCTGCTCCATTTGATTCCGACATACTTAGATAGGATGGTATCTCATAAGGTTCATCCTGTCCACTTTGAAACGATGTGGTTAGGAGTCTTTCTAGTGTCCAGCCAGTCTTCAGGCGATAACGAAGCCCGGCTTTCGACAGCCCGGTTCTCCGCCTCGCCTCCTTGAAAGTGACCTGCTCGCCCCTGAAGTCAAGGAAGGAACAACCCCTCCGGTTGGTGGTGTTGACGTCCTTGGTCGTCCATCGGCAGTTGGTTTTCTCGTAATTGCCGTCGTTGTCGATGCGATCGATCGAATGCAGGGAGGAGGGTCTTGGACCCATATCCTGGTAAAACGCATCGAAACTCTCCCGCCATTCGGGGCAGACGGTAATGCCGCGGCCTCCCCATAACCGGAAGTGGGGATGCTTGGGGTTGTAGCAGCGCTGGAGGATGCTGGCCCAGGCATGGTAGATGGGGGTCTGGGACAGCCCGTGCTTCCTGACTGTTTCCAGGCGCAGGCAGCCGCAGGACCTCGAATGGCCCAGGTTGAAGCTGTAGAAGAAGATCGTCCGGACGTTGCCGCAGTCGCAGCGGACCTCGATCCAGCGCTTGTTGTCCGACTTGGGCAACTCCCGGAGGAAGGTGAGCCGGCCGGAACGAGCGCCGGGTTCGAGGGTGATGTGCTCCCGGCCATCCCGGACCAGGCAGCCGCAGGACTGGACGATCCCGTTGATGAAACTGTGGAAGCGGACGACCGTGGTCTCGCCGCATTCGCACCGGCACTCCACCAGTGCGTTTCTCTTTTCGTCCGGCTCGACTTCGCGGACGAGGGTGAGGCGGTTGCGCTTTTCGCCGGGAGTTATACTGAGTCTTCGCATGCCTGAGCCCTCCATTGGCTCGGTGTGCCTGGCTCGCGGTGCTCTAACACCACGGGCCTTCAATATTTTACGGTGCTTTTATAGCGGGTGCAACGGCAGGCCGGGAGGGGAATCAGTATGTTGTGATTACGATACGAAAGGACTCGCCGATCGCTGCGCCCGTGAGGGAATGATACACCCAACCGGAAGTGATATCACTGCTAGCGAGGCGCAGCGGGATTCCGCATGGACAACAAATCAATCAACCCTTGCTCGGTTTGCGAGAGCTGCTGCGCCTCATGGTCCTATGATGCCGGAGGAGGGGCGATCGTTTCAGCCTTGGCCGGCGGCTTCTTCATCAGCACGCTTCGCCGATCGCGCTGCCACAGGATCCGGCCCGACTCCGAGCTGGCCCGGCCGCATGCCCCACAGTCGATGCAGAGCCACTCCCCCGTGTCCGCCAACGTCACGGCGGCCTCACGGCACATCGGGCATTTCAACGAGGTGAGCATACGTAGGGACGCCCCGGAGTGGGATCTGCCGGGGCGCGTTCACACACAACAAAAGACTGACGTCCCTCAGTATCGCACAGACACCAAGAGCCGTGGCATATCTGATCTGCCGCGGCCCTCAATGCATATGGCTGCTAACGAAGTCAGCGTATCACTTCTTCCAGATCGGCGTGTACTTGCCCTGGCCCTTGCGCTCGAGTTCCTCAATCTGCATCCGCCGCAACACTTCCTCTTGCTCGCGGTCCCGCGGCAATCCCTTGGTGTCCCCCACCGTGCCCGACAACAAATAGGCATCGCCCTCGATCCCGCCTACCGCCTGATCCAATTTCGTCTGATAAGCCATCGCTGCTTCCTTGGCGCGCTGCGGATCCTTCAGTGCACTCAAAAACCACCCCAGCACCCCGCCCCCCATGTCCGGCAGCGGCCCCTTCATATCCGGCGAAATGCCGCCCTTCCCTGCCATCCGCTCCTGCAGCACATGCGCCAACTCGTGCTTCATGATCGATTGCCGCGGATTGGGCTCACTCCCCTCGACGCTCTGCGGAATCGACTCCGAGATGTTGATGTACTTGTCAGAACCCTTCAACTTCGCTAGTTCCCGCCCGAGCGAATTTTCGAGGTTGTACTCGCCGTACTGCCCTTCCACATTCTCGGGCAACTGCTCGTTATACACCGGCACCCGCCAATACCTGTCATACGCCACCGGCTCGGGCTGCTTCTTCTTCTGTGCTTCCGCCATATCCAGCCAGCCTACGCCTATCTCCCTGTTATCTCAAGCTTCGCGTATGATCCACCGGTCCCAACCGGATCCGCACCGGCAACGGTCCCCGCGTCTTCTTCGAATGCGCCAGCTCGATCGCAAACTTCGCGTCCGCCACCTCCAGGAACTTCCCGAGCTCATCCCCCGCATACCACGCCGGATATCTCCCGCCGGTATTCTGCCCGTAAATCCCGCTGGTGAAGTCCCCGTTGTCCTGGCAGTAGGTATTGTCGATCCACTTCATACCTAGTCCCCAAACACGAACGCCTCCCGAAGGAGGCGCTGGTGCGCTTAATTTTTTACGGCCCGAAACATCTAACGTGTCTGTGCGTTATGCCTAGACGCCCTCAGCGTATCACAAACACAGGCTTTTCCACAGCCCCCACAAAATACCACTTGCGCCCAACCTCCCTGCGGGTCCATCATGGGAACGCTTAATTTGTTCACCGGGGTGAATCCCGGCTGGCTTGGCTTTGAGGCATCTAATGTCGAAGCGGCGCAAAGGTTCTCCACATCCAAACGCCTGGAAAGACTTCGTTCGCAATAACCCCGACCGCTTCCCTAACAACAATCCCCTCGGCCAACCCAAACTCCCAGACCAGCGCCTCTCCAAGGCCGCCGAGCACCTTCTCCACCAATCCATCAAGCCAAAACGTCCCAAGAAATCCTGGCGCGGCACCATGCCCACCGGGAAAATCGAGGGCAAATCCTGGCGACTCATCTTTTCCCGCGACCTTGGCCTCGACCGGCGCGATCAGTTCCACATCCCAACCGAACCTCCGGCTCCGGCCGGAAAACCCGCAGCAGTCACGCCAAAACCGGGAGGCCCAGAAATCGGATCCGCCCACCCCGGCCCAAGCCCTGCACCTCTATACGGGTTCGCTGCCATGTCCTGCCCGACTGGCGACGGTTCTCCTCAACCCGGGCAGTCCGTCCCGATCGTCTCCTCTCCCGCACGCAGTGGGTTTGGAGGGCTGTCTCAAGGATGCGGGGAGTCTCTTTCTTCCCCTAGCGAAAGCGGTAAGACGTAGCGCCGCCCGAATCTTGAACCTCAGAGCGCCTCACCAGCGCCCTCGAACTCGGCCCCCGGAGAAATACCCAGGATCGGCGTGTCTACGGGGGGACTACAGGGGGGCAAATTTCGTCCCCCCTCCGTTTAGGGTAACCGTACACTACTAGCGCAGCAGCGTAGCGCCTTCTGCATTCCGTAATCCGAAATTCCCCCACAATCTGAAAATTCTCGCTCGCTTCGCTCTGCCACCAACTGAAAGCGGAGGCCCCCCCGGCATGGGGGTGCCCCGGCCCTATGTGTGAAGCGCTTGGTGTGGCAGAGTGCTCTTAATCGGCAAGCCCAGGCGCGTCCCACATCGTGAGACGGTGGCAGCAGCATCCGTCCAACGGCTACGGCATACGAGCATCGATGGCACCAAAGGCTGCGCTGCGCGCAGGCATTGGCGCATCTTCCCCCCGGTGGTAGGCTCCTTTGCCCACGAAACGAGCTGTGAGCTGTGCCATTGGGCTGAAATACCCGGCAACGGAGCGCTCGGTCGCAGGGTCAGAGCAGTGCAAGCGCTGAGTTAGGGCAGTGCAAGTGTGCTACGAATTGAGACGATCGTAGCAACTTGTAGATAATCTCAAAACAGTACCTAAGTACTCTTGTTCTAGATAGAGGTTCAGGTTACTATCTGAATATGAAGACAATCGTGAGTGTACAGGACAAGATGATCGCGGCTGAGATTAAGGCGATGGGGAGATGGGGAAAGACGGCGAAGGCGAAGATGGTGATCTGCGGGATGAGGACGAAGGCTCGGAAGGAGTTGATGGAGATGGGATTAACGAAGGTACAGGCGAAGGAAGCGATGGGCGAAGCGGCGGATATGGTGGTGTTGGAGATGGAGAGCAGGAAGACGATAGATCCGGTGGTGGTGATGGAGATGGCGTTGGAGCGGGTGGTAGGCGAGGCACGGGTGAATGGGAACTGGGCGATGAACGGGGCATTGGATGGGCAAGAGAAGTTGAGGCATGCGATCCGGTATTTGGGGAAGTGAAACGCCTTCGGGCGTCTGCACGGGAGCGGTGGGCTCGCATTACGCTTATCCGCGGGGTGAGCGTAGGCGCGAATCTATCGCGATTGGCTTAGCGCGTGGGGCGTTGCCGCGGTCGGTCCGGTGGTACGGAGCCACCCGAAGCAGCGCGCGTTCCTGGGGCAAAATTGGGCTTGTAATCTGCAAGCTTAGCTCGAAGATAAAACTGTACAAAGACAGACAAAATCGTATAAAGTAGAACAAAGGATCACACACAAATGAGTTTCAGCCATATGAGTTGGGGCGATTGGGCAGTGGGCGCGGTAGTGCTTGTGGTGCTGCACGTGGCGGTCATGGCGGCCAATTTCCTGCTGTGGTGCCTTTCGGTGCTGATACTGCGATGAGGGAATGGCTCATCGAGGCGGCCGAGGCGATCGGCGCGTATATTTTCATCACGTTTGCCATGGGCGCGATGGTCGGCGTGCCGCTGTACGTGGTGGCGTGGTTTATCCGGTGCCTGATGTGGTACGAAACGCCATGAGCGAAGTGAAGCCGATCCCTCGAAAGCCGTTAGCCCAGCTCTCGCGCGATCGGCTTTGCTCCTCCCATCCCGACCTGCTCCGCTCGGCTGCCTTCACGGAGGCAGCCTATTTGCTTTCCTACTACGGGGACGATGCGTTGAGCGGGCTGGCCGTGTATTTTGAAGCCATCTCGGAAGATTTTAGAGCGCGCGTGAGGCGGCGCGATCAGGCGTCGAGGCTGGCGGCGGCGGAGGTGCTCGAGGATTTGCGTGTGCGTTATCCGCATCTGCATGTCCAGCCCCGTAATCAGCAAGCCAAGTTCGAAAAGGAAAAGCCATGATTCGACGCGCGGCATTTGCGCATAAAGGTATCCGGCTCACGGGCGAGGCGGTGCCCACCGAGTACAACGAGATCTCTGTCTCGAGAGCCAATCGCTCGGTGGTGCGCTGCCATTTCTGCCTCGAGCCGACCGCGGGGGAGCGGTTGCGCCTGGGCCTGGTGCGGGCGCGGGTGTGTCCGCCCTGCCGCGTTGCCCGCAATATTCCGTTGGAGGTGAAAGCATGAGCCTGCCCCGTCCGATCATCCCCTCGCAGCAGCCCGTGCTGCCGGTGCGCCCTGACCGGGCCGAGGTGGCCGAAGTATTCCCTGCGTCCACGCCCCTCAAAGTCGACGTGAACTCGATCGGCAACGCGCCGCGTCTGCCGGCGGCCGAGGGCGATTACAAGAAGCGCGTGACTGCCCGGACAAAGGCGAAGGCCAAGTCGAACGAGTCGGTCAAGCGGAGAGACCTGATCCCCGGACACGAGATCTACCTGATGATTTGTCAGCAGGTGGGAGGCGATCCCACTGCCAAGAAAACCATCACCATCGATGCCGGCGAGGAAAGAACCGCGATGAAAGTGCGGGTCAATTTCTATAGTTGGAGACAAGCGACGATCAAGGAACTCGGCCCGGACTTCGCCGCCGACAATCACCTGCGCGATATCAAGGTCTACCTCGACCCGGTGCTCGATTCGGAGGGCGTCATCCGGCGCCATGCCAAGAGCCACTTCCCGGTGAGTAATGGCAAGGTGATTTTCTATTCCATTCGCTCGATGAGGGAGATGCAGGCGCTGTCGCAGGCGCTCCCGCAGTTGGGGGTGAACCCATGAAAACCTGGCTGCATGACGGCATGGACACCAACGACGACCACTATCCCACGCCAAAGCCCGAGCATACGTTCGCTACGATCTGGCCGGAGGTGAAAGCCGCCGCCGAAGACACGCTGTGCCCCTGGTGCAAGCTTCCGCTCGAAGAGTGCGCCTGTGAGGAGCCGGAGCCTGAGCCGGTGCGCTGCGTAGAATGCGGCATGCCGCTGTTTCTGTGCGAGTGCGACGTGAAGATTCTCGAAGAAGAAAGAGAAGCCTGATGGACTGGCTCTGCTATACCGCAGCTTTACTGGCGTGTGGGTTGACCCTCGGCAACGTGATGGTGGCCTCGTGGACTGCCGGCAAGACCGAGAAGCGCATCCTCGACCTGGAGGCGCGGCTCGCCGGCCTCGAGCGGGTGCGCTCCGCCGATCCCTACGTGTATCAGCCGCAGGATTTAGAGTGAAACCCCACCTCTACGCCCTCGTGGATCGCGTCCCGGTGCCGCTCGATGAGGATGACATCCTCGCCTGGGGCGCCGCCTTCAACAGCCCTGACCGTCGGGTGGCCGAGACCGAGGTCTCCCCTGAGGTCCGCGTATCGACCGTGTTCCTCGGCCTCGATCACTCGTTTTCATCCGATGGCCCGCCCATCCTGTTCGAGACCATGATCTTCGGCGGAGCGCTCGACGGCTATCAGCGCCGGTCAGCCACTTGGGGCGAGGCCGAGACCGAACATGCTATCGCCGTGGCAGAAGTGGAAGCTAGTTCTACCTAGCGCAAATAAGTACCTATGTACTATTGCAAGTCTACCTAGATACAGGCTACTATCAGAACAGAAAGGATCACACACACAATGACTGCCAACCTTCACCTCCACGATGCCGCCGAGAAGGCCACCATCGCCGCCAAGCTCCAGGGCGCTACCGCCTGGCTCGAGATGCTCGACGGCCAGGGCAACAACCTGACGCTGTTCTTCAATCCCGCCCACATCTCCCAGATCATGGGCCAGATGGAGAAGGCGCTCGGCGAACTCGAGACCATCGCCCATACGATGGACCTGTCTGCCGCTGAGATGGCCCCCGCGGGCCACTCCGAGCAGGATGGCGCCTTCGCCCTGCCCGACAACCGCGGAGGCGAAACCATCGTCTCCTTCATGGAGCGTCAGTAATGCAGGAGAATCTCCCCGCCCGCATGGGTCTGGCTGAGGTCCAGACCCTCGGCGCCCTCCTCGCCAAGTCCGGCTACTTCCAGGACGCCAAGGACGCCGCGCAGGCTTGTGTCAAGGTGTTGGCAGGGCAGGAGTTGGGGTTGCCCCCGATTGCCTCGATGATGGGCATCTCGCTCATCAAGGGCAAGGTCACCTTGAGTGCGAACCTGATTGCCGCCCTCGTGCGCCAGCATGGCTACGACTTCCAGATCGAGGATCATACCAACTCCGGTTGCACCATCCTGTTCATCGGCAAGGACGTCGCAGGCTCCCG
>Ga0247800_1000055_pt1 | contig 17151 bp, 12 predicted proteins | sample UWRJS092311B6_FD_179924 | JGI IMG/M metagenome (GOLD analysis project Ga0247800, IMG submission 179924) | Soil microbial communities from Arlington Agricultural Research Station in Wisconsin, United States - UWRJ-S092-311B-6 | ecosystem: Environmental > Terrestrial > Soil > Agricultural land...
GGCTGGCCGCCACCCGCCGGAACTGGTCTCGCTCCATGCAGGGCAGTCGCAAGACCCGAGGGGGGAAGCTCGTTTATGAGCCGTTCGTGAAGATGGGGCGCAACTCCATCATCAATAACCAGTATTGGATCGGCACCCGCGTCACGGACGTGGGCGGCAAGACGACCTTCACCCTGACGAGTCCCACCGGCATCCCGGCCAACGCCGCGATGTTCCCTCCGAAGACCCGTCTGGCTCTTTCGACGATGTCTGGCACGGCCAAGATCACCGGCATGCTGGTGATGACGGCGGCGGCGACCACCAACGGCACCCTTATCACGGTCTCGGGCGACTACTGGGGCTCTGGAGGGCTCAACCTCCCGGCGCTTCCGGCGGTCGGAGCCACTCCTAAATACGTCGTGATGCGCGGCACCGCGAACGTGGCGAACACCGACGTCTACTGCCCAGAGCTGCCGGTCTTCAATACCTACTCGGAGGCGTACTTCTGGGTGGAGACCAACCGTCTCTCGATGTGCGACAGCGACCTCACGAAGCAGTTCATGCAGAGGTTGCTCGAGGGGAACGCGCTCTATAAGAAGTTCTACCACGTCGACGACGTCGAGCGGAACCGCCAGATCCTCTCGGCGTGGCAGTCGCAGATGGCCAACCAGTTCTGGTATGGCCGCGCGACCAACGCGAATCAGACGCCGAGCCTCTGGTCGGCCCTTCCCCCGATCACGCTGCCCACCCTGACGGTGGGCGACGCCGGGTTCGGTACGGCCTGCGTCGGCTATCGCGCGGACGCGGTGGGCGTCATTCCTCAGATGGAGGAGTGCAACCGGGTGATGGATTACGCCGGGGCCGTCTTCGACCTCCCCACGCTCTTCCGTGACATCTACGACATGAAGCGGGTGCGGGATGAGAACAATATCCCCACGAAGGTCTTCGAGCTGTGCACGAACTCGCACTTCGCGAACCAGATCGTGACCGGCATGCTTCGCTACTACAACATGCGGAGCGAGGGCCTCTTCCGGCTCAATCAGGACCTCTCGGCGAAGTTCCAGCAGAACGACCTCGGGTTCACTTGGAGGAGCTTCATCCTCGACTTCCCGATGGGCGTCGAGCTGCGCATCGTCACGCACGAGTTCTTCGACGACTTCATCAGCGTTCACAACGCCAACGGAATGCCCAACGGGGGCAACATGGCCTTCGTCCTCGACTGGTCCTCGATCTATCAGGCCGTCATCGAGTCGAAGACATTGGAGACCTCGACCGGCAGCGTGCAGGAGCTGGCGAAAGTCGATCCTCAGGCGGCTTGCATCATGGACCGCCCGGAGAAGAAATACCGTCACCGGTCCACCACTTGGACGGCGGTTGTGGAGTGCCCCAACGCCTCCAAGATCTACACCAACTTTTCACCGCTGGTCCCGGATCACACAGAGTAATCGGGACGCCGCGTCTCTGGTAAACCTTTGCTGCGGCGCGGCTCTCGCAATGGCCGCGCCGTTTTGCTAATTCCACAGCCATGGCCTCCAAGTCCGTCATCTTCCTGAAGCGCAGTGATGCCCCTGTTCACTCAGCAGGGGGGACAAAGCTGCTTTGGGAGCCCTACGCGCCCCGATTCTCCACCGTCAAGGTGACCGAGAAGGAGGCGATCGAAGCCCTGCGAAAGCAGGTTAAAAGTGGCATCGGTGCGATCACCGAGGTCACCGAGGAAGAGCTGGAAGAGGAAAAAAAAAATTTGAGGATACCGGAGCCTCAAGTTCATCAGGACCCGGACATGCGGGCGGGACTGTCGCACGAGAGATCCAATACGAAGACGTTCCAGCAGGATGTTGCGGACAGCGAATCCGACGAGCCATCGGACTCGCCTAAGCCAAAGAAGAAGGCTGAACACGAGCCGGTTCGCCACAAACCCTCGACGGCCAAGCGCAGTGACGTCGAAGACGCCCCTCAATGACATTCGCAGAGCTGCGGAAGCAGGTGCTGGGCTTGGCGTATCCGGGTCGGATGGCGCGAAACCTGATTCCCCTCCGCCAACAGCATGTCCAGACCGGCCTCACGCATATCCAGCGGGCGGTGAAGTGTCTTCAGGCCAAGAACGTCAATCGCACGGGCACCACGGGGCTTGGCCATAATTGCTGGTGGAGCGAGACCTTGGCCCCTCAGGGCCACATCTACCGGGCGCGGGTCGAGGCGACTCCTGACAATCCCTGCGGCCCCTGCCGGATGGTGCAGCTCACCTTCGTCTCCGAGGACCAGTTCGTCGGTCTGGCGGGCGATTACGGCCAGCGCGGGGTCTATAACCCGGTCTGCTGGCCCGTCCCGAGGGCGTGGTACACGATCTTCCGAAACCGGGTTCTCCGGGTCTACCCCTCGCTTCAGGTGGGCGGTTGGAACCTCGCCCTCGAATGGCAGGGAGTCCGCAAGGTCTGGCAGGACACGGATGAGATCGACCTTGAGGGCTGGGAGGACGTGCTGGAGGCGCTCAGGCTCTTCGTACTCTACCGGGGCCTCGTCGACGAGGGATGCACCGGCGAGGAGCTGAAGACGGCCTTTGAACTCTACAACGGGGAACTTCGCCAGCTCGTCTACGACTGTCGAATGCAGATGGAGGGCGAGAGGCACGAGGCCTTCGGGTCGGCGGTGCCTCCGGGTGGAATCCAGTGCTGGCCCCTGAGTCCATGCGGCTACGAATACGGCTATGGCTACTCCGAAGCTTAACATCGCCCGGATGACCGGGGCCAAGACGGCGATCACGGACGTCCTCATCGACGTGCCGCCGATCCCGACGCTCGAGGTGAGCGACCGCTTCCGCGAGCACTACACCGAGCAGGCGGATTTTATCGACCAGTACAACGACGCGATGACCCAGTGGTACAATTCGCTATCCGCCGCGTTCGAGGGCGCGGAGGTTAAGCCCGGCGTGACCAAGAAGGAGTAAAATGCCAGCCCCGTTCTGCGAGAAAGTCTTCCTTCCTCCGGGCAATCCCGACGACGTGTGCGCGGTGATGCGCCGCACATTGCAGCTCCACGAGCTGATGCGGGCTTACCTCGGGTACACGGTCGATTGCGACAACGGGAACCTGCCATCGAAGGAGTTCGCGCTGGATCTCGGGGCGATGATCGTGCCCCCCGGAACCGTCTGGCAGTATTTCCCGAAGACGAACAACTACGACGCCCTCAAAGCCGAGGTCGAGAGTGTGTGGGGTCCGCCGAACTCGGTAGGTCTGCCGTGGTGGCAGCTCGTTCCAGAGATGGAGGGCAGGGTTCCGCTCGGCGCGGACAAGGATCACCAGCCGAACAGTATCGGCGGCAAGCTGAAGGTGAAGCTCGACGTCACCGAGATGCCCGAGCACGGCCATGAGCCGCTTTTCTTGGGCAACACAGATGCTTCCGTGGAGGACACCGATATGCAGTCCGGTGATGCCATTGCGATCGTCGGCCCTGTAGTGCCGAATCGCCCCGTGGGGATCGCTAAAATCATCAGCAGCTCCACCGGCAAGACTGGCGGGGGCTTGGAACACGAGAACATGCCGCCCTATCGCGCCATCGTCTGGATGCGGCGGACTACCCGCATGCAGGTGTGAAATGGCAGGGGTCAATAAGTGTGCAAAGGATCAGGAGACGAGGCCCCTGCCGGGAGCCTTGGACCTGCGGAGCCCCGACGGCGCGGTCAAGCGCGGCTACGCCCGCATCCTGCTCAATCTCCTTGTCGGTGAGGACGGCCACCTGACCCGGATGGGTGGGTTCCGCCGCCTTGGCTGGGACGCGCCCAAGTTCTGTAATCAGGATCTCCACGATCCCCTCCTCGGGATTGATAATAATAGCTGCCCGCCACCCTGCGTCCCTCCATACGACGTCTACATCACCGGGCCGTCGGTGGTGACCCTGCCAAGCATCGTCCTGCACATCGTCTTCTCGGGTCACTACAACGACGTCACCTACGAGATGTTCCGTGACGGCGTGTCGATGGGTCCGCCCGGTCCGAGCCCGAACTTCACGGTGACCCAGTCGGGTGTCTACGTGGGCAAGGTCGTCAACAACTGCGGCGAGAACAGCTCTCCGGGATTCATCGTTGCCGGACCTCCGCCGGATCCGATGCCGACGGTGACCGATCCTCCGAATCGAATCGTGGAGCGGTTCGCGGAGGCCCTGTTCCCGGTCACGGTGACGAATGCCACGAGCATCCAGTGGGAGTTCCGTGCCAACAGCTCGGCGGCTTGGGTCTCCGCAGATACCTACGGCGGTGGGTCGAACACCGCCACGTTCTCGGCGAACACCCACATCGTCTACACGGCTGCGGAGGTCAGGGTCAGCGCCACGAACGCCTCCGGGACAGTCTACAGTCGGCCCGGCACGCTCGTCGTCAACGAGGCGGCCCGATTCATCTCCGGGAACACCAGCCCTCCTGCGGGAACGGACCAGACCTACGCCCTCGAAGGTATCACGGCGGATTGGGCCGGTGCCGATACCGTCGTCGACTGGGATCTGGATACGATCAGGACCGGATGCCAGCCCGGAGCGACGGTCACCGGCTACGCATCGAAGTACGTCGCGTCCCAGTTCGGGACTCAGTTCCCGCCGGAGTTCCTGACGCCGGAGCAGGAGGCGATGGCCCACAGTCTTCTCCGTCAGGAAATCGCGCTGGAGATTGGCGGGGGCAATTCCTTCTCGATCGCGCAGGAGGAGTGGTGGGGCTTCTCGAACGGTGACGTCGATGGCTACGCGCTGACCGCGTCCAGTGGCAACTATCAGCAGGATCTGACCAACAACCTGCCGATGATGAACTGGGGGCAGGGTTGGTATCTGAACTCGTGGTTCTGCATGGCGACCGGGTCCGTGAGCCCCGCGCCGCCGACGAGCACCGAGCGCGTCATCCACATTACATTCCCGGCGAGCGGGAGCTACAACCTCAAGGCGACTCCCACGGTCACCTACACGGTGAACACGATCTCTGGTGGGACTCCGACCGCCTTCGTGCTGCCGACGGTGACGCTCCTGATCAACCCGACCTCGGGCTTCATCTACGCCTCGAAGAGCTTCATCTGCTACACGCTGCCCGATGAGCTGGGATTCGTTGATCTCATCTCGACCTTCGCCGGGACGGGAGAGTACACGGCCAGCGGATGGTTCCCGGAGAACAGCGCCGGGACGGACACCTACCCGCCGGTGTTTCAGAGTGAACCGGCTGCCAACCGGCAGACGTTCAGCATCGCTCTCACGGCGGAGGGTGCGCGGAAGGTCTCCGCAGGGCAGCAGTTCAATCCGGGCGCCGCGTGGGTCTACCGCTACCGGGCGGTGGGGGCCACGGTGGATTCGGTGGTACGGGTGCAGGTTCGCAACTGCGCGCCCACGGCGCCGACGACCGAGGTGCGGTGGCTCAGGAGCACTTCGACGAGCATCGTGCTCGCCGACATCGACAACACGGATCCCAACGCCGTGCGCCGACGAAGCTCGGCCACGATCGCGGGGGATTGCGGGTTCGATGAGGATCCGACCGCGACGACGTGGTGCTTCATCTGCCTGCCTGATAACGCCGGAGGTGCGCCGCGCCTTGGAGACGGCATGGTGATCGCGTCGAGCGGATCGAGGCTGGTGCTGGCGGCGTCTGCCAACGGGGGCGACCAACTGCCTTACAACCGATCGGTCAACGGGTGGTCCTACGAGCTTGTCGGCGGCACCGGCAAGTGGCGCGTCTTCCGCATCATCAATAAGACGGCTGGGGCTATCACAGTTCGGATCGCGACCTGATGGCGACGATCATCGACCAGTTTGTCGTTGTTGCGGCGGTCTCGCCATCGGACACGCTCGATGCCTATGCCACGCACCGCGCCAAGTGGGGGCAGGGCGGGTTCAGGACGGTCTTCTCGACTCAGGAGCGCGACGACATTCCGGTGGAGCGGCGGGAGGCGGGGATGCAGGTCTGCGTCTACCCTGCGGGCGGACCGGCGATGGTCTACATGCTCGCCGAAGACCTCGTCACTTGGGTCCTCGTCAAAATCATCCTGCCGCAGTCGGTTGACGCGGTCATCATCGAGGAGAGTCTCGTCTTTCAGCCCTACCAGCCGGGCCTCCTGCGCGCCCAATCGACGATCGACTTGCAGGGCGCCCCCGCCGACGCCTCCCTCTGGGTGGACGGGGTACGGTGCGCCTCAGGCCTCGTCCGCGACGTCACCGTCACCGGGCACAGGTTTAACTTCTTCATTGGCTCGCATGTCAGTTATGTCGAGGCGCGCGCCGTGATCGTGAAACGGATGTGAAAAATGCCAGCCACTGATTTCCGCTCTCTCGCCAATCTTGATCTCGCGAAGAACCGCCTGATCGACGCCGGGCTTCAGCTCTTCAGCGGAAATCCCGGAGGCTCGATCCAAGGGCAGATCGCCTACCAGACCGCCGACTACCCCGTCGGGAACACCGACCTGAATCACATGATTCTGGCGGTGGATGCCGCGAACAAGTGGGTCCGCCTCACCTCCTCGGTGGTCGATGACACGATCACAGGCAAGTGGACCTTCAATCCGCCCGTGGCGGGATCGCCGTTCTACATCGGAGCGGGTGGCCAGAATCAGCTCGTGACGGGCCTCAACGCGGACCTTCTCCGTGGATCGCCACCGGACGCCACCGTCGCCGCGAACACGATCGGGCTGCGTTACACCAGTGGTCGACTTCGGGTCGGTACTCCGGTCGAGGGCAGCGATGCGGCGACCAAGCAGTATGTCGATAGCCTCGCGAGCGGGAACCGGCCTCTCGGTGGCGGACCGGTGCGGGTGGCTACCACGGCGGTCTTCGCCGGGACATACTCGTCGGCAACCAACGCGATTACGGCGTCAGCGAACAATCCCATCTCGGCCTTCGCCTCGGTGTTCGACGGGGTGACGCTCTTGGTCAATCAGCGCGTTCTCTTCAAGAACCAGAGCCCGAACTTTGCGAACGGCGTCTACACCGTGACCAACGTGGGCTCGGCTTCCACGCCGTGCGTGTTCACGCGGGCTACGGATGCGGACGACCCGGCGGAGGTGACGGCGGGTGCAACGGTGAACGTCACGGAAGGGGCTACGCTGCGCGGGAACAAGTACCGGCAGAGCGAGCCCGTGGCGAACGTGGATACCGACCCGGAGATCTGGGTCCTTGATTCCACGTCCGACCTCGTTGCCGGTCCCGGCATCGTTGTCAGCGCCAACCGGATCAGCTTCGTCGATGAGACCGGCTACCAAGGCGGCGCCCTCTTCTACACCTCTCCGGGGGTGTTCCCGGTCACCACGATCAATCAGCTTGGCCCCGGCCTGAACGGTCAGGTGCTCACTTCGGACGGCAGCAAGCCCGTCTGGGCGGCGCCGCTCACAACGAGCCTGCCGACTCTTGAGCACAGGAGCAGCTCGGCGGCACTCACGATTACTCCCACCGGCGCGCAGGCCCAGCCTCCCGGCGGGTCGTTGCTGTGGACCTATACGATTGATCCGTCGGCTCTCGTGAGCTTTGGCGTGCCATCCAAACTCGTGGCGATGGAGCCTTACGTGGCGGGGGACGCTGGCATCGCCGGGACCGCCATGCGGAGCGACGCGCAGATCCGTCTCAGTGCGGGGATCACGCCATCGTGGACCGGGCAGCACATCTTCAACGCCACGACGCAGCTCAATGCCACGTCGGATTCGGTCGCGAGCTTCGTCCTCGGCGTGGATACGGCTGGCGCGGCTTCGCTCGTGAAGGCGGTCGGGATGACCAGCCTCAGGGTGAACCTGAACATCCCCAATCCGGCTGCGCCCACGAAGACCGTGAAGCTCGCCGCTTTGGCGGGAACCCTGACGCAGGGGACGGCCTACCTTCCATTCGACACTCAGCTCGCCCTTGATCAGGCGATTGCCCCCAACTGGACGTCGGCCCATGCGTGGATTGGCGGCACGAAGATGATCCTGATGAAGGCGACCACGGGGGCCGCCAATCCAAAGTTCTCGATCTCGTCTACCGGCGAGCTTCGGTGGGGAGACGGCTCGGAGGTCGAGGACATCCTTCTATACCGGAGCTTCGCCAACACGCTCGTTGCGACGTCGTATCCGGCCAAGTGCAAGTTCGTGGCTGACCGACTGATGATTGGCGCGGATGCGGCGGGCAGTTGGAGCAATATCCCCGTCTGGGCAGCCGACCCGTCCGGGGATGCAGTCACTCAGGAGATTCAGCACGTCACCAAGGCGAACTTTCTCACTGGAATCGGAGCTGTGCCTACCGGGCGGAAGCTGACGTTTACGGCTGGCACCGGTATCTCGATTTCAGCGCCGAACCAGCAGGATCTTTCCGCCGACAGGACGTGGACAATCGCTTGGACCGGGGCGTCCGCCGCACCCACAACATTGGTAGGACTTGCGCCGATCACGGGCGTCCTGACCACCTACATGGCGTCGGATTCGGCTCCTGCGCTCAGTCAGGCGATTGCCCCGACATGGTCGAGCAAGCACATCTTCAATGCCGCTGTGCCAGCCATCGCCACGAGGGCCGCTGATGCGACGTCCCTCGCGTCCGCCGGTGTTCTTCTCGGGCTTGCGGCCTCGGGAGCCACGACCGCGCAGAACGTGGTGGGTGTCACCGTGGCCGGAGTGAAGGGGTGGCTTGGGCTTTCCACGGCTCCAGTGGTCATCAGCGGGACCAAGGGCCGGTACACCATGTGGGCGGATACCAACAGCCTTGGCGACGCTCCGATGGTGGTGGATGACCCCCGGCTTCTGACGAACTCGCTGCGGCATTTCGCGCCCGACCAGACCATCAAGTGGGATCTCGGCTACGGCGGCGGAGAGGAGACATCTCTTGGCACGGACCTTCTGACCGGCACCAACCAGACGTTCGCCTCAGGGCTCGGGAATTGGGCTCAATGGGGTCCATTCGTCACGGTTGCCGTGGTCTCTGGGCGCATGAGGTTCACGCTCTCCGCTGGAGCGGTTACGCGTGGAGCCGAGCTTGGGTCTGCCGCCGCACTGACACTCGCTGCGACTTCCCGGTATCAGATCGACTTCAAGGCCAAGATCGAGGGGACGGTGCCGTCCATGCCGGTGCAGTTCATAGTGAGGGATTCAAATACCGCCACTCCCAACCTGATTTTTCCGAACGGGAATCTCTTCACGATCACCGGCACGGATCAGACGATCACTATTCTCTTCGATACGGTGGCGGCGTCGGCGGTTCAGCAGCTCCAGATTCTCGAGTTCGTCGCGCAGTCCGCCGCCTACGACGTCTCATTCGATGATATCCGCATCCGAAAGCTGAATGCGGGCGCGGCTGGCTCGGTTGTCCGGTGGAGGAAGCTCTGGGTGGGCGAAGTGGATGTTCTTGGCGGAGTCACGCTGACAGCTCAAAACCTGACGCCGGTCACCGCCACAACGAGGTTCCTTGGGGTGTCGGATGATGCGTCGGCCACGCAGCGCGCCGTGGTTCAGGTGACGGGGGCTGATTTGGCCACTTACCTCGGTTCATCGTTCGTCCCGCTGACCAAGACGATCACCCATACGTCTGCTAATGTTAATCTTCTGACGATCTCACCGACTGGGGCGCAGCCGATGAGCGGTACTCTCGCGTGGACTCATACGGTGGTTGCCGCGCCGAAGCTCACCGGGGTCGTGCTTTCGGATGCGTTCACCGCTCCGACCACGTTCCAGTTCTTCGTGATGCAGAACTCGACGTCATCGGTGAATTTTCCGACGTCGTTCGGTGGTGGAATCCGTTTCGAGCGGGGGGTGACGACGTCGGCCTACGGCTCATTCATGCTTTGGGCACAGCTAATTGCTGATCCGGCCAAGGCCGAGCTTTGGTTTAGCAAGTTCGTTGACGTCGGAATGTGGAGTCCTTGGAAGAAGTTCGTCTTTGTCGGGGATACGGCGACTGGGTTCGTGCCGGAGACCCGCTCTCTGACGATGACGAGCGTCGCCCCCGATTTCACGGTGACGAACAGCGGGACGGCACTGGATCTCTCGCAGAGTCGGAGTTGGACCTTCACGGTGAACTCCGCGCCGAAGTGGACCTCCGCCCGGACACTGAGCTGGTCGAGCGAGGTGACTGGCTCTGGCGCACTGGACGGATCCGCCAACGTGGATTTCCCGCTGACGATCAACCGGGCGATCAATGCGACGTGGACGGGGTTCCATGTCTTCACCGCTGTCAGCACCTCCCTCAGGGCGCCGACGGCGACTCTGAGCACGACGTCTCAGGTTCTTGTCGTGGACCTCGACGCCAGTGCCACGGCTCGGGATGTGAAGCAGGTTACGGTGTCGGCGCTCCGGGGTCAGATTGGCCAACCCACTCTGGCGGCGGGAGCGATCGGATACGGCGATGCTTCGAGCCTTCTCACTGGCGCGGCCAATGAGTTGGGATGGGACGCCGCGAACAACCGGATGTTCTTGGCGACCTCTGTTTTCGCTGGCGCGCTGGCCTCCGGGTACATCGAGCACGACGGGCTGAGGCCGTGGTTCACTCCCACGACGACGCCGCTGGCGCGGAGAGGTGTCGCCTTCCTCGATGACATCGACTTCACGAATGACGCCAGTGCCGCTGAAGCCACGCGCCTCCGGTTCAATTCTCCGTCAACCGGCAAACACTGGGCTGAGTCCCAGATTCCGGGAAACATCGGGGCAGGGGATTACTCGTTCTGCATCCGTCTGCGCTGGCCGACGGCTGCGGTTACGGCCAACACTGGTGTCTGGTGCCTGAGTAACCACGTCGCGGACGGGGCCGCAGCGAACGACATGGGTGGGTACATCGCGTTAACGAGCCCCACCAGCCTCATTCTTTTCGCCCGCGATGCCGCTGCCGGTTTCTTCCTTTCTTCTGCGATCCCGATGACTAAGTGGGCTGGCCGCGTCATCGACATCGTAGTGACGAGGACGGCTGGTGTTGAGAATTGCTACGTCAATGGCGAGCAGCAGACCTATACCCGAAGCACGCAGGTAGCCAATGCCCTGACCGGAGACCCGCTCAAAATCCGCGTCGGGAGTATGCACACTGGCGTGCTTCCGTTCCCGGAGTCGATCTACCGTGCTCGGTTCTACAACCGTTCGCTTTCCTTGTCGGAGGTTTTTGAACTCGCACGGTCCGGCGTCAGGATGTCTGACCGGTGGGGAACGCTTTCCCCAGTGCTGGCCGGGTGCATCCTCGACCTCGATTTTGGGGCGGCCTACCAGAGCGGATCGAGTACCTTCACGCCAGATACGTCCCTCCGGTACAACGCCACGGTCTACGGCACCTTTGATAAGATGCCGGGTCACTTCCATGATCCGCCCAGCATTGCCGGTCAAGCTGCGGCAGTCCCGTACTTCGGATCGAATGGCCGGATGATTGCCGATGCTGGCAAGCTAGCCTTCGACGGCACTACCTTCTCGGTATTTGGTCAGGCGTACATTCAGGCTGCCGCTGCCATCGGTGTAACCGTGCCGACCACCCCGGTGGCTTGGCTTGAACTTGCTGCTGGGTCAACGACTCGCGCTCCGTTGCGCCTCGGGGTTGGCACCTTCACGAGCGCATTGACCTCGGGGTCAATCGAGAACAACGGGGTCAGGCCGTGGTACACGACCTCGACACCTACGCGCCGTGGTTTGGCCTTCGTCGATGAACTCAACTTCACCAACGATCCGTCGTCTGAGCGGGCTGGGGCTGTCGTCTTCGGGCCGAATGACAACGTCACTTCCCGGCTGTGGAACGGAACCACAAACACTGAGGTAATCGGCACCGGGCCATGCACGCTCTATGCCCGGATCTTGGTCCCAGAAATCCAGCGTGGACCGGGTTACGACTGTATCGCTTTCGTCGGTCCGGCCACGTCAAATTTCCTTGGCAGCTCGATGTCGATGGCTCTCCACTCCAATGGAAACCTCTATTGTTTCGTATCCATCAGCAGCACGGACCATGTGAGGTTGATCCTCGCCAACCTCATCTCCAACTATGGCGGAAAAGTCGTTGACCTCGTATTCACCCGAGACGGCACGACGAACCCCGGAAGCCTATATGTTGACGGCGTTCTTCAGAATATAACGCCGAGCACGGGCGGGGCTGGCAATCCGTGGAACCTCAGCCTCAACTCGGTTTACTTCATTGTCGGGCAGGGATCATCTGGTCAGGGATCAGTGCCGAGAATTTACCGGGCTGCGTTGTTCAATCGGTATCTCTCGGCTGCCGATGCCCGCGCTTTGACGCTTTACGGAACCCACTCTTCGGACATGTGGGGAAGCCAGACTGCGGTTTTCACCTCGAACTTCACGGCATCCAACGATGGATTTGGAAATTCTGGCGGCGTGGATTCATTGCAGGAGTTCAATCAGACTGTCGCCGGTTCCGCTGGCTGGTTGAAGCATACGAGGCTCAATAGCGTGGGCCGCGTCGATACGTACAAGACCATCACTCCGACTCCGGCTATTAATTACAAGCGCACCCGGCTTAATTTCGATGCTCACCTTTTGGCCGGAACCATGCCTTCAATCGGTGCGTCCATTGGCGGTGCGGGTGGGTTGGTGACGACTCAGGCGGTAACGCTGGCGACGACCACCTCACACTCCTTCGATCTCTGGCGTGAAAATCTCAGCATCTCTGCCGGACCTACGTGGCGGGTAGAGCCTCAGGTCATTGCTCCCGGCTCAGTGGGTAGCGTAATCGTTTCCGTGCCCGTTGGAACATCCTACGCCATCAAGAACTTCAACATGTTCCAGATTGGGGCGATTGTTGATTTGGACCTCGGGGTTGGTTGTGGGTCTGTCGCCCCGGATAAGTCTGGTCGGTATCACGGCGCGATCAACGGAACGACGTGGCATCACTTGGAGCCGTCTTGCCCCGCTCTCCTGCCATCTGGCGGCGGATTTCTCAGCTACGGCGTGCGCCGGTACGTCCAGCGGAGCGTCACCCTCGCCACCCCCTCCGTGACGATCACGCACAGCCTCGGGACCAAGGATGTCACCGTGCAGCTCTGGCAGGACGATCTATCGGCACCAGCGAAGATCGAGGTGGGGATCACGGCGGACACCTTGGACACGGTGAAGATATGGCCGAACGTGTTCCCATCCGGGGCCAAGGCGACGGTGGTGGTCATTGGGTGACCCATGGCCTCCCACAACATCTTCTCGGATACCGAGCTTGGCGGGAAGCTGACCTTCCGTCAGATCCCCGCCGACGGCACGACGATCAGTTCCGTCCTCGGGATCATGCTCCCGGTTGGGGGCTTGGCGGAGTTGGTGAAGTTCAGCCGTGAGGAGGTCCAGCTCTTCATCGGCGTCGCTGGCAACCAGTACGAATACGCCTTCTTCGGGACCGGGAACGCGCTCAGCTCCGGGCCGCAGCTCAAACGGGACGCCGCCGGAGCCAACGTCTTCATCGACGCGGATCTTAGCCTGCTCACCAACCGGAAGCTCTTCGTCACGACGCTCTCGGCGGCGGGCACCACTCCAGCAAACCTGAAGGTCGCGGTCTTCGATGGCACCCAGCTCAAGGTCGTCAACGCTCCGACGATCCAGACCGGCAAGGTCTACTACTTCCGCATCGGGGCGAGCGGGTTCGAGTGGAACGAGCAGGACCCAGCAGGAGGCGGTACTCCGACGGGCGTCACCGGCTCCGGCGTGGCGGGCTATGCGGCCAAGTGGAACACGGGCACGGAACTGAAGGAATCGACGCTGGAGTTCACGAGTACAGGCGCAATCCAGCATTCCAACTTCGAGATCAATCCGAGCGAGCGGGTCTTCGCGGTCACCTATACGCCCGCCCCCCTGAAGCGGGAGTGGTTCTTCAATAAGAACTACCTGCCGCCGTTCTCCTCTGGCATCTCGGCAACGTCCCGCGTCGTGGTGAACGAGGCGGACATTATGATGGGTGCGGACGCGCCCTTCCTGCGCTCATGGCTCAGCGTCTATACAATCGCCGAGATCAACACGGCCCTGTTGGGATTCCTCCCGCTTACCGCTGGAACGAGCAAGCCGTTGAGTGGAGATCTTCTCGTCGCCAAGGCGATCCCTCAGGTGCTTCTTCAGGACACCGTCGGACAGGTGATGGGGATGACGAACGTGAACGGGGTCTGGGTCCTCTTTCAGGAGAACCGCTCCTTTGGGGCTCCCCAGAACGCTCTGGAATACTATTCCGGCACCGGGGACTTCCGCGTCTTCCAGTTCAACGCCAGCGCGAACCCGCAATGGCAGTCCTTGGCGGTGGCGACGCGGCAATGGACATCGGAGAATTATAGCCCACTGGGTCATACCCACGTTCCCGGCCACATCTCGCTTTCAGGAACCGGCGTCCTTGTCGGCGGCGGACCCGGATCAGCCACCGAGATCACGATGGGTTCAGGGATGCAGATCGTGGGCAGCGTGCTTTCGACGACGGCTTTGGTCTCGAGCGTTGGCCTGTCGATGCCGGGGCACTTCACGGTGGCGAACACCCCCATCAGCAGCTCGGGCACGTTCGCTGTGTCGTGGATCAACGTCGCTGCGAACAGCGTCTTCGTGGGTCCGCCATCCGGCAACGATGCTCAGCCCGACTTCCGTAAGATAGTGGCCGCAGACATCCCGACATCGGCCCTCGGTGCTGGGACCGCGAACGCCTCCACGGTCCTCCTCGGCAACCGGACGTGGGGAACCATATCTGGGGGCGGGATCAGCTTCCCCGGAGCCACGCAGCCCCATGTGGCGAATAACGGTGGGTGGAAGGTTTTGGGTGGTGAGGGTGAAATCTCGATTGCCGATGCCGGATCGAGTGGGTTCATGATCCAGTTCAACTCATCGGGCTTCGCCAAGGTCAGCGGGTCCACGACCAACCGTCTCGCCTATTGGACCGGGGCGGTGACCCTCGGGGCGTCTCCGGTTGAGATTCGCGCCGGGAACTTTGTGGCGGTTGGGGGCGTCTACGCTCTCGCGGTGGACACCGACAACCTGTGGGTAGCCGGTCGCAGGTTCCCGATGCCACCCATTGATCCGCTCAACCAGACTTATGTGTTCCGGCCAAGCACCAGCACCTTGGCGTCGGTATGGGGCGGATGGGAGCCATTCACTGGCGGGGGAAACAGCATGCCGGAGCCGGATGCCGACGGTGAGCCCTATGTTCGCGTCCGCGCCCCCGGCCAAAGCACTGGCGTCTGGAAGAAGCTCGTGGGAGAGAACCGATGGGTGTAGGCGACGTCAATCTGCGCGGAGTGAGGTCCTTCTACAGCTCGACGGACGTCACCCTCTTCGATCCGAACGCGGGGTACGGACCTGAGAAGACGCCTCCGCCGGATTATGCGGCCATCGTCAAGGAGCCCCTCTACGCGAAACCCACCGTGACTCAGGAGGGGATCCTCTTCACGAATTACTCGACGAACCCCCAGTACAACAGCCCGGTGAAGATCGACTTCATCGGCTCGGGCAACGTGGGGGTGGTGAACCTCGTCTTCGACGCCATCTTCACCCGCACAGGTGCCTCGCCATTCACCTACACCATTATCTCGGCCTCCTCGAACCGGAACCTTGGCTCGGTCGTCAGTTACCGGACCTATTGGGGCAACTCCGGGGAGTTGGCGGAAGGCTTTGTCTCCGTCTTCGGTGAGCGATGCGTCCACGCGCAGGTTCAGGGTGAAGGCAGGGAGGATGTCTGGAGGTATTGGTCTTACCTCAGCAGCCCGCCGGATCCCACGGGCAACACCCACGACAGCAGGAATTTCTACATCATCGACGGGGACCAGAACGTGAGCGCGCCACTGACGGCGCTGGAGCCCGATGGGGGAGGGACGTACTACATCGGCCAAGCCATCGTGCCGTATTTCAATGGCTCCCGGTTCCTGCTCGGATCAAACCAAACCACCCCTTACAAGTATCGCATCCAGATTTGGGGCCAGAAGATCTCGAAGGCCTTACCATGAACATTGAGTCCAACCCACAGAATCAGGAAGTCGAAGGCACGATGATCCGCCGCGTCGTGATCAGCCCGGATTTCATCGAGTTCCTCGATCAGGGCTTCACCCTCTCGCGAGACGCGGACACTCTGGATGTCAACGGTCACAGTCTGGCTGATACGGGCTTCATCAACACGAAGCTGGAGGAGGCGTGGGATATTATGGTCAACGTGCCTCTGGACCCCGCGCCACCGAGCGATATGGCCGAGTCCCTGAGGGGCATTGAGACCGCGCCCAATATCCAGTGGCCCGACGACCTCTCCACTCCGCCGGTGATCATCCCCTACACCACCGGCCCGATGGTGCAGATCACCGTTGGTCAGGCGGTCATGGCATTGGCCATCTATGCAGACTCGCTGCGGAATCCTCCCGTGGGTGCGCCAGAGGCCACGACGATGCCTCCCACGCCTCCTTTTCCTACTCCTTGAAACTGGAGCACCGACTGGACATCGTTGACCCGTGACCAACAACGAGGGGATGGCGTCCGTGCAAGCCGCCCAGAAGATTATCAAAAGCAACATCGGCCCGAATGGGCTGAACAACCTCGCTGGCTATCGCCTCCACCGGATCATCAGCATTCTCGGGGATGAACTCGACAGGGTTCAGAAGGGGCTCACCGAAACCGCGAAGGGGTTCGACAAAGACCTTGCACCCTATGAACGCGAAAAGCTCGAGCAGGAACTCCTCACGAAGGTCGGCAAGGAAGAGTTCGCCATCAAGGAACTCCCGAAAGTTCCCGCCGCCGGGATACCGTGGGCTTTCGTGGATCACGACGCGGCCCAGATCCTCCTCAAGTATGGCTTCATCGACGGCGAAGTGACAGCCTGAGCCCCATGCCCCATCGGTGGCGGATCCTGCTTCTCATCTTGGCCATCTTGGCGGCGGTGTTCGGGTGCGTCGTCAACAACGCCCGCGACGGGGGAACCATCATCAATGAAGGCGATCGCGTCACCCAAGAGGGGACCAACCGGCTCAAGCAGTTTGAAATCGACCTCACCCCGCGCTAGAGGCAACGGCTACCTCCAAGGCAAGCGGTGGATCCCCACCGAACTCTGGTACATCCGAACCCGAGCCTCAGACGACAGCCGGAGGGGCGTGATCGAGGTCAACGCGGGCAGCCGGACCGTCCACCGGACCACGGACTCGTTCGATTTCATGACCGGATGGCCGATCGAGAGGGCGGTACACTACGCCAAGGAACACGGATGGATCATGGTGCCCGAAGGCGGCGCGCAGGATCAGGACCACCCAGAGCGCGTAGGCGATGGCAACGGCTGATACGAAGGTGATCA
>Ga0247800_1000061_pt1 | contig 16180 bp, 29 predicted proteins | sample UWRJS092311B6_FD_179924 | JGI IMG/M metagenome (GOLD analysis project Ga0247800, IMG submission 179924) | Soil microbial communities from Arlington Agricultural Research Station in Wisconsin, United States - UWRJ-S092-311B-6 | ecosystem: Environmental > Terrestrial > Soil > Agricultural land...
AATCTTTTGCTGATATAATGCTATATTCTTTTGATTATCGAGCAATATCACATCCCTGATCGTATTATTAATTACGTTCAGGTCTGGATTTGTCTGCGTGGTTGGCGTACTTCCTGCGCCCAATCCCAGTCCAGCATTACCCTGATATGATAAAAGATTTACTGCCATTATTGAAATATGCTATCGTCAATATAATTAGGGTCTAAATAACCTCTTCCTGTGCCGGGCGATCTTACCGCGCCGGTTTGATTGTTTGTCCCGCGCACCGTTGTTGATCTGATAACAGAACTATCCCCACCGCGACTGCCGTTGCCTGTGCTGAAAAAATTATTCAGATCATTCTCTTGTTGCTGTTGCTGAAACCCGGCAGTCAATGCGCTTGCGCCCGTCTGTAATCCGCTCCATATCATATCTTCAGCTCCTTGCCTAGCCTTAGCGTTGCTTTGTGCCGCGTCTGACCACGGTGCCCATTCATTGAACTGGAACTGTTGCAATCTTTCTTCCTCTGCCGCCCTTTGAGCGTTGGACAAATTATTTATTTGCGATAGTCTTATGTTCTCTTTCATAAGCGACAATCTTTGGCGACCTGTTGCGCTTTTATCGAAAATATCTGCCACATTATTTACATCCCCGCCGCCTTTGAGGATTGCATCCAGCGATGTTGACAGGTCGCGGCTCAATCCTTGCTCGTAGGCGTTTTCAGCAGCGCCGCTCATGCCGTTGGCCAGTTCACTTTTCGCAAGCGATAGCTGATCATCAATGAATGGGCTATCCTTTAATTTCGGGCGCGAAGCAGCCAGCCTTTCGGCTTCTCTTTTCGTTTGACCGGACTTAAGAAGCCCTACTCCGGCTTGCGCGGCCCCCAATAGTGCTGGTATTAATAGTGGTGCTGGCATATTACCATAAAATTTTGGTGTCCTGAGTAGCGTTTACTAATGACAGTGATATTGGATTCAGAAACATTATCACGTTATTTTGCTCTTCCACATAATTATATTTTGCCTGCTGCTTTTCTGCCAATGAATACATGTTGTTGTACTGCTTACTCAGCCAATCAATCCCGGCCCACATGCAGGCTTCTGCGTATTCCGGCACCTGCACTTCCGATCCTGCATTAATCCCGGTTGTCTGATAATTCACTAGCAGGAAATCCGGGTATTGAACATTTGTCGCTCTCCTGAAATGCCTGCTTGGTTTAAAATAAATCTTCGTTCCGCATTCGCTGATCTTTATTTCGCCGCGATGGTTATCGTTGACATTTTCCAAAAATCTTGTACAGCATTTACTCCTGTTCCTGCTGAATAAAGAAAACAGGCATCCGCAGCACTCTTCAATCATGCAGGCATTTTCTTCTGTCGGCTGAGGGCATCCACATGGGCGCGTAGCCAGCGTACAAATCTTTCGCTGCGAAATAACCGTCACAATATTATAATCGGTCAACGCGCCGCTACCTATATCATAATCGTTATTAAAATCATCGTTAAAGTCGCCCCCATCTCCGGCAAACGTATTGTACTTTTTTGTCGGCGTTTCGCAGTATTCTAAAATGTCGCCATTCCTGCAATATTTTAACCAGCATTTTTGATAATAAGTTATCCCGCTGACAGTAAATAGTTCTTTGGTTGTTACAGTCGTATTGTTAATATCCCCGCACAAGTCGCACTCACATGCCTCGCAGCTACAATGCCGCACAGTTGGCTTTGGAATAACATTAAGCTGAGAATTATAATAAAGCGGCTGAATATTGCCACATGCGTCAGTTATCCCGACAGAAAGAAGGCGGTTTTTATCACGCGGCATATCCACGTATGGATATGGATCGCCGTCCTTTAATTCTTTCCATACGCTCTTTGTTGAAAACAATGTTTTTTGAAAAATGTCTTTCCATATTTCACCGGCGATAATAAGATACTTGGCATAGTGCTTCTTTTTTTCTATGCCGCGTATAGCAAGATATTTGTCTACCGTTTCTGACAGCATAGAAACTGGCGCACATACTCCTATATCAGTTTGTTCCGGCATTTATTTTTCTTATTTTTTCAACAATATCCTTTGTGTCTTCCAGCGACACAGACCTGCCATCAACTTTATATTCGACACCATTTTTATCATACAGTTTTGCGCCAAAACAGCTAACGCACACACTCTTTCTTACGTCCTTGCAAGATTCCAAAAAGCGAACTATGCTCATCCAGCCTTGAAAACGGGGATTAGGCACTGAGTGCAGCCTTATCCTCTTTGGATTAAGCTGTACTTCAGATTCCGGCGCTTTATACTTTTTATAATCCATTATTTCAATGAATTTTTATTTACCTCGCCTTCCAATACTAGGTTTGGCTGGCCGTCGGCCGCCTTTTTCACGATAATTCCCTGCTCTAGCTGCCTCATAGTGCTTACCGTTTGATCCACCACGTATTTTATGATGCCTTCAGGCACTAACATTTCTTCATTTATTGAAGGAATATAAAACACTTCTACCTCGTTAATATTGCAGCCACCTTTATTGAAAAATAAAATACGGTCTTTTTGAATCCACCAAAATATTCGATTAGTAAAAGGAACCAGCTTATTTTGCCACGATGCCGCCAGCGTTGTTCTTTCCAGATTTGCATCACGCGGTCTTACCGGCAGAACATCCTGTGCCCCTACGCTCTCATTGGAATAAGTAAAGGCCATTATATTCTTTGTCAGCTTAACGAAGGTTTCGCCATCTTTTCTTTCTACTTTCAGCGTTTGACTGAGCAACCAGTCTGCCGGGAACCCAACCACGTCTTCCTGCTTTAGCGCCCTCAGTTCAGCATATCTGGCCTCGTATTGTTTCTGGTAAAAGTCCGACGCAGTAGCGCCACAATGAAAAATAAAGTCCGATAAATCGAAGAACTGGGACGCGTCTTTATAGTTGGCATAGTACGCATCCATCGCAGAAGTCGCAACTATCGGAAGTGGTTTTGCCATTTATCGCTTTATTACCGGTTGTTTGGTGGCCATGATTTGTTTCTGAAATGTGCGCTCCCGCTGTTGCTGCTGAATGCTTCTTTGCGCCATTATTTGAGTAACGCCATATTTAATTTGAACAGGCTGCTGTACTGTCGCTACCGCCCTGCTTGGGGGGATAGCCTGCACCTGCCGTCTATTGTTTGACTGGCCGCAACACATGGGCTTACTTTTTGTTAATCAATAGTTTTGACTAAGCTAAATTAAGCTTTTATAGCAAAAATCGAGGAATTGGCAAAATTATTTTGTTTCCGGGTCTTTTTTACAATAAATTTCACCAGTATAGGGACTCAGGGCGGAGTGAAACTCATACCCGGCGATATGCAAAAGGTAGTATTGCATTATGTCGCACCAACATAGCCCCTCCTTATAAGGTTCAAATATCTTCATCTTTGGCAATTCGCCTTCTACCTCGTTCTTCTCCTTGTCGTATTTATATTCTCCCTTATTCTGCTTTACCCACTCTTCAAACATTCTCATTTCGGAAGGTTCGGAAAAGACGATTTTAAATTCCACCTTTTCGTCAACACTCTTAACTGTGCCGTTTATTGAGTACTCCCAATAATGCCTGTGACGGATAATCTTTGCGATAGTCATTTTAATTGTTTTTCTATTTTCCAATACCATCTATAAAACTGCATGACGGCATGAGTAAAATTACGCAAGATAGTTTCCTCTTCTATCATATTTTTAATAACAAACGGGTATTGCTGTTTGGCTTTTTTATGCTTGTGCGCCCAAAGGGTAGCATGCATTAGTTCATGAGTCGCTATTCCCGCTCCGCTATGCTGCTTGCATAAATAAACGGTTCCTGTTTGCGGAGACAGCGACCACGATTTTTTAAAAACCATTTTACTATAAGCCATGTGAAGCCCCAAACATGTTTTATACTGCAACGTTCCGGAACCCTCGTTTTTCATTGCGTATTGCATTTCTTTGGCAGAGCCATACATTTTCACAATACAGTATTTTGTATTTTTTTCGTTAAGATATATCCGCTTTTTGCGCACCATATATTTTATACTTATTAGTTAATTTGCTGTATTGCTTAACCGCTTTTTTATTGTATGAATACCCGTCCATCTGGTAGCAAACGAGCGCCGGACATACTTTATAAACTCCTTTATCGGACAAGGCGCTGTCAATATTTGCCGTTTCTTTGACACTTAAAAATGTATCATAAAACCTTTCATGGACAATATAGAGCGACATTCCCCGGAACCATTTTACAACATTGTCTTTGTCTGGTTCCCCGCTGGAAATTGAACCTAAGTAAATGTCGTAATCATCTGGAATGTTTTTTATGAAATACTCAAAAGCTCCCTTAGCAAAGAAAGCTACGTCATCTTCCATTACGCAAACACGCGGCAATTTATTATTCTTTGCGTGTGATACAATCTGCTTATGCGCCCTACTTATTCCCCGAAAAGGCATTGATAAATCAAGAACTCCCGGCCATATTCTGAAATCTTTTATCTCCTGCTCCATCCCTTGTTTGATAAAATTTTTTCTACGAGCGTCGCTAAACGATGTTGCATAAAGATGAATAATATTTAATTTTAAATCGGACATACAGATAATAATAAATCAAGGTCTGCCTTTATTTTATGTACCGGTATCTGGCTTTCGATATTTGTCAAATCTGGCTCAGTTCTTAAATCCAGCGGCTCATTATTTGTCTCTACTGTTGTAAAATAATCCCTGAACTTAAAGCCATTTCCTAAAACTCTATCAGAAAACTCTACCCATCTGGATTGTATCCCATAAGCGTGTGACACCACCAATCCATGCAGGCTGCTGCTGATCGTTTTTTCGCATGAAAGGATTTGACTGATTACGTATTCAACAGGCTGCCATAAGCTAATTATTAAAATATCTTCGCTTTTATTGGCGTATCGCTCTAGCACATTGATGTAATCGGCCACATGCGGTATTATTCCTAGTCTGTATTTTTTTTTAATTTCAGGATTATAATAACGCGGTAGCAATAGAGCCGGGTCGCCATATATTTCAGGGCAGTTAATCTCATTGGTCAAATACCGCTGCCGGGAAAGTTCGCCCCTCACAGAGTATATTTTTTTAGGCTCATACGTATGCCCGGACTCATAAGCAAACCCGCATCCCCACACATGCGTATTTGATAGCGGGGCGGTATCAAGCAAAGAACCGATTAGTGCGATATGCTCAATATCCATATTTGAGTTTTCAATATAAACCGGCTTATGACCGCTTATTTTTTCTACCAAATAAGGGGCTAAACAATCTCCGAAATTTGAACTACGATACCAATATGCCGGAATTACTTTTCCTATGCTCATTCTTTATATTTTGATAAATCCCTACATTCAGAATCAAATAACGCCTTAGCCGCACTATAATATGGGTGGTCTGGCGTTAACATTAAATAACCTTTCTCGAATTTGACTGGTTCCCATGCGTCTAATAATTTAATCAATTCTTCGCAACGATTATCCCATTTACATTTTGAATGCGCGGTATTAAAAGCGTTTTCTGCGATGATATTTCGCTCTAATGGATGGCCCAAATAATAATGACACTTATCAATAAGGTCATCAATATTTTTGAATGTCACAATATCATGCCCTTCTGTAAAGTCTTTTTCCATCTCTTCAAAGTCGTGGGATAACGGGAATACCCCGCAAGCCATTATGCGCAAAAGCCTATCTGAATAATATCGCTTAAATTGAAAATTACTAACCGATATGGCTATTTTGCAGCTATTATAAACATCGGCCTCTTTCGCATTTCCTATTCTTGCAGTTTGTATGCCCCACTTATCCCAACCGCTGCCATAAATTGCAAAACGATTACCAAACTCTTTTTTTAAGGCAAGCGCAACATCAGCCCGATATTTTGATAACTGAAACGATCCGTAATCGTTGGCGCAAAACACTATTTCAGGATAATCAGCAATTGGAGGCTTGCGGTGATACCACCCATCATCAAAACCAACCTGTAAATAGTCGGCTCTTACTCCACGTTCACGCATTATATCAACATCCGTATTGTTTGAAAACAGGGTTAAGAATATTTCTTTGCCAATTAATTCAAACCACCGGTACCAGTCATTTTGTTGACGAACATCGCCGCTCCAATTGATAATACGGGTATATTTTGCCATTTCTTTTATTACGGCAACGGTCATATTAATTGGATTCTGCAATTGCATGAAACAATATTCCGGCTTCTTTTCTTTTAAAAGCTCAACAAACGCTTTTTGTGTTTGCGGCAATCCTTTTGTTTTCGCGATATTCACCCAGTCGTAAGTAAAGCAATCGAAATATTTTTCAAACGATTTTTGCAGTGTGAAGTGCGGATGAACATCCGGCATATAAATCGGATACAAGGCCATTGTTTTTTTCATACCGCTACCCATTTTGCATTTATATTTACTGGATGATAAACGTTTTTCTTCGCCGTCACCATTTCAAACTCTATTCCGGCAACCAATTCTTCTTTAACTGCAAAAATATTCGTATCGTGCAGATTATAAATTATTTTATATCCATGCCGCTCTAATAGTTTTTTCCCGGCAGCAAATGAAAAACCGTACTTATTGGTATTGTCCCATGTGTAGCCATCTTCGTATTGCAATGCTACTGGAATATGCGGGGCCAATGTCCCGTTAAATTCCACGCAGATCACACGCGGCGAATAATGCTTAAGCAGTTCTTTTAGTATCCAATAATCGCTACTGTCAAGGTCAAGATTCAGGAAATCAAAATCTTTTGGTGTTTCTTGACTAGCCAACAAGCTATAAACATTCCCCGGCTTAACAAACTCCTTGATAATCCATTCGTCAGTTATATTTGCGCAATCCACGCCAAAACCATTCCATCCATTGTGCTTTAGCGTTCTGGTATTTGACATTTTTCCATCATACGCGCCTGCGCCTAAGTCAACAAAGAATTTGTTTGTCGTTCCGACGTTTTTAAAAATGTGATTGATAATAATATCTTCCGAATACTGGCTTTGAAGATTATTTCCTTTGAGGTTTTTTATTTCTTTTATCCAGTTCAATCTTTCTAAGTTATGCGGGTGAATTAATTTGTATGGTGGTGGAAGTCGGTCAGGACTTCCTTTTGCTGCATTATAATTTCGTATGCCGGAATTGTGCAGGTGATATGTCTTTACGTCTTTTGACGGATTTAAAACTTTGTATCCAGCCTGTTCCAGCAAATATGCTATTCTGTTATCACATGCGGGACGGCCCTGACCAAATTCGCAATCGGCTACCGGTGCTATTGCGCCCTTAAAAATCCATACGTCGGCGCTATCAGAGCGGTTAAAATGCTTTACCGACCCATCCGGCAATGCATCCCATCTTGATAATGCATAGCACTCATTAGGCCGAATATTTTCAGAAATCAGCTTTACGCTTTCTTCATCAAAATAAATATCTGAATTTGCAATAGCGCTTACGGTGTCCTTTGTGGCGTATTGATTAATTGATTTAAAATAATCGTTGTACGTAGGCCGCGTTTCGCCTTTTATCAAAACAACCTGATCGCTACCTATAAAATCCATCCAGTCAGAAAGTTTTTCCACTACAGCGTAGATAGTTTTAATTTTTGTATTGAGCAGATTTAGCGACAGGCACCTTTCCAATTCTTTTTGACGAACGGGATTTTTATCGCGGTATAAGTTTATAAAAAGATTCATTGCCTTGGAGTTATATAAATGATTCCTCTTTTCACGGATGTGCTGGTTTCGTCTGAGTTATAAAAATACTCATACTTGTCAATGCCACCATAAATCTCAATTAGCAATGGCTTTATCCATTCATAAGTAAACGCCTGCCCGTTATAGCTATCATATCCCAATTCCGGCTCGTCCGGAACTTTAAAATCATGTATTACAATAACCGGCTTTATTTTATTTTTGGCTATTATCCTCAATTCGTCTAACAGTGGGCAATACTCGTTCCAATGCGAATCACAGAAAATGAGCGTATCGTCCCCCAAAGAATATAACTGAAGAATGTCGTCCAGCACTTTTTCACTACTCCCTAAATATGGTTTTATTTTATTCGACACCCCGGCACTTTCAAAACGACTGATAGCAATCTTAAGCCACGCTTTATTTATTTCAATAGTAAATGTGCGATCAAAATTTTTACCCAAAAAAACAGTCGTTCCACCAAGCGCCGTTCCGGTTTCTATTGCAGTCCTTATATTAAACCGCTCTCTCAATCTTAAAAATTTCTGTTGAGCGAACGTATCGGCATTTAGCGGTTCTAGCTGAAATGGCATTAAGTTTGGTATATCTTTTATCATGTTTTAAAAATTATTAGAGCTAAGTATCCTTTGAAAAATTTTATCCATAAGATTTATTCCTGTTGCGGTTATGGTAACCTCATTTTTCGTTAACGCGCTTCCCTGAATAAGAACCTCTTTTTTCAAACTAAGCAGGGAGGCGCTTACAACGGGCTTGTTAATGCACCCCTTAAAATAAGTAATCATTTCATGTCTGGATACATACCTGTGGCGATTCCTGAATAACATATTCAAAATCCTGAAGTCCGGGTAGGTAATCCTGAAAACAGGTTCCAGTGTTTCCATTGTCTTGCTCTGCTGCTCCAATAACAAAGAAAACCTATTAACCGTTTCGATGTTTTCATTGGCCTTTATAAATTCTGCGTTAGCGATTGATTTTTTCCATGCACCCCACTGACTTAACCTGTACCCAAGCTTATTCATTTCCATGCTCATGGTGTACTGCGGGTGGTGAATGGATTGGGCCATCGAAATTAAGGAAAACATAAATTCCCGGTCAGTGCTTATATACACTCTTTGGGCCGCCAACTCCTTTAACCCGGCACCGGGATTTCTCTCGCGATAGTTTTGAAGGATAGCCTTAAAGTTTGCCCAAGTGGTTTTTTCATCAAAAAGCACCGTAGCCCGTTTAATGCCCAAAAGAGCCAGCAAGAAGTACTTCTGTTCCAGTGGGGCCGTCCTCGCAAAAGACTGCGCCCTCTTTGGGGTGCTACACGCCTGCGCGTATTTGCCATCCAGTTGCCGCCTTTGGGTTGGCGTTAATGAATAAATAATATCATATATAAATTCATCGAAATACGGATCACTAACCATTGGGATTCGGCGACGGGGCATTACTTGAAATAGTTTTAATTAAATTTATTTAAGCTGTTTGATATTTCCATTTCCCACTTTGCCTGCTGCTCCTGATTGATTGAATTATTTGTTTCCCGGTCATACTGGCGCTGCGTTTCTTCCCACTCTTTTATCGTTTGCGCGTAAATAGCATTTGATTCTTTTTGGTCATTTACGCCAACCAGCAAACGGCGCATTTTTCTCACCATTAATTCTGTTATATCAAAATGCAACTGTTCATGCTTAAGTATTTTTTCTTTCGCGGTTGTAGTAAAAGATTTATATGGCAGGAATTGAGAATAAACCACAAAAGAATATTTTCCATCGCCGTAATTTGTTTCAAAATTAATTTGAGTATAAGACAACGCTACTCCACGGCTATCTGGCTTGCCTTTGAAGTCGCCCCAATTTAATTTTCGGTATCCAATTTCTTTTGGGGTAGCGAAAGCCGTTAAGATTAATAATACGGAGATCAGTTTCATTGATTATAGTTTTTAATTGAAAGTATTTTGCCAAGCTTTATGATGAAAGATTCTCCATTTGCGCCCCATTCCATTTTTCCAACTCCAATCTCAATTCCTTTGCACTCTATTTCCATTATCGGGGCGTTTGACGAATATCCGTGTCTGAAAATAACCGTATCAAATTTTTCAAAGTTGGGAATAAAATCATCTTTCAGGCATTCGCGATCCCCTTCTCTTAATTTCATCCATTTAGTAAGATAGCCTCCATCTCGCGGAACCGGAACCTTATAACATAGCCTAGCTCCCCAATAATCCTTTAGCTCTCTATATTCCTCAACCTTTTCGCCGGACGCAATCCGCGCAAACCACTCCTTCTTAAGCGTCAGGTGCAATATTTTCTTTTCTTCGTTCAATTCTTTTTAGGTTTAGTCGTATCGGCCATTTGTTTCTGCGCCTGAGAAATTATGGACTGAATTACTCCTGCCGATTTCTCATACGGCAATTTCGCTAATGCATCTACAGTAGTCTGAACATCTTCTACAGAAAGTTCAAGCTTTATGGTCTTTGCTTGTTTTGGCATGAAGGCTGCGGTGCCGATTGCGATAGCCAGAATAATCAGGAAGAATGACATGAAATTTTTCATACTGTTATAAGTTTATGATAAAATAAAATCCAATGCCTTGAATTGAAGCTTGTACTTCTTTAGCTCCATTTCTTTTTCATAGAAATCACGCTGCTCTTTATACGATTCTCCCTTATCTTTATTCCACACAGACCATGCGCCGAATCCATCGGTAATCGTCGTCACAAGATGAGCAATCCTTTCTTTTTCTTTCAACACAAATTCATGAGTCGCTCCCGATTCTAAATATTTTTTTACCACTTCCAGAAATTCCAGTCGTTTGCGAAGCTTATTCAGCGCATGTTTTTTCATGTCATTTCTTGCAGAGGCGCGTATTTCTTTTATTTCCGCTTCTACCAATTTTAACTCTCTCATGGTGCGTATGGGTTAGTGTTCAATTCTTCGATAAATTTTTCTATGCGCGTTTCTTCATTTAAGTTTCGCGCCTCAATTACATAGGTTCCGCTTACTGGCATATAATCCATAGGGCCGTGACCACACTCTTCATCACAATCATGATCCATAAGCGCAGAATAAAGCTTCTCTAAAGCAAATTCTATTTCAAGCCTGCACTTTTCAACAGATTTTGCGTCTTCGAGAATAGCCATTACGGTATTCTTATGATTATCGAATATCCGGTCAAGATCGCTCATTGGTTTGTTGTTTTACTTTTTGATGCTTGTTTATGTTTCCCCATTTGATAGGTAGCCGCTCCTTTTGCTGCTGCGATGGAATACTTCAAACAATCTTCTTTACAGTACGCGATCATCTTTCCATCAAATATAACTTCCCAATAAAAACTAGTATCATCCATTTTTATTATTGAAAGGATATAGCTGTCAACCTTAGATTTCCATGTACTATCGCTATCCTGCTTCCATTCGACAAGTTTTCCTTGTTTTTTTTGCTCCACAATAGGAGCATCATTGTCAATTTTTATATCCACTTCGTATTCTATTTGAGTTGCTTCAATATTGTGCTGGTTAATAAAATCATCCACCTTCTTTTCCCAAAACTTTTTTCTGCTCAACAAATTAGCTCCATAGTATTCCTGCCATTCTTTTTGCGCATGCCTTAAATTAGCAACGAGATGAGTTAGATCACGCGCATACTCAATCAATTCTTCCTGACTGTTTATTATCACTCTCATACTATTTTTTAGTTATTGATTAACCATAACATAGCCATAATACTTTTACAATAAACTATTCTTTCATTTTCTCCCTGCGCTTCCGGGATAAATCTTTTGGCCAGTTCCCACAGTTCGCGTTTATATTCTTCATGCTGATCTTCAAGTGATTTTATTTCTGCATTAGCTACCAGCGTCCCGTATAGTCCAAATAAAACCGTTTTAATAGCTGTCGATTCTGCCAGTAATCGAAGCCTGTTGTCTGTCGCCTGATCTTCAGTCATTCCTTCTTCACCGGTTTCAAGAAAAATCAGAAAGCCTCTTTGAAATTCATATTTATCCATTTCTCATATCCTCTCCGTCAACATCAATTATATTAAACATATCCCGCATTCTGCTTGCTACACGAAATCCGTATCTATCTTCAATGCCCTTGAAATTAATATTCGTTGAAATAATCAAATGGGAAAAAATAGTACATTTCAAATAAACAGTTTCTATAAATTCTTTGAACCATGAGATGTTGCTGCCGTAAAATTTTATCGTTGGCTCTTCTGTTCCCATGTCATCCAGATATAGGATTTTATTGTCTCTCATTTCTATTTCAAATTCTCCATGTGCCCTAACCTCATCCGTTATATCAATCATGCTCATGGCAAGAATTGGCCTGACTTCATTTTTTTCTATACACTTTACCAGATGAGTTTTTCCAATGCCACACTTACCTCGAATAAGCAGCCCTTTGTTAAAATTGTATCCCAACTGCTCTGAAAACCTTTTATCCCGGCTAACAAAAAAACACAGCACAGAAATCAGTTTTTTGTTGTTTTCATTCACGATCAACTCTTTCCCGAAAGCATTTTCGCTTGTCCATGCCATGAATCCGTACACGAATTTAGCCGTCCAAATCTTCGCTAGTTCCTGAAGTTTTTTTACATACAACTCCTTATCTTCTAATCTTTTTTGCTTCTGCCAGTTATCCTGATTTTTGCACATGTTAGCGCGTTGTAAAATAGCCTCCCGGTCAAGCGATCCCTTAAAATCCATCTGGCTGATCTTAAACTCAATTTCGGCTTCACCAAATCCCATATTTGCCAGCTTCCAGATAGTATATTTTTTCAACGCAAAAACCTCGTTATCAATAACCTTATCCTCATCTTCCGGCGTTAAAACATACGGCTCTGGTTCGTCGTAAATGTCAGTCAGGTTCAAATGTTTTGCCAATTGCTGTAGTAGTACCGTGTCCATTGTTTGAAAAGTTTTTTTCGTTTAAAATCCATGATTGAATACCAGCGACTAATTGATTGATTTTTAAAGGGTATTTATCGTTTTTAACATGCCACAAATGAAACTTTTGCAAAAGTTCTTTAACGAAATCGCTCCCTTTTCTGGAATTAAGGCAAACGGATTCAAAAAGCTTCTGATTGGCCAAGAGATACTTTTCAAAATTGTAGCACATTCCTTCGTCAGAAAAAACAGGCGCGGGTGAACTACTCTCCCCTACTCTACCCTCCTTTACACTACTCTCTAATACAGGGACGACCGGTCGTCGATTAGGCGGCGAACTGTCGGCGAATGGTAGCGGAATTGCATTCGAATCTCCGTTAAGTATTCTATCAATCAATTCTTTAGGTACTTTTGATTTTTGAGGTTTTTCAATTTTTTGGTGAGTTTTGAAGGTGCGGCTTATGTAATAACCTCCGCCATTATACGTAAAGGGTATCACGAACCGGGCCTTAACTAACTGGCCAATCCATTGCTCAATTTGCTCTGTCCTTATATCGGTTCGCCGGGGAAATACCTGCGAACGGATAAGATTGACATCGGCCTCAAAAATACCTTCGTCATCTGAAAAATTCCATGTGGCAATCCATAGTAAATGAGCCTGTAAGCTTATATTAGGAAGTTCTTTATCATTCCAATGTACCGGCTTGATTGTTCTGTATCTGGCCATAATATTCATTTATGTATCCGCAAACCGAACATTTGTGATAATTATATTGCTCAAAAAAATCAACACTGCCGCCACATGCAGGGCAATGATCTGGATTTTCTCTTCTAATTAATACATTGTTTGCTACGGCCTCGCACTTTTCTTTATAAGCCCGCTCCAATATTTCCATAGACTTATCATCTTCAAGCTCCCATAATAAATACATTAACCTATGAACATCTTTAAAATGAATTAATACATGATCTGCACATCCCCTGATAAACGAATCTTTCAATTTTAATCTCAGGCTCTTAATTATAGCCCACTCCCTTTCTCTCTTTCCAGATTCGTATTCCTTGTGGCATGTTTCACATAATGTAATCAAGTAGTATTCGGGATAATCCCACGGCTCTACATCTTTTTCATAATCCAAATGATGCACATGTAGGGTGCTTGTTTTATCAAGACAATCAGTGCATTGCCAGTTGTCTCTTTCAAGAATTAGTAAACGTAATTTTTGCCAGCGGGGGTCACGTAATTTTTCTGCGTAAGTCATTATAAAAAGGGGTTAGAAAAGCGGTTATTGGAATTATTTTTTGAGCGAAAAAGCAGGGATAGGTTTCCGGGTTCGTTTTTTGGATTTTGGCGGCTCTTCTTTTCGTGGTTCAGAGACTGGTTTTTCAACCGATTTTTTAGCCAGATTACTCTTTTCTTTTACCGCCAGATCGTTCGCCACATTTGCCTTGTATTTTTCTGATACCTGTATGATAACCATTTTCATGCGAGGGATAAATTTATCCGGGTAAATACGCACATTGAAGGTTTCTCCACTTTCCTGAACCTCTTTATATTCCAGCGGAGTTTTAAAATACCATTTATCGTAATGATAGTGTATCGTGTGATGCAATTTTTTATACTGCTTTTTGCCCAATCGAACAGAGCGCGGGTCTTTTAAATAATCCTGATAAACTTCAAAAAATGTCGGCATGAAAAGAAATAAAAAAACCTTCAAACGCCGAAGTCGATAATTCTGCATCTGAAGGACTGAAAAAATTAGAAACACTTTTATCTCAATTCACTATCGACTATGTATTGAGATCATTAAAATCATGATTCAAATATAAACGAACAAAAATTGAATCACAAAATTTTTATTCAAACTGTGCGTAACTTACCAGACCTAATGACTTAAATCAACTTCCATCTACATGCCGGTTTTGGATTTTTTGATCCAATGGTTATAAATTCCGGTAGCCCAACTGTAGGTATAAACAGCGGTCATTAATAGCATCCCATACTGTTTATTTGAGATAAAAGAGTAAATCCAAAAAGGCTGCCCCAGTAATCCAAGAATAAAGCCCCATCTACGCCAGCTTTCCTTTCTGCCTACAAACCAAATGGCCGAAGCTCCAAAAATAAATACCGCTATCTGTGAAATTGTTTGCATATTAAATATTGTCAATAAATAAAGCTGCCTGATGATAGCCGGGTTTGTTTTTTAGGATTTCTTTTGAAAAATCAGAAATGCTTTTTTGGCCTTTTAACTCCTTTTGAGATTTTTCGGTTTTTGGTAAAGAGCCATCGCAGATCATCCATTGCCGGGCAAAGCGCTTCTTTCTGGTTAATACTTTAGAGTCGGATGCAAATATCTTTTTATCGTTTTTAAGGTCACTACAACGCTTCCAGACGCTATCGTAATCCATTCCTAAGTAGTCGGCCAGTTGTTCGGAAGAGCCGCGCCCTAATACTTTCAACGCTTCCATAATCTTTCCTTTTATGATCTCTACTTTGGATTGATCTAAAGAGCGGAAAGCAGCAATCGACGTATCAATTCTTTTTCTTTTTGACATTTGATTTAACTTTTGGGAATTGATCTTTCACAATATCTGCCTTGAATGTATCCAGAATACCAAGCATCTCCAATGATGAAAAAACACCATTTGGAGTCAACCTTTCTATTGACATATCACCCGTTTTATCATTCACAATTGCGGTAAAGGTTATTCTCCTTTCTACCATATTTTTATTTTTTAGTTAGTATCAGCTCTTTGAAACTCTTTTATTCCACATCCGAATTGCCGTTTTTTCGTGGCGACCGCCTACCTGAATACTATGCTGCCTTCCCTCGTAGCAGGAAACGAACCAATATGGAACATCTCTTTTTCCGGCTTCTCTGGTTCCGTCATAATCCTGCACCTCGCGCACCTTTGGCTTTCTGCCGCAGAATGGGCATTTTTTAATTTCTTCCGGCTTAATGATCTTTCTCTTTGGCATTTATTTTCTTTTCAAATTCTATAAATGATTGTACATGATTAGCGTCCATCTTTTTTATCCAGCGGTTAGAGTTTGGTAAATTAATAGCCCCGTCATCTGAGCAAAAACAAGAAACATACAAGTCTTTACTTCCATTCAAAACCTCTCTAAGCCTTATCCATGTTAAATGCTTTTCCGTAAATTCATCTCTTTCCTCTCTCATAAGCCGTTCTTTTTATCTTTAAAAAATCTTTCAACGCATCCTTCTGGAAGATTAAAACCTGCATCATTAAATCCTCCCACGAATTGTTTCAGTAAATCAATAGCTACATACTGAATGTCGCTGGCTAGCTTGAACTTATTCCATATTTCATCTGAATAATGATCTCCCCATGCTACTGCTAAATCTTTTATTTCCGGGATAATGTCCCCGCTGTTTATTCTTGGCCCTAGTTCTTTTGGCATACAACTACCTTTGCGTTTGAATATTTAAAATTTCCATCTTTTAACTTTACGCCAATTTCTTTCAGGCCCGAAATAAATTTGTACTTATAATTTTCAGCCGAAAGCCAATCAACGAATATAAGAGTTGAAGCATGTAATTCCTTATGAATCCACTTGCCCCTGAGCCAGTCATATTTAAATTCTTCTACC
>Ga0247800_1000065_pt1 | contig 15602 bp, 11 predicted proteins | sample UWRJS092311B6_FD_179924 | JGI IMG/M metagenome (GOLD analysis project Ga0247800, IMG submission 179924) | Soil microbial communities from Arlington Agricultural Research Station in Wisconsin, United States - UWRJ-S092-311B-6 | ecosystem: Environmental > Terrestrial > Soil > Agricultural land...
CGGCGTGTCCTGACGGAACACGAAGAAGTCTCCGACCTTGGAGCGGAACAAGTTCCTGAACGCGTCGTGGCCCTGGCGTTCGTCGGCGTGCGCGCTCACCACCTGACCGCTCTTCACGAAGATCATGCCGCTGTGCCCGTCGCCGAGCGAGAGCTCGACGCCGGTGTACTGGCGGCCCAGGCCGACGACCTGGAGCACCTCCGCGAGGTCGAACTCGCCGAGGCTACCCTGCATGATGCCGATCTTCACGACGGCTCCTCCGCGCCGAGGCGCACCTCGTCGATGCCGGCTTCCGACAGGTGCACGAGCAACGCCTCCTCGCCCTGACGGTCCGCCGCGGGTGCGCCGTTCAGCGCGCCCTCGCGATCCACCGTCGCGGCGCCGAGGCGCATCGTCGCGGCGAGCAGCGTGTAGAGCCGCGTCCACGCCGCGCGCACCTCCGGCGTGAACGCCTCGCCGAGGCCGTAGTCGAGCGTCCAGAGCAGCGCTTCGGCCACGACTCCGTAGGACTCCGCGGGGATCCGGTAGAGCTCGGTGTGGCGGCGTCCGAGCGCTAGGACGACGAGCATCAGGTCCTGCTCCGGCGGCACGTCGTCCTTCCACTGCGCGTCGCTGAAATCGAGCGACTTCACGATGAAGGCGAGCATGCGCAGGAGCTTGCGCTTCTGGCCCGCGATGTCGTCCTTGAACAGCGCGCGGTAGTCCGGCCTGAGCTCGAAGAGGCGCTTGTAGAAAAGGTCGGCCGCCGTGTCGGCGATCGGAACGACGAGTCGAAAGCTCTTACGAACGGCGTGACGATCGGTTTCGGTGAGCATCGGTCTTTCTCGGGTTCAGGCCTTCGCCGGCTGCATCAACGACGCGATCGCGCCGTAGGCGTCGCTCCAGGCGGCTGCAAGCTCGGGCGTCCAGGCGTCCCCTGCTACCCCCGCCAACGTTTCGAGAAGGCTCGCGCCGACCCACCCGTACATTTCCGGCCTTACACCGTAGCCGCTGTGTTTTGCCCCGAGTGCCGCGAGCTGGTTCGAGAGCCAGGGGCCGTCGTCCAAGTGATCGATGACGGCGACGAGCATGTCCCTCAGCATGCGCTCCTGGTCCGCGCGCGAGCGCGACGTGAACAGGGGTTTCGCTTCGGGATGATTCTTGAAGAGGATGTCGTAGAAGCGGCGCGTCACTTCGGGCTCACGCTCCACGACGAAGGCAAAGCTCGATCGCAAGAGTTCTACGTTGAGTGCCATCGGTCCTCCTGCCGCCTGTCCCTGGCGGTTCGTATGGGGTCGCGCCTGTCCCGAGCACGCGAGCTCGAAGTATACTAGAATCGCCATGCGCCGGTCGAGGAGACCGGGGCACACAGCGAGGGGGCTCGCCCCTTGCGCGCGCCTCAGCGCGTGTGGCCAGTCGAAACGAAGGAAGGCTCGGTCGTCCTGTCCATAGGTACCGGTTCCGTCCCGCCCCCCACCCAGGCCCATGCGCCCGGGATCCGGCGGTACCTGCTCGCCTTCCTGAGCGTCCTCACGGCGATTCCGGTCCTGTGGCTCGGGCAAAGCTACGCGACGCACACGGCCGATAGCGATCGACGCGGACACGACCAGGCGCTCACCTCGCTGGCGAGCGGCGTCGCACGGCAGCTCGACATGATGCTCGAGAGCCGCTGCCGCGATCTCGAGGTCTTGGCGGGCGGCCTCCAGGTGCTGGGCGAGCTCGACGGTCCGCGCGTTCAAGCGATGATGAGCGAGCACCTCGACCGGTCCCGGTACTTCACCGGAACGTACGTGGCGGACGCGGCGGGCAATTCGCTCGTGCGCGCTCCGTCGCGGAACCCCGACGGCTCGCCCGCGCAACCCGGGAACTACCGCGACCGCGACTACTACCAGGAGCTCGTGCGCACGCAGCGCACCTCCATCTCGCGCGTGCAGCTCGGACGCGTGACGCACGCGGTGAACATCCAGATCGCGACGCCCGTCTTTTCCACGGATCGCAAGCTCGTCGGCTACGTGGAGGGCTCGGTGGAGCTCGATACGTTCGGAACGCTGGTCCGCAACGCCGCGGCGCAGCTCGGCGGCAGCCGGGTGGTCGTGCTCGATTCGTCGTCGCGCGTGGTCGCCGACTCGAGCGCATCGGATCACGCCGGCATCGAGCGGCTGTCTTCGGCGCCGGTGTTCGCGCGCCAGCCGAGCCGGCCGCTGCTCACGTCGGAGCCCGACGAGCACGGCGAGGTGATGCGAGCCGCGCTCGAGCCCGGGGGTTCGCTCTTGCCGCGCTGGCGTGTCGTCGCCGCCGAGTCGCAGCAGCGCATCGACGAGAACGCGCGGCGTACCCGCGATCAGACCTGGGTCACCGCGGCGGCGCTGTGGCTCGTGGTGTTCCTCTTGGCCGTCGCGGTCACCGATCGCTTCGGCCGAAGGCTCGCCGAGCTCGCCGCGACGGTGAGCGCGATCGGCCGGGGCGACTTCGAGCGCCGGGCGAGGCCCTCCGGGCGCTGGGAGCCGCGGGAGTTCGCCGTGTTGAATACGCAGATCGGCGCCATGGCGGAGCGGCTCTCTCACCAGCGCCGGGAGCTCGAAGTCGCCGTCCGCGACCGCACGGCCGAGCTCGCCGAAGTGAACGAGCGGCTCACGATCTTGGTCGATGCGCTCGAGCGCGCCGACGACGGCATCGAGATCACCGGGCCCGACGCGCGCTTCATCTACGTGAATCCGGCCTATCAGCGGATCACGGGCTACAGCGCGGCCGAGCTCGTCGGCAAGAAGCCGGCCATGCTCCGCTCGACCGCGCACGACGCCAGCTTCTACGACGCGATCTGGCAGCGCGTGAGCTCCGGGCAGGTGTACTCCGGAGTGCTGGTGGGCCGCCGCAAGGACGGCACGCATTTCGATCAGGAGCTCACGGTGTGGCCGATCGTGGAGCGCTCCGGCGCCATCACTCATTTCGTCGGGCTCAGGCGCGACGTGACCGAACGGCGCCGCACCGAGCATGCGCTCCGTGTGAGCGAGCGCATGGCGTCCGTCGGCACGCTCGCCGCCGGCGTGGCCCACGAGATCAACAATCCCCTCACCTACGTCCTACTCAATCTGAACTACCTCCGCGATCAGGTCGTGGAAGCCCGGCACGGCGGGCGCGCGAACGGGGAGCGGATGGAGCTCGCGGTGGACCGGGCGCTCGAGGGGGCGGAGCGCGTGAGCGCTATCGTGAAGGATCTTCGGACGCTGTCGCGCCCGGACGATCGCAGCATCAAGCCGCTCCAGCCGTGCGCTCTCGTGGCTTCGGCCCTGCGCATGGTCGGTAACGACATCCGGCACAAGGCCACGCTCGTCGAGGACATCCAGCCCGTTCCCTACGTGCTCGGCAACGAAGCGCAGCTCAGCCAAGTTTTCTTGAACCTGCTCGTGAACGCGCTGCAATCACTCGAGGACGACGTCGCACGCCCCGCGGAGATCGGCGTGCGCATCGGCACCGACGAGCTCGGGCGCGTGGTCGTCGAGGTCACCGACACCGGCTGCGGGATCCCGCGCGAGCACCTGCACCGGATCTTCGATCCGTTCTTCACGACGAAGCCGGTGGGGCTCGGGACTGGAATCGGCCTCGCGCTCTGCCACAGCACGGTGAAGGCCATGAACGGCGAGATCCTCGTCGAAAGCACGGTCGGTGCCGGCTCGCGCTTCCGCGTCATCCTGCCGAGCCTCCCGGACGACATGGCCTTCACGCCGTCGGAGCCGATCTCCACGCAGACCGCCCGACGCACGGTTCCGCCGCAACGCGTGCTCGTGATGGATGACGACCGCGCCGTCGGCGAAGCTCTGCTGCAGGGCCTCGGCCAGCACGACGTGACCGTGGTGGGCTCCGCCGAGGCGGGGCTCGAGGCGGTCAAAGCGGGGACCTTCAACCTGATCCTGTGCGACGTGATGATGCCCGTGATGACGGGTATCGACTTCTACCAGCGCCTTTCGGAGGTCGATCCGGCACAGCTCGATCGCGTGGTGTTCATCACGGGCGGCGTCTTGACCGATTCCGCGCGCAGCTTCCTCGATCGGCACGCCGTGTCTTGCCTCGAGAAGCCGGTCAGCATCGAGCAGCTCGAAGCCGTGGTCGCGCGCTTCGCCGACGACTCGAAGTCGGCCCGCGAAGCGCCCCGGGCCGAGCGCCTGGCGTGATAGACAAGCCCGGGCGTATGCAAAACCCTCCGGCACCCGCCAGGAACGCGGCCTGGGCGGAGCTCATTCAGCTGATTCCGATCGTGAGCCTCGCCCTGCCCTTCATCGTGAGCGGCAAAGTGGACCTCGCACGCGCGGGCAGCGGCCTCGTGGTCGGCGCGCTCTTGACGATCCCGGTCTCGGCGCTCGTGCTTTGGAAGCGTGCCGCGCTGAACCCGATTCTGGTCGGCACGGGCCTGTGGCTCTGGACGGGTGCCTTGGCCTTCGCCGCGCCCATCCCACCGCTGCGCGAGGCGCTCGTCGAAGCGCAGGGGTTCGGGCTGTTCGCCTTCGTCGCGCTGACCGGTGGCGTGACGCTCGCCTTCTCCCCGCAGGGGTTCATCGGTTGCCGGCATCCCGATGCGCGTTTCGTGCGCAAGGCGTCGCTGGGCTTGTTCGCGCTCGCGCTCCTCGCCCTCGGCTGGTCGTGGCTCTTTCGCCACGATATCCGCGCGGGCGGCGGCTTGCCCTTCATCGTGCTCAACGTCGTGCGGCGCGCGGTCATCCTGCGTGCGCCGGCGCCGGAAAGCGCGAACGCGCCCGCCTGACGGAGCCGCGCAATCCCACGCCGAGCGGCGCCGCGCCTATTGCGCCGCGAACACGAACGGGACGTTGACGGTCGTCGTTCCGCCCGTAGCCGGGAATTGCCAGGCGCGAACGCGACCGCCGATGCAACCGGCAAGGCCCGGGTACCCACGCGGGTCACCGTTCGTGGTCACGTTTTGCACGCTACCGGTCGGGCCGACGGTGATCGTCACCATCACGCGCGCGCTCGTCGGCGCGCTGGGGTCGCGGGCATCGAGTGCCGGCTGCCAGCAGCTCCGCTTCACGCTGCCCGTGTAGCGCGCGACCGTGCTCTGCGTCTGGGCTGCGTCGAGCTGGCCGCCGCCGGAGGCGGGGCCGCTGCCGGGCCCGGCCGCCGTCATGCCAGGACCGCTCGGGCCGAGACCGCTCAGTCCCTTGAGCCCGCTGAGCCCGGTGCCGGCCGGCTGCTTGTCCGCGTCGCTCGTCTTGGTGCTCTTCGCGCTGCCGGTCACGCCGCCGGGGCGCGCCTTCGTGGTCGCGGCCGACCCGCCCGGGCTCGCCAAGTCGCCCGCCTGCGGACCGACGGCCGCGGCCGCAGCCGGGGCGTCCGGGCTCTTCGCCGGAACCTCCACGTACTTCACAATCGTCTCCGGGGGCTTCTGCTTGCTCCACATGACGAAGCCGATCGTGATGCCGAAGGCGAGCGCCACCAGGACGGCGAGCCATGCGAACACGGGTGAGCGCGGGCGCGCGCCGGGGATGCCCAGGTCGTCCGTGACCACGGCGGGCCCGGTGATGCCGCCCGCCGCGCCCACGGCCGCAAACGAGTCGGCGTCGCCCTTGGACGGCGCGCCCTCACCCGTTCCGGGAGCCAGGAGCGGCGCCGCCGCGGCGCGAACGCTCGAGACGCTTTCCTCCAGCACGGCGAGCAGCTCCGGGAAGGTCTTGAGCGGCCGCCACGCCTCGAGGCCGTCGCGCCAAACCATCGACTCCGGCGTGACCGCACCGAGCATCGCTTTCTTGCGGATCTCGCCGAGCCGGATCGGACCGACGGGCACGTCGTTGATGCCGACGAACCATTCGTCGGCCGGCATGCCGACGATGGCGCTTTGCCCGTCCGCAGACGGGCCACCGACGAGCGCGCCGAAGGCGTCGGCGAGCGCCCCGCCCTTCAGGATGTGCGTCGAGTCGTCGTTCTCGTCGTCTTCCTCGTCGAGGGCGGGAAGCAGACTGACGGCGGCAGCCGACGAGGCGGCGTTCGCGACGATCGCCGCTGCCGACGTCGCCGGAGCCGGGCCTGCCGGTTTGGCGCCGGGCGTTGCCGTCGACTTCGGCACGGGTGCTTTGGTCGCCGGACGAGCCACCGAGGGCGCCGCAGGACGGCCGGGCGGCGCCGGTATCCCGGCGGACGGCGTGCCGGGCGCCGCGGGCCGAACCGCGGGAGCCGGCGGCGAGGCAGCCTTCGGCGCACCGAGCGCCACGTCGGCGAGGGTGGGACGGCGTGGCGGCGGCGCCTTGCCGGGCGCGACCCCCGGTGCCGGCGGCGATGCGGGCACCGCACCGACCTCGACACCCAGCTTCGGCGCCGGCGGTGCCTTGGGCACGACAGGAGCCGCCCCAGCGCCGGCGCTCGGCGGATCGGTGCTCGGCGCCGGTGGGATCTCGCTGAGCGGAATCACGAAGCCGCACTTGCGGCACTTCATCCGGACCGAGCGCCCAGAGACCTTCTCGTCGGCGATCTGGTATTTCGCCTTACAGCTCGGGCAGAGGAACTTCATGCGCTAGCTCGGGCACTACGACGGTCGCTCAGAGGAGCTTCAACAGGTGCTCCCGGATGGATACCCGCGTCGCATCATCGGGGGCAAGCGCCAGTGCGCGCTCCCACGTCTCGACGGCTTTGTTTCGAAAACCGGCCTTCTGGTAGAGGATGGCAAGGTTCTTGACTGCTGGAAAATGCTGAGGGTTGAGGCCTACGGCCGTCTCGAGCTCACTCACGGCGTCGAACACCTGACCCTTGCGACCATACAATAGGCCGAGCTGGAATCTGAGACGAAAGGCCAGCGGATCGACGGCAACGCCGCGACGAAGGTGCTCGACCGCCTCGTCGAGGTGGCCGGCTTTGTAGGCTTCGATGCCTTGCGTCAGACAACGTTGGACCTCGGCGGAGGTATCGGGGATTGCGGAGGGCTCCTCGGGGGGCTTGTCCGACGGGAGCTTGGTGCCGAGCAGGGTTTGTATGCGCCCGAGCACATGCTGCAGGGTGAAGGGCTTCTCGATGAAATCGTCCACCCCGAGGGTCTGACGTAGGTCCTCCGCGTACCGCCAACCGCGATAGACCGCACTCACCATGACGATGGGAATCGAGCCGTAGCGCTTACTCCCTTTGATGCGGCGCGCCACGTCGAAGCCGTGGAGCTCGGGCAGCATCGCGTCGAGCACGATGAGATCGGGGGTCTGCTCCTTGACGACACGCAGCGCCGTGACGCCCCGGTCGGCCTCGAGCACCCGGTAGCCCGACTTGGCGAGCAAGCGCGACAGCATTCTCCGGATCTCGAGCTCGTCGTCGACGATCAGGATCGTCTTCGCGCCCGGGGGCGGCGGCGGGACCGCCGACTCACGCAACTGCTCCTCCGGAATCGGCTCGACGACGCTATCCTCGCGTTGCAGAGCGTCGATATCGCGCTCTTCGATGTCGTCACTCTGTGAGAGACGGCCGACCTCGTCGTCCACGACGACGCCCGGCGCGTGCAGTGCGCGCTGACTGTCGGGCTCGGTGTTCGGCTCCTGGTCGGGAACGAGGGGTTGCCCGTCGCGGTCGATGCCGAGCTTGTCGAGCATCGCCTGCGGGCACTCTGCCCCGACGTAGAACGCCTCCCCACGCGCCTTCCGCGCATACGCCTGCTCGATCACCACGCCGAGCGACGATTCGAGCGCGACGTACGGGTAGACCTTCTTGCCGGTGACGAACTCGAGCTCGTCGAGCACCTTGTGCTCGCGCGGGTTGGCGGTCGCGACGAAGAGGCGATCCTCGCGCATCAAGACCGGCAGGATCAGATGCTTCTCCGAGATCTCGCGCGGCAAGAGATCGAGCGTCTCGAGCCGCAGGCAAATCTGACCGAGGTCGATGCCCGGGATGCCGTGCTGCTCGCTCAACGCCTTCAACGCCGAGAGATCGGTGATCGTCCCCTCCGCCGCCAGACGCGACGCGAGACGTCCGCCCTTGTTCTCGGTGAGCGCGCGCTCCAGCTGATCCGGGGTGAGCGCGCGCTGCCGAAGCAGGATCTTTCCGATCTGCTTCCGTTCGGTCATCCGGGCGATTATCCCTCAAAAACCGACGCTAGAGCACCTCTCAAAAATCGGCGCTACGGCGTGGCGTCTTCCGCGGCCGACTCGTCGCCCGGTACGCCGGCCTCCGTGTCGAGCTCGGCGAGGCGCGCCTCGGCCCACGCAGCGTAATTCCCGGCCTGCACGGCGCGGCGCGCCTCGGCCACGAGCGTCCCGTAGAAGTGGAGGTTGTGGAGCGTCACGAGGCGGGCGGCGCTCATCTCCCGGGCCTGGTGCAGATGTCGGAGGTAGGCGCGACCGTACCCACCGCGGCATGCGGGGCAGCCGCAGCCGTCCTCGAGCGGCCCCGAGTCGTCCTTGTAGCGGGCGTTGCGGATGGCGATGCGACCATGACGCGTGAAGGCCTGGCCATTCCTGGCGTTGCGCGTCGGGATGACGCAATCGAACATGTCGATTCCGCAGCCGATCGCGCGGACCAAGTCCGACGGCGTGCCGACACCCATCAGGTAGCGGGGGCGCGCGGCATCGAGCCGCGGGGCGACGACCGCGAGCGTGCGGTGCATCTCCGGGTTCGGCTCCCCCACGCTGAACCCGCCGAGCGCGAGGCCCGCGAAAGGCAGGCGCGCGAGGCGTTCCAGGTGCTCGAGCCGTAGCTCGGCGTCGGTCCCGCCTTGAACGATGCCGAAAACGGCTTGGCCCGGCTTCGCCGCGGCGAGGCAACGCTCCGCCCAACGCGTGGTGCGCTCGACCGCGGCGACGAGCTCCTCACGCGGCGCCCCGCCGGGCGGGCACACGTCGAGCTGCATCGCGATGTCGGAGCCGAGCAGGCCCTGCACGCGCATCGCCTCTTCGGGCGAGAGCAGGAGGCGGCGTCCGTCGAGGTGCGACGAGAACTCGACGCCCGTCTCGGACGCGCGCGTGCGCTCCGCGAGGGAGAAGGCTTGAAACCCGCCCGAGTCGGTCACGATGGCGCCGGTGAAGCGAGTGAACCCGTGCAGGCCGCCTTGCGCCGCCACGAGCTCGGCGCCCGGCCGGAGCCAGAGGTGGTACGTGTTCATGATCGCGAGCCGGACGCCGAGCGTTCCGAGATCCGCCGTATCGAGTCCCTTCACCGTGCCCTGCGTCGCGACCGGCATGAATGCGGGCGTAAGCACGTCGCCGTGCTCCGTCGTGAGAACGCCCGCGCGCGCCTCGCCCGAGCGCGCTTCGACGCGAAAGCCGATCATGCGCGCCTCGGCAGCCACATCGCGTCGCCGTACGAGAGGAAGCGATACCCCTCGCGGAGCGCCACGCCGTACGCCTCGAGCACGCGGGCGTGACCCGCAAACGCGGAAACGAGCGCGAGCAGCGTGCTTCGCGGCTGGTGGAAGTTCGTGAGGAGCGCGTCCACGACCCGGAACGCGTACCCCGGCTGAATCAGGAGCCGCGTCGCCCCCGAAAACGCCCGGACGTGCCCGAGCCGCGCCGGGTCCGCCGCCGTCTCGAGCGCGCGCACGACGGTCGTTCCCACGGCAACGATGGGAGCACCGCGCGAACGGGCCTCGGCGACAGCGGTAACGAGCGCGGGGCTCACGTCGAGCGTCTCGGAATGCATGCTGTGCTCGTCCAGGTCCTCGGCCTCGACGGGGCGAAAGGTACCGAGGCCGATCGCGAGCGTCAGCGTCGAAACGGCGACGCCCCGCTCGCGGAGCCGCGCGAGGGCGGCTTCGGTGAGGTGCAGCCCCGCGGTCGGCGCCGCGGCCGAGCCGAGCTTTTCCGCAAAAACCGTCTGGTAGCGCTCGCCGTCCGAGGGCTCGTCGAGACGGCCCAGGTACGGCGGGATCGGCACGTGGCCCGCGCGCTCGAGCCACGCTTCCACGCCACCCTCGACCCTGAGGCTCACCTCGAGGAGCTCGCCTTGCGCCTCGATGCGGCCCTCGAGTCCAGGTGCCTCGAGCTCGGTGCCGACGCGCAGCGGCTTGTTCGCGCGGCCGAGCGCCTGCCAGCGCTCCGTCGCACCCTCCTGCCCAACGCGCTCGAGGAGCAAGAGCTCGATCTTGCCGCCGCTTCCGCGCCGCGTCGCGAGCACGCGAGCGCGGCGCACGCGCGTGTCGTTCAGCACGACGAGCGCCCCCTCGGGGACGAGCTCCGCGAAGTCCTTGACCGCGCGGTGCTCGAGCGCCTGCTCGCCCACGACGAGCAGGCGCGCCGCGTCCCGCTCGGGGAGCGGACGGACGGCGATGCAGCGCTCGGGGAGCGCGTAGTCGAAAAGCGCCGTCTTCAACGTGACTCGATGGCGATACCGAGCCGCGTCATCTTCCGCCAGAGCGTCGTCGGGCTGATGTCGAGCAGCTCGGCGGCGTGCTCGCGGCTCCCGTCGGAGCTGCGCAGAGCCGCTTCGATGGCTTGCCGCTGCGCTTCGTCGACGATGTCGGCCAGCGTGCGCCCCGGTGCGCCGCCGGTTGCGCGCGGTTCCTCCGGCAGGATGTCGTCGACGCCGATCACGCCGTTCGTGCAGAGCGCCACCGCCTGCTCGACGAGGTTTTCGAGCTCGCGCACGTTGCCGGGGAAGGAGTAGTTGAGGAGGCGATCGAGCACGCCCTCGCCCAGACGCGCGCGGCGCCCCATTTTGCGCGTGTACTTGCCGAGGAAGAACTCGACGAGCAGCGGGATGTCCTCGCGCCGCTCGCGCATCGGCGGCAGCACGAAGCGCACGACGTTCAGGCGGTAGAAGAGGTCCTGGCGAAAGCGGCGATCGGCGACCGCTTGCGCGAGGTCGACGTTGGTGGCCGCCACGACACGCACGTCGATGCGTACGGGCTTGTTCTCGCCGACGCGGCGGATCTCGCCTTCCTGAATGGCGCGCAGGAGCTTCGCCTGGAAGGCGGGCGTCGTTTCCGCGATCTCGTCGAAGAAGAACGTCCCGCCGTCGGCCTCCTCGAACAAGCCTTTGCGCGCCGCGACGGCGCCCGTGAACGCCCCGCGCGCGTAGCCGAAAAGCTCGCTTTCGAGCAGGGTTTCGGTGATGGCGGCGCAGTTGACGGTCACGAAGGGGCGGTTCGCGCGCTTGCTGTTGGCGTGGATCGCGCGCGCGATGAGCTCCTTGCCCGTCCCGCTTTCGCCCGTGATGAGCGCCGTCGCTTCCGTGGGCGCGATCTTGATGACGCGCGAGAGCACGTCGCGGATCGGCTGCGACCGACCGATCACGTTCTCGAGGTGGTAGCGCTCCTTGAACTCCTGCGCGAAGAGCTGCACCTGCCCGCGCAGCTGGCGGCTCTCGAGCGCCTTGCTCACCTTCACCGTCAGCTCTTGCTCGGTGAAGGGCTTCTGGATGTAGTCGAACGCGCCGACGCGCATGGCCTCGACCGCGCTCTCGATCGTGCCGTACGCCGTCATGACGATGACCTCGGTCATCGGCTGCGTCTCCTTGATGCCGCGCAGCACCTCGATGCCGTCGTACTCACCCATCCGGAGGTCGGTGATCACGACGTCGTACGCGCCGCCCGCGCCGAGGTCCTTACCCTCCGCGCCGTCGGCCGCCTCGTCCACGTCGTAGCCCGCGCTCCGCAACATGAGCGCCAGCGTCGTGCGCATGTTGCGCTGATCGTCCACGACCAGGATCTTGCCGAGGCGCGTGGGAACGTCGGGTTCGCCGCTCTTGCCCTCGTGGCGCTGGATGGACGCTGGCTGAGACAGTCTCGGGCCTCCTCGAGGGAATCTTTAGCGCTCCGCCGCGCGTGGTTCCAGCGCTTCCCGCCGGGGCCCGGCAAGCTGCTTCTCCCGTGCGGATTTAGCCGTGCGGGAGGTACGGTTAATGACCGCTCAGGTACAGGACGGCGATGGCGATCAAAATACCGGCGACGCCCACGATGTAGGCGACGATCGCGACGACCCGGTTCGGATCGGGCGTGGAATCGGCGACCGAGCGCGAGCTTGGCGGCACGACGCCGGGCAACGACCCGCCCGCCGACGACACGCCGCTCGACGATACGCCGGACAGGCCGGTGCCCGTGACGACGCTCACGCCCGTGATGGTGATCTTCTCGTTTCCGGTGGGGGTGAACACCGGCTCGTTCGAGATCAGCTCCGGCAGCTGGGCGCCGGCCGCGACCGACTTGAGCGCCGACCGAACCGCCTTGCGCCGCTGCTCGATGCGCTGCCCCACGACGCGCTTGAGGAGCCCCGCGATCCCGCTTTGAGGCACCACGATCCGCTTCTGCTTGAGGTAGGCGCGGAGGTCGGTCTCGAGCTCGAGCGCCGTCTGGTAGCGCCCTTGCGGGTCGCGCTGCAGCGCGCGCATCACGATCTTCTCGAGCTCGGGCGGGTACTTGGGGTCGAGCGTCGTCGGCGGCGGGACTCGGCTCGAAATCACGAGCTTCAGCGTCTCGATGTCGCTATCGCCGCGGAAGAGCCGCCGGCTCGTCGTGAGCTCGAACAGGACGATCCCGAGCGCGAAGAGATCGCTGCGCCGGTCGATCGGCTTACCGCGCGCCTGCTCGGGCGACATGTAGCCGAACTTGCCTTTGAGCTGCCCGGCGCGCGTCGCCTCGCTCACGCGACCGACGGCCTTGGCGACGCCGAAGTCCACGAGCTTCACCGCGCCGTTCGTGCCGATGAGGATGTTGTGCGGAGAGATGTCGCGATGCACGACGCCGCGCGGCCCGCCGTTCTCGTCGCGGAGCTCGTGCGCGGCGTGGAGACCTGCGGCCGCCTCGGCCAAAATGCTCACGGCCATCTCGGGAGGGATCGCTCGACGCTTCCCGGCCTCGGCGATGACGGTGTGGAGCGACTCACCCTCCACCCACTCCATCGACATCCACATCACGCCGTCGTGCTCGCCCACGTCGTGAACGTTGACGACGTTGTGGTGCCGGATGCTCCGGACCAAGCGCACCTCGTCGAGGAACATCCGAACGAACTCGGACTCCTCGGCGAGCTCGGGCAGCATCGCCTTGACGGCGACCAAGCGGTCTTCGGTGCGCCCGGCCTGGTGCTCGCGCGCCACCCAGACCGTGGCCATCCCACCCCGGCCGATCCGCAAGAGCAGCTCGCAGTCTCCGAGCCGGGATCCCGGCGTCAGGTCATTCGTCATTCTGGGGGGTTAGGTGGTGGATTCCCTGTCATTCTTTTGCACCATCGACCGGGAGACGGCAAAGCCCCGAGGGCTAGAAACCCCAAGACCTCGAAAAAAGGCCTCGCACGGGCGGGGGCCTGGCACTACGCTCCGCGCGCGAAACACGGAGGATCAGGAAAATCGATGGCATCCTTAAGGGAGCAGCTGGCGGGTGGTGACAAGCGCAGCAAGGTGGTCGACGACGCCTGCGGGGTGCTCGACCAGGAGGTCGCCGACAAGGGCGGCCTCACGGGCATCGCGATCAAAGGCGCCTACAAGATCGTCCAGGGCGTGAAGCCCGGCTTCGTCAAGGAGGCCGTCGATGGCCTGCTCGACGATTTCCTCGACGCCCTCGACCCGATCTATCAGGAGGCCGTCCAGAAGCAGCGGCCGGCCGGCGCGTTCGTGCGCGAGAACGCGTCGCGTGTCGCCGACGCCCTGCTCGCGATCACCGACAGGCGAGCCCAGAAGGCGAAGAGCCAGGTCGTCCGTGGCGCTTACGACAAGCTCCGGCCCATGGCGAAGAAGCAGGTCGAAGCCGCGGCACCCCGCCTCGGCGACCTCCTCGGCCGCCACGCCGCGCCTGCCGCCTGACTCAGAGGCCGCTTTCGGCCTCCAAATTTGACAACCCCGGAGGGGGGTCAAAACCTTGGACAGTTTCGACATCGTCATGAACCCGGCCAGTCCCGTTCTTCCCACCTCTGAAACCAGCCGCTCCTCTGTCATCCGCGGCGCAGTCGTTCGATTCGCCGGAGACTCCGGCGACGGCATGCAGGTCACCGGCGATCAGTTCACGGCCGCCGCTGCCCTCGCGCGAAACGACCTCGCAACATTCCCGGATTTCCCCGCCGAGATCCGCGCGCCTGCCGGCACGACGTACGGCGTGTCCGGGTTCCAGGTGCATTTCTCGTCGCAGGACGTGTTCACCCCGGGGGACGCGCCCGACGTGCTCGTGGCGATGAACCCCGCGGCGCTGAAGACGAACCTCAAGGATCTCAAGAAGGGCGGCCTCTTGATCCTGAACAGCGGCACCTTCAACGCCACGAACCTGAAGAAGGCCGGCTACGAGGTGAACCCGCTCGAGAACAACTCGCTCGACGGCTACACGGTGCTGTCGATCGACATCACCAAGCTCACGGTCGCGTCCGTGAAGGACACCGGGCTCTCCAACAAGGAAGCCCACCGCTGCAAGAACTTCTGGACCCTCGGGCTGATGTTCTGGATCTACAGCCGGCCCCTCGAGCCGACCCTGAAGTGGATCGAGAGCAAGTTCGGCAAGCGCGCCGATCTGGTCGCGGCCAACATCGCGGCCCTCAAAGCCGGCCACGCTTACGGCGAAACCGCCGAGGTTTTCCAGCAGCGTTACGAGGTCCCCGCCGCTCCCGTCGAGAAGGGCGAGTACCGGAACATCGGCGGTAACACCGCGACGGCGCTCGGACTCATCGCGGCGTCGCAGCAGTGCGGCCTACCGCTCGTGCTCGGCGCCTACCCGATCACGCCGGCGTCCGACATCTTGCACGAGCTCAGCAAGTACAAACACTTCGGCGTCACGACCATTCAGGCCGAGGACGAGATTGCCGCCGTGTGCGCGGCGCTCGGCGCTTCCTACGCCGGCAACCTCGGTGTCACGAGCACGAGCGGCCCCGGCATGGCGCTCAAGATGGAGGGCATCGGCCTCGCGCTGTCCGTGGAGCTCCCGCTCGTGATCGTCGACATCCAGCGCGGCGGTCCGAGCACCGGCTTACCCACGAAGACCGAGCAAGCGGACCTCTTGCAGGCGGTGTACGGCCGCAACAGCGAAGGCCCCGTGTGCGTGATCGCGGCCTCGACCCCGGGCAACTGCTTCAACATGGCGATCGAAGCGGTGCGCCTCGCGACGAAGTACATGACGCCCGTCATCCTGCTCACCGACGGCTACCTCGCGAACGGCGCGGAGCCTTGGCGCATCCCCCAGGTGAGCGAGCTCCCGAAGTTCGAGGTCAAATTCCGCACGGATCCGCAGGGTTTCCACCCGTTCCTGCGCGACCCGGAAACGCTCGGGCGAAACTGGGCGATCCCCGGCACGCCGGAGCTCATGCACCGCGTGGGCGGGCTCGAGAAGGACTACGACTCGGGCCACATCTCCTACTCCCCCGAAAACCACGAGCGCATGACCAAGGTGCGCGCCCAGAAGATTGCCGGGATCGCGAACGACATCCCTCCCCTAGGCATCGAAGTGGGCGAAGACAGCGGCAAGCTGCTCGTCCTCGGCTGGGGCTCCACCTACGGCTCCATCCGCGAAGCCGTGCAGCGCTGCCGCGACCGCGGCCTCAGCGTCTCGCACGCGCACCTTCGCTACCTGAACCCGTTCCCCGCGAACCTCGGCGAGCTCCTGACGCGCTTCGAGCGCGTGCTGGTGCCCGAGCTGAACCTCGGCCAGCTCGTGAAGATGATCCGCAGCACCTACCTGGTCCCCGCCGAGAGCCTGCCCAAAGTTCAGGGCCACCCCTTCAAGATCTCGGAGCTGGAGGACA
>Ga0247800_1000088_pt1 | contig 13856 bp, 20 predicted proteins | sample UWRJS092311B6_FD_179924 | JGI IMG/M metagenome (GOLD analysis project Ga0247800, IMG submission 179924) | Soil microbial communities from Arlington Agricultural Research Station in Wisconsin, United States - UWRJ-S092-311B-6 | ecosystem: Environmental > Terrestrial > Soil > Agricultural land...
GCCGGTGTTGCTGCTGCCCTCGATCCACTTCAGCCGGCCGACCACGACGATGTCGCTGCACTGGTCGAGGTACGGCGCCGCCTCCCGGTTGTAAGACCAGTCGCCGTCTAGCAGCAGCCACGTCGGCTTGAGCCGCTGGAAGTGCAGCATCAGCGGGTACAGCAGCGCCCTCGTCCACGGCGTATTGGAGATGATCGCATCGGCGCCATTGAGGTCGGCAGCGGTCAGCGTCAGTGCGTCGACGCCGCCGTTGAAATTCATGTCGTTCTCCATCACGCAGCGGAGGCCGGTGTACTCCAGCCCGCGCACAAGATCGCCGCGGCCGGCGCACGGCTCGGCGAAGGTCTTGACGCCGCGCAGATGCGGCTTCAGCAGCCGCACCGCACGCGGGTCAGTGGTGTTGTAGGCGTCGTGCTTGCGCCTCTTGAAGTCGCTGCGCTTACCCACGACGGCACAACTCCTCAATGCCGTCAGCAAGTTCCAGAACCTTATTGCCGAGATTGCTGACCGACCATTCGAGGTCGGCCGGCCTGGCGCCGTAGCCCTCGTAGAGCATGAAGGCGGCGACGTAGGTGAGCATCGCGTACTTGATGTTGTGGTCGCCCTCCGACGCTGTCTCATGCAGCGCGATGCACAGGTCGATGGTGGCGCGCTGCCGCGCATTGAATATGCCGTCGCCGTCGAGTTGGTCCCACGTCAGCACTTTGCCGCTGCGTCTGCGTCTGGCCATCTCAATCACCACTGCTGCTTCCGGTCGGCCACAACGGCTTCCCAGCGAGTTCATTGAAGTCCGCGTTACTGGCGTCGATGTGCATGAACAGTTCCTGCGCGCCGAAGACCTGGCGAGCGCCGCACGCCTCGCACTTGATGCGGCGGGCGTCAGGCTCGCAGCCACCCTGCTCGTTGCCGCATGCGATGCAGAAACCGGGGTCATCGAGATCCCGCATTTGCCGTGCGGTGGCGTCGACAATGACCTTGTTGGTCAGGTTCGGATGCCAATGTTTTCGTTCGATCATCACAACCCCCATGATTTTTCATTTTTCGAGTACCACCTGCCGGTCACCGTATCGGCGGCAATCGGCAATCCCCCACTCCACGCGAAGCCGCGCTGCATTTCCTCACGCAGGCATTCGGCGGCGTGCTCGGCGCCACCTTCGCGGCACTCGACCAGCACTTCGTCATGCGTATGCAGCCTGACCGGCATCCAATCGTGGTAGTTGAGTTCAAGTCGCGTCAGCGTGCCGCGCAGGATGTCTGCCGCGGTCGCCTGGACGATGTTCTCGCAGAGCAGACCCGGCCAGATTTTCATCCTGCCCATGTCGCGGGAGAACATCAGTTCGCGTTTCGATTCGATGAGCGCGCCGGTCTTCTCATCGACGCGGTCGACGCGCTCCCACTTGCAGCGGCGGTAGGTCAGGAATCGGCCTGACGGCAGTCTGCACAGCAGCGACCCGCCGAGGTAGCCGGGCAGGAAAACATAGGCGACGCGGCCGGCATCGAAGACCTGTTCGGGGTGCCTGACCGCATTGTCGGCGGCGTCCATCAGCGCATACCAGAACGTCTGCGCCCATGGGTTGGCCTCGCGCCAGGTATCGACGGCCCCCTGCGCTTCGTCGTCGTCAAGGTGCATGTGGTAGGACGCCGCCATCGACAGCAGCGCGTTCTTGCCGCCGCCGAAGCCGCACGCCAACTCCACCACTTTTCCGCGCTGCCGGATTTTCTTGTCGACCTGGCTGATGTCGATGCGGCTGATGTCGGCCGCGGTGCGCGTGTAGATGTCGGGGATCTTCGGGTCCGCATCGACGGCTCGAAAGATGTCGAGGCGCTCGTCGGCCTCGCGGTCGTCGGCCAGCCACGGCAGAACGCGAGCCTCGATGTTAGCCCAATCACCCCACACAAATACGTGGTCGGGCTGCGGCACCAGCGCCGGGCGGATCAGCAGCGACAATTTGCGGCTGACCGGCGTGGTGTCGCCAAGCACGGCGAATTCGTCGTAGGTGGCGCCTCCGGTCAGCGCGTCGATGGCGTCCATCTCGTAAGGCGCCGCGTCGCGCATCAGATTGTGGATCTGCACGCCCTTCGATGAGAAGCGGCCGGTCTGGCTGGCGCCATTGAAAACGTACTGCCCGCGGATGATGCCGCCTGTGTGCTGCATCAGCATCCTGGCGAACTTGGCCGGGGTTTTCGATCCGCCATAGTACCTGATGTGCAGAACCCTAAGCGCCGCCGCCAGCGGAGGCACCAGAGGGGTTTTCACGTCCTCGAGGTACGCAATCAGCCTTTCGAGGCGCTTGCGCTCCAGCGACCTCTCTTCCTCCTGCGTGACCTCGCCGTCTTCGTCGGTTTCCTTCTCGGTCTTGACGAGGATCTCGCGCCCATCGGAGGGCAGCAACGTCGTCAGCCACTGATCCATACGCTTGACCTGATTGACGGTGGTGACGGCGTTGCTGGTCAGTATGGCGAGTTCCTTCGCCGATCTGCGGCCGTCCTCGACGGCCATGTGCGCGGCCGCCTCGACCAGATCGAGGTCGATACCGACGCCGCGCTCGTTGATTTGTTCCGCGGCCCAGTATTCCTTCCACTCGGCGGGCGACAGTTGCCGCGTGCGGTGGAACAGCGCCCGCATGGCGGCGACATCTTGGCGCGCGTAAGCGATGAACTGCTTCCACTCTTCGGAGTGCGACTGCGGCGTCGCGTCGGAACCCGAGAAACTAAATAGCCGAATAAGTTTCTTGCCGGCCTTGTCCTTGAGGATGTCGGTGCCGGTGAACTTCGCGGCCCACTCCAGTTGCGCCGGCAGTCCCGACGCCGCGGCTTGCACGCGACTGTCGATCCACATCTTCGGCTCGGTCGGAGGGAACCCGCTAGTCGAATGCGCCCATACGGCGCGGTCGAATGAGGCGTTGTGGGCGCAGATCACCGCGTTGCCGCGCTCGACCTCCGCAAAAAATTTTTGAAAATTCCAGTTCAGGTCATACCACCGCAGCGGCCCATGGCCGAAATCGGGGACGGCCTCGATGTAGACCGGGCCGTCCCCAATCGCCCACGCCATGATGATGGCGTGGGCATTGCGCGCGTACTGATCAGCGCCCGCGGCTATCGGCACCGTGCCTCTCGTTTCGAAATCGACCCAGAGAACCTGGTCGGGCCGAATCGATTGGCCCGGTGCGCGATCATCAAGCATGGCCGCGGACCTCCGACTTTGCACGCACGCGAAGCGTTTCGATCACGTTGTGAGAGATCTTCCGCATGACCGGCACCCGTAGTTCTTCGGGGGCTGTCGTTATCAACATACCCGTCAGGAACGTCTCGCTGATCATCACCAAAAGCAGGTCGGCTTCGCGCGGATCGCCTCTGCCGTGCTCGCGGCAGAAGCCCTCTATGCGTGTCTGCATTGCCGTCAGCATGTTGGCGGCAATGCCGATCACCTCGTCGCCTTCTTCATCAGTGAGGGGCGCCATATCCCACATCAGACGCGACCGCCGGGACGCTGGCGACGAGGAGCCGCACCGGGGCGCTCGGCCGGCTGCAGCGGCGCCTTGACCGTCGCTGCCGGCTTCACGTCGATCACGTCGCCGACCGCGCCGTCGTCGGCGAGATCGTCTTCGCCTTCCTCGAGCCGGTTGCCGTCGATGTCAGCCCAGCCGCTGATCGTGAAGACCGGGAAAAACATCTGCCCGTAGTCGTTGTGCATGTAGTAGTCGGACGACAGTTGCAGGATCGCGACGACGTTCGTCTGATCCTTTTCCCAGTGGTCGACCAGTTTGCCGAACAGGTTGTCGACGGCGCGCATGCCGCCCTTGCTGTTGACCTTGTACTGGACTTCGGTCCCCTCATCGTCGCCGTTGAGGCACTTCAAATCGAAGGAACGCTGTTCCTTCCACTCGCCGCCGGGGATCGCTTCCGGCATTACCGGCTTGCGCGAGGTGATGGGCGCCATCGCTTCGCCAAGCAGTTTCTGCGCCGCACCAGGTGCGGTCGCCCAGCAAACCCAGCCGTGGCCGATGCTGTAGGGATTGACCGCCCATTCGCTGCCCTGCTGCACCGGCTCGTTGGACGTGCCGAACACCAGTTGGCCGGTCTTGGCCAAACGGAGGAACGGCTTGCCGCCGGCGATAGGCGTCGACGCCCGCGATTCGCGGACGCCGGCGATCAGGCCAGCAACGAAACTGGTCTGCATCTCCTTCGAACGCGGATCATTCGGCGCGAGCGCCTGGCCGGGTGTACCTTCAAAAAGTTTCGTCATCGTCTTCAGTCCTCAGTCATCAGTGCCTGTTCAATCCGGCCGACACTCGAATGCCGTATCTGCTCAAAGCCGCTTGAGGGCCTTGCGCATATTCTCGATCACCATGCCGTGGGTGGATTCCGGCCGCGGATCATCGGACCTCGCAATCGTCGTACCCGACGACACCAGCATCCACAGGTCTTCGGGCAGCGTGATGCCCTTGGCCTTCAGCAATTTCTCCACCTGTGCCACTGAGCGCAGTTCGGGGAGGCTGAACATATCGCCTTGAACAGCGCCGATCTTCATTAGGTCGGCAACCGCGTCGTCTTCGCTCGCCCACTTCCGCAAGCCGCGCTTCGGCACCAGTTTCCAGTGCGGGATGTAGCCGCCGTCCTCGAGATAGAGGTGACCCTGCTTGCGGATCTCGCCGGCCCAGGTTTCTGCCAGTTCGGCCATCGACAGCGCATTGCTCATGTAGTCGCCATATTCGGTCGCCTCGACCGGCTGCAGCGAAGCCTCCAGCGCCGCCCGCTTCGGGTCCAGCACCGACATCTCGATGACCGGGCCGGTCCATAGCGGGCAGGTGGCCTTGCACGACGCAAATCTGCAATGCTCCCCGCGCTCGCGCCAGGCGCCGCGGCTGAGTGCCTCGATGAAGGCGTGCTGGAAGGCTTCGTGGAATTTGTCGAGATCGTCGTTGGTGACCTCGACGTAATCCATCGGCTCGGTCGCCCGCGGCTGGATCACCGCCAGCACTATCTTGCGGTTCTTGAAAGCCGTCTTGAAACGGGCGCGCGCCGCGATGGCATAGAACATCAATTGCGGATTGAACGTCTCGCCATTGCCGTCGTCGTAAGTGGCTCGCACCAGCACGCCGCGGCCGAACTTCCAGTCGACAACGATGACGGCTTCTCTGTTCTTCACGATCAGGTCGACTGAACCGAAAGAGCCGGGGATGTGCGGCATCGGCAGCACGGCTTCGATGGCGACGGTCGAGTAGCGGGTGCCGTAGAGCGCCTTCAGGTCTTTGAGCAGTTGATCCGCCTTCAGCACCGTATCGGCTTGCTCGGTGTTGACCATGTCCTCGACCACGCCGACGCCGCCCATCAGGCCGGCGATCATCGAATGCAGCATGGTGCCTTCTTCAGCGTATGACGAAGACGTGTCGCTCGCCGGCGACTTCAGTTGCTCATGGTAGGAGGCTGGACAGGCGAGGATGCGCGCCGCGGTCGACCCGCCGAGGATGGGCGAATGGCCTTTCATCGAGAACTCCACCGGGCTGTCCTTCGACCTTGCCGCGCGCTGCCTGGCGGGGACGTGCGGAATAGGCTCATCCGGCTTCAGCCGGGTGCGCCATTCGATAGCGGCCTTGCCGCGGCGTGTCTTGTCGCGAAAACCGGAATCGTAAACGAGGTCCATCTCGACCAGATGGGTGATGGTCCCCGATCCGGTCTGATGCGGGATGCCGAGTTCCGTCTCTAGAAAATCCCAGATGAAGCCGCCGACCGTGCCTTCGGGGCCTTGCGGCTGGCGGTCGCGCATGTATTTCAGGATCCTGTAAATGACGGTTTCCTCGCGGGGGCTGTCCTTGAAGTCGTGCCACGCGGCGCCGGATGTTTCGTGTCGGTAAGCGATCATCAGACTTCCCCCTTGTCCGCCAAAAATTTTGCGAATTCCTGATCTGTTTTGGCGTCGTCCTGGCGCCGCTCTTCGATGCGCTTGGCGCGCATGTCCATGCCGTCCCAGTAGTGCGTCACCGGCTTGTCGACCTCGACCACCCGCTGCTGCCGCACCGATGTCCATCGGTCGGCCAGATCATCGACGTAGAAAGTGGCTTCGGCCTCAGTGGCGAAGGTCAGGCCGTTGCCGGCCCACTTTCCGCTGCTGTCGGCGATCACTTCAGCAATCCAACTCATTTCAAATCCCCCAATGGACAGGTCAGCATGTCCTCGATCTGGGCGCTGAAGCCCTTCTCGATTGCGAATTGCAACATGTCGCGGTTGCGAACGTTGCGCGATGTCAGGATGCCCATGTGCCACCAGCGGAACTGAACCTGCCGCTTGATGAACGCGCGGATGAACGGGCGCCGCGCGGTCGGGATTGGCGTGTCGACGGTAAGGCAGCGGCGGCTTGGCGACCGTTTGATCGCCAGCGCCTCGTCAAGCAGCGGCGCGTTCATGACACCCCCCGATCACGTTTTTCCTTGGCTATCTCGATGAAATCTTCGATGGCCTGCTGGATCAGCATTGCCAACGTGTGGCGGTTCTCGCCGGTGTCGATAGACGGCTCGTCTTCGAGAAAATTAACCGCCAGGTCGTAGCACTCACGGTCGTAGGTCATCAGTCCATCCTCGCGACTTCGAATTTGCCGTACTCATTGACGACGGCGACGTAGCCATAGGCGTAGACGAAGATGCGCTCGTTACGGAGCCTGGCCTTGGCCAGGGGAGGCATCACAGGGTCGCCGGGGTATTTGATCGAATGATCCCGCGGCTCCATCTTGAAGCCCTCCTGGGGCCTCCAGCCGCCGCCGTGGGCATAGCGATCAGCGGCCTGCTCTTTGGCAGGCCGCGGGTCGCCGTCCTGGAAGATCACCGGCAGGAAGCCGACAACGTCGACCAGCGGCGCGTCGCGAGAAAGCGATGTCCAGATCATGACTGCCCCCGCAAACTGTCGCCGACCTTGATCAGGCCGCGCAGCACCTTCAGGCACGTTTCCATTTCCTTGACGTGCTTACCGCCGACTTTCTGCTCGACGGCGCTGGCGTGGAATTCCGCGACGATGTGCTCGGCGACGCGCAGGCCGTCCATGCCGCTGATGGTGTTGTCGTTCATGGGTGGCGCTCCCGCTCTTCGGCCATGCCGCCGTCGTCGGCCTGGCAATCTTCGAGTTCGATGTTGATGAGGCTGATCACCTGCGAATGGGTGAGCCGGCGCGTGATGTCTTTGCTGCCGTCGTGGAACCAGCCGTAAGTGCGGGACAGCGGGTAGTAGTGGCAGACGATGCCACGCCACACGACCTCCGACGTGTCGTGGCCACGGGCTGCGCCCTTGGCCATCGCTCTCATGCCAATCATGATCGTCTGCGCTTGATCGTTCGTCATTCCCCCAGCCCCTCTGAAATGTAGTCCTGCACGATCATGCGGCGGCGCTCTTCTTCGCGCTCGGCCTCGATCTGCGGATTTTGGTCGATCACCTCACCGATCTGGCGCTTGAGATCGCCCAGGCGGGTGTTGGAGTATTCCTTGCCGTCGACGGTGGCGACGTACATGCCGATGCCGCCGTTCTTGCGAACGATGACGACACCGAGGTGCATGTGCATCGCCGGCTTCTTACGAACCGGCGGGTTCCAGCGAGGCCGGAGGAAGTTGCTGACGCGGGTCATGCCAGCACCATCTGGATCTCGAAGTGCATGGCGCTCTCGCGGTTCATGTGGAGTTCGCCGTTGATCACCTCGCCGTCGATGCGGTCGGCGAAATAGATGGCCAACTCGTTGAGCATGGCTTCGTACTTGGCGAGGCGCTTTTCAGCGGTCGCCATCTCGTCGCGCAGCGCCTCGTAGCGGTCGTAGATGTCGGGGGTGAAGAAGGGGTCGTTGCTCATCGCTCAGACCCTCCGTTTTCGTTCGCTGCGTCCACCAGGTACTGGTGGAAGCGATAGCCGCTGAAGCCGGCGGCGTAAGCGCGCTCGACCATGCCGCTGGCGAGCAACTGCTGCGACAGGCGATACTGCGAGCGCAGGGCTACGCCGGCTGCTTTGCGAAGTTCGTTGAGGGTATAGGAGCGGCTCGGATCGCGCTCCATGTGGGCTATCGCCCGCTGCATCATGGTGGTCATTTCGTCAGTCCTTCAGTCGTTTGCTTTTCAATCTTGTGTCCCCTATATGCTGATTATTCATGCATCCGTCAAGAGGGAAAAATGCTGGAAAAGGCGATTGAGCGATATTTCTGCGAGGCCGTGGCGCGCAACGGCGGCGTCGCCGAGAAGGTAGTCAGCCTGTCGGCCCGCGGCTACTTCGACAGGGTGGCCCTATTGCCAGGTGGCAGGGTGATTTTCGCCGAGATAAAAAAGCCGAAGGGTGGCGTCGTCGCCGCGCACCAGCGCACGCGCCACGCAGTATACCGGGCGCTCGGCGCCGAGGTCGTGATCATAAAGACCTTCGCGGATGTTGACCGGCTAATGAACGGAAGCGTACAAAACTGATGTACGAGGAGTCAGCAGTTCGACCCATAAAAAATGAGCCGGCGACGTGTTGAGCGACGCCGCCGGCCTGAGAAGCCGTGCCGTTCCATTCCCTATCCACGCGCGACAAGAAGGAGAAACACAGCGTGAAGCAACGTCTAGCGCCGAAGCCAAGTTCCCGCAACATCGACCAGATGAATCTCAGGCTCGCGATCTACGCGAATGGCTGGATCCCGATCCCCTGCGAGGCGAAGAGCCGCATGCTCGAGGGGTGGAACAAGATGATCGTCAACGAGGAGGTTATCCGCGGCTGGGACAAATACGGAAAGGGCGGCAGCACACTTTTAGGCACAGGTCTGCGAATCGAGGGCAAGGCATTTGTGCTCGACCTCGACATCAAAGATCCGGTCGTCATCAACCGCGTGCTCGACCGCATCGAAGAGAAGTATCCGATCTTCTTCGCACATTCGCTGTGGCGCCATTCGGGCGGCACATCGCTGGCGCTGTTCGCCCAGGTCAGCGAGCCGGTCGGCGGGCGCCACAGCGTCACCTATGGCCGGCGCTTGCCCGATGGCACGGTGGTCGACAAGGCGCACGCCGAGACGCATGGCTCGAAGACCAGCGGCAAGTACTTCGCCGGCTGGGGGCCGCACAAGGAGGCGCCGCGCGTCTATGGCTGGGACGCGGAGCGGTCGCCAGCCAATACGCGCCTGGATAGCCTGCCGGTGTTCGACGCGGCCGAGGTCGGCCCGCTGATCGATCTGATCGAGGCTGAGTTAGCCGCGTGCGGGCTTGAGCCGATCACGCCGCGGCGCGACCTCGTCGGCCTCCGCACGCTCTACGATCTGACGCCGGAAACCGAATTCGTGCTGGCTGACGGCTCGGTGGTGACGTGCGCCGACCTTGAGGCCATGCTCGAGGCCGGCGCCGAAAGCGGCATCCGCGGCGTGATGACGCTCGAGGAGTGGGCCGCTTCGGAAACAAAAGAGCACTGCAAGGCATATGTCCGCAAGGGCGCCAAGCGGCTGGCGATCTCGGATTTCTTCCACGATGTGCAGCACTACTACATGGACGAAGAGCCGCGGCCCGAGATCGACCCGGTCAGGGTCGCCGAACTGCTGTCGGCGGCGACCGCCGCGGCGGGCGATGACGACAAGAAGCCGCCGCTGCCGCCGCTGGTCGACCGCAGCGGGAAGCGCGTCCCCGAACTGAAGTTCGATGACCTCGTCGGCCATTCGCCGGATGCCAAGTTCATCTACCGGCCGACCGGCGAATTGTGGTCGCCGGCGACGATCAATTCGCGGCTGACGAAAGTGATCGTCGGCTTCGATGAGGACGGAAAGCCGATCAAGATCCCGCCTTCGGTCTACATCATGCGGACATGCGTGGTCGAACACATGTCGTGGGTGCCGGGCAGGGGCGAGTTCATCGAGGATGTCGTCATGCGCGAAGGCGGCATCATGCGGGAGCCTGGCGCGCGCGTGTACAACCTCTATCAGGCGCCGCCGGCGATTGCCGGGGGTGATCCTGCGAAGGCGCGGCGGTGGGTCGACCATGTGCATCGCGTCTACGAGCCGGCCGACGCGCAGCACATCATTCATTATCTGGGCTACGCCGCGCAGCACCCCGGCGACAAGATCAACCACGCGCTGATGCTCGGCGGTGCGCCGGGCATCGGCAAGGACACCATCCTGGGGCCGGTGCGGCTCGCCGTGGGTGAGTGGAATGTCATCGAGGTGCGGCCGCCCGAACTGTTCGAACGCTTCAACAAGTGGCAGCGGTCGGTCATCCTGCGGATCAACGAGATGCACGATCTGGGGGACGGCAACATGTATGCGCTCTACGAGCGCCTGAAAGTCGTGACCGCGGCGCCGCCGGAAATGCTGCGCGTCAACGAGAAGAACCGCGGCGAGTATCACATCCCCAATGTGGTCAAGGTCATCATGACGACCAACCACAAGACCAATGGCATCTACTTGCCGGCCGACGACCGCCGCACCTATGTGGCGTGGTCGCCGCTTAAGGAGGGCGAAGGCGGCGACGAGGCGTACTTCACAGGGCTGCATGCGTGGCTCGCCGCGGAGGGCGACCGGCATGTGGCGGCTTACCTGCTGTCGCTGGATCTGAGGGCGTTCAATCCGAAGGCGCCGCCGGTCAAGACCGAAGCGTTCTGGTCGATTGTCAATGCGAACCGCTCATTGACCGATACTGGCATCGCCGAGGTGCTGGCCTATGCGGTGGACAAAGAGGGGGCATCCCCGGTTGTATTGACGCTTGACGATCTGCGCGACATGGCACGCACCGCGGGGCTTTACGATGTGCGCGAGTGGCTCAGTGATCCGAAGCACCGCCGACAGATCCCATCGAACCTCGAGAAGCACGGATATATCGAAACACCCAACCAAACGGCGCAGGACAAGTTGTGGCGGCTGGATGGCCGGCGGCAGATGGTTTACCGGCGCTCGGATGTGACGTACACGGACGCGCAGCGCGCCATAGAGCAAAGAGTGCCAAAGAAACAAGGGGATAGCGTCGTTATCGTGCTGCCAGGGCGACCGAAACGCGGGGAGTGATGCGTCAGTGATGTCAGTGATGTCAGTGGTTTTCTACCTCCTTCGCTAATTTTAGAATAATTAGTTATTGCTCTAACTCCAAAGAAAGTCGGGTTCTCTGACGGGTAAAAACGTAAAAATAGAGAGCGAGGTGGAAAACCACTGACTTCACTGATATCACTGACGTGATGCCCGGCTATCGAATTGACGCGGCGATGCAACTAAATGGGGAAATTTATGATTGGTCCGTGGACTGAATTGACCATGCTGCTCGATGACGGAAATGCGCCGGGGGTGCAGGTACGCACCATTGATGGCGAGGTGATCGAAGGGCATGCCGTTCAACTTGAGGACGGCTGGGTCAAGGTGAGGCTGTTCGACGGCAGACACGCGGGGAGGGATGTCTGGGTCAGCAAGGCGGCAATCGCAACTTGGTTTGTTGTGAGCGACCCGACCCCTGGGGGGTGATTTTGAGGGCGGCCAAGGGATTTTGGTCGACATCTACGGGCGGCCCCGAGAAACGTCTCCAGGCGCTCGCCTGTGGCGCACAGCGGTCATTTCGACCGGGACCAGAGGAAACGGTCGATTTTCGATTTCAGTTGAGATCAGAAAAAACTATCGATCCGTTTTAGAGCGGAATCGGCGCGGCGCACGGCCTGGTTGTGCTCGAGCACGGCCAGGTTGTAGATGCACGGCAGGGTTGCGCCAGCGCACGCCAGGGTTGCAGGATGCAACCCAGCGGTTGTGGCAGGCGCGGGAATGCAACCCAGCGGTTGCGGGCGCAACTGGTGGGTGGCGATTGGGCATGGTTGTGCAACCCGGCGCCTATGGGGACGCCAGGTTGTGCAATCGGAGGTGCGCGCGAGCGCATGGTTGTGCTCTCCCTGGTTGTGTAGATCCTGGGTTGTGCTAGTCGAATGCCATTGAAAAACCGATCAATAGCGCGGCAAGCGGCAAGGCAAAAACGATGAGCGCCAATAGCATCTGATCAGCCTATCAGGATTGATGAAGCGGCTTTGCGCGCGGCATAGGCTGGCGCCGAATAGCGGTTTATGAGTCGCTTTGTGCGGCGCTCAATTCCAAGCGCTGGCACATTGCGCCAATAGTAAACGAGCACATCACCATTGCTAAACACGCGATAATCGCGGCGCCCGATTGTCACCAGGACAGAGTCGGAATAGTCGCGCGCATTGCGAGCGGTAAATTTGCGGGCGCGCGCAATGGCGCGCGCAACTGTTTTTTCAGACATGATTTTCAATCTCCAAAGCGAAACAACATTGTTTCGGAATGGCGCCGCATGCGGCGCCTAACCGAAGCAATGCGGCGCTCTAGGCAAGGCAAGCCACATGATAGGCGCTCACAGCATCGGCTGTTGTGAGTGAACGATTTGCCTTATTGCCGGCAACGTATTCACACCAGGAATTCCACCAGTAGCGGGCGCCACCAGTCGACGCGCATGCGTCAACATAGGCCGCAATTTTCTTGCGCTTTGTTGCGGGCTTAACAGATTTGGAAAGTTTGAAAGCGGCTTCGGATAGGCCGAGTCGCTTAAGATTGTGGCCATCTAGGCAAGCCACCTCCAGACCGACAATTTGCGCGACGAAAGCGGCTTTGACGATTCCCAGACCTGGAATTGTGCTGATAATATCAATGGCGCCGATGGTGTCGCTTGCGTCAACAGCCGCGGTAACAGCCGCATGCAATGCCGCGGCATGCGCCATTGCATAGGTCAGACCTGGGCGCTTTGATCCAAATAGATATTTGGACGCGGCGCCATGGGCGCGAATCTCGGCCATCTGATTGCCGACCGATTGCAGCGGCTGTTGGATGGTGGAAAGCACGAAAGCCACCACGTCAACAAAGCCGCTCGGCGATGCAAGCGCGTGAGCGCGCATCAATGGCATATCGCGATCATACATGATTAAACCTCCAGAGTAGCGTTGTGCGCGCGGCAAATGCGGCGCGCGGTATCGGATGAAATGCCAACGGCAATGATAGATCCGTTGGCGGTAGTGACGCCGAAGCGCGAGCCAATCTGACACCATTGCCAAATCGTTTCGTCGCGCTCGCGCTCGGCGCGCGGCTTTGCGTCAGGATGTGTCGAATTCGCGTTTATGTCAGACATTGGAATCCCCTTTCATAGGATGTTGAATATTCAGCATCATATGACGGAATTCGCCAATGATTGCAATGTGGAATCGCTCGGCGCCCGCAAAATAGTTGACGTTCTAACATATGTTAGGATGTGCAACCTCGGGGTTGCGCTCGTCGTGCAATTGGTTGCGCTCGCGTCGGTTGTGTCGCTCTGTCTAGATCGTTCGCCAATACTGACATTTTCGACGATCCGTCGACAACCGTAGGTTGTATTTTATACTTATCTATACTGTGAATACTACCCACGGGTTGCAATCTATACCTAATCTATACTGTCATGCAACCTCGGCGCGAAACATACTGACATCCTACTGACATTCGGCGAAGCGCGCTCAGGTTGTACACCTAAAACGTGCAATCTATACACAGATCTACTGCAATCACAACCGATAGGTTGCATTTTATACTGTCGATATACTGGTCCACCCCCTGGCCACCCCTCTTGCAACCCTAGGTTGCAACCGGGACCGCTAAAAACAAAAGTTGCAGGTTTTTAAGTGGGGGTTGTATTCTGCGGGCGTCACCGCGGTTGCTCGTCGCGATGACGCCCTGGGCGATCAAACCTGTTGTGGAGGTTCTCATGCCGTCTCCAAAATCTATGGCCGTTATAGAACGCGCGCTAGCGTGGGATAGCGACGAATGTTTCCTCTGGCCGAGTGGCTGGTCGGGCTATCCGACCGTCAGCGAAAACGGCAAGCATCTGCGCGTGCATCGCTTCATCTGCAAGATGGTGTACGGAGGCCCAC
>Ga0247800_1000097_pt1 | contig 13185 bp, 19 predicted proteins | sample UWRJS092311B6_FD_179924 | JGI IMG/M metagenome (GOLD analysis project Ga0247800, IMG submission 179924) | Soil microbial communities from Arlington Agricultural Research Station in Wisconsin, United States - UWRJ-S092-311B-6 | ecosystem: Environmental > Terrestrial > Soil > Agricultural land...
GGACTCGCTTCCGCAACGAAGCACCGCGGCAACGCCGTCCTTTGAGCCGTACACAGTGCCGCGAGCGATGACGATGGCGTCAAGCGCGCCGGTCTCGCCCGTGAGCTTGGCGACGATGGCGTTTGTGCCGTCGCGTAGCGGAACCTGTATCACTTGGCCGATGACGCGGACGCCGTTGCTGCGCGTCGTCGTCGCCGGCGGCGGCGGCGTCGTCGAGGCGCTTGGCTTCGCGAGAAAGAACAGCGCGAGCAACGCCAGCGCGGGAGTCATCGGGCGGCCCTCCGGGCGAGCCGAGCGCGAACGCGACGCACGGCGCGCGACAGCTCGGGCACCGTCGGCTCGCGGCCGAGCGTTCGGGCCATGCGGTCAATCAACGGCATGAGCCACGGCGGCGAGCGCTCGATTTCGGTTTCGGGCTCGGGCTGCGGGTACGGGTCCGGCTCCTCGGGAGACGAGCCGTCAACCTGCTGGCGGCCCTCCCGCATGGCTTCGACGACGCTCGGGCCTTCCGCTTCCAGCTCGCCGCTTAGCTCGTCGTCCAGGTCGTCAGCCTCGCCCGGCATGGCCATGCCGAATTGCAGCTTTTGGATCTGCTGCGGGATGCGGGTTAGCGGCGAGAGCACGAAATACATTTGGATCGAAGCCGTGTCGGTCGGCTCCTCGCTCAGCACGTCAAGCGTCGCTTCGGCGTTCACCTGGAGCGCGTGCACGGGCACAAAGGGCAAGGTGAATTCCAGCGGCGCATTTAGGGCCGGCTGAAACTGGAAGGTGATTTGCCGCGGGATGGCGACGCGGCCGACGCCTTCGGTCAGGTTCAACGTGAACGTGCGGACCACGTTGCCGGGGAAATTCGTCTGAAAGGCGGCTTGGATGTAGATCGAACAAACCGCCGGCTCGGGCAGCGACACTTGCGCGAGCTGCGCCGAGTTAAGAACCGTGGTGCCCGGGTTCGAAAGGTCGAAATTGATCGTCGCGCTACTGCCCCAGGTCCAGCTAGGGCTGACGTTGCTCGGGGAGTTGGAGCCTTGCATCATGGCGTCACGTCCGGGCGTGGGGAGCCGTCGGGCGCGGCTTGGTACCAATATTCGACGACGAGCCGGGCGCCCTCCCCGGTGATGCTCATGCCGCCGCGAAAAGCGCCGTTGGGTTCCAGCGTGAGGCACCCGCCCGCGTCAACGAAAGCCTCGTTGCTGATGCTTCCGAAAACGAACGAGACCGGCGCAGCGGCCGCGAAGATTTGCACTTTCGTAACCAGCCACTGATTGTGGGTGGTGATGAAGTGCGAATTTCCGTCCGGCACCTCGTAGTAAAAAAAGGTGTATCCGTACTCTCGGACGTCGAGCCCGACCGGTCCGCTGCTCATGCTGCGAGTGCTCCCAGCTCGGCGCGGTTGGTTGCCCAAGCCCGCGCGTAATTTTGGATGTGCTGGGCCTGACTCGTGCCCTTGGGCGCGACGTAATAGCCCTTGCGGCCCAGCTCCTCGATCCACCGCGAGCTGTTCGGCTCGGCCAGCAGCAGCGCCCACGCGCTCGAGAAACGGTCATGGAGGCGCCGAAGCTGGTCGTGCACGGCGTTGGGCAAATCGGGGTAAGCCGTCCAGCGGTACAGCTCCGCACCGGTTTGCACGTCGCGAGCGACGAAATACGGATCGGTTTTTCGAGCCCGCCAACCCCCGAGGTTGAAATTGAATTCGGCGCGGCCGCGTCCGGTCTCGTGCGCCCATTGCGCGACGACGGAGAGCGCGATTTGTCGCACGTGCTCCGGCGTCGCGTTGACGACGTTCGGCGTCAGCACTTCGAGCGCGAGCCGAAAGCGGTCCGCGAACCACTGCGGGAGGGGTTGCCCGCCCGTTTTGGTGCGCGGCACCTCGAACGCACCGCGGCCGCTCGGGAGCGCTGGCGCCTTGGGCTGCGCCGGCTCGTCGCTCTTGGCCGCGCTCAAAACAAACAGCGCGAGCCCGAGCGGTAGCAGGTCAGAGCCTCGAAACATCCACCGCCCAAGACGCCGGCACGAACAGCCGATCGCCCGGCTGCAGGCCACCGGCTCGGCCGGCTTTCTTCAGCCCACCCTTTGAAAGGTCCGTTTTGCTCCACTGCGCGTCGGGGCCTTGCGGCACGTTCGCCTGCTGGAGCTCGACCGCGCTTGCCGCCGTCGCGGGGCGGCCGAGGCGCTTGGCTACGTTCGCCAACCCCTCGCCCTTGCGAACGGCCGTCACGAGCCGACCGGGGGCGGCGGCGGGAGCGGCGGCGGGGGCGTCGGCAGTGATCAGAACCTCGGGAAGGGTCGTCACCACCCCAGGGGTAGAGGGCACAGCGGCGGGGCGCGGCGTAGGCGCTGGCGCGGGCGCTGGCGTTGCCGGGAAGCTCGCCGGCACCGTCGGAGCGGGCGCAGCAGGCGGCGCAGCAGCAGGCGCCACAGGGGCCGGCGGCGTGGCACCCGGCACCGCGGCCGCGGGGTGTTTCGTCATTCGGTAGGCACGCCGGCCGGTCAGGGTGCTGGGCCCGTCGAAAACCACCCCGCCGTCTTTCCAGCTCGCGAGGAGCGATTTTGCTTTGGCCGCTTCGGCCGGCGTCGCGCTCTTGGCTCCCTGCCAGCCGCTCGGAAACTGGTTTTCGAGGGCTTGCAGGGTGATGGCCGCGCCCACGGCGGCAACGTCGGCAGGGGCGCCGACCAAAACCGAGCTGGCTTGCTGCGCAATGCTCGGTTTGACGATCCAAATTTCCACGCCCTTTTTGAAGCCGGCCGGGACCGTGCTCGTCGGCCCTGTGGGGCTCGTGGGCGGGGGAACGGGAACGCTCGTCGGGAACGTCGGCGGTACCGGCTGCGACGTAGCAGGCGGCGCAGCAGGCGGCGCGGTAGCGGGCGCAGCGGGCGGCGCAGTGCCGGGCGCGGGCGGGAACGTCACGGCAGGGCTGCGCGTCTCGCCTTTGTTGTCGAACAGCTTCGAGAGCATCCAACCTAGAAGCAAATCACTCGTGAGCATCGCCACCGCCGTTTTGTTGCTGCTGCTGCAAGCTCTGAACGAGCTTCAATAGGTCGGCGGGGTTGAAGGTCCCGCCGCCGTTCGTTGGAGCGGCGCCGTTGCCGCCGAGCGCGCGTTGCAGCGCCATTTGCGCGAGCTGTTCCCGCGTCTGCGGGCCGCCCGCTTCGTTTTCTTCGCTCGCGGCCGCCGCTTGGTCCTCTACCTCGGCCAAGCGTTGCTCGACTCGCACGAGCAAGCCGAGGCAGACGTTGACGACCGAGACCATGGCCGAAAAGCCTTCCTTGAACGCGCCGCTTTGCTGGCGCGCTGACTCGCTGGCGACCTCCCGCATGTTCCGCGCGATGTTGTCGACGAGCCGGGGAATATCGACGCTGATGATCGGAACCGAAGCGGCGCCACGCGCGACGCCTGAGAGCGCCGCTTCGGTCTCCGTCTCCGCGCGAAGCTCGGGGTCGTCGGGGTCAAGGTCGAGCTGGCGCAAAACCTGATCGTCTTTGTCGAGCGCCTGGATTTTGACGCAAGCTCGGAGCACGCCCACCACGTCGGCCCACTGCGCCGGCCCGGTGGCGCTCACGGCCGCCTTGACCTCGTCTCCGTCCACCGTTTCGCCGACGAGCCGGTGAGGCATCGGCTTTCGCTTGAGCCACCGCAACAAGCGGACGTTGCGGGGGCTCGTGCGAATGTCGGTCATGGTGGAGCGGGGGCGGGCCATCTCAGAACCTCATTACCGCGGGGCCGCTGGCGCCCCAAGGCCGAGCGACGCGCCCTTGCTCGAAAGCGAAGCGCGCAGCAGCAGCAGGGAACCCGCCGCCGCCGCCGCCGCCGCCGCCGCCGAAAGCGCTCGCCATGCCCGGAATCATGCCGGGCAGCATTTGCGCGAGCTGTGGAGGCAGGCCGGGAATCGGAATGCCGGCGGCGGCCGCGTGCATCGCCTGCTTAGCGAAGTCGCCAAAGTTTTTCGGCGGCCCGTGCGCTAGGAAGTCCACGCCGGCCGCTGCGAGCGGCCCGAAGCCGGGCACGAATTTCGCGAACGGCATGGCCATATTTGCGACCTTGGCGAACGGCTGCGCAGCTCGAAGCGTCGAGGTAACCGGGTCCGTCGCAATGCGCGAGAGGTTTTTTAGCGACGGGTGCTTGATGAAATTGGCCGTGCTCGTGATCGGAGCCGTCACCGCTTTGAGGATGTTGGAGCCGAACCAGCCGACCGAGTGCGTTGCATCTTGCATGCACCCGTCAACGTCCACCTCGTCGCCCATGATGGCGTCCAGGTGGTCTGCCACTTCCACCGGGTCGCACCCCAAAATCAGATCGTGAAACGCGCCGAGGCGCGCGCTGTCTTCGGGGTCCATGTCGTCGCCGGCCACTTGCTGAACGCCCCTCACGGCGTGGAGCACGGCTTTCGTCGGGTCGCGCGCCGCCGACGTGGAGCACCAATCCCAAGGCTCCAACCGGTCCGGCACGTCGCAACGTGCAAACCAAATGTTGGGGTGCCTCGGGTCGCGGCTCGGGCAGATGGCGAGGCACAAGCGGCCGTCAGCGGACATCGGGGGAGCGATGGCGCCGTAACCGCCGATGGTTCCGGGGTCTCCGTTGACGCCCTTCCCCATGCCGGCGTGCAAGCTCGGATCTTCGATCGTTCCGTCCGAGCGCCTCACGACGGCGTGCCACCGTTGCGGCCCGCTCTTTTTCACGATGGCCCGCGCGCCGGGGTCAATCCCCGCGGCGCGCAGCGAACCCGCATGCCAGGGCGCCAAGTCGTCGCAATCGCCCCACCCGCGACCCAAAATGGTCTTGGGCAAATCGAAATGCTCGTCTCCCGGTGGCTCTGGCTTCCACTTCACGCGACCAGCTTTGATCGCGCCAGCCGCGGGCGGGGCGTGCCCGTTGCGGACCAGACTAGAGACGGTTCGGGTAACCGATTCGAGCGCGGCGTCTAGGGCCTCTTTTCGGTCCCGGTCGTCCAGCTCGTCAGGCACACCAAGTCTAATCCGCATGGGTTGTGTTGCTCCTTAGGTTGCGACGCGGCCGAGGATTTCGAGCGAGAGCGCGAGCGTATCCGTACCCGTCAGCGGCGGGTTTACGAACGCGAACACGCGAATTTCAGCACCCTGCGTGGCCGGTTGCATGACCATGCGGACGCCGAAGCTGTCTCGAGCGAAGGTCTCGAGGTTGACGGGACCGAGCACACCGACTTGGGGCCGAATACCGATGTGCACGCCGTTGTTCATGAACGCCAGCGAGCCGAGCGCCGTCGGGCCGTTGCGCGCGATGCCTGAAACCAAGCGCTCGCCGCGAAACGGAATCTGCGCCACCGCTCGGAATTCGATGTTGGCCACGCCGCCCGTAAAGACGCCGTTGGCCGTCACCGGAGTGAGCGGAATCGGGAACACGCCGTAACCCGGCTCGGGCACGCCCGGCGCGAGCTGGCGGCGCCACTTCGGTTTCGGCGCGGGGTGGTGTCCGCCCGCATGGCGACGAGCGAGCGCACGACGGCGGCGCGCAGCGCCGACGAGCGCAGCACCCAGCACGTCATCACCCAGCACGTCATCACCTACGCCGTAGGTTCCGGAAAGCTCGAAGCTGTCCAGCTCGTCTCCGTCCAATTCGTCATCGCCCATGAGATCCATTTTTTTTCTCCTGCCTTTTTTTCGTTGTGCTGGTGGTGCTGCGTTCAGTCGAAGAACACAGCGCCGCCGGGCATTTGGTACGCATCGCCCACGATGGTTTCCCCGCCGCTAAAGCCGATGTTGAACGCCGAGAGGGCGAGCGAGCTTGTGATCATGTCTTGCACGATCGGCGGGAGCTTGATTTTCAGAAACTCTTCGGCGCCCCAACCGAGCAGACCGAAGGAAGTGATCGGGCCGGCCTTGCCGACGACGGGCAGCTTCGCAAGCCAACCCTTTTTCGAAGCGAAGCCGAGCGCGAGAGAGCCGACGACGATCGCGGTGCGATGGCCGCCACGGCCGCCCAAGAAATTGCCGACGGAGCCGAGCGCGCTTCCGCTTGAGCGACGACGCTTGACCGGTGCACGTCGCACGCGTTGAACGACGGGCGCAGCGGCGCGCACCGTGATCGTTTTCGTGGAGCTGGTGGAAGCGCGACGAGCCTTAGAGCGCCCGCCGCCGCCTTTCTGGAACTGACCTTTTTTGTTTCGTTTCGCCATGGTTCCACCATGGCAGCACGCCCCGCTGACCCAAAAAAGAGCGTGGCGGTTTGGGTCAGCGGTTCGAAAGCAGCAGCACCGCGAGCACGAGCAAAACGGCTTCGCTCGCCAGCTCGCCCGCCTTGCCGGCGGCTTGCTCCAACCGGTCGAGCGCGCCCGGCACCACCGGGCTTTGTTCCACGTCCTGAATGCTCGTCACGTTCGGCGGCGCGAAGCTCGGAAAGCCGAATTGGTGCGGGTTCAGAAACGGCATGCGCCCCGCCGGCACGTTGAAAATCACGAATTGCACGGGCGGATTTGCCTCTTGGTCGAGCGAGCTGGCTTCGATCCGAACGGCGCCGTGCATGTCGCGAATCCAGGCGTCGAAATCGGCCATGTTGTCGCGCCCGAGCACGGTGATCCAATACCGGCCGGGGGGGATGGGGCTGACCTCGCGTTGCTCGGCCATCACACCACCCCGGCGCGTCGGAGACCGTCCACCAATGGATCCACGGTGGATCCGTCGTCGTCGCCTTCCAGGGCCTTTTTCCCGAGAAAAAACGACACAATTCCGAAAAATAGGATCGCCTGCTTTAGCGCCGTGTCGCTCATGCCCACCCCACGCTACGCCTCGGCCGAGCGCTCGAAAAGCACTGAACGCCTTAGCAGCGCTGAAAAAAGCGCTGGACGCCGGCCATAGATCCGGACTTCCATAACCCCCAACCCCCCCCCGCCGAAATGGCGAAACGCCCGGAGGCTGCTACCGCCGGGCGTCTCTGGGAGGGCACGAGCGACCGTGCCGACATCCAAACCAACATACCACGGGGTGAGACGCAAGCCCGCAAAGGTCCGGGCGGACATTTTGGGTCAGGCCCGCGCCGCCGAAACGCTGGCGCGGCGGGAATTGCGCCTTTTCCGGCGGGTAGCCATGACGGCCGCCGCCGAGCTGGCGGCCGCTTTCGAGCGCCTTGGGGCCGCTCGGGCTCGCGTTGAGTTGCTCCGAACCCTCCGGAAGCGCCGCCCATGAGGTTTTCAGGGGGTTTGCGCGACAGGGGGGCCCGGGATTGAACCCGCGTCTTTACCTGCCGGAAGTGCCGGGCGTGCACCGTCGCGAGGCTTACCGATTGTTTCGGTACGCTTTAGAGCAGGGAATGAGCTGGCTTCGCGCTCGGGTGCTGGCGGCCGCCGCGAGCTACGGTGAGAAAGTTTGGGCTTTTCAGGGCGGTTTAGCCGATTTCGTCGGCTGTTCGCTGCGCACCGTCCAGCGAGCTTTTGACGAAGCCAAGCGTTTAGGGCTGGTAACGTCGCGCCGCTCACGGCAGGGCGAGCTGACCCCTACGGGAAAATACCTGAAATGTGGCTTCGCGCTGCGCACGTTCACGACGTGGCACACGCGCAGCCGGCGCAGATACAACCAAATTGCCGCTAGATTCGCGCTCCAAGACGTTTACCGCCGAGCGCGTGGCGAGCAAAACAAGCGAGATAGAGCCGAGATACGCGAAGCCGTCGCGGAGTTCCAAGCTCTAGGGCCGTGAGTCACAGCACAATCTAAGCGGGTTCAGCGGTGCGAAGGTGCGCCCACTCTCGCAACTGAACCGCGGGCCGGCACGTTTTTGGGGGCTTTAGCCAACACCTGAACGGCTGCGAAGTTACTGACTCGCTGTGCAGTTGTGGATAACCGGTGTTTCGGGGTGTCGGCCCACGGTTCTAACTGTCCTAGCCTGTGGCTTTGCAGAGGTTTCCAAGCCATTAGAACTAAATCCTAAAGCAACAAGCCTGCCGACACTCCCAACCGGCGGCCTAGTTCCCAGGCATTTCAGGCGGACGCCCGCTTAGCGACGGACCGGGGCAACGCTCTCGGTGGCCAGGCACGCACAGCGCCCCGCGGCGGGCCCTACAGCGCGCCCGTTCGGGCGCCGTCACGTCGCGCTCCCTGCGGGAGCCGAAAGCGCCCATAATGGGCCGGTGCGGCGGCAGGCGGCCTATTTGCGGGTCAGTACGGCTCAGCAGAACGAAGCGCTACAGCGAGAAGCCATCCAACGGGCGGCGGCGGCGCGGGGCGAACCGATCGAGCTGTGGTTTTCCGAGACCGTGGGCGGGAAGGCCTCGGACCGCCCACAGCTCGATGCGGTGCGAGCTTTGGCGCGGCGGGGGGAGCTTGGCGCGCTTTGGGTGTTTCGCCTCGATAGGCTGGCCCGGGGGTCGCTTTTCCTGCTGAATGTCGTCGGGGAGCTGCGAAAACACGGCTGCAAAATCGTCAGCGTGTCGGAAGGCGTGGATTTTGAGGGGCCGTGGGCGGTTCCGATCTTGGCCGTGCTCGGGACTGCCGCGGAAATCGAGCTGGAAGCCATCCGCGAGCGCACGGCCGCCGCCCGCGCCAAGGCGGAAAAGGCCGGAAAAAGGTGGGGACGGCCGCCCGCGGGTGAGCTCGACCAGCGGGCGCAGCTGCGCCAGCTACTCGAACAAGGGTTGACTTTGCGAAAAGCCGCAAAAACGGCGGGTTTGAGCTACGGAACCGCGCAACGCATGATTGCGGGGGACCGTCTAGACGGAAAAAAATGAAAGTGGTCAAGGCGCCCAAGCGGAGGGAGTGCCCCCGTTGCGGCTTCGAGGCCGCCGGCCGAATCGTCGGCGCCCGCATGGCCTACGTCTGCGGGGGCTGCGCCTCGAAGTTTTGGGCGCCCGCCGTCATGGTCGAGACCAGCGGCCGCGTGGTCTCCGAATCGGTGCGGCCGCTGCGCCGCCGGTCGCGCCTTATCTAACCCCGGGCGGCCGCCGCTTGACCGGCCTTATCTAATTAGATAAGGTGGGTTTTATGGCTAAAAAGGGATTAGATAAGAGTGCGGCCGCCGCCGCCGTTGCCGAAATCCGCCGGGCTCGTGCCGAGCGCTTGGCGGCCGCTCGGGCTCGGAAGGCGGCCGCCGCCAGCAGAGTTTCGGGCGCCCCCAAATCGAGCTTGACGGCCGGCGGGTGTGAAGTGCGCCACACCCGCGAGCGCGGCCACGGCATCACCTACGAACGGAAGGCCGTTTTATGCGGGAAAAAGGGGTGCGCGAAGCTTCACGGGCCGTATTGGTACGCCTTTTGGACGGCCGGCGGCCGCGTTCGGTCGGTTTACATCGGGAAAACCTTCCGAACCGTCGAGAGCAAGTGCCCCGAGCGGCTGTAAACGCCGTGTAAGCACTTCGGGCCTTGCGTCCGTCCCGAACATGGGGACGGACGGGGAGGGGTGAAACGTGCTTTCGAGCGTTTCACCCCCAAAAACCCGCGGAATCGTGCCAAGCCGAAACCCACAGAGAACCGCGGCGTTTCTCTGTGGGTTTCGGTTTGCCCCGAATCCGCGGGTTTTTGTTGTTCTACACGACCGGTGGAATAACGAAATCAGCGGGCCGCAAGGCCTTCCAGCGAAGAACAGCCCTCGGGGTCGGTCATCGACTCGCACGCCATCGGGCAGGGCTGCGCCGCGAACGCCTGGACGCACCGATCCACGGCAACGGCGTTGAAGTGCTCCCCGGGGGCGGCGCGGGCGGCGCATGCGGGGGTCTCGGCGGCCACGAGCGCGGCGCAGCCGTCGCGGACGGGCGAGCACCCCGGGCAGGCCTGCTGGCGCTCACAGGCGGCGCGTAGGAGCGCCGAGCAAGTGGCGGCGGCGTCAAGGGACGCGGGGGGCCGTCCGAGCTGTCCGCGGTACAGCGTGACTAGAAGCGCGCCGATTGCAGCGCCAGCGAAAGCAGCCGGCCACCATGGCGAGCGCGGGGCAGGGGCAACCATGCCCCACAGAGTGACCCAAAAACCCCCCGAGGCGAGGGGTCAAAAACCCGCTGGAAAAGGTACTACGCCGGGGCCCATGTGGGGGCGACCCAAAAGGTTGCTTTTGGGTCACGGTCGGCTAGCTTGGAGGGGCTTCCCGGTTGGCGCTCGCGTGGTCCCCCCCCCACGGCCGCTGACCGGGGAGCACTTCGAAAGGGCGGACCAAATGGATTTCGATGTGCATTGCGAAAATGAACGGCTGGCGCGGGCTCTGAAAGAGTTGGAAGCGGGCGAGGCTGGTTTGCGCGAAGCAACGGCCAACCTACAGCGGCGGCTTGACGAGCACGCCCGGCGGGCGCTCGAAACGGGTACGATTGATTTCGGGTCGAGCCTGCTGGCGCACCGCAAATGAAGTGCGAAACGACGACGTGCGAGGGCTTCGGTGGTTGGCGCTACACGTGGCCCGGCCGCAACGAAATGCGCGTGTGCGTGCGCTGCGCAGCTCGCGCCGTGGCGGTTGCCGAGGCCATGGGTTTCGATCTCGAAATCAAGCCGCTGCGCCTGCTGCTGTGCGAGCCGCACCACGTTGCGCACGCTGAGAAGCTCGGGCAGCTCCAAACGACGACGACGGCCGAGGCGTGCACCGCGGCCGCGCTCGTGCTGCGGGAGCTTGAACGCGAAATCATGCAGTGCGAGGCTTGCCGGCGCGAATGATTCTGATCAACGTCATCACCTACGCCCTCGCAAAACGGATCGGCTCGCTCGAAGCCGAGAAAGAGTTTTCGAGGCAGTGCAACGCGCTTGTTGACGAGCCCGACCACTTGCCGGCGGCGCGGACGATTCGGAAGTTTCGCCGCTTCGCTGAAGTGGCGAAGCTTCACGACGCGGGCGGCACGTCGATAGGGCATGCGCGCTCGCGGGGCTTCTCCGTCGCGCTGCGCGCAGCCCAAGAGGGCAAGCTTGATTCATTCGTGGCGATAGACGACGACGTGGAAGCGAGCGACGAAACCGTTTCGCATTTGGTCGGCGCCATCGACCCCGACACACCCCAAATCGTGATCGTGCCGTGCCTGCTGCGCCAAGACCGGCCGGTGGTCAACATCACCCTAGACCCCGAATCGCAGCTAGAGCGCGTCACCAAGACGGAGGCGCGGCTACGTCGCGCGCTGTACGGCGGCTTTGGCATGGTCGCCATGAGCCGCGCCGCCGTGCTCGAAATCGCCGGCCACTGGCGTGACCTGCAATACATCGACGACGACAACCAAATTCGGATCGGCGTGTTCTGCGAGTTCATCCGCAACGGCTACTGGTACCGAGACGACTACGCCTTTTTTGCGCGCGTGCCGAAGCACGTCCGCATTGAGGCGCTGTGCTCGGGCGTGACCGACCACGCCGGCTATAAGCTCCGCTTGGAGAACCTCGACAAGCACGACCACATTCCGATCCCCGAGCGCTTCTATCGGGGCGACACGTTGCCGCTTTGCGCGGTCTGTCACTCGGAGCTGGTGCAGTTCGGCGCCACGCCGCCGTTTTGCCCGAAGTGCACCGGGCTCGACACGGCTTGCCGTCAAGAGGGCGGTTACGTCAGCGAGCGCCTAGGGCACGTCCGCGGCGTCTGCTACTACCCGCCGGGCCATGAGGGGAAACACAGCTGGGAACCCGACGACGACGACGCGCCCCCCGGCCCGCTGGTAGAGTAGGCCCCCATGGTGACCTATTACTGCTGTGGGTGTCGGGCGCAGTACTTGGCGCAGCCGAAGCGCTGCCCGCGCTGCAAGGGGCGATCGTTCTCGGCCGTGAGCGACGACGCGCCCACGCTGGCGTTGCTCGATGCGGGCGCCGCGCCGCTCGTGACCGAGCCGGTGGAGGGCGAGCTAGCCGAAGCGTTCGCAGCGTCGGAGCGGTTCCGCCTTCAGGCGCTCGGGATGCGCGTCCCCGAGCCGCCGCCCGTGGTGGTGCTGGAAGGCGACGACGACGCGCCCGCCACGCCGCGCGACATGCCCGAGCACTAGCGAACGCGGTAGCGCGCCATCACCATCGGCCCGCGGTTGTTGACCCCGACCGGCGCGGTGTGCGTAAAGGGCGAGGTGATGGGGTTCAGGCCGCGCGTCGCGCGCCGGCCGGTTCCAACGGAGTTGACCTTGAAGCCGAGGTTATTGGAGCAGCCGATCGCCAGGCTTGGGCTATTGGCGACGAGCCCGGTCCCCGCCTGAACCGACGTGCCGCCTAGAAACTGCTCGGTGATGGCGAAGCCGTAGATCAGAAAGTCGCCCCGGCTGACCTTCATAGCTGGCGAGGGAACAAAGCTCGCGATGTTGGTTCCGTTGACCGTCGCGTCACCGGTCGAGACAACCACGGGTTGCCAAACGGCCGCGAGCTTCGTTTTTTCGATGCGCGCCATGCTGCCGATGCAAACGCCGTTGGCGCCGTCGGGAGTGATAGTCACCGCGAGCGAGCCGGCCGCGGTGTTGTCGCCCTGCTTCGAGAAAAGGAACACGCGCGCGTTGCCCTGGTTCACTCCCAGCGTCGCGCCCCACCCGCCGCCGAGCGCGCTACCGACAAGCGTCCAACCCGCCGGGGTGGGGACGTTGCCTAGGTTGGCCGTGCCGGGCTTGAGCGCGAGCACCAGAAACGTCATGACGTTGGCCGCGACGCTTCCAGCAGGCGGCCACGGTACCGAAATCGACGTGGCCCCGGCGGGGTTGTCGAAAATCGCTGTGCTCGTGCCGACCGAAATCAGTTGGCGAGTGAAGCGCTCGGCCGCGACGGCTTGGAGCATCGCCTGCTTTCCTCGGAGCATGGCTAGGCGTCCTGCAAATCGCCCGTTACGTCGGCGGTGTCGGCGGTGTCGAACACGAGCCCCACCGTTGCGCCCTGCTGCCCGGAAATGGCTACGTTCGTTATTGGCGGCGTCAGCGTGGCCGAGCCCGCGAAGCTCACGGCACCCGCGGCGACTTGGCGCAGCATCACCCAATCACCCGGCGCAAAAACGCCGTCGTTGACCGTGACGACGCACCCGCCCGCATTGGTGAAGCGGATATAGGCGCCAGCGTCGGCGGCCGTAAGGGTGCGCGTGGCGTTCGGTTCGGTGACGATTGCGAGCCGGCCGTCACCGGGCGTGAAAGGCGAACAGCAGCACACCTAGAACCGCCCCCGGATTTCGTCCGCGATGGCTTTGGCGTCGGACTCGCTTCCGCAACGAAGCACCGCGGCAACGCCGTCCTTTGAGCCGTACACAGTGCCGCGAGCGATGACGATGGCGTCAAGCGCGCCGGTCTCGCCCGTGAGCTTGGCGACGATGGCGTTTGTG
>Ga0247800_1000099_pt1 | contig 13089 bp, 22 predicted proteins | sample UWRJS092311B6_FD_179924 | JGI IMG/M metagenome (GOLD analysis project Ga0247800, IMG submission 179924) | Soil microbial communities from Arlington Agricultural Research Station in Wisconsin, United States - UWRJ-S092-311B-6 | ecosystem: Environmental > Terrestrial > Soil > Agricultural land...
ACGCCCACTGATGATACGTGTGTTGTTCACACCGCGCACCAACTGTTTTGCCATACTGATGGGTGGACCCTTCTTCAGACCACTCTCAGCATGGAACATAATATACACATTTGGATATAAGTTATATATCTGCCGATTGATCCAGACATTATCTTTGACTACGGCAGATATAGCAGCTATACCTCCCCACAACCAAAAATTTGTAGGACTCTCTAGTTCTGAATGTTGGCTTAACAATTGATCTAGCCACGTCATTAGAATCCTTTACGTGTTGCATAGTTTCTTCTGTTTCTTTCATCACGACAAGTCTTACACAGTCTATCTCCTGTTTTTTCTCTGATATATGTATTCTCAGGAGTAAATTCATGCCCATTTTTACAATGGGTTTGAGTGGGTCTACCAGAAATTCCTTTAATAACAGTATCTTGAACATTCTCCATTTGAGTACCGATGTAAAGATGTTCAGGATTCCAGCAGTTCTTATTGGAACATACATTATCCTTGTGATTTATTTGATGACAAATATCATCAAGACTGAAATCCAAGTAGATTATTGCAGATATTGTATGGACATAATAATTTACGTAGTCAACGGTGATTCTACCATATCCATAACTACTTAGATAGCCATTAAATAACCAGCAATTCGATGTTGGATCTATTGTTGTCTTTTCTTTTATCCTCATTTCTATTTTCTTCAGGTCCATAACTACTCCTGCACCATGAATTGTTCCGTGATAGATTTTGGAGTGCGCATGTATTCAGGTGTTTCGATTACCCGTATATTGAACTTGTGTAAGTCCTTGTAGTTATCCCCAATCTCTACATCACATGGAATCTTCAAGTATCTCCTCGGTAGTGAACAGTTAGTGAAATTGATGGCGCGTTCCATCTCCTTCTTAGCTATTACAACGAATTCATCTACTTGTTCAAGTCTAACTGCGAAAAGAAGTGCATCGTGTGCCTCAAGAATAATTTTCGCTTCGGGGTATCTTTTCTTAATTCTGATACCAGCCGCTTTGGTATTATCAGTAACAGCTCGTTGGGGGAGATAGGCCAGAGCTTCTCGGAAAAGGTCATCACCCCACCGCTCATAGAATATACGTACGCCACCACGTTCTGCATCAATCCCCCAAGGTAGCGGTGCTACCAGTTGACGATTCTGTTTTAGACATTCTATCACATCCTTATGGAACACCTGTTGGATACGGGGCTGCTTAGCATGGAATATCTTTAGCGCCCGTTCTGCGATTCCCTCATGGATGGTGATAGGGATTTTATACTTTCTTGCCTGAGTGTTAAGCTCCGTACTGGCGCGTCTTGCTCCCGCTCCAAGGTGTCCTGCATGTCGGAGAGTCTTACCAGCAAATCGAATCGGACTCTCATACCCCAGTACTTTCTTAGAATAATCAGATTCGACACCACCGAAAAACCAAGAAGCAGTAAGAGCATGGTAGTCATGTTCATCTATGTCCTTTAATGCTTGTTCATCTGTGGCTAGATTAAAGACTACTCTTGCTTCAGCCTGTGACGAGTCCAACTGCACGAACACGTAGCCAGGTTCAGGCTCATACATGGAACGCACATCACCACCAATATCACCATGCTTAGTGAACACTTGGAATGCCGTGCCCATCACCTTCATGTCTGTCTTTTTGCCTGCTCCTACAGTATCCACCAATGGACGTATGGGAGGATTCTGCTGACTCGTACTCGTCCTACCTGTTTCGAGACACATGAAACATGTAGTCCGCATCTTCCCGTCGTAGTCTGGAATAGCCATCAGGTAGGTGCTGATAGTTTTCCTTACCCTTCGCTGCTCTAGGCATTTCTCAATCCATGCGCGATGTGGCGGATACTTGACGCCATTCTTAAGGTTCAGGAGTGCGGTCAACTCTTCCTCACCTACACCCATCCGACGAGGTAACTTCCACTCATCGAATAGAAGTGCATGAACCTGTAGGTGGGAATTGGAATTGACTTCGATGCCGGCTATCTCGAACATCTCGTAGGACAGACGCTCATCCCACTCAATGTATTTCTCGATTAGTGCGTCACGTTTGGAGGAATTGACGCAGAATCCGTTGTTCTCAATCTCTAGATAGAAGTCAGGTAATTGCATCAGAAAGTTCTCATAGAACTTCCTTACACCCAACTCATCTAAGTCCGCGTCCATCGCCTCATCTATTTCGAGTGTGACACAACTATCACGCGCGCATCCGAGGAATAAATCTCTAAGCTCCCCTTCATACATACCCTCATCTTTGTAGTAGGGTTCTCTGGTGTAGATAGATGTAAGGAATGCCAACCCTTTTGGGAGTTCAGGATTAATGGCAAATGCCTTGAGGAGAGTATCAGAGTGTATCCGCTTGATGGAAAATCCAAGTCTCCGCAGTTTGTCACGGTCATAGTTGAAGTTTTGTCCGACAATGTTCTTCTCCCACAATACTTTCGCCAGCATTATCCAGATGGTTGCTAAATCCGAATCTGGTATAGATGAAATCTTATCGCGGTTCCATAATGGTACTGTCATACCATGCCGCTTATCGAATGACAGTCCCATACAGATCGGCAGACAGTGGCCTCCGGCTTCAATGTCTACACTCAGTTTCGAGTGGTTCTTGTACCGCTGTAGAAACTCATGTAGTTCGCCTGAGTTGCGGCATATTTGGAGGGTTCGTTGTGGTAGGTCTAATAGTGGGGATGCAGATTCGACATATGCGCGCTTGAAGTCGAATATCATTACTTGTCGGTTCCAATAACCTTTGATTTCTCCACCCGCAGCAGTATGTAGAAGGTGCGCGGGATGATAGGTAGGAACAAACTTATGGCCCATGCCCCGCATGATAGAGCCTCGGTGTTGGCTAATCTTATCCTTACCGGACAGCGCCCATAAGCTAGTCCCACCGAGAGCAAGTATACAGTTAGGTTTAATGTCATTTATCTCCGTCCGTAACTCCTCTAATTGCTGGTCCATGTCGATGCCGTGATTTCTCGCCCTGACGTGAAAGGGGAGGCGCTTACGTTCGGCGTTAGGTGGGACTTCGTACTTACACACATTAGTGACCCAACATTCATGCCGTGGAATACCAGCATCCTTCAGTAGACGGTCCAGTTCACGACCGGAGGGACCGACGAATGGTTTACCTTGTAGAGTTTCTTCTCTAGATGGAGCCTCTCCCAATATTATGAACTTGGCTCCTACTGGTCCTTGTCCGGGAACATAAATATGATTAGAGTCCACTGCGGCCTCCTGTATCTACAGGTGGCTTCTTATTCCTCTTTCTCCGTAGTTTCTTGGCATGGTTAATCCATTCATCCATATCAGCCCTTCTTAGTTCTAGTTGGATGATGTACTCGTTCAGTTGCATCAGACTCCAGTCTTTCACTAGTTCTGTCAGTAGTTCCTTGTGAAAATCACTCATTGATGGCCCCCACTATCTTGAAGGCCAAGTCAATAGTTTCATTTGTGGTCAGGTTTGGGAATCTGGCCTTCAATATTTCGGCTACCTTCTTGACTTGTTCTGTTAATGTCATCTTTTACCTCGAAGTCATTGAACATTTTAGAACAGACAGTACACACCCACACTCTCCAGCTAGGCATGTATTCCATCAGGTCCGCACGCTCATTCTGACAATGTGGACACTTCATCTGCTTCTTCTTCCTTCTTTACAGGCTTCTCTATGACCCTCACATGCATTGCACGATAGCCTTTACCATCAATCTTCAGAGGGGTAAACTCTACATGCATACCAGTCTTAAGTTCCAGAAATGGAATTGTGTCTTGCCGTAGCGCAGTCCAGTGAAAGAAGATACGGGTAAATTCAATCTGCTTCGATGAAATGAATCCCCATCCTTCCTTACTGACTTTGATTACTCGTCCTACAATTTTTAGCTCAGTCATTTCCCTTCTCTCATTCACTGTGATAAGTTCGGGGGCGCACTCGTAATCCACGATATTGTGGTTTTGAGTGGCCCCCTATCATCAGGCGAGTGCTACTGCATCAGGGAGGATTCAGTGGCCTTTGGCTCGTCCGATGGTTCTTCTACAGGAAGATCATCTTCATCTTCCTCGTCATCTTCCTCGTCCTCAAAATCCTCATCGTCATCGTCATCTTCATCTTCATCAATGACGGTGCCGGTTTCATCTTCGTCCACAGGTGGTACAGGACGCGCAGGAGGGTCGAATGGCAGCTCTAGCTGCTCAGGTTCATCTGGGTTTAGGTACATACAATCCTCATTCTGGACCTAATGAAAGAGAGGAGTAGGATGGTATAGGTCACGCCCATCCTACTCCTGTTTGTCTTACGTGTCTAGCCGCGGAGTGCGCGATACTTGTGGTTGACGCGATTCACCATACGTCCCTGCCACTCGCCGTTCTCCACGAACACCTCAACCTGTTTGCCTACAGCATTCGCCAGGTCGAAGCGCGCACCTGCCTTCACGTCCACACCGAACGCGGCAAGGAATCCAACCGCAAAGCCAATTGCCTTGCTGTTGAAATTCCAGTCAAGAGGAACATTCGCGTATTCCTCCGAACCAGAGTCCGCATTCTTCACGATGGAACCTTCCACCGGGTAGTTAGTAGAGCCACCATCTTTCGACGGAGCCTCCCCGATGTTGTTGATGGTGACGACGTACCACGCGGGTTCAACTACCTTGCCACGCAGCAGGTCGCGGTCACTGAATTGGATGATGGGCACTGTTGTTCTCCTGTGTTGTTGGTTAGAACTTGGTTGTTGGTGTGTACGACTCTTTCACTTTCGCGATAGCCGGCTTAATCCATGTGTCATACAGCGGCTTATCACCGAACTCAATCTTGTTGGGGAGACCTAATGCGGACCTCGCAAAGTCATCTCCCGTATGCTCGGTGAGTAGCGTGTATTTACCTTCACCTCCTTCTACGAATCCCTTGTCAATATTAAAGTGATACACCTCTCCACAATAGGCAGGTATCTTGGGGGCAACTTTCTTCCCAGCCGTAACAATTGTACGAGAGATGTGAGTTGTGTTGTTGGTGGTATTGCGGTATTCCGCTTGAACCACATGCGCAATGAGAATGATATTAACTTTGTGGAAAGCGTTAATGTCCTTCGTAAGCGCAATGAGTTCCTGTAGAGCCGCCGACTCAGCATTGTAATCCTCAATCTCATTGACTGCAATTCCTGCAATCAACTTGCCGGCAGTAGCACCCGACTTACGCTGCATACCATACTTCATCTGCAACGTCTGTCTGAGTGTCATGTCTGCCATGCTGGTCAGACTGTCAAATACGAGAGTGCGATAAGGACAGTCAGCCTGAAACTTCTCCAACATTTGTTTCGGCTTATTCCAGTTATCGAAGTCCTCGTATGTCACGGACTTAGGGTCCACACCCCACTTCTTCATGGGCAGATAGATGCCGTTCATCTTCCTGTCCCAACTGAACCAGAATTGTGGTCCAGGGAATGATAGAGCCTGAGTTGATTTACGAGTCCCCGGCTCACCCTTGAACATGCAGTAGAGTGAATCGAAGTTCACACTATCCATTGTCGGCATAGTTACTCCAGTGAGATAATGACTTCGTAGCCTTCTTGCCGAACAGCATGAATCTCACACCGTTCGTATGATGTTTCTTCCTGAATCAGCACCTCATACACCACACGCACAGGCGCATTCAGTGGAAGGTCAGCTAAGTCCGCTAACAACTCTGCTACAGTTTTCATTATTCCACATCCTTATTAGTTGGGTCCCACACAGGGCCAATCATGAAGTCAGTCCTCAACACTTCCTCCCTCATACCTCTGTCAGCTTCGCACACATTCTTGAACTGACACTGACCATACACGTTGTCACAGTGCGTGTAGTTAGGAGGCCAGTATCCAGACTCCGAGAACTGGATGTACTTGTATGCGTAGTACGGAAGGATTTCAGACTGCCATTCCAACAGTCTGTCCGCGCTGTATGACACTACCTCTCGGCTCAGACGCTCATCAATCTTCAGGGTACTCTGCAACCCAATCTTATTGATGATGACGTTCCGACTCTTGAGCAGCAGACATTGACCCGTCGTCTGGTTGGACAATGTAGTTTTATCACGCCGCTGCTTGAATGATTTGTGGTCCATCGACACTATGCCGATTTGATTAGTGTCGATTACGAGGTCGAACTTCGCCTTCCACAATACGCGGATTTCATCGTCCTCGTACAACACTTCACCACGAACCTGCTCACATGCGAGCGGAATGAATGCATCATTCTTGTAGTGGTCGAAGTATTTCTCGCATGTGTCGAGTGCGAACCTCCAACCTACATTCCATTTCTCTGAATGTTCTGCCGTGTTCTGCATACCTGGATACTCCATCACTTCATGTCCGCATGATGGAGTGCCCTCAGTAACCTGTGAACAGTGCGCGCATCCAGAGACAAAGAGTTGACCCGCAGCTAGAGCCTGACCGATGGATGTTTTACGGTCAAACCCCTTAATCATGTGTTTGTAGTAGACCTCCAACACCTTATGAATGAGCGTCCCCACTTCGAGGGAGTTAGATTTCCCCCGAGTGGAGACGAAACGATGATTGAAACGTAAATCATGAAGTCTGCCACAACTCATCAAACTCGACAAGAGTGTAGCATCCATGATTACGTTCTTCTTCGGCTGTAGGATGATGTCCACTTATCGTCCCTTCGGCAACATGCGGACACGCGCCGACATGTGAACCTTCCTGCGGGCGTTCTTGTTCTTACCACCTGAATCAGATGGTCTGTTGCGCTCAGCACCGAACTGTATTGATGGAGCCTTCGGCGTCAGATGGTAGTCACCTGTTGCGAAATCACCATGCCGGTCGAATGAGACGATTTCACGCGCCACCGACTGCGGTGTATCGTATCTCACCGCCTGCTTACCCTTGATGATGTAGGATGTGCTCATCCCGATGATGACGCCATCTGCGTGCAACTCACGCTTCGTTGCACGCGCTAGAGCACATTCGGATGGATTGAGTTTCCGCGCATCCTTACAATCCTTGTCACCGACTGTGACGTAGACTGGTGCGTGCGCGTCTACTGCATACTCCACCTTCGGAAACATCTTGCGGAGAGAACGCGGCACACGATACTTCTTTACAGTCACTTTCTTCCTCATACTACCTCCTAGTTACGCGAGTTACGTGAGATTGGGGGTGGGCCACGGCTTCTAATGAGTGCTCAGGAAACTCCACACCGTTGTTTATCGTCCCCAGTATGTCCTACCTACGGTAGACACATACGACGCCTGAGTTGTTGCCCACCATATTCGTATTCTTTGAAGGAGCCACAACCCTGTAGACGCATTCCCTACATCTACCTCGATGGCCAGACCGAGCTAAGTTGTGGCCCCATCAAAAAATACTAGTTTTATTGTTCCGAGGAAAACTAGTAAAAAACTCGCCCACCTAGCTGGGTCTGACGGCGAACTAGGTGAACCTTAGTGCCGTGTGAACGTGGGACCGAAGTGCGAATGCACTACTTCCGCAATAGTTTTCAGCTTCTCGTTCAACGACAGAATCTCACCTTGCAGCGACAGAATCTGTGACGAATGTTCCCGTACCATCGAACTAATAGTGTTCATCTGTTCGATGATGGCTTCTCCCATCTTTAAGAGAGCCTTATCATTCTCGATGCTGTTCTGTGCCACTACTAACAACGACTGACTGATTGGATTCTGTAGTTCTAATTCCTCAATCTTTTCTACCAGTTTCATGCTTCATTCTCCTGTTTCTGAATGTGAATGATTGCCGTGATAAACATCAGACCGACTATGATGAGTAGTGATTCCATCCTTCCTCTCTACTTTATGAGCATTATCTCCGATACTGTAGTATTCGATTGCATTCCAATTCTCATTGAGAATATCGAAATACTTAGCAGCATCTTCTAAGTATTCCTTTGCTTCTGCATCTTTACCTTTATTCTTAAGGTAAACGGCAGAATCATGGCAATCTCTGAACCACTTGTCATAGTACTTTGACAGTTCTTTGTGAAACTCCACCTTTACCTCTCTGAGGGCGCACATCATCGATGGATTTCGATTGGCCCATCTAATCCCAACAGTTCGCGGGCCTTCATGCGCGCGTCCCACACATTACATCCATTCGCAGTAAGTAGATTCACCATCTTTCTGAACCCTACTGGATTTTTTGTTCTGTGCAAGTGTTTGGGCTTCTTCACATACACTTTTCTGCTATGTGTTTTCTTAGCCCATGCTGCCTTAGCTCCTACTGAACACTTAGCACGTCCTTCTGGAGTCTTACGGCGCCTAAGTATATCTGGCTCAGGTTCATACCATGTTCTCGACAGGTCGAACCACGAACGTGGTACCAGAGTGCCGGCTTTAATAGCCCGGCAATCTGATACAATAGACCAAAAGTTCACATCCAACACATCTTCCTGCGTTGGAATCATCCACGGCGAATACGTGTCAAACTGTGGCATCACCTGACTCCGCAGTCGGTAATGCTTCAATCTGCTGTAGATACTCCGTCACTTCAGACGGCGACAACCAGCCGACTACATCTGAAGTAATAGGTGTATCGTAGCACAATTCTCCATTGTGCATTACACCCAACTCATACAGCCCTTCACTACCGCCGTATGAAAATAGTCCAATGACTACACTTGCACCGTAGCCATTCGGGAAGTTAACACGAGCCTGTAGGCCCACGCCTTTCGTCTCGAAGTTCAAATCACTGAATTTCATTGTCAGTCACCTCGTATTTTACTGTGTAAGTCACATCTTGCGTGAAGAATGGTGGTGCTCCCTGCTCAGGACTCAGCTGGTCCACAATGAAGTCCTTCAACTCCTCTGCCGCAGCATCGGCATCCATGAAATCGACAGTAGGCTTCAGATACACGCGATATTCAATGTAGTTCTTCATAGTTAGGCCCCTTTCGCGACGATTTTACGGTTCTTCTTCGCGTTGTGCGCGTTCACAATCGACGCCGCCAATTCCTTCATGATGGCGTCCTCATTCCACTTCGTTGCTTCACCCTTATTGTGTAGCGCGTGGAATTGAATCCTCTTTCTCGCAACGATGGCGTCTAACTGTGGGTCGGTGGTTGTAAGCCCCTCTAAGTGCGCGTAGACTGCTGAGACTGACTGTGCTGTCGAGCCAATCCGAATGAAGCGGCCCTCACACTGTTCCTCTTTACCCGGATTCCACTGACGTTCGTGCATGACGCAATCGCAACATGTCTGAAGGTTCAGCCCCTCACCTGCTGCCAACTGTGACGCCACAAGTATTGCTCTAGGTGCAGTATTGAACTTGTGCTGCGTCTCGTTTACGTCGCCCCCTGCCACGAACTGAAATACAGGCATCTCATTCCCATATTTCTCCTTCAGTTCCGTGTAGAGGATTTCCTGAACATCCTTGTGATGCGCGAAGATACAGATTTTACGGTCTGTATCCTCAATGAATTCGCTGACGTATTCCAGCGTTGCCGGAATCTTAGCCAACGCTACAATCCGCCGCATCTTTGCCATCGCAGCGATGATTGCCATGCCGCCTAAGTCCGCAGCCTGAGCTTCATACCACTTGACGAATTCATCTACTGCCGCGTCATACGTGGATTCTTCCTGCTCCGTCATTACAACATTCAGCTTCGTCCTGTTGACGAGTGGTAGTTCTGGCAACACCTCCGTGCGCTCACGTCGAATGCAGAGGTCTTTCGTGTATTCCTTGAATGCTGGAATGTTACGAATACCCGCTTCCTTCTCATACGCGCCGACGTAATACGTGTCAACCCAACGTCGCCGAAATGCTTCAGCAGAATTGAATTTAACAGGGTCCATCATGTTGAACACGGGGAACAGTTCTGAACCACGATTGTTCCAAGGTGTGCCACTGAGTGGAATGACCTTACGGTCCCGAACTACGCGCCGCACCATCTGAGTGCGCGAACTGTCAACATTCTTAATCTGCTGACATTCGTCCAACACAACACACTTAATGCCAACCCGGTCGAACTGAGTGATGTCGAATCCGCTATTGACTTTAGTGCCATTCTTCAGAGTGCGCGACTTAGGCACCAACATATCATAGCCGATGATGTAGTGCTTCAAGCCGGGGATGAGCCAATCCTTCGACGTGTTCACTACCTGAGGCACATGCTCATCGCCCATCCAGTAGAGAATGAATGATGACGTCTGATACTTCAGTGCCGACTTGACAATCCATAGTGTTGGACTGAGTGTCTGCTGGTTGAAGTAGATTACTCCGCCCGCTTGGATGGTCTTACCTAAGCCCATCTCATCGAAACATGCCGCACCTTTCTGCATCGACAATCCCGCTTCAAGGAATTTCATGCCCTCGACTTGAAAATCATACGGCTTGTAACGATTGCAGAGGATGCAGTGATTCTTATTCCATGTGTGCTGACATGTAGGGTCACCACCCATCTGGAACGTGTGGAATGGTGTTCCTTTGGGGATATACTTGACCATCATGTGGCCGCATTCCAACGTGATAAATTTCATATCAGGTTGGTCGTCACCCGGCATCGTCATGATGCTTTCGGATGCCATTTTGGCGACTTTGCCACATACGTTACACTTATCTTGAAGCCGTGTAACGGTGTATTTCGGTGTGCGGATTACCTGAGTGTCGAACGTCACCTCCACATCTGCACCCGAACGAATGGCATCGATGATGTGAGGGTCCAACGTCAGGTTACTGCATGGGAGAGTGTTGTCGCATCCTACTTCACGAGCCTTCGTAGCCCATGTTTCATTGTGTGCATGGCCCGGCCCTACGAGCGCGTGTGCAATCTCGTGTAGGATTGTATTCTTTACATCCTCAGTCGGATGTATGTCGATGTGGTGTGCGGACAATATGATACACTTGTCCTTGTAGGAGCACAAGCCGAGGAATTTACTGTCAGGATTTTGATTCAGCCGCACGGACCAATCGATTAGTCCATGCTCATTCATCTTGTCCCGCAGATACTGTGACGCCTCTTGTCTAGTCATTATTGACCGAGTACTTTCTCTACGAGGATAATTCTGTCCTCATAGATTACATAGTCAGCCGCGTATACTTCTGTATGACTATCTGGCCCGTCATACTCATAACAAACTTCCAAATTATCTGGAAGTTCTGCTAGTATTTCCTTCAGTTCTTTTACAGTCATGAATCACGTCCTTTCGGAAACGTGGAAATTAGATGAGGCCCATCAACTCCGCGAAATGCTTTGCCGCGCCTTCCGCCGAAAGACCTTTCGACACAATGATGGACTGAACCTGAGCCGCAGGAACTCCATACTTTTTCGCCGCAGCATACACCGCAGCCTTGTCGAATGTGACCTTACGTGATGGTCCAGCAGGTGTAACAGTCTTAACTTTCTTCGATGGTGCTTCAGGCTTGTAATTCATGTTGTATTGCTTGAATTTCGCCTGATGGTCAACTCGTAGTTTTGCTACGACTTTTTGAGTCTGTTCAATCCACATGTAGCGTTCATTCTTCAGCTTTAGTAATGCTTCTTCAGCTTCGAAAATTACAGGATTCAATTTCTTAATGCGTTCATCAGCCAATTCCGCAACCTTGTAATTTTTCTGGTCTGCTGGAATTGCATCATCATTCATCACAGCCGCTTCAAGCTCTACAAAAGACACTGTAGCCGCGTTGAAAATGTCTGCTTTCAGTTCGATTGAATCGTCTAGTTTCCGCGCCGCGTCGATTGTCTGTTGCGCCGCCTGAGTGCGCGCCTCTTTTGCAGCACAATCGTCACATTGCATCATGTGAATGTCAAACAGTGACGGCGTAAGCATTACATCCGTCTTAGGACAGCAGTCGCAGTCGCCTTTACGAATATTGTTCAACATTTAGGCGCCTACTTTCTGCGCTACATTACGCGGATTACGTGCCGTGTCGTGTCGTGGAATGGTGTGGTATGAGCATGAGCCTACACGATTCGTGACCGTTTCGGCATTAGGCGTGACTACGTTAGCAGGATACTTCCGAACCCGCTTGATGCGCTTACATACTGTGCAGTAAAACCGTTTCATGTGGCCCGTCCTTTCGGTATCGGCTGTAGCTGCTACATGTAAGGGATTACATGTAACCCGGTCGGGGCTTGCGCCGGACCTCGATTTTATCAGGTGGCCGGGGAGAAGTCAAGGGGTCGTAAGTCGTTGATTGGTAAGGGTTTACGGGGACGACCCCTAGGCGACCTATGCCTAGGCAACCTAGGGGTCCAAATTACATGTAATTCCCTACTTCATTTGTGGCTTCATGTTGGTGTATAGCCGTGTAAGTTCGTCAACCTGTTTCTGCGGCATAATGTAGACTATTTCCTTATCAATCATGCCAGCTGCGCAGAACTGTGACATTACATCATCTAACTGATTTCCGCTTTCACAATGCATCCACATTTTCCTCAATAACATGGACCTGCTGATTCTGTGTGTTTCTCTATTCAAGAATTCTTCAATTATCAGCTTCTTAAGTTCTCTGTCCATAATTATTCTCCCATAATCCGGCGATACTGTTCAATCTGCGCCATTGTGACACTGAATGCGTCCACTCTATCCCGTGCCGCGATTTTCAAACGAATATCCAATTCGTCGTCAATCTCTTTCTTCTCATCTGGTGTCCTACAGTCAATACACATGGGTCTATCGTCCTTGAGCGCGTAGGAGTCCAACTTAAAATCCTCACTACATCCCCAACACACCGACATCCTCCCTTCGATTGTATCCTCCACGTTACGTGGTAAATAGTGTTCGCAGTAATCCAACACACAACGCCATCCAGTATTGAACTTGCTCAACTGTTGTCTCATGTATTTGTGTGTGTGTTTAGTACGCTTTCCCATGATTTACCTCCTGAGCCTACATGTAATGTACTCTGTAGAGGCCGGCCCCCTCCCTCTGTCCCCAGTGTATCATGCCTTGAGAGCCATGTCAAGTGTCCTCGGGATGCTACATTTAATTATTACATGTAAAAAAGAAAAAAATAAAAAAAAGAGAAAACAAGAAAAGCCAAAACCAATCCAACTATTTGGATGCTCTCGTGCCCTATATACCTGTAGGGAGGGAGAGAGGGGTGTGGTGTTTTCAGGACACATTACATGTA
>Ga0247800_1000104_pt1 | contig 12972 bp, 10 predicted proteins | sample UWRJS092311B6_FD_179924 | JGI IMG/M metagenome (GOLD analysis project Ga0247800, IMG submission 179924) | Soil microbial communities from Arlington Agricultural Research Station in Wisconsin, United States - UWRJ-S092-311B-6 | ecosystem: Environmental > Terrestrial > Soil > Agricultural land...
CTTAATCGTTACCGGTTCGGTATGCGCACCGCCGACTACCTGATTTGCCGGAGCTGCGGGGCCTATGTCGCAGCTGTCATTTCGGGAAATGGCGAGGAGCGGGCCACGCTGAATGTGGCTGCGACTTCAATCGCCGAGCTTGCGGACCGGCGGGCGGAACCGGTCGATTACGATCGCGAAAACGTCGAGGGTCGGCGCGCACGCCGGCTCACAAGCTGGACCCCGAGCCGGATTGTCCAGCGAGCGCAAGTGGGGGTCGGCTAGGCCGGCGGACAACAGATGCCCACCAACATCCTCATGCCGGCGCTGTCGCCTACGATGGAGAAGGGCAATCTTGCGCGCTGGCTGAAGAAGGAAGGCGACAAGATCAAGTCCGGCGACGTGATCGCGGAGATCGAGACCGACAAGGCCACGATGGAATACGAGGCGGTCGACGAAGGCACGCTCGCCAAGATCGTGGTGCCGGAGGGAACGCAGGACGTCGCAGTCAATTCGGTAATCGCCGTGCTGGCCGGCGAAGGAGAGGACGTGAAGGCGGCGGCAAGTGCGGTGAAGACGGCGCCGGCCAAAGCATCTGAGAAAAAGGTTGAAGCCGCGCCGGTATCGTCGCCGCGACAAGAAACGGCACGCGCTCCAACGCAGCCGGCCCAAAAACCGGCACCCGCCGCAGGCGAGAGGTCACCGCAAGCCGCTCACGGCAATCGCGTCTTTTCGTCACCACTGGCACGCCGCATCGCGAAGGAAGCCGGCATCGATCTCGGCCGCGTGCAGGGATCGGGTCCGCACGGCCGCGTGATTGCGCGTGACATCGATGTCGCGAAGTCGGGCAAAGGATTACGCGCGCCCGCTGTCGGAGGACCGCAAGGGGTGGCCGTGACGCCTGCCATGTCCGACCAACAAATTCTGTCGCTTTATGAGCCAAGCTCGTACGAGCTCGTGCCGCACGATGGTATGCGACGAACGATCGCCCAGCGCTTGACGGCTTCGGTTCAAACGGTTCCGCATTTTTACCTGACGATAGATTGCGATATCGGCAAGCTGCTGGCGGCGCGTGAGGAGATCAACGCGGCTGCCCCCAAGGATAAGGATGGCAAGCCCTCTTATAAGCTTTCGGTCAACGACTTCGTCATCAAGGCTCTCGCGCTCGCACTCCAGCGAATTTCTGATGCGAACGTGAGTTGGACCGAAGGCGGCATGCTCAAGCACAAGCATTCCGATATCGGCGTTGCCGTAGCGTTGCCCGGCGGGCTAATCACACCGATCGTCCGTAGTGCGGAAAGCAAATCGTTGTCTGCAATCTCGAACGAGATGCGGGATCTCGCGGCGCGCGCCCGTGCCCGCAAGCTCAAGCCACAGGAATACCAGGGTGGCACGTCGTCGGTGTCCAATCTCGGAATGTATGGGATTAAGGATTTCACGGCGGTGATCAATCCGCCGCAATCGACCATTCTCGCGGTCGGTACCGCCGAGGAGCGTGCAGTTATACGCCACGGCAAGATCGAGGCCGCGCACATTATGAGCGTAACACTGTCCTGCGATCACCGTTCGGTTGACGGCGCACTTGGTGCCGAGCTGATCGGTGCGTTCAGGACGTTGATCGAAAATCCGGTGATGATGGTGGTCTGACTGTCAGGGCGGATCGAAGCCGTGCGCTGTGAACACCGTCTGCGCTTCCGGCGAGATCAGGAACTTGATCAGCGCCTTGCCAGTCTCGCTGTTCGGTGACGATGTGCCGACACCTGCCGCGTATACAGTTGCGCTGCCGAGATCGCCAGGCAAGGGGCCGACGACGTCGACGCCTTCGGTGGAACTCAGCTCCGGTTTGCTTTGCACGGCAATGTCGACCTCGCCGCTGACCAAAAGTGTGCCCACGAAACCTGCGGGTGGTGGAAATTTGCTTTTGGCCTTGACGTCGGCGGCAATCCCCAAACGCTCGATCACCTTGGCAAAATGCACGCCGCTCGCTCCGCCGGCAGCAGGGTCGCTGTAGCCGACGGCGCGCGCCGCGAGCAATGCGCTCTTGAGCGATTCCGCGGAAGAAATGTCCGGCTTGGGCGCGCCGCGTTTCACGCCAATTGCGAACACTGATTTCGCAAGAGTCGCATCAGAGCCCGCTGCGATCTTGCCGTCTTTAGTCAGACTATCGATGCTGGCGCGCGACACGACCAGAACGTCCGGCACGTCACCCTCCTGGGCCCTTTTCGCAAATGCTGAAATCAGGCCCCAGGTGATGTTGAGTTTGTTGCCGGATTCCTTCTCAAATTTTGATCCCAATTCCTCCAGCGCGCTCTTGACCCCGATCGTGCTGTAGACCTTGATCTCGGCGCCGGAGGCGACTTGCGCCGACAAACAGATCGCTAGGGTGACGAGTGCGCCAACGGTTCTGGTCATGTCGTTTCCCCCAATGATATAGGCAAGCATTACATGCCCAATCCGGGTTACATTCAATCGGGTCCGGGAGACGAGCAAGCGAATGGCTGACACGAATTTTGACGTTCTCATCATCGGCTCCGGGCCGGGCGGTTATGTTACGGCTATCCGGTCGTCGCAACTTGGCTTCAAGACCGCAATCGTCGAACGCGACTACCTCGGCGGTATCTGCCTGAACTGGGGCTGTATCCCGACCAAGGCCTTGCTGCGTTCGGCGGAGATCTTTCACTATTTCCAGCATGCCAAGGACTACGGGCTGAAGGCCGACAATGTCGGCTACGATCCGAAAGCCGTCGTCGCGCGTTCACGCGCCGTGTCGAAGCGGCTTAACGACGGCGTCGGCTTTCTCATGAAGAAAAACAAGGTCTCGGTCATCTGGGGCGAAGCCTCGATCGACGCGCCCGGCAAAGTGACTGTGAAGGCCTCGAAGAGTGAAGCTCCGAAGGGAGCGCTTGGCGCCGGCACCTATCAGGCAAAGCACATCATTATTGCGACCGGCGCACGCCCGCGCGTGTTGCCGGGCATCGAGCCGGACAAGAAGCTGGTTTGGACTTATTTCGAGGCGATGGTGCCGGATCGCGTGCCGAAATCTTTGCTGGTCATCGGCTCGGGCGCGATTGGAATCGAATTCGCCTCTTTTTTCAGAACCCTCGGTTCCGATGTAACGGTCGTGGAGGTACTGCCGCAAATACTTCCGGTCGAAGACCAGGAGATTCAGGCATTCGCCCGCAAAAGCTTTGAGAAGCAGGGCATAAAGATTCATACCAACGCAAAAGTCACCAAGCTTGATAGGAAAGGCGACGGCGTCACCGCGACAATTGAAGAGGGCGGCAAATCACAGACGTTGACCACCGAGCGCGTCATCTCCGCCGTCGGCGTTGTCGGCAACATTGAAAATCTTGGCCTTGAGAAAGTCGGCGTGAAAACCGATCGGGGAACCGTCGTCGTCGACAAGCTCAACAGGACGAGTGTCCCCGGTATTTACGCCATCGGGGACGTCGCCGGCCCGCCGATGCTCGCACACAAAGCCGAGCATGAAGGGGTGGTTTGTATTGAGGCGATCAAAGGCCTTAACCCGCACCCGATGAACAAGCTGATGATCCCCGGTTGCACTTACTGTTCGCCGCAAATTGCGTCGGTGGGGCTCACCGAGCAGGCAGCGAAAGAAAAGAAACTTGAAATTCGGGTGGGCCGCTTTCCTTTCATGGGCAACGGCAAGGCCATCGCGCTCGGCGAGGATCAGGGCCTGGTGAAAGTCATTTTCGACAAGAAAACGGGTCAGCTGCTCGGCGCTCACATGGTCGGCGCTGAAGTGACCGAGCTCATTCAGGGTTACGTCGTTGCGATGAACCTTGAGACGACGGAAGAAGAGCTGATGCACACCGTCTTCCCGCATCCGACTTTGTCGGAAATGATGAAGGAAGCGGTGCTCGACGCCTATGGCCGCGTGCTCAACATGTAGCGCATTTAATTGGTGTATCTGCGCCACAGCGCGCCGGCAATGTTGGAATAGTCATCGGTCCAGACGCGCACGGCCGGGTCGGGTGGGGTAAGCACCCAGAGCTTGCTCCATTTCAGTTCGCCGATGTCTTCCGCGTCCTTCGCTGCGATCGCAACGTCCGACGAAAAAACAAAATTGCCATCGTCCGTTTCTTCGATGGCGCTGCTCCAGATCCAGGTCTTGAGCCCGTTGGCATCGGCAATTCCTTCGACAACACTTTTAAGCTCAAGGTGCCTGTTCGAGATGTGCATCAGCACGACGCCGTGCGGAGCGAGCTTTGATTTATAAAGAGCCATTGCTTCGGCGGTCGCAAGATGCACCGGAACGGCGTCAGACGAATACGCATCGACAATGATGAGGTCGTAAACGCGGTCAGGTTCGTGCGCAAATGTAAGGCGGGCATCGCCAAGCACAATCGGGAGGTTTGGCGCGCAGGACGACAAGAACGTAAAATGCGTGGGGTTGCGCGCAATCTCGACCACCGTCGGGTCGATTTCAAAAAACCGCCATCTCTCGCCAGGCGCGATGCGGCAGGCCAGCGTACCAGAGCCAAGGCCAATCACCGCGACGCGCAGAGCGCCTTCTTTCCGGGCACGAACTGACGAGATCACCTGGTTCACCGCCGATCTATCATGATAGTAGGTGATCGGCTTCGGCGGACCGCTGACCGGCTCGCCAGCTTCGTCAGCGATTATCTGCGCACCATGAATCGTGGAGCCGTGCTTAAGTATGCGAAAGCGCCCATCATCAGTGTCGTAGATCTTGTGCACTCCGAAAAAGCTGCGCAGGGTCACGATGTGATATTCGCCGGTTGGATAGATCCGGATCGCGATGAGCGCGATTGCGACAACAAGAGCGGACTTGGGCGGATCGCGGAAAAGAACAATCGAAATTCCGGCGAGCGCAAGCACGGCAGCTGTGAGGAGAGTATCACCATCGTCGAGGGTCGCGCCGCCAAAGCCGGGGCCCAGCAGAAAGATCGCAGTAACGGTCGCCACAGGCCAGAACCAGCTGTCGAACTGCGGCCACTGCGACGGCGCAAGCGGCCAGAGCCAGCTATTGAACGGCTTCCATATGTCCTGAGAGAGGGGGCGGCAGAACACTGCCAGCAAGGCAAGGATCGGATATTCCGCGACCCATGAGAACGCGTAAGGCGCGATCAAACCGGCAAATAGGCCGCCAACCATGCCGCCGAAAGACAACGAAACATAAAACGCTGTCAGATCGCGTGCTGGTGGCCGAGTCCGGGCGAGTTCACCATGACATGCAAGAGCGATGATAAAGAACGCCAGCAGATGGCCACCGAGGTTGAAAAATATCGGGATCCACGTCGTATAGAAAAGCAGCACCACGATCGCAGCGATCGCGAAAGGTTGCATTAACAGCACAATCCGATGCGGGATCAGAGGCCGGCGCTGAAAGACCAGCACCCAGGTCAGGAGATAGAGCGAAAGCGGAATAACCCACATGAGTGGCGCGGCGGCGACATCAGTCGAAACATGAGCCGTCACCGCGATGAGCAATCCGGATGGAACGGCCGAAATGAAAACCCAGCGTCCGATCGCCGGCCATGTCGGCTTGGGGGCGACCTTGCTGCGCTTGGGCTCGATGATACGGCGGCGCGGAGCCTTCACCATCAAAACTGCACACCCGGCGACCAGCAGGATGAGCAGCACAAAGCCGAAGCTCCACATTCGATTTTGCATCTGTAACGTGAATACCGGCTCGAACAGCGCGGGATACGCGAGCAGCGCAAGGAAGCTCCCGACGTTCGATGCCGCATAAAGAAAATACGGATCATGGCCATCGGGATGGCCGGTGCGCACGAACCAGGCCTGGAACAGCGGATTGCTGGCGGACAATGCGAAGAACGGTAGGCCGATCGAAACCGCAAAGAGACCGAGAAGCCAAAGAGCGGCGATGTCTGTCACGGGTGGCGCCCCCCAGCCTTGTGCGATTCCCAGCGGGAGCGTCAGCGTGGCCAAGAGCAGAAGCGCAAGATGAATTACGACCGGCGTATAGCGCCGCCGCAAGGTTGTCAGTACGTGAGCGTAGGCATAGCCGGCGAGCAGCATCGACTGAAAAAAGACCATTGCAACGGACCACACCGATGGCGAGCCGCCCAGGCGCGGCAGCACCATGCGCGTGAACATCGGCTGCACGCCGAACAGCAGCAGTGCGCTCAGGAAAACCGCAGCGGTGTAAGTGGCGAGGGTGAGAGCGTGCGTCCGCGTCTTCGAGCGTCGCGTTGATCGGCTGGCCATTGCAATCCTGAAGGCGGGGCGGAGGCGGGCTCGTCGAACGCGAATAGTTGTATCCGAGTCAGGCGCCGAGCCGCACCCAGAATCGGGAAAACAGACGAATTTAGGCAACCCAAGCGGCCTTGCGGCGGTCACAGCGCGGCCGTAAGTAGGAGCCATGGCAGTCGTTCTCGACCTGGTAAACAATCCGCGCCCGCGTCACCCGGAGAAGGCGCATAGGCCGGATTCGCCGGTCCAGAAAAAGCCCGACTGGATTCGTGTGAAGGCTCCGGTCTCGGAGGGTTATTTCGCCACCCAGAAGATCATGCGTGACAACGGTCTGCATACGGTGTGCGAGGAAGCCGGTTGCCCGAATATCGGCGAGTGCTGGGAGAAGAAGCACGCAACTTTCATGATCATGGGTGACACCTGCACCCGTGCCTGCGCTTTCTGCAATGTGAAGACCGGCCTGCCGGGCGCCCTCGATCCAAACGAACCGAGCCATGTCGCCGATGCGACCGCGAAACTTGGTCTCGCCCACATCGTGGTAACCTCGGTCGATCGCGACGACCTGCCCGATGGCGGCGCACGGCATTTTGCCGAGACGATCCGGGCCATTCGCAAACGCTGCCCGCAAACCACCATCGAAGTGCTGACGCCGGACTTTCTGCGCAAGGACGGCGCACTGGAGATCGTCGTCGAGGCAAAGCCAGACGTCTTCAACCATAATCTTGAGACGGTCCCGTCGCTCTATCTCACCGTGCGCCCCGGCGCGCGCTACTTTCATTCGCTGCGCCTGCTGCAACGGGTGAAGGAGCTCGATCCGGCCATGTTCACGAAGTCTGGAGTTATGGTGGGTCTCGGCGAAGAGCGGAACGAGGTGTTGCAGGTGATGGACGACATGCGGTCCGCCCAGGTGGATTTCTTGACCGTCGGGCAATACCTTCAGCCAACCCGGAAGCATCACGAGGTCAAGCGCTTTGTGCCGCCGGATGAGTTCAAATCGCTTGAAACAATCGCCTATACGAAAGGGTTCCTGATGGTGGCCTCTTCGCCGCTGACGCGGTCATCGCATCATGCTGGGGAAGATTTCGCGCGCCTGAAGGCCGCGCGCAGCGCCGCGCCCTGATGGCTCATGCCTGAGTTTTCAACGAAGCGCCGTGTTCGCCACGCCGCAGCAGACATGTTCGACCTGGTCGCGGACGTCAAAAAATATCCGGAATTCGTGCCACTGTGCAGCGCCTTGACGGTCAAGAGCCGCAACGAGAAGGACGACGGCACCATTGTTCTGGTTGCCGACATGACGGCTGCCTACAAGATCATTCACGAGACATTCACCAGCCGCGTCACACTTGACCGGCCCAATCTCAGGATTTTTGTCGAATATCTCAGCGGGCCGTTCAAGCGAATGCACAACCGCTGGACCTTTCATCCAGCAGGCGAAAGCGCCTGCGATGTTGAGTTTTTCATTACGTATGAATTCAAAAGCCGGGTGCTCGCGATGCTAATGGGGGCCATGTTCGACGCCGCGTTCCGGCGCTTCGCCGCAGCTTTCGAGCAGCGCGCCGATGCCGTTTATGGACGCGGCGTGACATGAAAAATGATCCGGCGGACGATGCCCGCCGGACCATAAGAAGCGACGCCGGTCAGGTGCGCGTACGCATCCGCATCATGAAGCTGTCGAAACCAAGCTCGGCGACCTGCATCCATGCATAGGAATCCGCACGATAGGCTACGAGGCTGTCGTACAGTTTCTTGAAGTGCGGATTTGAATTTGCGTGGCCATCATAGACTTCAAGCGCAGCTTTGTAGCAGGCTTCCAGGACGGGCTGCGGGAACGCACGCAACTGCGCGCCGCTTGATACCAGCCGCCTTAGCGCAGGAGGATTAACAGCGTCGTACTTCGAGAGGGTCCAAACCCATGCGTCGTTGGACGCGGTGATAATCGCCGATTGATATGTCTTGGGGAGCTCGTTCCATTTGGCGATGTTCATGATGTTGTGGGCCTGGCCGCAACCCTCCCACCAGCCTGGATAGTAATAGTACTTGGCCACTTTGACGAAGCCGAGCTTCTCGTCATCATACGGACCAACCCACTCGGCGGCATCGAGCGCGCCCTTCTCAAGCGCTGGATAGATATCGCCGGCCGCGAGCTGCTGCGGCACAGTGCCCACCTTGCTCAAAATCGTGCCAGCAAATCCACCGACGCGAAATTTGAGCCCCTTGAGGTCATCAACTGTATTGATCTCCTTGCGGAACCAGCCGCCCATCTGGGCGCCGGTGTTTGCTGCGGCAAAGCCGATGCAGTTGAAGTCCTTGAGCAAAGCATTGAGCAGCTCCTCGCCGCCGCTGTGCCGGACCCAGGAAATCATTTGACGGGCATTTACTCCGAACGGCAGCGCTGTCCCAAACGTAAAAGCTGCGTTCTTGCCGAAGTAATAATACATCGCAGTGTTGCCCATCTCGACGGTGCCGTTTTGCACCGCGTCGAGCACCTGGAGACCAGGGACGATTTCGCCGGCGGCAAAGACCTGTATCTGGAATTTGTTGTCGGTGATTTCAGCGACGCGCTTGGAGAAATATTCGCACCCTCCGTAGAGGGTATCGAGCGACTTCGGCCAACTTGCCGTCAGGCGCCATTTCACTTCCGGCGATGATTGGGCGATTGCAGGTGCAGCAACGGCTGACGCCGCAAGCCCCATGCCTGCGGCTTGCAGGAATTGACGACGTTTCATGACGTTTCCCCTCGTTAATTTCGGCGCGCCGACCGGAGGAGATTTCTCATGAATGCCCGAAGCTCGCCCCTTACCGGCGGCCGATAGCGCGATCTTACGCCAATCCGCGCAAAGAAAAAGGCCGAGCCTGGACTAACTTTTTCCCGCCGGGGGTTGCGGCTCTTCCTTTTCCGCAAGCTCTTGCAACATCCTCAGTGCCTCAAGCACGGACTCCTCGCGCACTTTGGCCCGGCCAATGTCACCATATTTCCGATCATGCGCAATAACGCGGCCGTTGCGGGAGGCCGCGCAGAAATAGACCAGACCGATTGGCTTGCCGGGCACAGCGCCGGTTGGCCCCGCAATGCCTGTAATCGAAACGGCCAGATCGACCGATGCGTGGGCCAGGGCGCCTTTAGCCATTTCTTCCGCGCATTCCGTGCTGACCGCACCATAGACGTCGATGGTGGCCGGTGTGACCCCCAGCATCTGCTGCTTGGCCTCGTTCGAATAGGTAACAAAGCCGCGGTCAAGTACCGCCGACGAGCCCGCAATTTCGCTGATTGTCGCCGCGACCAGGCCGCCGGTGCAGGATTCCGCTGTTGCGAGCGTCAACTTTTTCCGTGAGCAGATATCAAGCAGCGCCTTGGCAGCGTCGATTGCGGATTGACCGGGCATACTATTCCCAGGGCAGACGGATCGTTGCCGTCGCGTAGGCCGCGATGCCTTCGCCTCGGCCGGTGAAGCCAAGCTTTTCGCTCGTGGTCGCTTTCACGCCGACGCGCTCGGCACCGATCCCGGCAAGTCTGGCGATGTTTGCCCGCATCGCGTCCCGGTGCGTGCCGATGCGGGGGGCCTCGCATACAATTGTGAGATCGAGGTGCGCTATGCGGCCTTTCCTGGCCCGTACACGTTCGACGGCAAAGGCAAGGAAGCGGTCGGATGAGGCGCCGCGCCATTGCGGGTCGCTGGGCGGAAAATGGGCTCCGATATCGCCGTCGGCGAGTGCACCGAGAATTGCATCTGTAAGCGCGTGCAAGGCGACGTCGGCATCCGAATGGCCGGTAAGGGCCCGCGTGTGCGCGATGCGGACGCCCCCGAGCATCACATGATCGCCTGGACCGAAAGCGTGAACGTCGAGGCCGGAGCCGGTCCGTACGTCACCGAGCATGGCGGATTGCGTCGCCTCGGCGCGTGCGAAATCTTCTGGCGTGGTGAGCTTGATGTTGCCGGGCTCGCCGGCGAACACACTGACGGTCATGCCGGCCCATTCGGCCAGCGCGGCGTCGTCGGTAAAGTCCTCGCGGCCTTTCTCGGCTGCACGGCGGTGAGCGTCGAGCAGCGCGTCGAAAGCGAAGGCTTGCGGCGTCTGCACCAGGCGGAGGGGTCCCCGGTCTATGGTTTTTTCGATGGTGCCGTCGGGCCCAACGCGCTTGACCGTGTCGGTCACCGGCAGCACCGGGATGGCCGCGCCGGTCTTTTCTGCCGCTGCAATCGCTCGGGCGATCAGGTCAGCGCTGGCGAATGGCCGGGCGGCGTCGTGGACGAGGACGATATCGGGCGAGCGCGAAGAAAGGGCCTCGAGGCCTGCGCGCACCGACGCCTGTCGCGTCGCGCCGCCGAAGACCGGAGGCAGAATTCGGATGTCACGGATATGCTCGCGCACGACATCGATGTCGTCTTTGCGGACAACAGGTTGCAGCGCGCTGACCGCCGGGACGCTGGCAAAGCCCAATAACGAGCGGCGGAGCAGGGACGCTCCTCCGATTTCGCGGAACTGTTTGGGCATGTCGCCGCCTGCACGCAGGCCCTGACCGGCGGCCACCACAACAGCTGCGACTTGCGGCATTTGCGTCTCCAAAGACCGTTGCCTTTACCGCGTTATTTCCATTCCGCAAACGCAGCGATTTTCGGTGACCGTGCATGAACAGTTTTTTGCAGTGCAGCACTTGCTTTGCCATAGTGATTGGCTAAAGTGTGTGCATCGAAAAGAGACGCCTAAATGGTAGGCATGCAAGATAAACAATTGATATATAACAAGTTCCGGACCGAGAAGCTGCACATCGGCCCTACACAGGCGCCGAACCGGGTAATTTTGGCGCCCATGTCCGGAATTACCGACGCGCCGTTTCGTCGGCTGGCCGAGGAACTGGGTGCCGGCCTGGTCGTGTCCGAAATGACCGCATGTGCCGGCCTTGTTCGCGGCGAACGGGAGGCGGCGGTACGCAGCGACGGACGGGGCGTCGATATCCACGTCGTCCAGCTTGCGGGATGCGAGGCGAATTGGATGGCTGAGGGCGCCCGGATCGCCGAGGCGCAGGGCGCCGACATCGTCGATATCAACATGGGTTGCCCCTCCAAGCAGGTCACCAATGGGGCGTCCGGCTCGGCGCTCATGCGCGATCTTGATCATGCGCTCGGTTTGATTGAGGCGACGGTCTCCGCGGTTCAGGTTCCGGTGACATTGAAAATGCGGCTTGGCTGGGACGCCTCGACCATGAATGCGCCCGATCTCGCGCGCCGCGCCGAGGCTGCGGGGGTTAAGCTCATCACCGTCCACGGGCGCACCCGTTGCCAGTTCTACAAAGGCGGCGCGGACTGGGTCGCGGTTCGTGCTGTCAAGCAGGCGGTGTCGGTTCCCGTGGTCGTCAACGGAGATATCGAATCTTGCGACGATGCAGTCGAAGCTCTCGCGGTCTCCGGCGCCGACGCCATCATGATCGGGCGCGGCGCACAGGGCCGCCCGTGGCTGCCGGGCCAGATCGCGCGCTACCTGACTACGGGGGCGCGCGAGCAAGCGCCGTCATTGGTGGATCAACATCGGCTGATCGATGGCCTCTACGACGAGATGCTGGACCATCACGGCCTGGCGATCGGACGCCGGCATGCGCGCAAGCACCTTAGTTGGGCGCTTGATCATGCGGCGGCGACAGCGGCGGCTCCGCCAGAGGTTCTCAAGAACCATCGCGCACGCGTGCTCACGGCTGATGAGCCGGCCCATGCGCGCCGCTATCTCGCGGAAGCCTTCGATGATTTTGCCTGGCGAGCGGCGGCATGACGCGCGCGCAGGCAGTTGCTGCGATGGTCAACACGCCGGCTGACGCGATGCTGCACGCATTGCCGCATCCGGTGATCATGGTATCCGCCGACGGGAAGATTGCCGATGCAAACGTCGCGGCCGAGCAATTCTTCGAGGCCTCGACAGCCATGCTGCGCCGGCACCTGCTGCGCGAGCTCGTGCCATTCGGCTCGCCGCTCCTGACCTTGATCGAGCAGGTGAGACAGCGCGGAGCGGCAGTCAACGAATACAAGGTCGATCTGGCAACGCCACGCAATCCCGGCGAGCGCCTGGTCGACCTTTATGTAGCGCCGCTGCCTGAATATACCGAGCACGTTGTCGTCATGCTCCAGGAGCGGACCATTGCAGACAAGATGGATCGCCAACTCACGCATCGCGGCGCCGCCCGCTCGGTGATTGCGCTGGCGGCCATGCTAGCGCACGAAATCAAGAATCCTTTGTCGGGCATTCGCGGCGCGGCGCAGCTTCTCGAGCAGTCAGCTGGTGACGAGGACCGGCCGCTCACCAAGCTGATCTGCGATGAGACGGACCGGATCGTGAAGCTCGTCGATCGCATGGAAGTCTTTGCGGATGAACGGCCCATTGACCGGGAGCCGGTGAACATTCACATCGTTCTCGACCACGTTAAAAGACTCGCGCAATCTGGTTTTGGCAGGCAGATCAAGTTCATTGAGGAATACGATCCGTCGTTGCCGCCGGTTCTCGCCAATCGCGACCAGCTGGTGCAGGTCTTCCTAAATCTCATCAAGAATGCCGCCGAAGCGATCGGCTCCGAGACGGTCGAAGGTGAAATTCAGTTGACCACGGCGTTTCGCCCGGGCGTACGGCTTGCCGTCCCCGGCAGCAAGGCGCGCGTGTCGCTGCCGCTTGAATTTTGCGTGAAGGACAACGGTTCCGGCGTGCCCGAAGACCTGATGCCGCATTTGTTTGATCCGTTTGTCACCACGAAACCGAGCGGGAGCGGACTTGGCCTTGCGCTGGTTGCGAAAATTGTCGGCGACCACGGCG
>Ga0247800_1000110_pt1 | contig 12325 bp, 9 predicted proteins | sample UWRJS092311B6_FD_179924 | JGI IMG/M metagenome (GOLD analysis project Ga0247800, IMG submission 179924) | Soil microbial communities from Arlington Agricultural Research Station in Wisconsin, United States - UWRJ-S092-311B-6 | ecosystem: Environmental > Terrestrial > Soil > Agricultural land...
CCGAAGCGCCGGCGACCTTCTTCGAGCGCGCGTGACACTACCTTCGGCCAGGGTTTCGCTGAGTTTTTTCGGGGCTTCGCCCCCGACGCTGCTCGTCGTCACGGGCGCGGTCCTGGCGGGCGTGCTGTGCGGGGTCGGGCTCACGGCGCGGCACGCGGCTCCCGCGCGAGCGGTCCCGTTGGAGCGGAACGAGCGCTCCTCCGCCCTGCCCGAGGCCAAGGCTCCGGTCGTACCCCCGAGGGTGACGGCGACCGCGCCGCCAGAGGCCCCGAGCGAGCCCGCCGCCGGATCCGACCACGGCACGGAAGTCGACGCCGTGGTCGAGACAGCCGCCGCCGCGAGCCTCGCCCCGAACACGCCGATGGCCGAGGGCGACGCGGCCCTGCACCTCGCCCGCGCCTGGCACCAGATCTTCAATGCGCGTCCCTCGGAACAGACGCTCGCCGTGCTCTGGGCCCAGTGGGCGCACGAGACCGCGCGCGGGCAGCGCATGCACGCTTACAACTTCGCGGGCATCAAGGGTCGCGGCCCGACGGGCGCGAGCGTCGTCGTGTGGACGCGCGAGGGCGTGGCGCCGAGCGACCTCGTGAAGCGGACATTTCGTGCATACCGTTCGGCTGGGGAAGGTGCGCGCGACTACATGCGCTTGCTCGCGACGCGCTACCCGCAGGCGCTACGGGCCGCGCGCGACGGCAACGTGTACGGCTTCGTGAGCGCCCTCGACACGGGCGGCTACTTCACGGCCGATACGCGCGCCTACCTGCGCGCCGTCACGAGCCTCAGCAACGAGTGCCGCCGTCGCGGGATTTCCGTCGCGGCGATTGCGGGCGGAACGCGGGCGGCCTTGTGATTCCGCCCGGCGCGGCGCACGGACTCGCGTAGGCGCCACTGAAATGATAGGTCCTCCTGCCCCGGGAGGACCGGTGGGAGTAAAATAACATGAAAACTGCGCTGATCACGGGCATCACCGGCCAAGACGGCTCTTATCTCGCCGAGCTTTTGCTCGCGAAGGGTTACGCCGTACACGGCCTCGTGCGCCGCTCGTCCACCTTCAACACCTGGCGCATCGATCACCTGCCCCGCGGCGAGAACTTCGCCCTTCACTACGGCGACCTGAACGACGTCTCGAGCCTGCTCGAGGTCGTGCGCAAAGTGAAGCCCGAGGAGGTCTACAACCTCGCAGCGCAGAGCCACGTGCGCGTGAGCTTCGACATGCCGGAGTACACGGCCGAGTGCACCGGCCTCGGGTGCCTGCGCCTGCTCGAGGCGCTCCGCAGCGAAGGGCTCAACAAGGCGCGCTTCTATCAGGCGTCCTCGTCCGAGCTCTACGGCAAGGTGCACGAGGTGCCGCAGAAAGAGACCACCCCGTTCCACCCGCGCAGCCCCTACGCCGCCGCCAAGGCCTTCGCCTTCTACACGACGCTCAATTACCGCGAGGCGTACGGCATGCACGCGGTGAACGGCATTCTCTTCAATCACGAGTCGCCGCGCCGCGGTGAAAGCTTCGTGACGCGCAAGATCACGCGCGCCGCGGCACGCATCAAGGTCGGGCTGCAGTCGTCGATGGCGCTCGGCAACCTCGATGCGAAGCGCGATTGGGGCTACGCGAAGGACTACGTCGAGGCGATGTGGCGCATGCTGCAGGTCGACAAGCCCGACGACTACGTGATCGCCACGGGCGAGACGCACAGCGTGCGCGAGTTCCTCGACGAGACGTTCGCGCACCTCGGCATGGACTGGAAGCCGGTCGTGAAACTCGACGACCGCTACCTGCGCCCGAGCGAGGTCGATCTGCTCATCGGCGATCCGACGCGCGCGAAGAACGAGCTCGGCTGGACGCCGAAGACGACCTTCCGCGACCTCGTGCGACTGATGGTCGACGCCGACCTAGCCAGTGCCGAGCGCGAGAAGCGCGACGGCAAGGCCGGCCCGCCTCCGTGACGCGCGGCCCGGTGCCAGGCCGAGCAGTGCCTGTCTAGCGGCGCTCGTAGTTCGTCGCCATCCACTCGCGGTAGGCGCCCGTGCGCACGTGCTCGATCCAGCTCGAGTTCGCGAGGTACCAGCCCACGGTGTCGCGCAAGCCCGCCGCGAGATCGTGCTTCGGCGTCCAGCCGAGCTCCCGCTTGATCTTGGCAAAATCGATCGCGTAGCGGCGGTCGTGGCCCGGGCGATCCTTCACGAAGGTGATGAGCTTCTCGAGCTCGCTCTTCGACTTGCCGGTCTTCCCCGCAACGTGCTCGATGAGCAGGCCGATGATCTCGAGGTTCGTGCGCTCGCCCTCGCCGCCGACGTTGTACGTCTCGCCGCTCTGGCCCTTCTGCACGATGCTCCAGATCGCCTCCGCGTGGTCGTCGACGTAGAGCCAGTCGCGCACGTTGAGGCCGTCGCCGTACACGGGCAGCGGCTTGCCCTCGCACAGGTTCAGGATCATCACCGGAATCAGCTTCTCCGGGAACTGGTACGGGCCGTAGTTGTTGCTGCAGTTCGAGATCGTGACGGAAAGCCCGTAGGTGTGGCAGTACGCGCGTACCAGGTGATCCGAGCCGGCCTTGGACGCCGAGTAGGGGGAGTTCGGCGAGTACGGCGTGTCTTCGCGGAACGCGCCCGTCGCGCCGAGCGAGCCGAACACCTCGTCGGTGGAGACGTGGTGGAAGTGCACGTTCTTCGCCTTGCGGGCGACCTCGAGCAGCTGGAAGGTGCCGACGACGTTGGTCTGGATGAACGCACCCGGCGTCACGATGCTGCGATCGACGTGCGACTCCGCCGCGAAGTGGACGATCGTATCGACCTGATGCTCGGCGACGAGCTTCGCGACGAGCTCCGCGTCGCCGATGTCGCCGCGCTCGAAGCGGTAGTGCGGGTTCTTCTCCACGCTCGCGAGGTTCTCGGGGTTTCCGGCGTAGGTGAGCAGATCCAGGTTCAGGATCCGCCCCGCGTAGCCGGCCGGGCCGAGCAGGTAGCGGATGAACGACGAGCCGATGAAGCCGGAGCCGCCCGTGACGAGCAGGGACTTGGGTTCGCGCGGAGAGGAGGAGCCTTGAGTCATCGTGAACGCACTCGCTTGGTGAATTCGGCGAAGCTTTCCGTTTTCTGGTCGCGCTCCGAAAGGATGGGCGCGTCGAGCGGCCACTCCACGCCGATGTCGGGGTCGTTCCAGCGGATCCCGCACTCGGTCTTGGCGTCGTAGACGCTCGTTACCTTGTAGACGACGTCGGCGGACTCGCTCGTCACGCAGAAGCCGTGGGCGAAGCCGATGGGCACGTAGAGCTGCGCGTGCGACTCCGCGTCGAGCGTGGCGCCGTACCACTTGCCGAACGTGGGCGAATCCGGGCGGATGTCGACCGCGACGTCGTAGATGGTGCCGCTCGCCACGCGAATCAGCTTCGCCTGCCCCGGCGACGCTTGGTAGTGCAGGCCGCGCAGCGTGCCGCGCCCCGACCGCGAGTGGTTGTCCTGCACGAACGGCGCGTCCATGCCGGCGGCCGCGTAGCGCGGCTCGCTGTACGTCTCGACGAAGAAGCCGCGGCTGTCGCGGAATACGCGCGGCTTGATCAGGAGCAGGCCGCTCAGCGGTAGTTGTTCGACTTCCACGCGTGGTCCGTCTTCTAGGCGCCTTCGGCGAGCACCGCGCGCAGGTATTGGCCGTACTGGCTCTTCCCGTAGCTCGTCGCCAAGGATTCGAGCTCCTTCGCGCCGATGTAGCGCATGCGGAACGCGATCTCTTCGATGCACGCGATGTGCGTGCCCTGCCGGCTCTGCAAGACTTCCACGAATTGGCCGGCCTCGAGCAGGCTGCGCGGCGTGCCGGTGTCGAGCCAGGCCATGCCGCGCGGCATCATCTCGAGCCGAGCGCGACCGCGCGCCACGTACACGTTGTTCAGATCGGTGATCTCGAGCTCCCCGCGCGCGGAAGGCTTGAGGTTCTTCGCGATCTCGGTGACCTCGTTGTCGTAGAAGTAGAGGCCGGTCACCGCGATCTGGGTTTTCGGCTTCTTCGGCTTCTCCTCGATGCCGAGCACCTTGCCGCCCGCGTCGAGCTCGGCAACGCCGTAGCGCTCCGGATCGTCGACGCGGTAGCCGAACAGCGTACAGCCGTCCAAGTTCGACTTGGCGGTGCGGAGCAGCTCCGAGAGTCCGGCGCCGTAGAAGATGTTGTCGCCGAGCACGAGGCTCGACGGGCTCTGCCCCACGAAGTCGCGCCCGATGATGAACGCCTCCGCGAGCCCGTTCGGCTGCGCCTGCTTCGCGTAGCTGAAGTTCATGCCGAGGTTCGAGCCGTCCTTGAGCAGGCGCTGGAAAAGCGGCTGATCCTCGGGCGTCGAAATGATGAGCACGTCCCGGACGCCGGCCAGCATCAGCACCGACAGCGGGTAGTAGATCATCGGCTTGTCGTAGACAGGCAGGAGCTGCTTCGACACCGGAATGGTCAGCGGATAGAGCCGCGTTCCGCTACCGCCCGCGAGAATGATGCCCTTCATGCGCGAATCCTTGCCTTAACCCCTTAGCCGCCCGGAAAGAAGAACTTTCGCCGCATCTCCTGCAGGGTGGGCTCCACGGCGGGATCGAAGCCGCCCTCGCGCGCGCGGATGATGTCAGCCCACGGGTAAGTCCCCGTGAGCTCGTCGAGCTTTTCGATGTAGTCCTGGACGCGCCCGACGGGCTTCGCGGGCACGCCTGCCACGATGTCGCCCTCGGCCACGTCCTTCACGACGACCGCGCCCGCCCCGACCACGGCGTTCGGCCCGATCGTCACGTTTCCGAGGATGATCGCCCCGTAGCCGATGAAAACGTTGTCACGGATCACGATCTTGCCGACGGCGTCGACGCGCGTCCCGTAGGCGCGGTGAAACATCGCGACGGCCCCGTTGTGCGCGATCAGCGCGCAGACCGAGGTGTGGACGTTGTTACCGATGTGCGTGAGGTACGGATCCGTGATGTTCGTGTCGGGAAGGAGGCTGCAGCCTTCGCCCATGTGCGCGAGGCCGCCGTGCCGGCGCAAGAATTCGGCCCATTCCTCGCCGTTCGGGCGGCACAGGCGCACGAACGCCGTTCGCCCCCTGCCCGTCCGCATCGCGTAGGCGCGTGCGGCTTGCGCCAAGAGTCCCTTGCTCACTCGTCTCGCGCTTCCTGCCGTCGGTAATCCGTCCCGAGCGGTTCGGCCACCCTAGCACCCCCCGGACGGCCGCCTCAATTGTGCGCACCAAGGCCGCGCTTGAGCCCGCCGGTTCGTCGTGTAAAGACTGAGCCCCATGACTGATTTGCGCGCCAAGATCAAGGACAAGTCGGCTCACGTGGTGGTGGTGGGGATCGGGTACGTCGGGCTGCCGCTCGTCGCCGAATTCGCGCGCGCGGGCTTCCGCGTGACGGGGTTCGATCACGACGCGCAGAAGTGCCGCCTGGTGAACCAGGGCGAGTCATACATCCCGGACGTGCCGAGCTCGGACCTCGCGCCGCACGTCAAGTCCGGCAAGCTCAAGGCCTCCACGGATCCGAGCGTCATGCGCGAAGCGGACGCCGTCATCATCTGCGTGCCGACGCCGCTCAACAAGACGCGCGACCCGGACGTTCGCTTCATCGTCGCCGCCACGGACGAGGTGGCGAAGCACCAGCACAAGAACATGCTCGTCGTGCTCGAGTCGACGACCTACCCGGGCACGACCAGCGAGGTCATGGTCCCGAAGCTCACGGCGGGCGGGTACAAGGTCGGCAGCGACGTGTTCGTCGCGTTCTCGCCCGAGCGCGTTGACCCCGGTAACAAGGTCTATCAGACCAAGAACACGCCCAAGGTCATGGGCGGCGTGACGCCCGGGTGTCTCGAGGTCGCGGTCGACCTCTACTCGCACATCATCGACAAGGTCGTGCCCGTGTCCTCCACGGAAACGGCCGAAATGGTGAAGCTGCTCGAGAACACCTTCCGCGCCGTGAACATCGGCCTCGTGAACGAGGTCGCCATCATGAGCCGCAAGCTCGGCATCGACCCGTTCGAGGTGATCCGCGCCGCTTCGACCAAGCCCTTCGGCTTCATGGCGTTCTATCCGGGCCCGGGCCTCGGCGGTCATTGCATCCCGATCGACCCGCTCTACCTCTCGTGGAAGCTCCGCGCCCTCCAGTACCAGGCGCGGTTCATCGAGCTCGCCGACACGATCAACCGCGCGATGCCGGAGTACGTCGTCGAGCGCACGAGCACGGCGCTCAACGACGTGTCGAAGGCGATGCGCGGCTCGAAGATCCTCGTGTACGGCATGGCCTACAAGCGCGACGTGACGGACATGCGCGAGTCACCCGCCTTCAGCGTGATCCACGGCTTGCTCCAGCGCGGCGCGAACGTCTCCTACATGGATCCGTACGTGCCGGAGGTGGACGAGGAGGGCGTCACGATGAAGAGCGTCGACCCGAACAGCAGCTACGCGGGCTACGACGCCGTCGTGATCGTCACCGATCACCAGGTGCTCGATCGGGCCCGCCTGCTCGCAGAGTCGAAGATCGTGGTCGACACGCGCGACGCCCTGCGCGGCGTGCCCGGCGACCGCTCCCGCGTTTACGGTCTGTGACCGCGGGCCGCGCTCCCGAAGCCGGCACCGAACGAGCCATGTCCGAGGAACGCCCGTTCGCGCGCATCCGCGCCGCGAGCGGGTCGATCGGCCAGGGCACGTTCCTGATGGAGCACGACGACCCGAAGAGCGTCGTGCGCGCGCTCCGGACGGGGCTCGATCTGGGCCTCAAGCACGTCGATACGGCCGAGCTCTACGGCGGCGGGCGCGTCGAGGAGCTCGTGGCCGAAGCGCTCGCGGGGCGCCGGGACGAGGCGTTCGTCGTGAGCAAGGTCATGCCGCACAACGCGAGCTACGCGGGCACGCTCGCGGCCTGCGAGAAGAGCCTGCGCTTGCTCCGCATGGACTACCTCGACGGGTACCTCCTGCATTGGCCGGGCGCGCACCCGCTCGAGGAGACGCTCAGAGCGTTCGAGGAACTCGTCCGCGCCGGCAAGATCCGCTGGTACGGCGTCAGTAACTTCGACGCGTCGGAGCTCGGCGAAGCGATCCGCATCGCGGGCCCCGGACGCATCGCGTGCAATCAAATCCTCTATCACCTCGGCGAGCGCTCGAGCGAGAACGAGGTGATTCCGTTTTGCGAGGCCAACGACATCGCGGTCGTCGGCTACACGCCTTTCGGGCGCGCCGCGTTCCCACCCCGCAAAGGCGGCGCCGTGCTCGAGCGACTCGCCGCCGCCCGCGGCGTGACCCCGCGCCAGCTCGCGCTCGCGTACCTCACGCGGCGCCCGTCGCTGTTCGCGATTCCGAAAGCGTCCGAGCCCTCCCACGTGGAGGAGAACGCGCGAGCCGGGGAGCTGGTCCTCACACCCGCCGAGCTGCTAGAGGTCGAAACGGCCTTTCCGCGCGGTGCGCCGCGCCGGGGCGTAGCGAGGATCTGAGGATGAGCGAAGCGAGCCGAGAAACGCCGGGCGCGGCGGCACCGGGCCGAATCGGGGTCATTGCCATCGGACGCAACGAGGGCCAGAGGCTCGTGCGCTGCCTCGAGTCGCTTGCGGGGCGCGGCGTCTCTGTCGTGTACGTGGACTCGGGCTCGAGCGACGACAGCGTCGCGAACGCGAAGCGCTTCGGCGCGGAGGTCGTCGCGCTCGACATGTCGAAGCCGTTCACGGCAGCGCGCGCGCGCAACTCCGGCTTCGAGCGGCTGCGCGAGCTCGTGCCGTCGGTCGAGTTCGTGCAGTTCGTCGACGGCGACTGCAAAGTAGACGAAGCGTGGCTCGCCACCGCGTCGGCGTTCCTCGCCGCGCATCCCGACGTCGTGGCAACGTGCGGGCGCCGCCGCGAGCTCTTCCCCGAAGCGAGCGTCTTCAACGAGCTCTGCGACATCGAGTGGGACACGCCGGTCGGTCCCTGCCGCGCGTGCGGCGGCGACGCGATGTACCGCGTGAGCGCGTTCGAAGCCGTCGGCGGCTTCAACCCGACGCTCATCGCCGGCGAAGAGCCCGAGCTCTGCATTCGCTTGCGCAAGCGCGGCGGCCAGATCCATCGCCTGCCGAACGACATGACGTTCCACGACGCCGACATGCGCCACTTCTCGCAATGGTGGCGCCGCGGCGTGCGTGCCGGACATGCCTACGCCGAGGGCGTCAGCATGAACGGAAAACCGCCGGAGCGGCATTACGTGCCGCAGCTACGCCGCGCGGTTTTTTGGGGCGGAGCGCTGCCGTTGGCGATCGTGCTCGGTTTCGTACCCACCTTCGGCCTGAGCTCGACGTTGGCCGCGGGCTACGGCGTGAGCGCGTTTCGCGGATATCAGGCCGTGCGTCGCCGTGGCCGAAGCGTGCGGAGCTCGGCGCTGTTCGGCGCGTTCGCGACCATCGGGAAGTTCGCGGAACTGCAGGGTATCCTCTCGTATGTCGGACACCGCATGGCGGGCGAGCGAAGCCGCATCATCGAATACAAGTGAAGCGGATTTGCTTGCGCGGGTGAAGAACACCTGCGCGCACGTTTCGCGCTCGTGTATCACCCCCGAGAAAGAACTATGGACGTCCCGGGGGACACGGCTATGACGGACGGTGGATCGTTGCGGCGTGTGTCCTGACGAGTAACACTCTCGGACCGGCCTGGGGTCGGTTCGCTTGGGACAGCGTTGAATCGGCTCCTGCTGAGCGGTAGGGTCCGAGATCGTACTGACTGAGGATGGCGATTTTTCACCAACAGCTCACGGAGGGGCTCGTGGCGTTGAGCCTCACCACGCTGGCGTGTAGCGCCAAGACGCCGGGCACGGTGCCCACGGCGCAGGCCACGCCGCTCGTCGCCCCGGCTCGTCCCCCTCTGCCCTGCTTTGTGGGCGCGGCCACGCCGGGCGCCAGCTCGGCGCTCGCGCTCGCCCTCACGCCGAGCCGTACGAGCGGGGTCGCACCGCTGGTCGTGTTTTTCGATACGGCCGGAACCACTTCCCCCGCGACGCAGCGCCCCTTCGAAGAGCTCGCGTATTGCTGGGACTTCGGCGATCCGGAGAGTGGCAATTTTGCCACGAACGGCGCCGCCAAGAACCACGCGAAGGGCGGCGTCGCCGCGCACGTCTTCGAGAAGCCCGGCATCTACCAAGTCGTCGTGAGCGTGCGCGACCCGGCGGGCGGCATCGCGAGCCGCGCCGTCGACATCACGGTCGACGATCCCGAGGCGACGTTCGCGGGCGACTCGACGGTGTGCTTCTCGGGACGCAAGGACTTCGCGGGTTGCCCCGCCGGCGCGCGTCACGAGAGCGCGTCGAAGCTCTCCGATTTGGCGGGCGCGGTCGGCCACAACAAGCGTCTCTTGCTCCACCGCGGCGAGAGCTTCGGCGAAGGCGGGCTCGAGCTGAACGTGCCTGGCCCCGGCCTGATCGGCGCGTACGGCAGCGGCGCGCGGCCGCAGATCCAGGCCGCCGAAACGCTGTTTACCGTCTCGAGCAAGCAGCCCGCGTTCTCCGATTGGCGCATCGTCGATCTCGACATCGTCGGGCGCAGCGCCGACTCGCAAGTGGTGAGCGTCAGCGGCACCGCGCGCGATCTCTTGCTGCTTCGCTTGCGCGCGCGCGACATCGGTGCCGGCGTCGTCGCGGCGGACACGCTCATCGAATACTGGAACGAGCACGGCTACCCGGGTGCCGACGTGATCGACGTCTTCGGGATCGCGGACAGTGAGTTCCGCCACCTCGTCGGCGGCAGCGGCCACAACTTTTTCTACGTCGCGGCGCATCGCCTCGCGCTGCTCGGAACCGTCGCCGACGATTCCACTGGTGGCGAACACGTGCTGCGCCTTCCTTGGCTGGATCGCGGCGTAATCAGCAGCAATGACCTCGGTAATGCGCCGAGCCCGCGGCACGTCGTTAAGTTGCACGCCCCCTTGGCCGTCAAGGGGACGTTCTCAGAGCGTATCGTGCTTTCCGACAATGTTTTTCGGTCGACGGGTGGACACGACTGGACGGTCGCCATCGCCCCACAAAATGACCAAAAGGACGAGCGTGTCCGTCACGTGCTCGTCGAGCGCAACCTGTTCCTGCCGGGACCGGCGGGCGTTCCGCTCAAGATCTCCGCGCAAGATGTGGTCGTACGCGACAACGTTTTCAACCGTGGTGCCCTCGAGCACTGCGTCGAAGTGAACCAGCGCGGCATCGAGCCCGCACCCGCGCGCATCTCGCTCGTGAACAACACGTGCTACGGCACGGACGCTCCGACCCTCGTATTCCTCAAGGGTGATACGGCGGACGTGACGGCGTTCAACAACCTGATCGCTGGCTCGAAAATCAAAGACGGCGCGTTCGACGGCGCCGGGCTCGCGGCGCAAGGCAGTAATCTCGTGACGAGCAAGCCCGGCTTCGTGGCGGCACAGCCCGGAGTCGAGGCGCGCGACTATCAGCTCACCGCGGGCAGTCCCGCAGTCGATGCGGCTGATGCGCGGAGCGTGAGTCCTTGGGACTTCACGGCCCGTGCGCGTCCCGTCGATGGCAACGGCTCCGGCACCGCCGAAGGCGACGTCGGTGCATTCGAATATGCTCCCTAAACCAGCCGAGGTTCCCAGAATGCTTCATCCAATGTTCAAACCCGGGCTCAAGGTCTCCTTGTGCGCAAGCATCGCCTTCGCCGCGCTGCTCCCTGCCTGCGGGAGTGGCGACGACGACAGCGGCCCCCCGGCGGGGACCAACCAGGCGGGAACCTCGGGCAGCGGCAAGGGAGGGAGCAACAATGGCGGCGGCGGGAGCGCCAACGGCGGCGGCGGCAGCAGCAATGCCGGCAGCGCCAACGGTGGCGGCGGCAGCGGCAACGGCGGCAGCAGCGGCAATGCCGGCAAGGGCGGCAACATGTCGGCCGGTGGCCAGGGCGGCGGCATGAACGGCGGCACCGGCGGCAGCAGCAGCGGCAGCGCGGGCAAGGGCGGCGACGGCGGCACCGCGGCTCGCCCCCCCACGATGCCGGCCGAAGTGCTCCCCTGCTTCGTCGACAAGGGCAAGGACGCGGGCGACGCGATCTCGGTCGAGCTCGTGCCGAACCGCATCGAAGGCGTCGCGCCGCTGCTCGTGTTCTTCGACACCGACGGCACGAAGGCCGACGCGACGGATCGCCCGTACGAGGAGCTCGCCTACTGCTGGGACTTCGGCGACAAGGACGCAGGCGCGTTCGCGACGACCGGCTTCAGCAAGAACCAGGCGCGCGGTCCCGTGGCTTCGCACGTCTTCGAGGCGGCGGGCACCTATACCGTGACCGTGAGCGTGCGCGACAAGGACGGCCTCGTTCAGTCCCGCGCCATCGAGATCGCGGTCGACGATCCCGAGCAGGCATGGGCTGGCGACAAGACCGCGTGCTTCTCTCCGAGCGGCGACTTCGACGGCTGTCCCGACGGCGCGAAACAGGTCAAGGCCCAAGGCTTCGGTGATCTGAAGAACGAGATCGCCGCCGGCAAGCGCCTGCTCTTGCACCGGGGCGAGACGTTCTCGTCCGGCGGTATCGAGGTGAACGTTCCCGGACCGGGCATGATCGGCGCGTACGGCGACGGCGATCCGCCGACGGTGATGGCGTCCGGTGCCGTGATTCGCGTCTCGGAGCAAAGCGAGCCGAACGTCAACGACTGGCGCTTCGCCGACTTCAACGTAGCCGGGACGAGCGACGACTCGGAGATCATCCAAATGGGCGGCACCGCGCCGGACATTCTCGTGCTGCGCGTCGGCGGCGACGGCATCGGCCAAGGCGCGAGCGCGGCCGATACCCTCATCGACTACTACCACGAGAACGGGCTCGATTTTCAGGACAACCCGGACACCTTCGGTTTCGTGGACTGCAACTGGCAGCATCTGCGCGGCGGTAGCGGGCACAACTTCTGGTACGTGGCCGCGCATCGACTCGTGATCCTCGGCACGCTCGCCAACGACTCGACGATGGGCGAGCACGTGCTGCGCATCCCCTGGGCGGATCGCGCCGTGATCAGCAACAACGACTTCGGCAACGCGCCGGAGCCGCGCCACGTCGTCAAGCTGCACGCGCCGACGTTCGAAAAGGGAGTGACGTCGAACCACATCGTCTTCTCCAACAACATCATCCGCTCCACCGGCGGCAACACCTGGTCGGTCTCGATCCAGCCGCAGAACGACCAAAAGAACGAGCACATCGAGCACGTGATCGTCGAAGGCAACCTGTTCCTGCCGGGCACGGCACAGGAACCGTTGCTCGTCTCGGCGGCGGACGTCGTCGTTCGCGGCAACATCTTCAACCGCGCGGACGGCACCATCTGCATGGAAGTGAGCCAGCGCGGCATCGAGCCCCCGCCCACGCGCATCACGATCGAGAACAACACCT
>Ga0247800_1000112_pt1 | contig 12158 bp, 16 predicted proteins | sample UWRJS092311B6_FD_179924 | JGI IMG/M metagenome (GOLD analysis project Ga0247800, IMG submission 179924) | Soil microbial communities from Arlington Agricultural Research Station in Wisconsin, United States - UWRJ-S092-311B-6 | ecosystem: Environmental > Terrestrial > Soil > Agricultural land...
GTCATGGGGACACTGACGCCGCTCTATTCGACGCCGCGCCATGTGGCGCAGTTATTCAACCGAGCGATGGCGCTCGACGAGAACGAAAAAACCGCGGGGCTCGCGCGTGAGCTGTACCGGGAGGTCGTCCGTATCGCGCCGGACCACTGGGAGGCTCACAACAACCTGGGCGTGCTCGCGTACCGCGCGAAGGACCCGGGCGCGGCGCTCGATCATTGGCGCGACGCGCTCGACATCGAGCCGCTGTCGGCGGCGACGCTGAACAACGTCGGGAGCATGTTCTATGATGAACGAAAATATGAGCTCGCGGTCGTTTACCTCGAAGACTCGATCCGCATCAATCCCGAGCAGAAAGAAGCGCGGCAGAACCTCGCGCTCGCGCTCGAGCGGGTGGGGCAGCGAGCGGCTGCCCGCCGGCAGTGGCGGTCGTTCCTCCGGCGATTCCCGTGGGGAGACGACGCCGAATTTGCGCGCGAGCGGCTCCAAAAACTCGCGGGCTGAGAGCGCCCGCGCATTTCACGCGCCCGCTGCGGCTCCTGCGGGCTCTATCGAGCGCGACCTTCGCGAGTGTGGGGAGCGCTGGTGGCGGTTTTCGCATCGCGAGAGCATGGAAGTGTGGCTCGGTGCACGCTCATCGCTCGGTCTGCCGCCGGTGAAAGCGCCCGACGAGGGGTTTTCGATGGCGCCGGACATCTCGAGCGAGGCGATTGAAGCGGCGGCGGCGCTCGGGCTCTGAGGTAGGAGTCTCTCACACGGGGTGGGGCCTTTTTGCGCGCGAGCGTACGATTGCCCCGTGACGAAACGTGGCGAGGCGTGTAAGCAAATCATCGACCCTCTCGTTTCCGCCACGAGAGATCGGCTCCTCGACAAGGGCCCCGCACGCGCGCTCCCCCCGGCGCCGTGCGGGGCCGTGCGGTTTCTGGGGGTTTGAAGGGGTGCCGGCGGATGGGTGCTCTTTCGGGAAAGGTCAGAGCACTTCATGGGACATCGATACGGCGTCAGCATCGCGCACTACGGAGGCGAGAGCTGGGCAATCGCCGAGCTGGAGAACGAGCTCGCGCGGCAGGGGCGGCCGATTCTGAATATTCGCGGCTGCGCGTATCCGGAGATGGCGCGCGCCGAGCAGGTGCGGCAAGCGCGTATTGCGGGGGTGGGCGTGCTGGTGTTCATCGACGCGCACGTCGAAACGAGCGTGCAAGCGATCGAAGAGCTCGTTGCGGTCGCCGAGCAGCATGGCGTCGCCGTCGCGCACGAGAGCCCGTGGTCGCTGGAGGCGGCCGCGTTTTCGAGCGACGTGCTCGAATCGATGGTGCGTGACGAGGGTCAGCGCTACCAGAACAGCGCGGTGGATGTGATGTGGGGCTCGGAGAAAGTGTCGAGCGTCCCGCTCGCGAGTCCCTGGAATCGACACGGCACGTCACTCGAACCGGGATGCTATCTGACGGACTCGGAAGCGTTTCTCTATCGCGCGCGACGCGCGGGGGCATCCGTCGCGACGCATTTTCCGAGTGGCCTGAGAGCTCGGCGCCGTCGGTGCTACGGGAGCGGGCACAATCTCGATCGTGGCATGACCCACGAGCCGGGCTCGTATTTCGCGCTCTGCATTCCGTCGTTCGGCACGCTCGACCAGGACCAGCAGCGCGCCGTCGCGATACTCGAGCGGGCGGGCATGACCGTTTTTCGCATGCACGATTGCCCGTGGATCGACATCGCCCGGAGCTACCTGACGGAGAAGGCGCTGTCGGTCGGCAAGGGCGTGTTTTTCCTCGACCATGACATCATTTTTGACCCGAACGACGTGCTCCGGCTCTGCGAGCAGGCGCTCGACCGGAGCGCGGTGGTATCGGGCGCGTACTCGATGCGCAAGGGCGGCCGGAGCATCATCGGTTCGTTCGATGTGAAGCCGGGGCCCATGAAGTTTTTCAAAGGCGGGGAGACCTTGCCGGCGTACTACTCGGGGCTCGGGTTTTCGGCGGTGCCCGAGAGCGTGCTGGTCGGAATGGGTTTGGCGAAGCTGTCGTGTCGGGCTCTCAGTATGCTGATGCCGGGCGATAGCGGCTTGATTCGTCCGTGGTACGCGCTCGACTGCTCGACGGGGTTTTACGCGGGCGAGGATGTGAGCTTCACGAACCGCGTCCACGACCTCAGCGTCAAACTGCGCGACGCGGGCAGCGCCGAGCACGAGCCGCAATGGGAGATGAGCCATTCGGGCCGGCCGTGCCGGGTGTTCATCGACACCCGCGTGAGGCTCGCGCATCGCGGCTCGTATGACTACGGGCTAGAAGATGTGGGCATCGTGGTGCCGCGCTTCGAGACGATGGAGAGCGTCAATGTCGTCTCGCGCGCCGAGGCGAAAGAGGCGCTGCTCAGCGCGGGAGCGCTGCCGCTGGACGTGATGGTGGGGGCTCGCGAGTTCCCGGATGAGACGACCGCGGTCGAGCCTCGGGCGGAGTCGGCGGCCGAGTGATGATGAGGACTTGCAAGAGCGGCGAGTTACCGAGAAAACGAGGGCGCTAGAATGTGGAACGGTACGAACGGAGCCTCGATTCGCTGGACGCGGTGGAGTAGCGGCCCGAGCAAGTATACCGCACGGCAGGTCATGCTCATCAATGACCGTCCGTACTGGACGACATGGGCGCTCGCTCAGCGCGTGGCGCGGATGTCGAACCGCAAGCGCAAGACGTGGTTCGGGCGTAACTGGCGGCGGTGCCTGCCGCTCATCGAGACGCAGCCGGGTTTTTTTCGACTGAAGAGCGGCACGCATGACTGAGCGCTCGGGAGGGGGGCGACCGGCCGTCTGCTACAAGCATGTGGAGCGCAGGGTGATGCGATGCGGGCGTTTGGTGGGCGTGCACGAGCTCTGGCGTCGGCGTGGGTCGGGCTACGAGCTCGTGCTCATCACGCCGTGTGAAAACACGCTGCGGCTTCTGGTGGGCCGCAATCATCTCGTGCTGAGCGAGCTCGGACGCTGACGATGCGGCGAGCGCTGGTCGAGATGATTCACGGCGCCGCCTTCGGCTTCGTCGTGGCGAGCGGCGTGCTCCTCATCGTCGGTTATCCGCTCGCGCTGTCGTTCGGCCTGCTCGCTGCCGCCGTCGGGCTCGCGCTCGTTGCGTTCGCCACGCTCTAGGCGAGCGCGGGAGAGTGGACTGCGATCGCCGCGGTAGCAGAAGCAGGAGCAAAAACGGCGCGGCGCCCTCATTCAACGACCGAGGACCGCGCCGCTCGCTGGTGAGGCGGGCGGGCACTCGGGAGCGGGCGCCTCGTCCGAGCCGATGAACGGTAGCGGGGGCAGGGCGTTGCCGCCGAGCAGACCCAAGATGAAATTCAAGAGAAGAACGATGTGGGAGCGGGTGATTTTGATTTTCGGGGCGGGCACGAGTTAAAATATGCGTTGAGAAAGCAACGCCGTCCAACTTTTTGCCGTCAGGGTGAAACCCGAGATGGGACGCCCCGGTATTGGCGAAGCGCCGGGAGCTTTTCTCCGGGGGGTCTTGGCCCGCATCGACGTGTGGGGGCCGATGGTTGAATCGAAAATGCTCCCGGCGCTGTCGTCGCGCACGATGCCACGAGCGCGGGCAGAGCGTCAACGATGCGGAAAACGTCAGAACGAGGCGAGCCGGGTCGCCGAAGCGTACAGGTCGAAGATCGGGGAGCTTAGTAAAACCCTCGAAGCAGCACGCGCCCTGCGGCTCCTGCGCCGCCGTCGCCCGCGTCACCGGTTTGGGTAGATCCGCCTCCTGCTCCGGCGCCTCCGGGGAATCCTCCGGCGCCCCCGTGGCCTCCGTTGGTGGCGCCGAGCCCCGCGCAGCCTCCGCCTCCGCCTTCTCCGCCTTCGTTTGGCGAGCGTTGATCGTCGCCGGCACTTCCGGATTGTCCGATGATGGTGGCTCCAGCGCCGCCGCCGCCGTTGCGCCCCGATGTCGTGTTATCGGGGCCGTGCCCGCCTCCGTCTCCACCGATGCCGGCAGCGGGGGTTACGCTGACGGCGCCGCCGCCGCCTCCTCCTCCTCCGCCTGTGAGCGATGCGCCACCATTGGCGCCATTGCCGTTGGCCGAGCTGCCTCCGCAGCCTCCGCCTCCTCCGCCGTCTTCAGCGCCGCCACCGGGGCGCGTGTTGGCGTTGGATGCGCCGCCCGATCCGCCGCCGCCGCCCGAGGCATCGGCGACGACTGTCCCCTGAGTGCCAGAACCGCTGAAGAAAATTTGGGCGAGTCCTGGAGCGCCTCCGGCGAGAATGGCGGATGAGCCGCTACCGTTGCTGCCAGCGCTCATGGTTCCGCCGCCCGAGCCGGAGTTTTGGTTGCCACCGGCGTTGTTCCCGCCGGTGCCGCGCCCCCCTGAAAAACTCTGGTAGTCGCCGAACCGGGAGGGGTTGCCGGGACTGCCGCTCGTGCCGCTGCCGTTACCTTGAGCGGCTGTGCGTCCCGCTCCACCCGCGACGGCCGCGCCCACGGCCACGGTGATGGCTCCCGAGTACGCGATGAAGAGCAGCGCGAGCTCGGCGCGGGTGAGAAGCACTCGTCGGTGCGCGCCTCCTCCGGCGCCGCTGCCGCCGTTGACGGAGACGACTGCGTTGTTTCGCGATCCGCCGCCGCCCGAGGCGCCGCCCGCCCATATGTCGAGAACGAAGAAGGCCCCGTCAGGCATTACGGTGAGCGGTACGCCGTCGACACATTCCACTTCGCTTGCTTGGTCGACACCGAAATTGATGAGAGCCCCGCTCGGGCTGTTTCGGATGTTGATGCCGGTCATGCTTCGTCTCCCGTCGAGTCGAGCGCCGCGAGGGCAGCGTTCAGCGTATCGAGCGCGGCCGTGACCGTGACTCCCGCGACGCCGCTCAGGGCGATGAAGAAATTGAGGGCGAGGCGGTCTTTGCTCACTTGGGCAGCGGTGCTCATGCGACCTCCGGCTTGTAGAGGGTGGCCACGATTTCGTGGAACACGCCGTGCTCGCGCTTGGCCCGGGCGATGTCGAAGGAGCCGTCGGGATTCTGGAAGCGCGCGAGCTCGGCGTCGGTCGCGAGCTCGAGCACGCTGCCGGGGACAATCTGCCAGTCGCAGCCGACCGGGTACTGGTGAACACGGAGTGCGCGGCGCCCGGCGCGCGAGAGATAGTGCAGCGTGGACGAAGGGATGCGCCGTTGGTGGGTCGGGTCCTGATCGGCTCCGTCGCTCTGGGGGTGGGGCCAGGCGAGCTCGAAGCGGCAGCCGGGAGCCGCCACCCGCCATGCCTCGTCGAAGAACCAGAAAAACGTGTCCTGCATGACCGGCATGCTCCCGATGTGCGTCACGGGCCATCGCCCGGGAGAGCGCACGACGCGGCGCGTTTTGATGCGTGCGCCGGTCTCGACACGTCCGTGGGGGATGTGCTCGATGACGTGATGAGCGCGCAGGCGCTCGACGCTACCGCTCTCGAACGGCCAGGGTTCGCCGCTCATCAGGTCGGCGATGACGACCTCGTGGCCCTCATCCGCCGGGCACAGGTCGACGCCCACATATCCGGCAGCGGGGGCAGGCCCGCTGCCGAGGTCGAGCGCTCGGGGGACTATCACGGCTGCCGTCTCCCGAGTCTGCATCACCGAATCTGCGCGTCGGCGTCGAACGTCACGGCCGCTTGCGCGGTCGAGGCGCCTACGTTCACGAAGCTCACGACGACGATGCCGGCCGAGACCACGCGGGCGTAGCCGACCGAGATGGACGCCGTCAGGTTCGCTTGCGGGCTGAGGCTGAGCACGGAATTGACCGGGACATCGGGACCGCTCGAGGGCACAAAGGAGCCCGTGGCCGTGGCGACGGCCGTCGTCGCGACCGCGGTGCTCGCGATGGCGATGGTGCCTTTGATGGAGCTGATGGGACCAGAGGGGGATTTGCGATCGCTCATGATAGGGCTTTCGGGGAAAGAGGGTATCGGATTGGGTAGAAAGGTCGACGGCAAGCACGGCGCGGGGGGAAAGGGTCCCGTGAAGGCCCGCCGTCGGAAGGAGCTCAGCCGGCGGTCATGAACCGCGGCGGGCGGATACGACGGAGCCCGCCCACGGGCAGCTTGCCGACGCTCACGACGCGCGTGCCGCCCGCGCCGCAGCCGGTGCGCTTCGGGCCCCGGCACGCCCACGTCTTGAGCGCCGCGGTCGCCGCTTTCGCGATGACTTGCGCTGCGCTCACCGTCGCTACTTTCTTGCGGCTCGACCGGCGCGTCGCTTTGCGAGCGGCGGCCGCAGGAGCGCGCTTCTTGCCGGAGCGCTTCTTCTTGCCGGGTAGCCGCGCGGCGCGAGCGATGGCCGAGTGCGCCTTCTTCACGCGCTTGCGAGCGGCCTTCTCGGCAGCCGTGAGCTTGCGCTTCGGGCTCTTCATCTGTCCCGCCGTGCCGGGAGCTCGGCGAGCTCCGAACGCGCCGCCGCGAGCTGCGGCAAGAGCGCGGCCGATGGCGGCTTCGCTCGGGCGCATCAGGGCCGCGCCGAACGCACGCCCATAGCCGGCTTCGCTCGGGCGGTGGAGAGCGGCCGCAAACGCGCGGCCGAGCTCGCGCTCGCTCTTCGTGGGGCTCTTCTTGGCCCGACGTGTCACTTTCTTCTTTTTGCTGCTCATGACCTTGCTCTTTCAGTGAATGAATCGATGCAGCAACCACGCGGCGGCGACGGCTGCGACGGAGATGAGAGACGCGGTGCGGAGCGGTGAGCTCGTGCTCGCGAGATGCACGGGCCAGCTGGAATCGGTCGATTGCTGCGGCGGGGTGGGGAAGTGCCCCGGCTGGGTGTAACCGTTCAGGAAGACGTCGCGTTCTTTGGCGCGGCGCTTGACGAGCACGGGGTTCTCGCGCCTCACGCCATCCGGGCCCGTGCTCTTGTTCCAGAGGAGAAAAGCGTCGGCGGCGCCCTGGCGGTCGCCGAGCTGCATTTTGCGCGCGACGGTCGACGTCGAAAACCCCGCCGTGCCGATGTTGTAGGCGAGGCTCACCATCGCGTCGTGCTCGTGGGCGAGCGCGTTCGGCGTCTCGAGCGAGACGACCGCGTCGAACTTGACGAGGTCCTGATCGAACAGCGCCTCGGCTTCGCTCGCCGTGATGGTGCGGCTCGCGAGGCTCGGGTCTTTGCCGATGAAGTGCCCATAGCCGATGGAGTACCCGTCGGCGTCCCGGTAGGCCTTGAGCGACAGGCCTTCGAAGCCCTGAATCAAAGCGCGGCCGTTCGGAGAGAGCTTCATGCGTCAGACTCCGATGTCGAACTGAAACCCGTAGACGCCGATGCTCGAAGCGTCGATGGGAGTCGCCGTCGGGTCCCCGATGGCCACGTAGCGAATGAAAGACGGCAGCTGAATCTTCATCGGAGCACCCACGACGTTGTTGACCGCGTCGAGGTAGCTGACGAATTGACTGATTTCGAACGCCGCAGCGACTGACGAGGTCGTCGTCATCAACAGTAGATAGCCGCCGCTCGAGTAGAGCGTGAACGGCCTGATGCCGGGAAAGCTCACGAAGGGGATGAGCGAGACGTTCTTGGCGTAGGGGGGGATACGAAACGTCGTGTCGTTCTCCCGTGCGCGGATGGTGCGCGTCGGCAGCGCCGCCGATAGGTTGTTTCGGGCGACCATGGCTTGCAGGCGCAAGCTATTCGGGGGGCCGTCTCCGCCCTCGCTGATGGTGAAGTCGTAGCGGGCGTTCACCGTGATGGCGTTGGCGGGCAGGCTGATGCTCGCGCCGTTGAGCCAGTCGATCTCGACCTGCTGGACGTTGCCGCCGCCGCCGAACTGGATCAGCGCCGTCGTGTCCCAACCGTTGTTGGTGAGGTCCTCCTCCGGCACCGCGAGGCCGAGTGAGACCGTCCAGATTTCTGGCGGCCCCCACGTCTCCATCTTGAGCACCGTTTGGCGGTTGTTGTCGTCGGGCGCGAAGGGCACCTCTTGGCCGAGCTCGCTGTTGCCCTGCCACATCGGATGATCTCGGAGCGGCACGGGCTGCATCATCGGCAGCGACGGGTGAGCGCGAGCTCGCTGGCGTGAGGCGCGCGCCGTGAAATCGTCCACCATCGGGTGGCTCACGTTCGGCGCAAACACGGGCGGGAAGAGCGGCTTATCGGCCATGACTCACGCCCCCTTCGTTTCGGCAGGCTTCGCCGCGCCCGGCACGGCCGACAGCTTCGGCGGCTCGACGCCGAAGTCCGCTTTGATGGCTTCGAGCAGCGCAGGCTCGCCCTGGCCGTGCTGGTAGATGAGCCCGGGGCGCCCGGGCTCGCGCACGCCGGCCCGGAGAAACTGCGCGATGGCGCGGCCGCCCGGCGCTCGCACGACGACGACGCCGACCTCGGGGAAGTCTTCCACCGGGTAGACGATGCCGCTCCGGGGTCCGAGGCAGACGAGCTTGCGGACGGCGGTCTCGGGCTTCGTGCGCCCCATGGCGACCAGACCTCCGAGAAAACAGATGGCGGGGATGACGAACATGAATGATCCTCTCAGCGCATGGCCCGGCTGAAGAGCACGGCGCCGAGCGCGATGGCGCCCGCGATGAGCGCGAGCCCCTTCAGCTCCTCGAGCGCGCCGGGCTCGGGGATGTATTCGGGGTTATCGGTCTCGCGCCCGCCGAACGCCGTAGCGCTGAGCCCGCCCTCGATGGTGGGGAAGCCGAAACCGACCCAGGGCGTCGGCTGCGAGACGTCGAAGAGAGCGACGCTGCCCGCGCGCTCTTGGATGATGCCGCCGCGCCAGGTCGTGGAGAACACCGGCGCGAGCGCGTCGCTCGGGTTGCCCGGCAGGCGCATCTTGTCGACGACGGCGACGACTTTCACGGTCGCGCGGTGCTCGTCCAGCCACTGTCCGAAGCGGCCGAGCTCGGACTCGTTCACGAAGATCGAGTAGCGCCCGGGGGGGACTGGGTCTCGGCGTTCGACGGCCATCAGACGAGTGCGGGCGCCCGGGTGAGCGGCTGCCCGTCCATGCGCACCAGCGCCTCGATCGGCCCGATGCCGTAGAAGTCCTGCCCGAGCGTCACCGTCGACCGGCCCTCGGGCGTCGCGCGAAACGACACGCTCGCGCCCGAGAACTCGATCGCGGCCGCGCCCTTGTCTTCGAGCGTCGCGAGCGCATCAGAGGGGTCCTGGCGCACGCCGACGACGAAGAGGTAGGGCACGCCCGGATAGAGCGGCGCCGGCGCGCCCGGGTGAGCCGAGTCCCCCGGCGGCGAGCTCGAACGCGTGCGCAGCCAGAGCCCCGCTCCGAGCCCGGCGGCAGCGAGCAGGACGAGCCGGTTCACGGGGTGAGCGCTCCGGCGACGTTGGCGTACGGGCAGCGCCCCACGGCCACACTCGCTCCGTGCCAGCCGCCCGCGATCGACGGGTAGGCGCTGCGGACCTCGCCCGAGATGCGCGCTACCATCGCGGCCTGACGCAAGCGTGCCATCACGCGCCGCCGCATCTTGGGCGTGAGCCGGTCGATGGCCTCGGCCACGCGCCGACGTACGGTCGCGTTCGAGAGCCCCCGGCGCGTCAGGAGGTAACCCGGTAGCCCCGCGCCGATGGCGACGTCCGAGAGGCTGCCGGCGACGGCTCCGGAGATATCGGCGCAGTCGCATCCGATGTAAGCGCCGTCATCGTAGCTGGCGAGCTCGGCGGGTAGGTCGGTGTGGTGCATGTCAGCTCCAATCTTCGAAAGCGGGCGTTTGAGGTGATGGGCGATGCGAGCGAGCTCGAGCTTCGCTGCGGCGCTGAGGCGTGCCTGCTCGGCGGGGGTTGCCGGCAGCCAGGGGGTCAAGGCCTTCTGCCGGGCAGTCTTCGTGCGCAGACGGACTCGCTTGCTCATGGCGTCAGCACTCCTACGGCGGAGTAGTCGTCCAGCATCACGCGTCCCTCCGGGTGCCGTGCCGGGTAGAGCGGCCCCTCGATGTCGTCGGCCGGGTCGCGCGAGCCGCCCCACGAGGCGCCGGCCACGGCCGAGAACCTGCCTTTGAGCGTTGGCAGGTCTTTGCCGCGGTAGAGCGTGCCGGGCTCGGCCGTGGGCGATTGGAGAAACCGCCCCTTCGGAGCGCGCACGATGCGCCCTTGCGCCGTGACGAGCAGCCCCGGCAAGCCCCCGACCGCCTTGCTCTCGAGCGCGTCGACCTTCTTCAGCGCCGCGTGACTCGCCGCGAGCACGGAGGCCGCGAGCTTCGCTTCATGCGAACCGGCTTTGGCCTTCTTGGCGATGGCGGCGATCTGGTTCTGGACCTTCTTGCTCGCGACGGCTTGCTTGGCGAGAGCGGGCGCGAGCTTCGTCACCGCCGCTCGCGCCTTGACCGCCTGCTGGATGAGGGGCTTTGCCTTCTTCGGGTCGACGGTCTTCTGCTTGACCGCGAGCGCCGCCTTCTTGCCGAGGTCGATGTTGCTCTTGACGAGCTTCGCCGTGGCGGCGATGGCGGGGCCGGCGCCGGCGGTCTTGACTGCTTTGAGGCCGACGCCGAGGGCCGCAGCGGCTTCTGGCGAGACGTAATCGAGAGCGCCGGCTCCGATGGCGGTGGCGACCTTGATGGGGTTACCCTTGCTCTTGATCAGCTTGTCGCCGACTTTGATGGCCGCCTTGGCGCCCTTCAGCCCCAAATACAGCCCCGCGCCGAGGCCGGGGGCCACGATGTTGCTCGCCACCTGGAACACCGGGCTCGACACCGTCTTGTCGACGACCTTGGCGACGCTCCGAATGATTTTGCTCTTGGTGACGCTCCGCACGGCTTTCTTCAAAAACGAGCCGAACCCCCCGACCCGGTCGTGTCCCGGGTCGAGCCCGAGCGCGCGTAGGGCCGCAATGAGCTTGGGCACGTTGACCCGCACTTCGATCGGGTGGAATTGCCCAGCCGTCACCACACAGCATCGCGTGACGACGTCGTCGCCTTCACGCACCGTCACGGCCCGCAGCCACACGGGGCGCGACGCATGCGGCACGGCTCCAATCAGGTCCATCATCATTTCAGCCCTCCGAGCCCGGTTTCGCGAGCGGCGCTCGCTTGAATCGCTGCCTGCAAGGTCGCGTTGCCGCGCGCTCCCGCGGCCTGAGCGACCGTGCCGAGCGCCGAGCGATAGACCGGCAGGTCACGCGCCTTCGTCGCGTTCTTCGGCCAGTACATGACCGCCGGCAGAATCCCGACGCCGTTCTTGGCCAGGGCGATCATCGTGTTCGGGCCCGGCAGGCCATCGGCGACGCCGCCCACGGCGCTCTGGAAGCGCTTGACCAGCGCCATGTCCTGGCGGCCCTTGCTGCCCGGGACGCCGTGCTTCACTTGGAGGGCGAGCAGGTGCGTCGCGAGCGCGTCGGCCGCGACCTCCGTCGCGGTCTTCGGCTTGGGGTCAGGCTGCGGCGAGGCCGAGCTCGGGACTGCCAGCGGCGCCGTCGGCGGCGTGCCAATCTTGGCGCGGGTCAAGGGCCCCACGTCGCCGTCGGCGGGCAGGCCCCGTTTTCGCTGCCAGTCCGTCGTCGCCGCATCCGTCGCCGGCCCGAAGACGCCGTCGGCTTTGACCGTGGAGTAGCCGCTCGCGATGAGGACGCGCTGCCAGTCGGCGACGTCGGCGCCGGTCATGTTCGGCGTGACGAGCTTCAGGATGCGGGTGCCGCTCGACGCCGACGCGGCCGGCGTCTTCATCCGCTCATCGATGGCGGTCGCAGCCTGGCTCACGGCTTGAGCCGCTCGGACCTGCAGAATCAGGGCGTCGAGCGCCCCGAGCAAGAGGTCACGTTGCGGGCTCTGGGGCAGCTGCGCGAGCGTCGCTCGGAGGAGCTCGAGTTTTGCCGGGTCGCGTTCGAGCTCGAGCGCGCGCTGGATCTGAGCCATCAGCTCGGCAGGCACGCCGGGGATGGCGGGCGCGGGGTTTGCCGGCTGTGGCAGCATCTTGCCCGCCTGCTGGGCGTAGTTCCGCATCGCGGCGGCCGCTTCCGGGAAGCCCGCCTGATCGAGACGGCTACTGAGCTCGGTCGCGCGCCGGACGGCCTCGGCTGATACCGGTCCTCGCACGACGCCCGTGGCATCGACCCCGAGCGCCGTCATCGTCGCCAGCATCTCGGCCTGGAGCGACGTCGGCATGACCTTGCCCGTCGCCGCGCTCTGCCCGCTCGGCAGATTCGCCGAGACCGGCGTGCTCGGCGGCTCGAGCTTCAAGTCGGTCATGGCGGCTTTGAGCACGGGTTCGGGCACGCCCTGGCCGACCC
>Ga0247800_1000116_pt1 | contig 12056 bp, 17 predicted proteins | sample UWRJS092311B6_FD_179924 | JGI IMG/M metagenome (GOLD analysis project Ga0247800, IMG submission 179924) | Soil microbial communities from Arlington Agricultural Research Station in Wisconsin, United States - UWRJ-S092-311B-6 | ecosystem: Environmental > Terrestrial > Soil > Agricultural land...
CAGTGCGTCAGGTAGCAGGTGACTTCGTACTTCCCGGAGTTCATGCGGTGCCAGATGTGCACGAGGCCGTATTCGTCGGAGAGGTGGTGAACCGTCCGGCCATCGCGCCCGGTGTAGATGCCATCGAGGGCACCGATCGGGGCGCCAGCTTGGCGGACCGCTTCGACGAGAACCTCGGGGCATGCCGAGGCGTGATACACCTTGCCGATCTTGACGAGGGCGCCCCGAAGGGCGCGGATAGCTTGCTTGTCCATACTTTGTGGGGTTGACCGATACCGAGAGGGAGGCTCGCCCCGGAGGGGAGCCCCACACTCGTGACCGGGGAGGATTAGGCCGCTTGGAGCGCGGCGACGGCTGCGGCGATCGTTTCAGGCGTGGACCCTGCGGCCTTGAGGGCGGCGACGATGGCGTCGAGCTTGGACGGCGCCTTGGGCTTGTCGTGCTTGGCGACGAAGGCACGGACCGCATCGAGGTGAGCGAGCACCGCGCGGAGCTTGCTCGTGCCGAGTTGCACGCCGGGCTTGCTCGGGTCCGAGGGGTTCGGAAGCGTGAGAACAGGGTAGTTCTTGAACGTGGATTCGGTAGGGGCGGAGACAGCGGGGATATTGGAACCAAAGGCCATACAGGTAGCTTTCTAGGGTTCGGTCGTGGCGTGATTGCCACGGTGCCGACAACAAGGGTCACCTTAGTGGTGACCCCTGCGGTCGAAACCGTTACTTCGCGAGGGCGGCGAGGGCGCCTTCGATTGCGGCTTCCGAGGCACCGGCGGCGACAAGGGCGGCGCGCACCGCATCACACTTCTCGCGCTTGGCCTTGGCGATGGTGTCCGCCACGGGGTCCACGATGGAGCCACGGTGGACCCACTTGAACGAGCCCGAGGCGCCCGATTTGTTCGCGGCGATGCCGATGATGCCGATCTGGCCGGAAGCCAGAGCCTTCGCGACTTCGCCCGAGGCCGTATCCGCATACTGCCGGAGGTATTCGTTGTGCGCCCTCTTGAGAGCACGGCCCTTGAGCGCGGAGCCCGTATCCTCGACCCACGCCTTCCGGGAGAGAGCCGTCGTGGACACCCGGCCCGCCGAGTTGACCCGGTTCAGCGCGGGGAGGTTTGACCGATCAACCGGAGCCGTGAGTGCGAGCCCGGTATTCTGTCCGTCGAGAGTGTACTTGGTTGCCATAGTAGTCTTGAGATTGCCTAACATCTACCACCAGCGTAGTGGCGCCGTCTCATCCGAATCACGGAGGAGACTGCGACACCCCAGAGGACAGCGAAACCAAGGACTCGGAGGCAACTAGGTTGCTAACGTCTTGCGACGCCATCTCGTCGTCCAAACCGGATGCCGTAAAACATCCGGCCAGTTTCAAATGCCATCCACAGGGAGTGCAGGTTAGTGGTGAACTGAAATTTGCCAGTCTTGCAGCGGCTTCTCCACCGCGCCCGGATTTACTGGTTGTCCGGCTCGTATCTTTTACGAGAGCAAGGGTTTACCCACTTGCGTTTTCGGGAACTCCGGTGCCGAGAGACACTGTACGTTTACCACGCTGTGCTCGGGCCGGTTGTGTTGCCCATCGTGCTCATCACGGCTGAGGTGACACGCACTGAACGATGCTCGACCTCTTGGCCGTCTTGCCCGCATCGCAAGCCTCAGGTTCGCGCCATTCGCTGCTTCGCCCGTCGTCCCTTACCATCCAACTCGCACCATTGCGTCATTGGTGACTCGACCGTGCCGCTTACTGCGTCCGACTGTGAACCGTTTGTTGTTAAAAGAACCGCATCCCGTTTCGGCTTAGTGGCGTCCATGGGGCAGGTATCGCTACCCGCTCACCGGTCTGCCACCGTCACCGTCCCGCTCTGCACACTGTGGCAGGTTAGTGGCGGCGCCCCGTTGCCCCGCCCTTCGATTAGAAGGCGCCGGGAGGGTGACCACAGCGGAGACGAACGAGCGCAGGCGTGGCGCGTGTGGCGCGTTGACGCGCGGTGCGCAGCCGGGCGCGGTGAACGCGCGCGCAACGCGACGGGGGGCGGGAGGCTTTGGGGGCGGGGGTCGTCCGGCGCGGGCCGGGCGACATATAACCCTTCTACGAATTTTGCCCTTTGCGGGCCTTCTTCCTGCGTTCAGCGATGGAGCTGGCTATGACGCAGGTGATTCCTAGGAAGAACGCTATTCCTCCCAGCAGGAGTCCCAGCTCGAGGCTGCCGGTATTCCCGAAGCTTCTCCTGTGGAGGAAGCCTGAGATCACTATCGGGCCTAGGAACCATGCGATGGCATTGGGGATCACTTCTCCTATCCCGTCGCCGATGTCAGATAGTAGTTCTTTCACCTATGCAGTGTTGTCTACAGTCCATCCGTCGGAAGAATTCGTCAAATCGGGGTTGCTTTAGTCCGGGAAGAGCCTAGAAATAGGCCGTGTTACGAAGAGCACATATTGTCCCAGCCGGACATCTTCTGCGGTGTCTCTGCTCTCGTAACACAGGTCGGTTTCCCCTCAGATCGTCCGGCTGGGGCACCCTTTTCCCATGATGCGGCCCGTCTGGATCTCTCAGGTGATCTACGGGAACCGGTGCTTCCGGGTCGCCACCATCGAGGATGTCCCCAATCGTCCGGGGCGTGGTCCCATGACCACCACCGTCTTCGAGGAGTTCTCGGACAACAGGGCGCAGGACAAGACGCTCTCCACCTTTTCGCCGGGCGGGATCGACGCTCACATTAAAGCGTGCTTCGACCTGCTGGATTACGGCTCTCTTTCGGCATGAACCCCTGCTGGCTCACGCGATGACCTGATCCATACTCACAGCATTCGCGTCCCAGAAGCGCGACCTAGTGGGTGGTCGGAGAGCGGAGACACAACGAGCAAACGACTGGCGGGGAGGATCTGCGGTGCGGACCAAGAAGTGTCGCCGCGCAGAAGAGCTTTTGGGAGCGGTGTGCCCCTCGGTTCCTTTTCTTTCTTTTCTTCCTTGGCCTTGGGTTCCTCCTGATGGGGGAACTACAAGGGGGTCCTGTCTTTTCTCTGTTTTACGGGTGGAGAGGATGCGGCCGAGTCGTTGCGGTTCCGCCAAGGCGCCGAAGCAGCCCCGCTGCGAAGGTGCCCTGTGTGCCCCTGTCCGATTAACCGTGTAACGCAGCGTAGCTCTCTGCCACTACCCATGAAGAGCAGGACCGAAGACCTTCCATCCGAGCACCGCTAGAAGTATCCACAACACGACATGCCCGGCGAAGGGCCAAGGCCGTGTTCCCGGCGCGGGCCAGTTCGACATGAGTCCGAGGACGAGCCACCCGAGCATCAGAATCCAGAAGAGTAGTGCCAAGGTCATTCGAGAGCTTCTACTCCGGCGCGTCGAGGGAGTCCACCACGGAGGCCCTCTCCCCCATCCGTGCCCTGTCGAAGTCGGAGAACATCGCCACCATTCCTCGGGCGCCTCTCCTGACCTTGGAGAGGTTCAGGTTGATGTTCCCGTCCTTCTCCCGGTGGAGGATCCCCACCACATCCGCATCCGCTTCAATCTCCGCACTTCCACGAAGGTCTCCCAGCCTTGGTGCCCTCCCCTCCTGCTCCGGCGTCCTCGACAACTGCGCCAAGGCCACCACCGTGATCCCGAGTTCCATCGCAAGATTCTTGAGCCTGTTCGACGTCTCCGCCACGGCCATCCACCGGTCCCTCTGTTCAGGAACCCTCACCCGTTGCAGGTAGTCGACGAAGGCCACCCTCGTGCCGTTCTGTGCGACGTCCTGCCCGATCGCCCGCTCGATCTCCGTCAACCTCGTCAGCCGGTCATGGAACCTCAGGCCCAGTTCCCCGATCCCGTGCAGGGCCCTCGCCAAGAGGCCGCAGTCCTCCTCACCGATCGTCCTCTGCGACACCTCGCTCCTGCGCACTCCGCTGTGGATATGCGCTAACACCACCAAGAGTTCATCGGTCGGCATCTCGAGGGAGACCATCGACGATGGCACCCTTCCTCCCCTTGACACCGCGTTGAGGAGGTTCAGGGCCAGTGTCGTCTTCCCCTCTCCCGGTCTTGCTGCAAGCACCACGAGTTCCCCCTTCTTCAGTCCGCCGGTCAGCCGGTCGAAGGTCGGCAAATGGGTCTTCACTCCAAGGGCTCCTTCCTTCCCCTCAATCTGCGCGTCGAGGGACTGTATCGCCCTTGCGATCGCCAAGACCGTCGGGTCCGGGGGAGGAAGAAGAAGAGGCCCCCGTTCTCTTGCGGCGGCCAGTTCCGTGCGGATCCTTATCAGAGTCCCGAGCCTCTGGTGGACCTTCTCCAGTTCCTCCGACTGCCTCGCTCCCTCGAGGCTCTTCGCCAGTGCCATCCGGTGCCGTTCACCCGCCTGCTCCCTCGCGATCCCGAGCCAGTGCGGCCACGACTCCGGGGACGGGATCGCCGCGAGGACCCCAAGGGCCCAGTGCACCACGCCGGGAAGATCCCGCATGAGATCCGACTGAACGCGGATCGGGTCGCAGTCCTGACCCTTGTGTCTCTCCTGCCAGTCGATGAGGAACCGCCAGACGGTCCGGGCCCGTTCGTCGTGCCAGAGTCCGGGACGTATGTCCGCGCGGCCAAGGATCGACGGGTCATCAAGGAGGCAGCCGATCAGGAGTTCTTCGGCGGAGTGGGTCAGGGCGACGGGGGCGTGCATTGATCTTCCTTCTTCCAGACGAGGCAGTGTTCCGGGTCTCCACCGATGAGGCACCGCGACGGGACGAATCCCTCCCTCAGGAGGAACTCCCCGAACCGGTCGTTGAGGATCGAGAAGATCCGTATCTGGCGGTAGTGGCGTTTGCACTTCCTGAGGAGCCCGGAGAATGCGCCCCTCCCCGGCTCATTGGCGATGATCGCCAGAAAATCCAGTTCGTCTCCCCGCACCCGCGCCAGACCGTGGAGGCCGTGGACCCGGAACTGCCCGAAGGGTTCCTCCCCCATGACGTCGCCATAGAGGCTGGGGAGGATGATTCCAATCGCTGGGTGCCCGTCAGGCTGCTTTTTAGCCATGGGGGTGCCACCTTTATCCCTCCCGCTGGTCCTCGAGGGCTGTGAGGCGTCTCTGGAGAAGCGCATAGTCCTCCCCGCAGGAGTTCATCATCTGCGCCTTCAGGCCCTCCATCTCCGCCGCCTTCACCCTCCGGGCCCTCGCTGCGGAATTGAACCGCCTCCAGTGCGAGGCCAGAGCCGTCGACGTGCAGTCGATCTGGGGCCAGTGGTGGCGGTATTCCTCGGCGGCGGCTTGGATCTCCTCGGGCGTGACATTCGGGCTGATCTCCTTGATCACCGACATGGCCCGGACGATCCGACCGGCCTCGGTCTTGGACGGCTTCTCCGGGAGATGGATGCCGTCGACCTCGGCAAGAGCGTCGAAGGCCAAATTCCTTGGCCGCTGCTTTGGGTTGCCGTTCCGGGGGGTTGCGAATGGGGTTTCCATATTAGATCAGTATTTCTTGGGTTTCTGGTTAATGAGCGCCTCCTCAAGGAGGAGGTTGGCCACCTGAACCATCGACCGGCGTTCGGTTTCGGCTCGGTTCAATAGATACGGGACTAACTCCGGCCAGATGCGGATCTGGGTCGGCTTTTCGCCGACGCACCCTTCTTTTGGGGATTTCTTGGGCATAACGGGTCCTCTTTGCTTGGTCAATTTAGGCTGATTTGCAGACAGATGCAACAAAGAACAACATTTCATTTGCACAATGGGGCATCGAGGTGCAAGATGACGACGCCTCCCAAGGCCCAATCAGTGGAACCCCCATTAAACAAACCTGACGGCTATTTGCCAAAGGCGCGGGGAACCCGGAAGGGCCGAAAAGAGGCGAAGTACCATGAAGACCCAAACCAAGGCTGAGGCGGCTCCCAGCTTCGAGTCGTCCCTCAACCTCCTAGACAAGGCCAAGAGTGAAGTCGATGCGGCCATACTCGCGAAGACCTACGGCGACTGCCCCGTCCTCTGCGACATCAGCCAGCTCGACGCCTACCTCAGGGCTGGCCAAATCAAGCTCGTAGTCATCAGCGCGTGGCTTTGCCACGAGATCATGGCTATTCGCAACAAGCGCAATCGGGCGATCAACCCGAAGAACATCCTTCGGTTCCGCAGCCTCATCCATGCCGGGAAGTTCTGTTATACAGGCGGATCGGCCCTGTTCTACCCGGACGGGACCGTCGCCGACTTCCAGCACCGATGTGGCGCCTGCGCCATTGAAGGCGTTCCGATCGCGGTGGTCGTGGTTCCAAACTGGAAGGATACGGACATGGCCCTCGTGGACGACCGTTCGTACCTTCGTCAGGCATCGGGGATGCTACAGCTCGCCGGAGTCACCGAGCCGAAGGTTCCCGCCGACATCGTCGCCAACCTCCTGCGCTACCGCCACAACGGAAGCTTCAAGGGGCCGAGGCCGACCAATGCCGCCATTCAGGACGAGTACATCGCCAACGTCGATCTGGTGACGAGGGCCACCGTGTTCGCGAAGTCGGTCCACGCGAAGTATCCAGACAAGAACGCGCTGGGGCCTAGCCTCGTGGGTTCCCTCTACGCCGTGGCGTCAGTCGTCAACGAGAACCTCAGCCGGTTCGGGGAGTTCATCGACCGGCTCGTCTCGGGAGAGAAGCTCGAGGGCGAGGAACCCAAGCCGTCGTTCATGGCCGGTCAGACCCTTGAAGAGACGAAGGTCTCCGGCAAATCCAAGGGGCTGCCTGACAACGTCCGCGCGGCCATTGCCATCACCGCCTACCGGGCCGAGTGCGCCGGGAAGGTCGTGAGCAAGGTGAGCATCCCGAAGAAGGTGGAGTCGCTCCCGCTCTTCCCGTCTCAGGAACTGGCGGTCACGGCCACGGTGGCGGCGTCCAAAGCCGCGCCGGTCCCGGCCATGGCGATGGCCTGAACGGCAACCGGAAGATTGATCAGCATCGGGGGCTTTCCTTTCATCGGGAGAGCCCCCTTTTTTGAAAATGAAATACCATTCTGTGGTCACCCTCTTCCCCCCTGCGGAAGGCGACGACCTGTCCAACATCGAGCGGGGCATGCGAGAGCACGGGTACGATGCCACCTACCCCATCATTACCACGGTCATCGACGGAGAAACTTATATCGTGGACGGGCGCAACCGTTACGAGATCTCGAAGAAGCTGGGACTCCCCACTCCACCCACTAGGAACATGAACTTCTCCAGCGAGAAAGAAATCGTGGACTTCGCATTGAGGGCCAACCTCAACCGTCGGCAACTCACTCCGAGTCAGAAGACCGGTCTCGCTTTGGAAATTCTGCCCCATTACGAGAAGCTGGCCGCCGAGCGCAAGGTCACCAACGGCGGGGACAAGAAGAGCTACGAAGCGAGGCGTGTCCCGGAAATGGGAAAATCGGACACCCAAAAAGTTGGGGGAGCGATTTTCCCGGAAATGGGAAAATCGGTTACTGCCGAGGCCATCGAGGAAGCCGCCGCTGCGGTGGGCGCCAACCCGGAGTATGTCCGCGCGGCCCGCAATGCGGCGAAGAGGGATCCATCCATTCCCGGAAAGCTTCGTAACGGCGAGGTGCGTATGAAGCGCAGATACGGAGTGCTTGGGATCAGCACGGACGTCGACCGCATAGCCAGTAAGCCACCGCCTGCCCCGAAGTTCGAGTTGCCCGAAGAGATCGACGACGCCATCAAACGCCGCCTTTCCGGGGTTTCTCAGGTGACCCGCGCGCGTAGGTTCCTGTCCGCTCCGAAGCCCCTGTGGACCCGAGACCTTCTTCTTCGCCTCTATCTCTCGGAGCCGAGCAGGGTGGCCGTGCCGAAGGATTCTGATAACGAGGTCGATCTGGAGAAGCTCTTCCCCAAGATCGGCCACCTAGCCCGGAGACACCTTCTCGCTGTTAAGTGCGAGGACTCCAACCTCTGGGAGAGGGTGAACTCGACGTCGCTTTCGACGCAGTATGAGGTCGCCAAGGACATCCTCTCAGGCGGAGACGGCCAGACCAAGATCGACCCGGAATATAAGTGGGTCTCCAGCCGACCGTTCCCGACGCCGCCTCGCGACGGATGGGCGGAGATCTGCGGGACCGATCCCGATGGGGTTCTGATCTACCAGTTCCTCACGCACCTCGTCACGACGACGGACTGGTGCGTCCGGGAGAATGCTCCGCTGGCGGGCAACAAGGCCGGGGTGGGTGGTCGGCGCGGTCTCTTTCGGAACATGGCGCTCACGTACAAGGAGGCAGCCAGAGACCCGGAGCTGATCCAGCGATGGTACGATACGATCCATCACCTGTCGTCCCTCAACCGCGAGATCAATGGCGTGGTGATCTACGGTGTAACCTTCCATCCGGCACCTGAGTTAAACGGGCATTCTTGACATATAGCGAAAGAACTAGAGAATAGGCGCAATGGCGACAGTGCTAATGGCGATCGACCCCGGCAAGTCCGGGGCGATTGCCCTTCAGAGCGGTCCGAACGACACCATCGCGGTCTACAGCCTCGCGAATATGTCCGAAAGCGAGATCGTGACGGTCATCCGGGTGGCCAAGGAGGCGGGATATGTCGAGGCGACCATGGAGAAGGTGGGCGGGTTCATCGGCAAGCCCCAGACCGGCAGCTCGATGTTCACCTTCGGGCGCAACACGGGCCTCATCATGGGCGCACTTCTTGCTTTGCAGATCCCGGTCAACGAGGTGATTCCCCAGAAGTGGCAGGCCTTCGTCGGGGCCGGGACCAAGGGGAAACGGACCCCGGCGCAGTGGAAGCGTCACCTCCGTGACATCGCGAAGAAGCTCTATCCCAACATGGCCTTAACAGACAAGACCGCCGACGCCGTGTTAATTCTCGCCTACGCGCGGTCCCGCTAGATTTATGACCACCAAGAGCGCACCTTCCGCGAAGAGTGTTCCCCACATCGTCTACAAGCCGTCCGAGGCGGCCCTCGGAGACTATGTGGAGGACATCAACGGCGTGAAGCCGGGCACACCAGAGGTCACCCTTCAATGCCGACACAATCCCGAGGACATCTGGACTCATACCCCTTGCACCTTCGCCCTGACACGACACCCGACGGACTCAAAGAGGAAGGCCTACCGCAGGATCGAATAAACGGAACAGGAGGCAGCATGGCCGCCGATAGAAGACTGAAGATATTGGGGATGATCGAGCAGTGTGTCTGCCGCGACCGGATGAACGTCCACGGCGAGGCGGAGGACAACTTCGCCGACATCGCCACGCTCTGGAATGTTCTGCTTAAGCGAAAGCTTGCAGCACCGATCGGACCCTTGGATGTCGCGATGTGCATGATCGCGGTGAAGCTCTCGAGGATGGTCACAAGCCCAAACTCTCCTGATAACTGGATTGATGCAGGCGGTTATGCGACCTGTGGGGGAGGCATCGTCCTCCAGCGTAATGGAAACGGAGTACCAAATCCCGAAGACGGTCACTGACCGCAAGGTTTCGTGCCCGTGGTGCCGGAAAGACGACCTCGTTATGGGAGATTCCACCCCCGGAACGATCACGATCTGCCGCCACTGCGTGCAGCCGTCGGTCTTGGAGGGTGGCGGTGGGCTTCGCCAGATGACCGACGAGGACGTGAGCCGGTTGCCTCTGCGCCACATCCTGACCTTGGGCTTCGCGATTGTCGGGCTCAGGCAGGCCAACGAACGACTCAAAGACCTGAATTAAATGAGAACCATCTGGATCGCCACCGGAGCCCACGACCCCTATTCGACTGGAGCCCACGACCGCCCCTTCCGCGCCAACGACGGGGAGGAGTTCGACGAGATCTTCCAGAACATCCGCGACGGCACCCGCTTCATCCTGAAGCCGGGCACGTACCGGACTCGCGGGTGCTGGAATTTCCCGCAGCATGGCTACTCACTCCTCGGGGCCAACAGCGAGATTTTGGGTGAGTACGGGCCCGACGCCACGATCCTGAAGCTCGACGACAACCCGGTGGTTGACGTGGGCGGCAGTCCCGCCAAGTACATCGAGACCCTCATGGCGGGCAAGGGTACGGCCTCCAGCGCCTGCGCCATCCGCTCGCTCACGGTGGACTGCGCGACCACGACCGGGCTGCCCGTCTCCGGCATCCATACCTTCTCGGGCAAGACGATCATCGCCGACGTCGATGTCATCAACGTCTCCGGGAAGTGGGGCGGGCCAGAGGGCTTCGGCATCCTCACCAACAACTCCAGCATTCCCGACGGGGAGGACGGCGGTCACGTCGTCTTCCGGTGCCGGGTGAAGGTCAACGGCCCTGACAACTACGTCACCGGGATCTACGTCGGCAGCGTCGCGCGCGGACAGTTCCTCCGGCCCAGCTCGGTGTCGGACTGCTTTGTCACGGCGACCGACGAGGAGGAGTCGAGAGCGCACGCGGCGTACTCCGGCAACGAGTACGTCCGGTTCACCAACTGCGATATGGTGGGCCTCAACCGCTTCTTCTTCGCCGACACCGGCAACGTCGGCGACATCGAGATCACGGGCTGCAAGGGCGACTACGGCTACTGCTGCATCGACCTCCCGGCGCCGGTGAGCGACGCCAATCCGATCGCCTACCGTCGGCGCATCCGCGTCTCGGACTCCACGTTCACGAACAAACGCCCCAGCGCAGACCATGCGATCGCCCTACTGGTTCAGGACAATAGTGAAGGCAACCGTCAGGTGGCTCTCGAAGACATCGACGTGGACGGCCTGCGCATCGTCCAGACTGGCCTCAGCGATCCGAGTCAGTTCTATGTGGTTTCAATCAAAGGACTCCTCACCTCCAGAATCTGGGTCAGAAATTCCCGATTCGTTCCCGGATGCCAGACTCGCGGGGGAGTATGGCCTCCTACGCCCCAGAGTTCGGTGGACATCGACGACGTTCCCGACTCCGCGTCAAAGACCAACCTGCCTCCGGTTCCGGCGTGAAGAGCCACCGGCTGCCGGATGCGGAGTGTCCGGGTTGCGGTCGGAAGCTTGATGCCGCCCGCAACGCGGATCGCGGACTCAAGTCGAGGCCGAAGCCGGGTGATCTCACGATCTGTTTCTACTGCACGGCCTACCTCGAATTTCAGGAAGGTGGATCCTACCGGCTCATCTCCAAGGCGGAGTTCCAGACGATCCACCCGGCCAACCAGAAGGTGCTCGCCGCGATGCGGGAGGCCATCATCCACAACACGCCATGACCCACGAAGAAATCCTCAATCTGGCCCGCGACAAGATCAGGGAGATCGGCGAGCACTGCACCAGTGTCCAGATCTTCTGCACGATCTCCGATCCCGACGACCACATGGGCCACACCGGAGTCATCCGCACCGGGGTGGGTGACATCTACGCGCGCATGGCGGCGAGTCGTGAGTGGGTCCTGATGATGGACGAGCAGGCCCGGATCAAGGCGAAGCGGGACTACGATGAGAGGAACAACCCGCCGGACTCCGAGGACCTCGGGGAAGAGGGAAGATGAATGTGAAGCTCTGGGAAATTCGGCGCACCGCGAAGGCGGTCCTCTTCTCCACGATGCCGAACGGAGAAGGCGGTCGCGAGGTCTGGGTTCCGCTCTCCCAGATCAACCACATCTCCAAGGACAAGCTGGACAGGCACGGCTGGATCCCTTCGCTCGTTGAAGTCTCTGACTGGTTCGGTGAGAAAGAAGAACTATGAACACGTTTCCATCCTCAACCACCCAGCCCGGCTGGCCGGAATTCATCTGCGACACCACGGGCAGCCAGTACGTCCTCCTCCGCGACGGAACGCCAACCGGAGAATTCACCGGGCATTCCTGCCTCTACGGCAAACTCGACGAAAGTGGCTACATCGTCCGCGACCACCAGTACGTCCCTACCATCGGATCCACCCCCGGAGCATGCACCATGGCAGGCGGGGCTTGGATGAATCCCTCGGAGATGATTGTCGCCGGGATCCCCCCGATCAAAATCCCGTCTGAACCCGTCGTAACCCCGCCGGTGATGACCATGCCGAAGTACCCGATCCCGGTTAAGCTCGCCAACGAGCTGGTGACGCGCTTCAAGTACCACGCGCCCCACGGCGACCAGCCCGAACGCTACGAGAAGATCCGCGATGAAATCTTCCAGCTCGCCGTCCACATCTGTTCAAACGCCCCGGAG